>Ga0247814_10000161_pt1 | contig 63864 bp, 56 predicted proteins | sample UWRJL179409R1_FD_179947 | JGI IMG/M metagenome (GOLD analysis project Ga0247814, IMG submission 179947) | Plant litter microbial communities from Arlington Agricultural Research Station in Wisconsin, United States - UWRJ-L179-409R-1 | ecosystem: Environmental > Terrestrial > Plant litter >... | reverse complement strand
ATCGGAAATCAATTGCCTGAAGTAAAAGTAATCAGCAAACAAAATGACTCCGTAATACCTTCGATACAGCAACTAGCCACACTTATTCCAACCAATCCACCTGTGGAGACTCCGCAGAAAGTACAAGGTACTGTTGCATCTGAGCCTTCAAGAAAGCCCGTTATCACGCTAGATGAGTTTTTAGCTAAAGAAACGGAGCACAATAGAAATGCAACTGCCACTACGAAGAAAGATGCCCTGTCCAATAAGTGGGACCTGGGTGTTGTTGTAGCCCCTTCTTTTGGCAATACCAATAAATTAAATATGGGATATGGTTTGAGCATGGCCTATAATGTGAGCAATAAGGTTTCGATAGGCTCTGGGTTATCTTACAATGAAATGGGAGCTACCAAAGATGCGATACAGGAAAATGCATATGATGCCGCACCAGCGAATGCGCTATTGAGTGATACAAAAAGCCTGCAATCCATGAATACAAAAGTGGTAGGGTTAGATATTCCACTAGAACTGCGGTACAACCTCAGCAATCGGTTTTATGCAAACGTCGGCGTATCCGCCTTCGCAGTGCTTAATCAGCAACAAAATAATGTATACTTGCAGGGAACGGTCGTGCAACGTACCGCGGTAAATCCTGCAGGTGACCAGCAAACTCAATCCTATTTCGTAACAGAGAAAATTAGCGAAAAATCCCCGGAGGAGGTAACAAAACAAAGTGGCAAACTTCTTGGCTTCTATAATTTCTCCTTTGGCTACAAGCAAAAGATCTCGAAAGACAAATCAATCGGCATAGAGCCTTTCCTAAAGGTTCCGATGAAAGGGGTTACACAAGAAAACCTGTACCTCATGGGCACAGGTCTTAAAGTCAAATTTGATTTCTAATTATTTAGAGATACCTTCCAGTGCAAAGAGGAATGAATAGTTCAGGGCAATGTCTTTCAAATAGTCAAACCTCCCTGAAGCGCCGCCATGTCCAAAATCCATGTCGGTCTTTAACAACAGAATGTTTTTATCAGTCTTGGTAGCCCTTAGTTTCGCTACCCACTTGGCAGGCTCAAAATATTGTACCTGACTATCATGTAATCCGGTAGTAACCAACATATTTGGGTAAGCCTTTTTCTCAATGTTTTCATAAGGAGAATAGCGCTTCATATAGGTATAAGCATCTTTGTTTTTTGGATTTCCCCATTCATCAAACTCGTTGGTGGTTAATGGAATGCTTTCATCAAGCATTGTATTCACTACATCCACAAAAGGGACCTGAGCTATAATTCCATTCCAAAGATCAGGGGCAAGGTTAATCACCGCACCCATTAACAAACCGCCAGCACTTCCTCCCTGTGCATATAAGTGTCCCTTAGCAGTAAATTTTTCGGAGATCAGAAACTGACCGCAATCAATGAAGTCTGTGAAAGTATTCATCTTTTTCATCAGCTTACCATCATCATACCAATAACGGCCCATCTCTTGTCCCCCGCGGATGTGCGCCAGTGCATAGACAAAGCCTCGGTTTAGCAGACTCAAGTTGTTACTGGAGAAAGCAGGATCCATTGTCGCGCCATAAGATCCATATCCATACAGCAATAATGGCGCAGAACCATCCTTTTTAAGGCCTTTTTTGTACACCAGTGAGATCGGAACCTTAGTGCCATCTTTTGCGGTCGCATACACGCGCTCAGTGACGTAGTCGTCCTTTTTGTAGCCTCCGACAATCTCTTGTTCCTTCCTTAAAGTCTTTTCACGGGTCTCCATATTGTAATCGTACACAGAGTTTGGCGTGGTCATGGAAGTATAAATGTATCGAAGTATCGTCGAGTTGTACTCAGGATTTCCACCATTCCTGGCCGTGTAAGTAGGCTCTCCAAAATCCAGATAATGCTCATCCGTACTGTTCAGTTTCTTAACCCTGAGCTGGGACAAGCCGTTTTTGCGTTCAGACAACACAATAAAATGTTTATACGCATCAACTCCGCTTAACAAGACGTCTTTACGGTTGGGTATTACCTCTTTCCAGTTTTCTCTGCCAGGTTTGTCCAAAGCGGTCTCCATCATTCTGAAATTCTGTGCATTCCAATTGGTGACTATCAAAAATTTATCATCAAGTGCCACCACATCGTATTTCATGTCCTTAACCCTCGGGGTAAAAACCTTGAACGTAGCCGTAGGCTGGTCTGCGGGAATCATTCTAATTTCGTCAGACATGGTCGCCGATGAATAAACGAAAATGTACTTCCCCGACTTCACCTTGTCCACACCAATATAATTTGACTTATCAGTCTCCTCATAAACCACCGCATCGTCAGCCGCGGGTGTACCCAGGATGTGTTTTTTGATCTTCTCACTCAAAAGTGTAACCGCATTCTTAGCCGTATAAAACATCGTTTTATTGTCGGACGCCCATACTGCATAACCTTCTGTATTTGCCACTACGTCTTTATAAATCTCCCCGGTTTCTAAATTCTTAACATGCAAGACATATTGTCTGCGGGAAACTTCATCTACCCCAAAAGCCATTAGTTTATTATCAGGACTCACACTAAAGCCGGATACCGAATAATAAGGATGACCCTTTGCCATCTCATCTACATCCATCAAGATCTCTTCAGGGGCTTCAAGACTGCCTTTTTTACGACAATATTTATAATACTGTTTGCCGTCTTCCATCCTTCGGTAGTAATAATAACCGTTATCCAATACGGGTACCGATTCGTCTTTTTCCTTAACACGCCCTTTCAGTTCCTTGAATAGATCTGCTCTGAATGTTTTAGAACCACTCATCATGGTGTCCAGATATTTATTTTCAGCCGTTAAGTAGTCGACGACCTTGGTGCTGTCCGGCCCTTTTTTGAAATAATCTATCATCCAATAGTAGTTGTCTACTACAGTGTCGCCATGTAAAACGCGCGTTGTTGGTTTAATTTCTGCTACTGGAGCCGCAGCTGCTGGCCATTTATAAGTTTCCATTTTATTATCTTTGTTAGTACAGGACAATGCTGTGGTGATGAGTAGCACTGCCGGGAGAATTTTCTTCATAGCTGTAAGGTTTAAAGGACGGAATATGCAAATTAAAGTTTATTGACCTATAAACCTCACATTGTTAAAGAATTAAAATTATGCAACAACCATTTGACATTCAATTATCCAATATAGACTACGCCGTTTTTCCTGAAGGAAACGACGTGTATGTAATCTTTAAAGACGGCAAAGAGTATGTTTCCATTCAGAAAGATACAGATCTTCAATGGATCAAACTTGATGCGGAAACCGGAACACCGATCTTCGAAACGGATGAGGAGATCAACAACATCGGCCAGGCCATACTCGCCTACGTACCAGAGGAAGAAGAGGAAGACGAACAGGAGCTGGAAACCGACGAAGACTAGCCCGCCCAACTGTCTCTGTCTAAACTTCTGTAATGAATCGCTTCCGCTAAGTGTTCCAGTTCAATGACGCGGCTGCCAGCCAGATCTGCTATCGTTCTGGAGACCTTCAAGATCCGATCGTATGCCCGCGCCGATAGTCCCAGTCGTTCCATAGCCTTCTTGATCAGTGCCTGCCCACTGCCATCTATGGTACAAATCCTGCGTACTCGATTCGGACTCATCTGCGCATTGTAATGCAGCAATGGATCATCTTTAAACCGTAAGTCCTGAACAGCCCTGGCTTTAATCACCCGCGCCCGGATCAGCTCACTTTCTTCTGCCGCAGATAAAGACACCAGCTCATTGAAGTTCACAGGCGTTACCTCTACATGCAGGTCTATCCGATCCAGCAGTGGGCCGGAGATCTTTCCCAGGTATTTCTGCACCACACCAGGTGCACAGGTGCATTCTTTTTCGGGATGGTTGTAAAAACCGCAGGGACAAGGATTCATGGAAGCCACCAACATAAAACTAGCTGGATATTCTACACTCATCTTGGCTCTTGAAATCACAATCGTACGCTCCTCTAACGGTTGTCGCATCACTTCCAGCACGCTTCGCTTAAACTCAGGAAGCTCATCCAAAAACAGCACCCCATTGTGCGCCAAAGAAATCTCTCCCGGCTGCGGATTGGCACCACCGCCAACAAGCGCCATGTCTGAGATGGTATGGTGCGGACTCCGATAGGGCCGCTCTGTCATCAAGGCATCCGAGGCACTGAGCTTTCCTGCCACAGAGTGGATTTTTGTCGTCTCCAGCGCCTCCTGTAAGTTTAGCGGGGGTAAGATGCTGGGTAAACGTTTCGCCAGCATCGTCTTTCCGGAGCCCGGCGGACCAATCAATATCACGTTGTGCCCACCCGCTGCTGCAATTTCCAATGCCCGTTTGATATTCTCTTGACCCTTCACATCCGAAAAGTCATGATCGTAACAATTTATCTTCTTAAGGAACTCATCTCTCGCCTTAACCACCACAGGGATATGCTCAACAGTTTTCATGAAAAACGAAACCACCTCTTTTAGGTTCCGCATGCCATACACGAGCAGTTCGCTTACAATCGCCGCTTCGCGGGAATTGTCTATAGGCAATACAAAACCCTTAAAGCCGGCCGCCCTAGCCTGAATCGCTATCGGTAGGGCGCCTTTAATCGATTGCAGGCCCCCATCCAGGGAAAGTTCACCCATGATAAAGTATTGATCCAGTTCCTCGCTTTCCAATTGTCCTGATGCGGCCAGTATGGCAATAGCGATAGGTAAATCATAAGACGAACCCTCTTTTCGAATATCTGCCGGAGCCAGGTTGATCACAATCTTCTGTCGCGGCATTTTCAAGCCCGTACTTTGAATCGCACTTTCAATTCGCCTTAAGCTTTCCTTAATGGCATTGTCTGGCAACCCAACAATGTGGTACTTATTCCCCGTACCAATGCTCACCTCAACGGTAATCGTTAATGCATTAACGCCAAACACAGCACTTCCATAGGTTTTTACAAGCATAGGCAGTTGAGGTTATTCCTCAGCTAAACTCATGCATTAAAAACCAATGTGGTTAAAAAAAGAAGGTTTTAAATTAAGGGGATTACATCTTGCCTTGTGGCATCTTCGGCATATTTCTCATCATCTTCGCTGCCGCTGCAGGGTTAGAGAATTGCTTCATCACCTTACGCATGTCTTCAAACTGTTTAATCAGCTTGGTTACCTCTTCGATCTTAGTTCCAGATCCCTTAGCAATACGCAAACGTCTGCTTTGTTGAATACTATCCGGGTTTTCACGCTCGTATTTTGTCATCGACTGGATCACCGCTTCCACACTTTTAAAAGCATCATCCTCAATGTCAACATTCTTCATCATCTTCCCTACACCTGGTATCATGCCCATCAAATCTTTCATGTTACCCATCTTCTTTATCTGTTGGATCTGGCTGTAGAAGTCATTGAAATCAAACTTATTCTTACGGATCTTTTTCTGAAGTTCAGCAGCCTCTTTCTCATCAAACTGCATTTGCGCGCGTTCAACAAGGGAAACCACATCACCCATACCCAAAATACGGGAAGCCATACGCTCCGGATAAAAAACATCCAGCGCTTCCATCTTCTCACCGGTACCGATGAATTTAATAGGCTTATTAACAACTGATTTAATCGACAACGCAGCACCCCCACGGGTATCACCATCTAATTTAGTCAGTACCACACCAGTGAAATCCAGCCTGTCGTTAAATACCTTGGCGGTATTCACGGCATCCTGACCAGTCATCGCATCCACAACAAACAGAATCTCATGAGGCTTCGTGCTCGCTTTAACAGCAGCAATCTCGTTCATCATCTGCTCATCAATCGCTAAACGACCGGCAGTATCGATGATGATTACGTTCGCATTTTGTTTTTTTCCTTCTGCAATACCTTCCATCGCAATAGCAACAGGATCCTTCGATTCGATATTTGCGTAAACCGGTACACCAACCTGTTCACCAAGAATTTGAAGCTGATCAACAGCAGCCGGACGATATACGTCACCAGCCACCAACAAAGGTTTTTTACCTTTTCCTTTTAAATAATTCGCCAGTTTGCCGGTGAAAGTTGTTTTTCCCGCACCGTTTAATCCGGCAATTAATATAATGGTAGGATTGTTTTTTAAGTCAAGTTCTGTAGCCACACCACCCATTAAAGCAGTCAGCTCATCGTTCATCACCTTTGTCAGCAACTGACCCGGAGAAACCGCTGTCAATACATTCTGACCTAAAGCCTTCTCTTTTACCTCATCAGTAAAGGTCTTAGCAGTCTTATAATTTACATCGGCATCAAGTAAAGCCTTCCGGATCTCCTTCATGGTTTCTGCCACGTTGATCTCAGTAATGCTGCCTTGTCCCTTTAAAACTTTAAATGCACGGTCTAGTTTATCCTGTAAATTATCAAACATCTTCTTTAATGCTTAGTGTGTAAAAATGGTGAGCCCCAAAGTTATTAATTTTGTGGGTAAACAGAAGGTAAAAATACGATACAATTTATACGGTTACCTTGGGAAAGTAAAGCCAAATCCGATGGACAAATTTTGTCGCGCCTGGATCTCCCTATCGGCATCCTTATCAAAAATGGCGGTTCCAGATAAGCTGGCGTTCATGAACTTGTTAATTTTGGAAGTCAAACGTACATCAAGACTGTGGTCAACATGAACCAATGGTCTATCATAAGGGATAAACATATTGTACCTGAAATAGAGGCCAACATTGGTGAAGATCTGTTTATCGAACTGACTGGTCACCTGAAAAGCCAGCTCGTTTCTGAATTTTCTGTTTTTAAGTGTATCTAAGCCAAAAGCACCTCTGTTATATTTATTGCCATAAACTTCTGTATCCAGTACAAGAGTTTGTTTTGCAGTTCCAGTACCAAACCTCGTAGAAAAATAATTAACAGGCTTATACTCAAAACCAATAGACTCCGTAAAATATCCGGGAGCCATAAATCTGGAGATTAAAAACTGTTGTTCAACGTTGTTAATTTTGTCATATGCAAAACCTCTATCAAACTGAGATTCAAAGGTAACAGCGCCATAGAAAAACCAGCTTTTTGAAAATTGTAAGTTGGCCTTGTTGTCCCAAAAGATTCTATCTTTCGTTTTTCTTTGCAATTGGTCTTTATTCTTCACCTTACCGTATTCCAGGCGGATCTCACTCGTGAAACTATAGCTTTCCTTACTGTACACGGTTTTATAGTTCAATAATCCCCCAATAGCAATGTTATTTACACCACCGCCTCTCCAGTTCTTCGAATATTGACCCTGATTCAAGTCAATTCCAATAGCAGTCACCGTTTTCCAGTAATTGATCTTTTCTGATAAAACCAGCGGGGCAATTGGAGTGGGCTTGTAAAGAATCGTCCCTGTTCTCGTAGGAAGTGGACTTCGTTTTAATTTGATTTCCAGCCCTTTAGTGTTAATTGGGATCGTGTCAATCTCCTGAGCAATTGCAGCCGAAGATAGGATTAGTAATAATAAAAGGCAGATATTAAAACGCTTCATTACTACAAAGAAAAACAAAAAAGTGACTTTATGAAAGTTTAATTTGGCTTTTTATCAAAACTCCTTAACATCTATCTTAGGAAGTGGCTGTAGTCGGAAAGCAGCAGGGTTTCGTTTGTAACTCGCGTAACTATTTCTTAAAAAGACCGCAAAAGCATAGTCAGTCGCCGTCAGTACAAATTCGTAAGTCGGCCGGTATTGCTCCATAAAGTCTATTGTCTCCGCGTCACTTAGCTGCAAAATCGTCTTCACATAGTCCGGTCTGAAGCGGTAATCAATGATAGACTCCTTATAATCCCGCTCAAGAATCTTTTGCAAATGCCTCGCATTTTTGCCCTCACGACTCAATAAGTTATAAATGGCATCTATCCCCAATCCAGCGCCACTCTGACCCACACTTAGCCAGTCTTTGGCACTACCCCGGTCCAACTTATATTTATATTCCTTCAGCCGTTGCTGGTATTGCTCTTGCGGGGTCAGCTTTTTGCCGGTAATCGAAACTTCCTGCAGATTAATTCCTAAAGATTTCAGTTGAAAAAAGATAGATTTAGTATTCTTCAGGATGACTGTATCTACCGCATATCCCTGTAAAACTGCAAACAATGTATCTCCAGGAGCAGCATTGATCTTAAATTCGCCTTTCGGGGTGTTGTAGATTCCGTCGTCAGTTTTGGAGTTGTAGATATAGACTTTCGCCAATCTCAATTTGGAATCCTTGTCAATCACAAAACCTTGCACCGTCCCCGTTTGTGCAGAAAGCTTCAGGAAGAAACAGGAAAATAAAACCAACAGGCACAAAAATCTCATAGCAATACAAAGCTACAAGATAACCAAACGACTCGCTTGTCCGTTAACATTATTTAACTAATATCAATTTCTGACCGATTTTTATGGCATTATCGCTGATGTTGTTCAGTATTTTCAGTTCTTCAATACCGATATTAAATCTCTTGGAGATATTATAGAGGGTGTCGCCCTGCTTCACTACATAAGTTTTATCTGCTGGAACTGCGGTAGTGGTGGTCGCGGGTACGGTCGTACCCAAAGGCACTACAATTTTAACCGGATTAATGGCCGTCGTGTCAGGTACCTTCAACACCTGTTTGGAAGGCGGCGTTTCCACGGGCGTAAACTTCTTGTATTCCTTTGGCATATTGGCGTTGATCTCCGTGAACACACGGTCTTCACGCTTCAACTTCTCTGTTTCTGATTCCGACTGGTCGTATTGGTTGAGCTGGTATTTGTCAATAACATTGATGAGCAGATCAGGATATTTCGGATTAGTAGCATAGCCCGCCTGCTTCAGTCCCCTGGCCCAACTTTTATAGTCGTTTTTGTCCAACTCAAAAAGGAAGCTGTACCGCTTTCTCTTTAAGAACTCTGAATGGTCTTTAAACGACTCACGGGCATCCTTATAGACCCTGAAACAGTCGTTAGCCTGATCGTCATCTTTGTAATAGCCCTTGCCTTTCCAATCTGAGGTGCATTTGATCCCGAAGTGGTTGTTGGCAAATCGCGCCAGACTGCTGTTTCCACTACCGGATTCAATGATTCCCTGCGCCAGCGTGATACTCGCCGGAATTCCATAAACATTCATCTCTTGAATGGCTACACCTTTAAACTCTTCAATGTAGGAAAGTGTAGTGCGCGATTTATAATCGGGATTTGCTTTCGTCGCAGCTTTCTCAATCTGCTTATTGTTTTTGCTGAATTTCCTGCTGGAACAAGCACTCAATATCAATAGGCAGCAAAAAATGGGGAGTAGGTTTTTATTCATCAAATTACTTTTTTCTAATAATAAACAACCCGTCCCTAACCGGAAGGATGAGTTTTTCAACCCTATTGTCTACCGCAACTTTATCATTAAATGTACTGATATTCTTCGTGTCCTTATCCTGGGCATTGTTCAAGATCTTTCCGCTCCAAAGGACATTGTCGACAATGATAATTCCTCCCGGGCGCACCCTGTCAAAGATCAAATCATAATAAGTACCGTTATTCTTTTTATCCGCATCGATAAATACGAGGTCAAAAGTTTCATTAAGCACCGATAAGCTTTCCGTGGCATCGCCGATGATATATTTAATCTGATCGTTGAATGCTGAAGCTGCGAAATTACCACGTACCATGTCTTCCAACTCCTCGTTGATGTCCAGTGTATACAAAATACCATCCTTAGACAGTCCTTCAGCTAAACACAAAGTTGCATAGCCGGTAAAAGTACCGATCTCCAACACCCTTGAAGGGTTAATCATCTTGCTGAGTAAACTCAAAACACGACCCTGGTAATGACCAGAGAGCATTCGAGGCATCAATACTTTTAAGTGTGTCTCCCTATTTATCTTCTGAAGCAGTTCACTTTCGGGTTCACAATAGTTTAAAAGCAATTGTTGAAGGTTGTCATCTATCATATAATTCATCAAAGGGCGCAACCATTTAACGGGGCTGCTCCATAAAATATTGCAGGATAATGGTAGCAGCAATGGTATCCACACGTTCTTTATTCTGACGGTCTTGTTTTTTAAGCCCGCTTTGCATCACGGTTCTTTGTGCAAGTACAGAGGTATAACGCTCATCAATCCAGTGCTGTGGGATCTCCGGATAGGTTCTTCTTAACGTTTTAGCGAAACCTTTCACATGCTGGGCAGAATCAGACGGACTTCCATCCATCTGCTTTGGATCGCCAAATACGAATGCTTCTACCGGTTCCATGGCCAGATATTTTTTCAAATATTCCATGATATCCTTTGGGTGGATGGTGTCCAGACCAGTCGCAATGATCTGAAAAGGATCCGTTACAGCAAGGCCGATCCGTTTTGTTCCATAATCAAAGGCAAGAATTCTAGGCATAATGGCCCAAAGATATGGATTATCTAGAATCCCCTTAGTGCAACAATGGCTCCACCTTGATTTATTATTCTGTAAATTTTACTATTTTGCACCAAATGCAATTTAAGAACATCGTAGGACAAGACAGCATCAAGCAACAGTTGATACAAACTGTTGCAGATAACCGCATTAGCCATGCGCAGTTATTTTTGTCATGCGATGGCAGTGGGGCTTTGCTGCTTGCCATCGCCTACGCCCAATACATCAATTGCCTGGATAAACAGGCAGATGACAGCTGCGGGGTTTGCTCTTCCTGCAGAAAATATGAGCGATATATCCATCCCGATCTTCATTTCTCCTATCCTTTTTTTGCATCAAAAGATGTCAAAACGGCTATTGATGTGCTCGACGAATGGCGGAGTCTTCTTTTGGAAGATCCTTATATCGACCTGGACATCTGGCGTTCTAAACTGAATGCCGACAATAAACAGGCGAACATTAATATTGCCGAATGCCACGACATCATTAAGAAATTGAGTTATAAGGCATTTGAAGGAGACACCAAAGTCTTGATCATGTGGCTTCCCGAATACCTTGAAAAAGAAGGCAATTCCTTGTTGAAAATTATTGAAGAACCACCTGCTAATACGCTTTTCCTATTGGTTGCTAACAATCAGGAGCAAATCTTGTCGACATTATTGTCACGCACCCAGATTGTTAAAATCCCGAAACTTCCTTTTGATGTGGTGGAAAATTACCTGATGACTAAACACAGTTTATCAGAAAATCAAGCAACAGAGTATAGCTTCCTCGCGGATGGAAATCTGATTGATGCCAAGCAGCTGGTGGCCAATACACAAAATGAAAACTCAGAGAAGTTTGCAGAATGGTTGCGGATGGGTTATGGCAACAGGGTACTGGAGCTTACCGCTTTTGTAGATCAGGTCGCAACCTGGGGAAGAGAGAACCAAAAGAACTTTTTAAAATATGGGATTAGTTTCCTGAGGGAATGCAGCCTGCTCTTGAGTGGTGCTGACGAACTCGTAAAGCTGCCGCCCCTTGCTTTGCAGACAGCAAGAAAATTGTCTGCACACGTACTCGACCTACGCATGGCGGATGCCATCATATCAGAGCTGGAAAAAGCCCACTATCATGTGGAGAGAAATGCAAATCCTAAAATTCTGTTTTTAGATGTATCTTTACAGCTAGTAAAAATAATTAAGTTCAAAACGTTCCCGCAAGGGACTCAACATATATACAATTAATATGGGATGTGGAAGTTGTTCTACAGGAGGCGGTTGCGCCCCTTCCGGCTGCAAAAGTAATGGCTCCTGCCTTACTGGTGGCTGCGGAAAAATGGAAGTTTACGATTGGCTATCCAACCTGGATACGCCTTCTAATTATAAACCTTTTCCGGTTATTGAAGTTAAATTTAAAGGCGCAAGGAAAGAATTCTTTCTGAATGTCGACAATATATACTTGGAAATCGGTGAGCTGATCGCGGTGGAAGGTCCGACAGGCGGCTATGACATCGGCCATGTTTCCCTAACGGGCGAGCTGGTACGGATTCAAATGAAACGCAGGAAGACGCCAATTGACCAGGTGACCAGAAAAGTTTACCGCAAGGCTTCAGAAATGGACGTGGAGAAATGGAAGCTGGCGAAGGGCTTAGAGTGGGAAACCATGCACAAAGCACGTACGCTGGCCTTAGATCTTCGTTTGTCGATGAAAATCAGTGATGTAGATTATCAGGGTGATAAAACCAAAGCCACTTTCTTTTATACTGCAGAAGGCCGCGTAGACTTTAGGGAGCTCATCAAAAAGATGGCAGAAACCTTTAGAATCAGGATCGAAATGAGACAGATCGGCATGCGCCAAGAAGCTGGAAGATTAGGTGGAATAGGGTCATGCGGACGAGAATTATGCTGCTCAACTTGGCTAACCAACTTTAAAACAGTTTCAACGGCTGCGGCCAGGTATCAAAACCTGTCCTTAAATACATTAAAACTCGCAGGTCAGTGCGGCAAACTAAAGTGCTGCTTAAACTATGAGTTGGATACCTACCTGGATGCCCTGAAAGATATCCCGGATCGCATTGAAAGCCTTCAAACGGAAATCGGCGTTGCCCGTCACCAAAAAACAGACATCTTTAAAAAGGTAATGTGGTTTGCTTATCCGAATACGGAAGACTGGATTCCTTTGAAAGTGGATCGTGTGAAAGAGATCATGGCCATGAACAAAAGAGGTCAGAAACCAGTGAACCTGAAGGAAGAAGCAATCGAACTTAAACCAGCAGCAGTGGTGGAGAAAGTTCACGATTATGAGAATGTGGTAGGTCAGGATAGTTTGACACGACTGGACGACAAACAAAGGAATAAAGGAAACAAAAATAACAACAACAGGAACAAAGCGCCTCAGGGAGCTAAACCTGTACAAGCCGTTAAGCCTCCTCAACACATTAGGAATAAACCGGATGCAAAAAAAGAAGGTGGAGCGCCGAGGCCTCAAAGTAATTCACCCAAGCCTCAAGGGAATACGCCAAGACCGCAGGGAAATGGAGCAAGGCCTCAGGGAAATGCACCTAAACCTCAAAATGTAGCGCCCAACACCGCGCAGGCTCCTTCACAAGACGCCATACAAAATGTTGCTCCAAATGCCTCAAATGCAGGTGAACCGGTAAATGGAGAAACAGGTGCTGCGACTCAAACCTCTGCCAACAGAAATAGAAACCGTAATAAAAACCGAAGAAATAAGCCGAAGGATAAGCCTAAAGATGAATAGTACAAGAGTCTTCTGCGCGCTACTGGCAGGAATTACCTTGCTTTTTTGCGGCTGTGACACCAATAATCTGGTGGATACAAATGTGGAGATGCCTTCACACAACTGGAGCTATGCGAACAAAGTAAAGGCAGTGGTGGATGTCGCTGATCCCGCTCAACCCTTCAATATTTATTTTAAAGTCCGCAATACCGGCAACTATCGATATTCAAATATCTTCGTACTCCTGCACATTAGCGGTGCAGGTATGAAAAAGCAAACCAGAAGATTTCAGTACAAATTGGCGGAACCTGATGGCAAATGGATAGGTAACGGTTCAGGAAACCTCTTCACCACTGTGGCACCTATGATTACGCAGTATAAGTTTCCTTCCAAAGGAAAGTATCTGCTAGAAATAGAGCAGAATATGCGCGATAACCCTTTAGCTGAAATCAGCGACGCCGGTATTAAGATCTCAAAGTAGCGGAAGAAGCTGTTCCAAAGCCATCCCTCTAGAGCCTTTTAACAATACCAGACTGTCTTTAATCTTATTTTCTTCAAGGTATCCCGCGGCCTCTTTAGGTGTTTGAAAGAATAAACCTTCCAATTTCCCATTCATTTCGTAGAAATATTTTCCAATAAACAGGGCTTTTGCGGCATTTACAGCTGCTGCCTGCCTGGCAATTAATTCATGTTGCGTTGCGGATTCTGGACCGAGTTCAAACATATCGCCAATGATAATTATTTTATTGTCGGCTTTTAACTGTTGTAAGTTCGAAAGCGCGGCAGACATACTGCTTGGATTGGCGTTATAAAAGTCACAAATTACCGTGTTGGTTTCCGTCTTTGTCAGCTGAGAGCGGTTGTTTTTGGGTTGATATCCTTGTAATCCGTTATTGATTTGCTGCGGACTTACTTCAAAGAACAAGCCGATACAGATTGCTGCAAGAATGTTCTCAAAGTTGTAACTGCCGGTAAGGTTTGCTGAGGTCTGATATTCCTTACCCTCAGTCGCCCACTGAATCTTGAGCATCGGATCAGAACTCAAGAGTTTCCCGGATACATAATTGTCTAAGCCCTTGCCGTAATAAATGAGGTCGTCAAGCTGTGCCTTTTTGCTCATGTCCATTAAATCTTCATTATCACGGTATACAAAAGCCTGACCGTTGTTGGCCTTAATCCAGGCATAAAGTTCCGCTTTGCCTTTTTTTACCCCCTCAAATCCGCCAAATCCATCCAGATGTGCCATTCCCACATTACTAATCAAACCATGTGTGGGTTGGGAAATGCTGCAAAGCAACTCTATTTCCTTCTGGTGATTGGCGCCCATTTCGATTACGGCGATTTCTGTTTCTGAAGTCAGGGATAGGATAGATAGCGGAACACCGATATGGTTATTCAAATTGCCGTAAGTGGCAAAAGACTTGAATTTCTCGGCTAGTACTGCTTTAATGAGCTCTTTAGTAGTTGTTTTACCATTGCTGCCGGTTAATCCAATGACTGGTATGCTCAGCTTGCTGCGGTGCCAGCGGGCCAAATCCTGAAGCGCTGTAAGCACATCTTCTACTAAAATATGCTGCGCTGTAGTATGATAAGTGGCATTGTCAATAATGGCAAACGCAGCGCCAGCCTCCAATGCCTGATCGGCAAAAGTATTCGCATCGAAATTATCCCCTTTGAGCGCAAAAAACAAACACCCATTTACAATGTTCCTCGTATCGGTACATACAATTGGATGGTTTAAGAAGTGCTGGTATAGGGTTTCGGTGCTGTTCATGAAAGAAAACTACTAAATGGTCCGTAAAATTACATTATGAAAGAGAAACAAAAAATAATCTTTACTATTTTGGAGCATAATCACTACTAATGAGAAATTTCCTGGTTTTACTTTTATGCATATGCTTTGGCGGGAACGTCTCTACCGCTCAGGTAAAAACTCCTGATGAATTTCTTGGCTATACTTTAGGGACGCGCTTTACGGCACACCAAAAAGTGGTTGATTATTTCAAATACGTTGCTTCGGCACACGCGAAGGATATGAAGCTGCTTACTTATGGTAAAACGTATGAAGGGAGAGACCTTATCGCTGCGATCATTTCTTCGAGCTCGAATATCGAAGATTTGGAAAAGATCAGAAAAAACAACCTCAATATCAGCAAGGCAATTAAAACAGAGGGCAAACCTGGTAAACAAACTGCTGTGCTTTGGCTCAGTTACAATGTCCATGGCAATGAGGCAAGTTCAACAGAAACGGCCATGCGTACCCTATATACCTTAACTGAACAAAAAGACAATAACGTCAAAGACTGGCTAAAGAATGTGGTGGTGATCATAGACCCCTGTTTAAACCCAGATGGTCGCGAGCGGTATGTCACTTATTTTAATGGGGTAGTTGGCGATAAGCCCAATCCTGACCCTATGGCGCGTGAACATTTTGAGCCCTGGCCAAATGGGCGACCAAACCATTATTACTTTGACCTGAACCGCGATTGGGCATGGCAGTCTCAGGTGGAAACGCAACAGCGCTTAAAATTATACAACGATTGGATGCCTGAAGTTCATGTAGATTTTCATGAACAGAATTACAATGACCCTTATTATTTCGCGCCTGCTGCGGAGCCTATCCACGTGGACGTTACCCCATGGCAACGCGCCTTTCAGGTAACTGTTGGTAAAAACAATGCGAAGTACTTCGACGAGAATGGCTGGCAGTATTTCACAAAGGAAAGATTTGATCTGCTGTACCCCTCTTACGGAGATACCTATCCTTTATATAATGGTGCCATTGGCATGACTTACGAGCAGGGTGGAATAGGTGCAGGATTAGCGGTGGTGACGACAGATGGAGACACTTTAACCCTAAAGGATCGCATTGACCACCACTATACTACGGGGATGGCGACTTTGGAAACCGTTTCTAAAAACGCTGACCGATTGGTATCAGAATTCAAAAACTACTTTGAGCAGGCAGTAGCGAACCCACCAGGCCTTTATAAAACGTATATCGTCAAGGCACAGAACCTAAGCCGGATCAAGAGGCTGGCTGCGCAATTATCGAGGAACAACATTGAATATTCATTTGGCTCAGACAAATCTCTAAAAGGTTACAGCTATGAAACTAAGAAAACAGAGAACTTTAAGGTAGATCGAAATGACCTGATTGTAAACCTGGCGCAACCGAAAGCGGTGTTGGCCAATGTATTGTTTGAACCACAGACTTCAATCACAGATTCCAATACTTATGACATTACTGCTTGGGCACTACCTTTTGCTTATGGACTTAAGAGCTATGCGGTTAAAGAATCTTTTAAGGGAACGTTTTCTAATGTGGAAGAACTTCAGGATCAACCATTATTGATCAATAAACCCTATGCCTGGGTGTTTCCGTGGAAATCCGTGGAAGATGCACAAATATTAATCGCTTTACAGCGTATTAACATCAAGGTGCGCATAGCCGAAGAGGGTTTTACTGCGGCAGGAAAAGTCTATCCTTCGGGATCACTCCTTATATATAGAGCCGAAAATGAAAGGTCGGTGAAGAACCTGGCGTCAAAGATCACTGCCATTCAAAAGGACTTGGGCGTTTCCCTGTACCCGGTCGCCACTGGCTTTGTAGATAAAGGCAAGGATTTTGGATCTTCAATTTATCCGGCAATCGTTGCGCCTAAAGTAGCGGTGGTATCAGGAGCAGGGATTTCCTCACAGGGAGTTGGAGAAATCTGGCATTTCTTTGAGCAGGAGTTGAAGTATCCTTTGACCATGATTGGCACACAAAATCTATCTAACCTCAGCATAAACAAAGTGAATGTTCTAATTATGCCAAGCGGTTCCTATCCGGATAATGTAAATGAGAAACTGCAAAGCTGGATAGAGACGGGAGGGAAGCTGATCTTAATAGAAGATGCCATTTCCAGTATAGTAGGAAAGAAACCGTTTGACATCAAGCTAAAAGAGCTGCCTAAAGAAGATATTAAGGCAAGCGCTTCTAGAAAATATGTAGACCGGAATCAGGATGACCATTCTACAGCAATCCCGGGGGCTATATTTAAAGTAGATCTGGACAATACCCATCCTTTGTCTGCCGGACTTGGAGATTACTACTATGCACTTAAGACAGATGACAAAATTTATGAGCCCTTGGGCTCGGCACTAAACACGGGTGTGCTAAAACCGAATAGTTACGTGGCCGGCATTGCGGGCAAATCCGTTTTGAAAAAATTAAACAATGGAATGTTGTTCGGGGTTCAGAATATTGAGAAAGGAACGGTGATTTATCTTGGAAGTGATGTGCTGTTTAGGAGTTTCTGGGAAAGTGGTAAACAAATGTTTACGAATGCTTTGTTTTTAGTGAATTAAAATCATGTAATTTGGCCTTAGACGCTGAGGCAACACAATTATTACAAATTAATTTCTGGATATAATGTTAAAAGGTGTTAAAATACCTTAGTTAGTTCATTTATACGACTGGTTTGACCAAGAAAGCCGTTTTTAGACCCAACTTCAAAATATAATTGTGGTTTTAGACATAAATACAGCTGTTTTTGGGCCCGAAAATCCGTCATTGAATTGTCATATAAATTGAAGCAATCCTCCGTCGTTATGCTTACATATCAAAATGTCTATATTTAGATATAATTATCTACTAACCTAAACTTATTTTTATGAAAAAACTTTTACAAAGTTTGTTCATTCTATTGTTCCTCGCAGGCACTGCGATGGCACAGGAAAGGACAATTACTGGTACAGTTACGGATAAACAAGACGGCAAGCCATTGCCTGGCGTTACCGTAAGAATCGTAGGTGCAACTGGGGGCACTCAAACCTCATCAGATGGAAAATTTGCGTTAAAGGTTCCATCGACAGGCACACAATTATCATTTTCTTATTTGGGTTACTTAACGCAGACGGCATCCATTCCGGAGTCAGGTGTAGTTGAAGTAAGTCTTGGTGCAGATTCCAAAGCATTAACAGAAGTGGTGGTAACTGCTTTAGGTTTACAACGCCAAAAGAAAGAGCTTGGGTACGCTGTGACGTCTGTTTCAGGGGCTGAGGTTAACAAAGCCAAACCAGTCAATCTTGCTAACGGCTTACAGGGTAAAGTATCCGGATTAAACATCACCACACAGAACAGTGGTGTTTTTGATGACGTGAAAATCAATTTACGCGGTATCAGATCATTGTTGGGTAACAACTCACCAATGCTGTTGGTGGATGGTGTACAGGTTCCTTTAAGCTACCTGTCTGCGTTAAATCCGAATGATATCGAGAACTACACCATCTTGAAAGGAGCGAATAGTGCTACAATTTATGGACCGGACGCTGTGAATGGTGTAATTGTAATTACCACAAAAAAGGGTACAGGTACAGCACCTGAGATAACCCTTAGTAATACTACTCAGTTTTCAAGTATCTCATTCTTCCCTAAATTCCAGACTCAGTTCGGAAGTGGGGGTTACGGAGAGTATACGCCATATGAAAACTGGTCATGGGGTGATGCATTTGACGGATCGGATCGCGAAGTCGGTAAAACGGATGCGGACAGTGATGTTCCCCCTCAGATTATAAAATATAGTGCAAATAACTCCAGAAAGGAATTCTTTAATACAGCCACTACGGTTCAGAATGACGTATCATTAAAAACCGGTAGTACTTATTTCAGTTTTCAGGATGCATTAGTGAAAGGTATCGTTCCACATGACAAGAACCGTAGATCTGGCTTTCGTTTAAACACGGCTCAAGAATATGGCCGTTTAAAAGCGAACATTGGCGCAAGTTACAACCAGCAAAATTACAATGTATTTGATGATGACGCCATGTCTGATTACAATGCAGCAAACAACGTAGGCTTGAATGGTGGTTTAATGAACTTAATCTTTAACACACCAGCGCAGATACCCCTTACCAACTATAAGGACTATAAAAATAACCCTTACGCAGGTTATAACAACTACTTCAATGACTATGGACTCAATCCTTATTTCGCTTTAGATAACTGGAGGAAATTTGGTAAAAGAGAAAACGTTATTGCCAATGTTAACCTTAATTTGAAAGCCACAGATTGGTTAACGTTCACGTATAATGCGGCAATTTCATCGAATAATTTAAATGAAAAATCAAATTCTGTAGGTATTCAACCTTCTCCGTTTGGTGTAACCAGGGGATTTACCTCTATACCTCAAACTACTGAAGACCGTGCTTTCCGTTCTACACAACTATCTTCAGAAGCTTTTGCTTCCGCAAATAAGACTTTCAATGAAGATTATAAAGTTACGGCAATCGTAGGTACTTACCTTCGACAAATTCAAACCCGTGATACATATGTAGGTTCAGGAAGTCTAGTAGTACCTGGCTTGTATAATGTGGACCAGAGAACCGGAGAACTTTTGGGGTCGTCTGTTCCATCGACGCAGCGATTAAACTCTTACTATGGTAGCGTAGGTTTCAGCTATAAGGGCTGGGCCAATGTGGAATTTACAGGACGTAATGATCAAACATCACTACTAAATCCGGATAAAAACTCTTACTTCTTTCCTGGAGCAAGTGCATCCATCGTTCTCTCGGATGCTATTCCTGCTTTAAAGGACAATGACATCTTGTCTTATGCTAAACTAAGAGGATCACTAAGTAAGTCTGGCAATGCAAATTTAGGCACCTATGCTTTAAGAGCTACTTACTCTCAAATCAATGGTTTTCCTTACGCAAGTGTTCCTGGATATACTGCTGATGACAGATCACCAGATTATCAGTTAAAACCAGAGTTTGTTAAAAGTACGGAGCTTGGCTTGGAACTAGCGTTTTGGAAGGATAAAATAACTTTTGAGACTACTTATTTCAATCAGGACAATACAGATCAGATCATTCCGGTTCAAGTTTCATCTGCAACAGGTTACTCTAGCTACCTGATCAATGCGGCTTCCTTTACCAATAGAGGTGTGGAATTTGACTTAGGCTTGAATCGTATTGCCAGTTGGACTGATGGTTATTTCAGCTTCAAAGGAAATGTAACTTACATGGATAGCGAAATCAAAAGCATCTACACAACTTTAGATGAATTGGCTATAGGCGGTTTTGCTAATGCAAGTAACTACGCAGTGAAAGGACAGCCTGCATTCATATTTAAAGCGACTGATTATTTAAGAGATCCTCAAGGCCGTGCAATTATTGACGCTACCAATGGTCGCCCTTTGGTTGATCCTAACACAAAACCTTTCGGACGTACTATGCCTAAATGGATTATAGGTTTGAACCCGACCGTGAACTGGAAAAACTTTGACCTGTCAGTATTGTTCGAATACAAAGGCGGACATTATACGTATCATGATATAGGTAATGCGATGGCCTGGACTGGTGTATCCGCTGCTACTGCTGCAAATAACCGTGAACATTTTGTTCTTCCGAACTCATCGTACGAAGATCCTGCTAATCCAGGTCAGTATATTGAAAACACGAACATCACGATCAGTAATATCAATGATTATTATACTGGAGAATACAGAGACGTTGCTTCAAACTTCATTACTAAGGCTACATCATGGAGAATGCGAGAAGTAGCTTTGAATTATAACGTTCCTATTAAACTTCTTGGAAGACAAAGCTTCATCAAAGGGCTATCTGTCGCTGCTGTTGGAAGAAACCTATTCTTATGGGTTCCTAAAACTAACGTATATGGAGATCCTGATTTTAGTTTTGGTACTACAACCGGTAGTAACATGGGTGTTTCACAGTCCAATATCTCTGGTGTAGCTGATTCACAGATTAACCCTCCGACGCGTACATTTGGTGGTAATATTGTCCTCAAATTTTAATAGTAGATAAAATAATATATAAACATATAATTATGAAAAAACTAGTATATATATTTTTTGCAGCTGTCCTGTTCGTTTCAGCAGGTTGTAAAAAGAGTTTTTTTGATATAAATGAGAACCCCAACGCTCCGGTAGAGAAGGACGTTACCCCTCAGTTGATCTTACCTAGTGCACTAAATCGTGTAGCTACCAAAATGGCTGTTTCTTATGGAAATTATGCTGGATGGATGGGTTACTGGGCACGTTCAGGTACTTATGGGCCAAACGCTGAGGAAGAATCCTATAACATCACTACAGGATTTGAAGCAGATGAATGGGCTTGGTTTGACATTCTTTATGATTTCGATACCATGGAGAAAAAAGCAAAAGTTGCAGATCAAGGTATGTATGTAGCTATAGCGAAAATTATGAAAACCGTTGGCTTCATGTATTTAGTGGATCAATACAACAACGTTCCTTATTCACAAGCTTTCCAGATTGTTAAATACCCTACACCCGTATATGATAAGGGTACGGCGATTTATGCTGATCTATTTAAACAATTAGATACTGCAGTGACTTTGCTTAAGGCAGCTGACGTGGATAAAAATCCAGGTATTGCTGCTGCGGATGTTGTCTACGGAGGAGTTGCTACAAAATGGTTAAAGTTTGCCAATACACAACGTTTGAAGTTGCTTATTCACACATCAGAAGTTGCTACGGATGTTGCTAGTCAGATCGCCAAAGTAACAACTGATGGATACATTTCTCTTCCGGGAACGCTGATTGCTGGCGGAGGAGATGGTGCCTATGTAAAATTAGGTTATGCTGCTGGACAGAACAAGCAAAATCCTTTTTGGAATGCTTATGAACAACTTTACACTGGTGATATTGCCAACCAGTTTTGGAGAGCAAATAATTACCTGTTAAATGATGTTTATGCATGGCAAGATGAAAACAGCTATGATACCAGATTTTTATATTCGTTAGACGAAGCTGATGCTCCTCTTGGTGGTAATGTTTATTACGGCTATAATTACGGAGAAGTAATCCCTAATACTGATCCATTTAAAGCTGTAAACTCTTCAAATATTGCGGGTCCTGGTTTGGCTGCGTCAGCATCACAACCTCAATGGTTCTTTACTGCAACAGAAAGTCTGTTTTTACAGGCTGAAGCGGCCCAAAGGGGTTGGATTTCTGGTTCTGCACAAGATCTATATGATGACGCGGTAATTACTTCATTTGTTGAACTGGGAGGTAGTGAAGGTGAAGCTACCGATTATCTGGAGAACGATGTTAAGGCTGCATGGACTGGAGATAAGATTCGTTTGATCGCGTTCCAAAAGTATATTGCGTTGGCTGGAGTTAATAATTTTGAAGCCTATGTTGATTATAGGAGATTAGATGGGGCAAATGCTATCTTAAGAGATCTTCCGCTTTCCTTAGCGCCAAGCAGAGGTGGAAATCAGATTCCTTTGCGTATTATTTACCCTCAAACAGAATACAATTATAATTCTGGAAATGTAGGCGCAGAAGGTACAATTAACCCACAGGTAAACAGAATCTTCTGGGATAAAGGTCCGAGATAATTAGATTGTTAATATTAAGAGCAACTGAAATGAAAAATAAGAATATATACAAAGGGATGATAGCTGCTTTAGCAGTTATCGTCACCCTATCTTCGTGTACTAAGGAAGAAAACATACAACAGGATCTTACCAAACTACAGCCGACCATTGAATTTCCTGACGTGACGCCTAATCTTAACGGAGCACCGAATTCTAGAAGTGCTGCGGTAGTTGGTGCTGACGAACCTGTAGTTTACAATTTACCTGTCAACTATGCATCCAGCTCGACAAGTCCTGGTATTGAGGTAACCGTAGCATTGGATCAATCTGTATTGGATAAATACAATGAAGTGCAGGGAGATAATTTGACGATGCTGCCATCACAATACTACAACATTCCCAGCTTTAAAGTGACTATCCCGGCAGGTCAGCGTACCGCTTCCATTCCAATTAATTTTCTTAAAACTACAGATGAGACTTTATTGACCTCTCATTATGCCTTGGCTTTTAAGATTACGGATGCATCTGGAAAAATCATCAGCGGTAACTATGGAACTACTGTAGCATTGTTTGCCATAAAAAACATTTACGACGGCGTATATGATTTCAAGGGTAACATCCAGAGGAACTCTGCTACTGGGCCAGATCCAGCACTCAGCGGTCAGATTTCATTTGAAACTGCTGAATTGCTGACCAGTACAAGATATTCTGTTTGGTTTGATCAGCAGCTTTGGGCAACTGGTGCTGGTGTGGCAGGTATCGGAACACCGACAGTGGATGGTATAAAATTCACAGTTGACCCGGTAACCAACAAAATCACTGTATCTTGTCCAGCAAACGCTACCCTACGTAATACACCTGGATACGACAGTCGTTTTGACCCAGCAACAAGAACGATTTATGTAGGGTTCCAATGGGGTGCAGCTCCAGCTACTAGAGTTGCGGTAGATACGCTTGTTTACAAGGGGCCTACCGAATAAGGTTTTTAACTACTATGAATAAGGGGCGTCAAATCTATTTGATGCCCCTTTTCATTTTCAATAATAATTGAAATTATAGGCATCTGTTATGCTTAGCTAAATTTGTGAAATCGGGGTGTTTTTCTTTGAGAAATTTGATCAATGTAGAAAATCTACTTTAAATAATGCTGATTATCGGGTTTTAGTTGGCGGCTATCTCAATTTCGTCCACTAATTGTCCGAAAAACAAATGGAAAATGTGGTAATTATCAAAATCTCACAATTTAATTTGAATTGATTTTCTGCTGCTTTTGATTCCAACAAACATTTTCAAATTTGTTTACATTGCCACAAGAATTTTTAATAAATCTTAAAACCTGTTATTATTTTGTTAACAATGTTAAATGCTTGTAAAGTCAGAACTAATCTAAAAGATCAGATTGATTAACCAAATAATATTCCTAAATCCGCCATAATTCCCAATTTTTCGCGGTTTGCATATCGTCATTTTAGTGTCAAAATGGGCTCTATTTTATTTACTCATGCTTTTACCTAAAATCTTAGCGGCTATATTTAGGACTTATTAACTAACCTAATTTTATTATTTTATGAAAAAACTTCTACAAAGTTTGTTCATTTTGTTATTTATTGCGGGCTCCGCAATGGCACAAGACAGAACAATTACTGGTACAGTTACAGGAAAGGATGACGGATTGCCGCTTCCCGGTGTAACTGTAAGAATTCAAAACTCAAAATCTGGAACAACTACAGGAAGCGATGGTAGGTACTCAATTACTGCTCCTTCAGGAATTGTTTCATTATCATTCTCGTATCTTGGTTACACTTCACAAGTTGTCGCGGTCGGTGAATCGAATGTGGCGAATGTGACACTAGCAGCCGACGCTAAAGAGTTGGGCGAGGTTGTAGTAACTGCCTTGGGTATCACAAGGGTTAAAAGAGACCTTGGATATTCAACTCAGACCGTGAAAGCTGATCAGCTTCAAGACAAAGGCGATGGAAACATCCTTAACCTGCTTCAAGGTAAGGTTGCCGGTGTGGAGATTACTGGTGCCAGTGGTAGCGCAGGATCATCAACAAACATTATTCTTCGTGGTATGTCATCTATGTCTGGAACCAATCAACCATTATTTGTAATTGATGGTATTCCAGTAAGTAATGATCTTGACCAGTCAACCAACACGCTATATGGCAATCAACCAGCAAATAGGGCGTTAGACATCAATCCAAATACGATTGAGTCTATGAATATTCTACAAGGTCCAGCAGCTGCTGCTTTGTACGGATCAAGAGCCTCTGCCGGAGCAATTATCATTACTACCAAAAAAGGTAGTGGAATGGCGAACAAGACTGATGTAGTTTTAAACTCTTCTTATGGAGTTCAAAATGTTTACGGATTCCCAAAACTTCAAAATGAATTCGGTCAAGGTGCAAGTGGGGTATTTAACTCTACGTCCACCAACTCACTGGGTGTAAGATTTGGAACCAACCCATCTTTGGCAAACGGATTGATCGTAGCGCCAAATACCAACCCCAATGTAAATGGTGTAGTTTACAATCCTGGAGACGTGATTCCTTACGCTCCTTTCAAGGATAACTTGAAAAACTATTTTGATCAAGGAACCACCTGGGATAATAATGTCTCGGTTAACAGTGGTGATGCTAAAAATAATTACTCCTTCTCAGCAGGAAACTCAAGTACCAAAGGTATTTTGCCGTCATCAGAATTTAAGAAGACAAACTTCCAGTTCGGTGCAGGTAAACAATTAACTGAAAAGTTAAACATGAGCGGAACTGTGAATTACTTTAACACAGTACAAAGCGGTGCTACAACTCAAGGAAATGGTGCAAACAGTAGTATTTTTGGTGTCTTCGGTGTAACAAGAAGTACCAACCTAGATTACTATAGAGATAATTATAAAAATGCCGATGGAACAAATAATTGGTTTGTTACAGGTAGGGATAACCCTTACTTCGCGGCCTATGAAAACTCCTTTAAAAGTAACCTTGGACGTTTCTTAGGAAATGTTAATGTAGGTTTTGACGTAACTGATTGGTTGAACGTAAGCTATCGCCTGGGCTTGGATACTTACACTGATAGACGTAAGCGTTATGTCGCTGTAGGATCTACTCAAGCAACAAGTTCTCAGGGAAGTATTCTTGAAGACAGCTTCTTTAGAAGTGAAGTCAATGGGGACTTGATCATTTCTGCTAAGAAAAACGATCTTTTCATACCAGGATTAAATGCAACAGCTTTGTTGGGTCAAAACATCAACCAAAGAGTATTTCAAAATCAATTTGTATCTGGTGTAGGACTTACTATCCCTAACTTTACAAACGTAAGTAATGGTAGTGTTTTCACAGGTTCAGGTGAATCAAATAGCAAAAGAAGATTATTAGGTTATTATAGCCAGGTTACTTTAGGTTACAACAATTACCTGTTTCTTGATCTAACCGGACGTATCGATCAATCATCGACATTGTCTACTGAAAACAACACCTACTTCTACCCATCTGCTTCGACAAGTTTTGTATTCTCTGATGCATTTAAAATTGAGTCAGACATACTATCTATCGGAAAAGTAAGAGTTTCTTATGCTAAAGTAGGAAAGGATGCATCTCCTTACAATCTTGAAAGCACATTCGCTACAGGTAGTTACGGAAATAATACCGCTAGCTTTACGTTCCCTTATGGTTCTATTGCAGGGTTCGGTGCATCAAGCACGATTGGAAATGCAGATCTTAAACCAGAATTCACAACATCTTACGAATTCGGACTTAGTTTAGGTTTATTCAAAAACCGTGTATCATTTGATGCTACCTATTACAATCAGGGAAGTAAGAACCAGATCGTAAACGTAGCACTTCCAACTTCTACTGGTTACAACAGCCGATTAACAAACATTGGTCAGATTAAGAACAAAGGTGTTGAGATCTTATTGACAGGTACAGCAATTAGAACGACTGATTTCAGTTGGGATCTTTCTGCAAACTTTTCAAGAAACATCAATAAGGTAGTTTCAATTGCACCTGGCATTACATCTTTCCAAGTTGCGGGTAATGCATTTGGAGGGGTAATTCCATCTGTATTCGAAGGAGAAGCTTTCGGAGTAATCGTGGGAAGTAAACAAATGAGAAGTCCAGATGGACAATTGATTGTTGACAAAAACACTGGTTTATATAATGCAACTACAATACCGAATCAAATTGTTGCAGATCCTAATAAAGAATGGACTGCAGGATTAACCAATAGTTTCAAATTCAAAAGATTTACTGTTACCGGTCTTGTAGATTTCAAAAAAGGTGGTGACATCATTTCATGGACTGCAGCTACATTAAGACAAAACGGATCATTAGCAATTACTGCTGAAGATCGTGAGCAGCCACATATCCTTCCAGGTGTGATTCAAAACACTGATGGAAGTTATAGTCCGAACAACATTCAGATTCCTGGACAAACTTACTGGAATTCAGGTTTTGGTGGAATCGGCGGTGGTGAATTCACCGTATTTGATGCGACGACTTTCAGATTGAGAGAAATTACATTGGGATATGATTTGCCGGGAACGTTGTTGAAAACAGCTGCTATCAAAAATATCCGTTTAACTGTTTACGGAAGAAACCTTTATTATTATGCCCCAAATAGCCCGATTGATCCAGAGGTTAACACTCAAGGAGCGGGAAATATTCGTGGATTGGAGCTTCAAAGCGCGCCTAACACGAGAAATTTCGGTGCAAGTTTAAGAGTTACTTTCTAATTTTAGAATTAAAAGAAATATGAAAAAATTTATCATACTTGCGGCATGTGCGTTGTCATTCGCATCCTGCAAGAAGTTTTTAGATGTCAATCAGAATCCCAATAACCCAACTGTTGTTCCATCAAAAGTACTATTGCCAAATACGAGCATCGGTATAGGTTGGGCTAATGGAAATGAACTTGGAAGGGTTTCTTCTGTCTTAATGCAGTACAACACTGGTATTGCTAACTCGGCACTTACCTATGATTCCTATAACATCGCTGGATTATTTGACAACCAATGGGATTTTGAAATCTATGCGGCAGTTGTCAACAACCTTCGTGTGATCATTAAACAAAGTGAAGCAACTGATCCTGCTTACTCAGGGATAGCTAAAATTCAGTTAGCTTACATCATCTCTGTTGCGACAGATCTATGGGGTGCTGTTCCTTATTCTCAAGCTGGTTTTGGGTTAGAATTTCCTCAACCTCGTTATGATAAACAAGAAGACATCTACCAAGGAAATGCTGCTTTAGGAATCGTTTCTCTATTTGACCTGGTAAAAAGCGGAATCGCTGACCTGAATAAACCTTCAGTGTTGAAGCCAGGTATTGACGACGTAATTTACTACACTTCTGCAACTCCAACAGCCAATATTGGAAAATGGAAAAGAGCCGGTAATTCCCTGCTTCTTAAATTTGCAATGACGGTTTCCAATGTAAATAAACCGCTTGCTACCTCAACGATCAATGAAGTTATTGCCAGTCCAGAAGGATTTATCAATGACAACAGCCTGGATCTTCAGGTTCCTTTTAGCGTAACCGCTAGCAATCAGAATCCAATGTATCAACAAGATATCGGTGGTAGTTTTAAAAACGGAGAAATGTTGAGTTCAAGACTACTTAACTTGTCGAAGAGCTTAAATGATACGGTTCGTTTGTCAAAAATGTATACAAAACCGCTAGGTACAAGATTTGTGGCTTTTGAAAATGGACAGACAGGTGCTGCTCCAACTTTAGCATCACGCTCCATGTATAATACTTATGTAGTAGGAGCAGCTGGTGAAGCACCAGTTAGGTTGCTTACTAATTTCCAAATGAAATTCATCTTAGCAGAAGCAGCTGTAACTTTAGGTGTTAATTCAGCAAATGCCAATACCCTATTTCAGGAAGGTATCAGAGCATCTATGACGAAAGTGGGTATGACTACAGCAGAGATTGATGCTTATTTTACAGCTAATCCGACAGTGGTAAATCTAAGCGGTACAGATGCAAACAAGGTAAAACAAATTGTTACTCAAAAATACCTTTCATGGGTAGGTAATGGAATAGAAGCTTACAACGATTACAGGAGAACTGGTTATCCTCAGTTAGCCCTTGCGTTGAACGTAACTGGTGGTGATAACCCTTCAGTAATTCCAAAACGTTTGGCTTATACTTCGAAAGAAGCAAATGCTAATCCTAATCAACCAGCTCCGAGACCAAAAACGGATGAAAAAGTTTGGTGGGGTTTGTAAAAATAATTTGATCATTAACAGTTTTAAAAACAAATCATGAAATTACATATAAAACCAATCCTATTTTTAGCAGTAGCGTTTTCTGTAGCGATGAGTTCTTGTAAAAAAGATAACATTTCTTTGGAAAATAACCTGCCGGAAATACCTGTCACTGTTTCCAACAAAATGGGAACGTTTACAGCACCAACAGTTAGCACCTCTTTTGCTGCTGGTGCTCCGATCACTATTACTCTTGAGATACCTGCATCGTCTGGTAGAACAATAAAGGAGATCACTCGTGTTGCTGCGAATACTACTTATGGTAGTGTACAGTTAACAACAGGCCTTTATACTGCTGGACCAATTGCTGCTAGTGGTACATCTGTGACGTTCAGCACTACTTTGGCTGAATACTACACCAAAACCGCAATTCCTGTTGCTTCTCAGCTTACGGCTGCAACTGCAGGAACAGCAACTAGCTTGCTAACTAGAAATTTCTACTTTATGATTACCCTCGACAATGGACAAGTAATTGTTCCAACTTACGTTAGGGTTTATGTAGATAAATAGATAATACTCTTTTGAAGAAAGCGGGTTCAGATCATGAATCCGCTTTTTTTTTGCCCGATTTGATAGGGGGCGGAACTACTAACGATTTGTGAAAGTTAATTCTGTCACTACACTGGCAACCTGAAGTTTCACTGCCTCCCCCAGAACCATGGCCCTATTGTCATCGATATGGCCAACTGGAAAGCCAAAACATACCGGGTAATCATACTCTTTCACTATGTCCCAAATTACTTCTTCAGGGGTTTGTCCGAATGGTATACTTTCAATCTCGAACTCGTTAAAAGCACCGACGATCAGACCTTTCAAATTGCTTAATTTGCCATTGCGTTTCAGCATCCGCATCATCCGGTCTACGGAATACTCATGCTCACCAACATCTTCAATAAATAAAATCTTGTCGGTGTAATCCATTTCAGAAGCCGAGCCCTGCAACATGATCAATAAGGTAAGGTTGCCTCCAATCAGCTCCCCTTCTGCTTCACCAGTACGGTTCTTTATAAGCTGTGTATTGGAAGCTTTGTAGGCCAGTTCTTCGCCAAATAAAGCGGTCTTCAAAGAGCTTAAAGCCTCTGAAGTAGAATCGTTAAAAGTGTAAGGCATTTGTCCGTGGATACCTGGAATCCCGTATTGCGCATGGATGTGCGACAATAAAACAGTGATGTCGCTAAATCCAACAATCCATTTCGGGTTTTCCACAAATGAACTGAAGTCCAACTCATCGATGATCCTTAGGGTACCATAACCACCTCTTCCTGCGATCACCGCCTTGATTTCCGGATCGTCCAGGTACTGCTGCAAATCTGAAGTCCGCAACGCATCATTACCCGCAAATTGATGGTAACTAGCAGTTACCGTTTCGCCAACTATAACTTCTAAGCCCCAATCTTCCAGAATGGAAATCGCGCTGTTGATGTCTCCCGGCAGTTTCTTTGCCGGACAAACAATCGCTACTTTGTCTCCCTTTTTTAAATATGCTGGCTGTTTAATCATTGGTAAAACACTTATCTTTGCCAAAATAATAAAAATAGTTTTGGATAACAGTAAAATAAAAAGATATACCGTTACAGCTGCTTTGCCGTATACCAATGGTCCGGTTCACATCGGTCATTTGGCCGGCGTATACCTTCCTGCAGATACCTACGTGAGGTATTTGAGGTCGAACAAGCGTGATGTAAAATTCATTTGTGGCTCTGATGAGAATGGCGTTCCCATTACTTTGAAAGCTAAAAAAGAAGGCGTAACTCCGCAGGTAATCGTAGATAAATACCATAAAATCATCGGGGATTCTTTTGAGGAGTTTGGCGTATCGTTCGACATTTATCACCGTACTTCATCCTTAATGCACCACCATACGGCTTCAGAATTCTTTGAAACCTTATACAATAAAGGCGTCTTTACTGAGGAAGTAACGGAACAATATTACGATGAAAAGGCACAAACCTTTTTAGCAGATAGGTACATCACCGGAACTTGTCCGAAATGCGGCAACGAAAACGCTTACGGCGATCAGTGTGAAAACTGTGGAAGCACTTTAAATGCAACCGATCTGATCAATCCAAAATCGACCCTCTCCGGAGAGAAGCCGGTGAGGAAAGAAACTAAAAACTGGTTCCTTCCATTGGACCAATATGAAGACCGTTTGAGGACTTATATCGACGGACATAAAGAATGGAAACCAAATGTGTTCGGGCAATGTCAAAGTTGGTTAAATGCGGGTCTACAGCCTCGTGCGATGACCAGAGATCTCGACTGGGGAGTTAAAGTTCCTGTAAAGGGCGCAGACGGCAAAGTATTGTACGTTTGGTTTGACGCTCCGATCGGCTATATTTCTGCTACCAAAGAATTGTTTCAGTATGCACGCTTAGACGTTTGGAATCCCAAAGCTGAAGAATATTACATCAATCAAAACGAAGTAGAGAAAGGCAACTGGGAAGATTACTGGAAAGATGAAGATACCAAGTTAGTTCACTTTATCGGAAAAGACAACATCGTTTTCCATTGCATCATTTTCCCGGCAATGCTTATGGCACACGGGGAATATATCCTGGCAGACAACGTGCCGGCTAACGAATTCCTAAATCTTGAAGGTCAGAAAATTTCTACTTCCAAAAACTGGGCAGTTTGGCTGAACGAATACCTTTTGGAGTTCAAAGATAAGCAAGACGTATTGCGTTATGTTTTGACCGCTACTGCACCGGAAACGAAAGACAATGACTTCACCTGGAAAGATTTTCAGGCAAGAAATAACAATGAACTGGTCGCTATCCTCGGCAATTTCATTAACCGCGTAACGGTATTGACGCATAAATATTTCGGTGGTAAAGTACCGATGCTGATGGAGATCAAACCGGAAGATCAACAAGTGATCGATGACTTGGCGGCATTCCCTGCGAAGATTAGTGCTTCAATAGAAAACTACAGATTTAGGGAAGCCCTGACGGAGGTGATGAACGTTGCCCGTATGGGAAATAAATATTTGGCAGAAACAGAGCCATGGAAAGTCATTAAAACTGACGAAGACCGTGTGCGTACGATCCTAAATATTTCCCTTCAGATTGCAGCAAATATTGAAATTCTGATTGAGCCCTTCCTGCCTTTCACAGCAGACAAGCTGATGAAAATGCTCAACTATGGCGGACACCTTTGGGAAGACGCAGGTAGCATCAATCTGCTGCACCGTGGTCACCAGTTGAATGAACCTGTCCTCTTGTTCGAGAAGATCGAAGACGATGCAGTTCAAGCGCAAATAGACAAGCTAAACCAAAGCAAGGCAGACAATGCGGTACCGGCAGCGGTAGAACCGGCAAAGGAAAACATTCAGTTCGAGCAGTTTTCGGCGATTGACATTCGTGTAGCGACCATTATTGCTGCGGAGAAAGTGGAGAAAACCAAGAAGCTCTTGAAACTAACGCTTGACACAGGTATTGACCAACGTACGGTCGTTTCGGGAATCGCAGAGCATTATGCCCCTGAAGACATCATCGGACAACAGGTTAGCCTGGTGGTGAACCTTGCCCCAAGAGAAATTAAGGGGATTGTTTCACAAGGCATGATATTGATGTCCGAAGATGCAAACGGTAAACTCGCTTTTGTAGCGCCTATTGAAGCGCACTCAAGCGGCAGTGTGATTAGGTAAATCTATCGCAGGTAAAAGGATTGGCACTTCGTTTTTGAAATGGAAATCGTGCCAATCGCTTGTGTTTTCCTTGTTTACAGTTCCTTCAAGATAATAGGCATTAAGGATGGCTGCAGGGCTGAATGCTTTGGTATTGACGAGATTATTTCCCAGGTATGTTGCTTCATAGAACTGCAAACATATCCCAATGATGCAGAGCGTACCGGGTTCTGTACTGAAGGTGATCTGTTGCTGCGGAAGAATGGAATGTTCGTTTACTTTATTCAGATCTATCACTTGAACATCTGCATTGGAGTACTTGCCGTTTCTCAAATCTAGTTCCGACATGCTAATGACGATCTTGCAATCACTTATTCCACGTGGAAATTTAATTTTTTCAAGAATGAGCATTTCAGGAAGTACAATCTGGACAAGATTATTTGCATAATAGATAGTAGGTTGGCTAAAGAACCTACTCTTAAATGGAGATTTAATATTGAGTTCAAATCCAATCAATTTCTGGAAACTGGGGCCGAGAAATTGAAAGAACGGCGTTTCGGGAATCACACAACCGTTCAAGATAGCTGTTACTTCTCCGATCAATCTATTGGAAATGTTTGAATCAAAGTTGCTCAGGGTTAACTTCATCAGCAACATTCTGATACAGCTGGTTAATCTGCTGGCTTTACCAAATACCTTAGAAGCTTTAACCGTTTTTTCTGTTTGCGCAATATTGTCTTTCAGGCATTTCTGATAGACGACCTGCTGTCCTCTGTGCTTTCTAAAGATTACACGACCAATCGGGCCTGAAAAATACTTACCGTCGAATTTTGCCATTGTTGAGAGATTAACTTGTATATGGCAATATATACTAATTTTAGTGACAACAGGTTAAATATTAATTAAATACGTTGTGAGTCCACCTTCCTCTTAGTGAAAACTGGACTCATAATGCAGGTATAGTGGAGCTATAGTGGACTCATACAAATTTCAATAGCATGTTATATCAATTTTGAGTGCTTAGCAAGGCGTTTGATTGTGGTTATGGGATTTCATTTTTAGAAATGCTTTTGAGGATAATATGCTCACTTCTTGAGGATTGAGGTGTCCACACTTGTTTATTGGTTTCCTGATTTTGCACTCTGTAGCTGGGAAAGCGATCTGAACTACCGACTATTCTCTATTTTTATCATGATTACTGCTGTGCTTTCTCCAATTAGTTTCCTTTATATGGAGTATTCTGGCATAAGGTTAGGAAAGACGTTAGTTTAACGTGCGAGTTAGCCGTTGGCTATACATGGCTGCGCAGGTAGGCAAGAAGATGCAACAAATCGCTTTACTATTCTATTTTAGAGAGGAAAACTTTGCTATATTTGCACGCTTGCGAATGCGGCATACTGGTCCCGTAGTTCAACGGATAGAATAGAAGTTTCCTAAACTTTAGATATGAGTTCGATTCTCGTCGGGACCACTAGAAAGCCAAGATTAAGTACCTAACAAAGCTGTAGATCATAGATTAGCGGCTTTGTTAGGTTTTGATAATATTAATCTTTACCGAATCTCATGGTCTAAGTGTGTTAAGAAATGGATTGATTCGCTTACAAAATATCTTTGGGATAACTTTAAATTACTCCCTTAGCATTAAGACTTCTCCACGTCTCCCGTGCAATTCGGTATCAGAAATGATGGTGAAGTAAGACGTTAGGGGTGGATTTGGGGAAGTGATCTCTACGGTAATTTCTTTTCCTTTAATCTTATATGTCGATTTATAATATATATCACCTCCTGGCCTTATTGAAGCTTGACCATTGGGCCAAAGAGTTAGGCTAATTGATGGACTTATCTCATACTCAGTCTCCGGACCAGCGTTTATTTGCTGATATTTTTTTTCTTTTTTTACTACCAGCGCATCTTTTTTACAAGATGCAAAACATATTAATGCCGATAGTAAGATAGTTGTGACACAGATAGCAGGTTTTTTCATAGAGTTTTAATTTAACTATATCCTTAAGACGTATTAAGTTAACAATATGCTACAAGTCCAAAGAATTAGTAGCCTGAAAAGTAAAATTCCGCATATATTACCCATGATCAAGTATACGCAAGGCAACTTATTAGATGCACCCGTCCAGGCATTGCATTGCAGTTCAAAAATCGTTTTGCCAATAACTACAAAATATACAAGGAATCTTGTAAAAACCGATCTTTCAATGTAGGTGAGTTGCTTGTTGTTCAGGAAGATGATTTAACGGGTAAAAAAATAATTATCAATTTTCCTACAAAAGCACATTGGCGCGTAGATTCAAAATATGAATACATTGAATCAGGCTTAAAAGAACTTCGGAAATTTATCTTTGAAAATGATATAAGGAGTATCGCTTTGCCTCAACTAGGTTGTGGAAATGGCGGGTTGGATTGTGAAAAGGTACAACCGATGATTGAACATCATCTAGGAGATTTACCGGTTGAGGTTTTGGTTTATACACCGAACGATTTAATAAAAGAGATTTTACAAAAAGAAAGCTTAAAGAGGAAATTAAGCTAACGCCAGCACGGGCGATGTTGTTGTTTTTAATGCGCCAATAACTAAACGTATTTATGTGACTTCTTTCACAGATATTGTCCGATGTACGTTTCTATTGTAGGCTAAAAGGGATACCAATAAGACTATTTTAAAATTTCTTTTGATAGCGTACCATTTCCGTCATTCTTATTAATCTGAAGCCCTAACATTGTAGATAGCAAATGATATACTTCCACATTCTTAAATGGCTCAACAGTAATACCTTTTCTGAATGATGGTCCCCAAGCCATAAATGAAGCACCCATTTCTGCGACTTTTTCAGGATCAAAGCCATGCATCCCTTTACCGGCTTTATTATTAAAGGTTTTGGGGTACTGCGCTACTAAAATAATGTCTCCTGCACGTTTATATTTATCGTCATTACCGCCATAATACCAATTTTGCGGAAGATTAGAATTCAAATACACCTTGTACTCGTTCTTTTCCTTACTTAATAAATCCTTGTAGGTCGTCATGATAGCAGATGCATCTTTGGCGAATATATTTACCAGAGAATTTTGGTTATTGACTACAAACTTCATTGTATCAACAGCAGCCGGAATTGGTATTATATTACTTTTATCAATACCGATCATGCCATGATCTGATACAAAAATGATATCAACAGGTAATCCTATCGACTTTACTAAAGCATCAATACGGCCAATATTATCATCTATTTTTTTTGCTGCATCCGCTACCTCAATTGCGTCAGGACCGTAAATATGTCCTTGATGGTCAGTGTCATTAAAATACAGAGTAATTAAGTGAGGTCTTTTACCCTCAGGCATTTTTAACCATTCCTGAATTGCATCGAGTTGATCATCAATTGTTATTTCTTTCGCTTTTTGTATTTGATAAACGTCTTTCATACCTTTTGTAATTGTACGCGCATCTGGATAATTGATATTCGCTGTAATTACACCGCTTTTACTGGCTGTTTGCCAGATTGATTGACTGGTAAACCATCTCCCTTCTGCTTTATTGAACATCGTTTTACTTTTAGGGTCGTAGAAAGTATTACCTGCAATCCCCGTATGACCAGGATACAACCCTGTCACAAGTGAATAGTGGTTCGGCCGGGTTACAGATGGATAGGATGGGATCATACTCTTTGCTTTTACACCTCCAGAAGATAAACGAAGTAAGTTACTCGCATTGAATTTTGTAGCATAATCATAACGGAAGCCATCTGCGCTAATAAAAATAACGTATAGTTTATCCTCAATTTGTGAAAATGATTTACCTGCACTTAATAAGAAACAGCTAGTTAGAATGGCAATAAAAACATTAATTCTTCGCATTGTTTTGACTTAGGTTATCAATAGATCCAGCTACATTTATGGAAAAAAAATCGCCACAAAAATATTAAATAGGTATTCTACTAAACCATAAATCAGGTTACCACATTATTAACGTATTGTTAACAATCAATATTGAATCGTATCTCACCATGATTAACTTATACAATGCTTTTTCTTTTCCAAGCTGCTATTTCAGTTAACAAAGGGCAGAGGCTTTTTCCGAAATCAGTGAGCGCATACTCTACCCGGGGGGGCAGCTCATTGTATTGTTTCCTGCTAATTAAGCCGTCAGCTTCAAGCTCTCTCAATTGTTCGGTTAACACCTTTTTTGAAATAGAAGGTATCCTAACCTGTATTTCACCAAAACGCCTCGTATTCTTAGAAAGCATATGTAAAATTATCACCTTCCACCGCCCTGCAAATAGCGCTATCGCTGCATTAACACCACACTCAGCATGGTATAATTTATCTTCCATTAGTCACTTTTAGGTTACCACTTTTCGTCTTGTTACCCACAGCAATGGTAACTTTCTAAAATCAAGAGTTGTTTCTTTGCATAACAAAAGTAAATAAACTTAAAACGAAATATATGATTTTAGTAACTGGTGCAACAGGGAATTTAGGTAAAGCCACCATAAATTCATTATTAAAAAGGGGGATAACTCCAAACGATATTACAGCATTGGTAAGAGATGAAAGCAAGGCTGCAGAATTGAAATTGAAAGGTATTAAAATAAAGGTGGGGGACTATCAAAATTATGACGCTTTGAAAAGTGCATTCCAGGGTGTGGACAAGCTGCTGCTTATATCTTCGTCATCTGAAATTGTCTACAGGTTTGAGCAGCACAAAAACGTGATTAATGCTGCCAGGGAAACGGGTGTTGGCCATATTATTTATACGAGCTTTGACATGAAGAATTTAAAGCAAAGTACAATGGGTGCTGACGTTCAATATCATGCATACACGGCTGATTATTTAAAGCAAATGGCCATTCCTTATACTTTAATGGATAATACAATGTATGCTGACATGATCCCTTTATTATCTGGAAAGGATATATTAAATAATGGTGTTTCCATTCCTGCCGGCGAAGGTAAAACTCCTTTTTTGCCAATAGCTGAAATGGCTGAAGCAACGGCTGTTGTACTGACTACTCCAGGTCATGAAAACAAAGAATATGTCATCAGTGCAGAAACTGCGTTTTCTTTCTCAGAGATTGCTGAGTTGTTATCAGCCATTACTGGAAAAACAATAACTTATAGCCAACCAGAAATAAGTTCATATATAGCCTGGCTTATACAGACAGGTACTTCTGAAGATGATGCAGCGTATATTGCAAGGTTCTGTGGCGCAATTGCGAACGGAGAATTCGACACCGATAAAAGTGATGTGAGGAAACTATTGGGAAGGAGCCCAATGACTCTAAAAGATTTTTTGCGAAACATATACAGTGAATTGACACAAAGCTGAATGGTACCATTCAGCTTTGTGTCTTTACTATAAATAGCAGCGCCATTAAAATCCTTCCAAGAATTTCATATATGATGTTACTCCCAGTTCGATATGGCTATCGGAGACAAAAGAATCCAGACCGTAAAAAGCGAATGCCGTTTGGTAGTCTGATTTGACATATTCAAAACTTAATTCGAATGGCCTGATGAGCTCGTTGAGCGGATATTTGTATTTCCCTGCATTGCTTAACTCCTCTTCCTCCACTCCTAAGGATATGGCCAAAGCTATTTTTTTTCCTTCCATACGGTATCCACTTTTACTACCATATGCCCAGCCGTGAGTCAATACTTGGTCGAACCATTTTTTTAACAAGGATGGAACATTAAACCAGTAATAAGGAAATTGGAATATAATTTTATCATATTGCTCGATTAAGCGCTGTTCAGCTTGGACATTTATCTTTTCGTCTGGATAAGCATCGTACAACTGATGAACAGTGTACTTTTCTGGAAACTGAAGCACCTCCTCTATCCACCTTCTGTTCATAGTAGATTCGCTGATGTTAGGGTGCGTAATAATAATTAAAGTCTTCATAGTGATATCTTCAATAAATATTACACAAAGGTAGTATCCTGTGCCAAAACTCGTACATTACCCTCCAATTGTTAGGTACTATAAAAAATGTAAGTAATGACAGAAATTAAGCAAACATCGACCAATTTTTCTAACAAGACTGCGTTAAGTGACGAATGTCCAGAGGCTTATGCTTCAACTATTATCGGCGGACAGTGGACTTTGGTAATCTGCTCCTGGTTGTTGAGTGGTAAACTTCGGTTCGGCGAACTAAAAAGGAAATTGCCAAACATTACTGAACGTATGTTAACCTTACAGCTCCGTAAGCTCGAAGAAAGTAAGATAGTCAAAAGAACCGTTTATGCTGAAGTTCCACCACGAGTTGAGTATGAGTTAACTCCAATAGGGTACGACTTAAAGCCTGTCATTAAAGAGTTGGAAAAATGGGGAGAGCATCATAAAAAGCTGCTGAGTTAATTAAGTGTCGGAAAAAGTATAATGCATTTACCAAAACGTCTGATAAGGTTGATGGAACTTAAGTAAGTAGCCACAGTAATGTTACTCTTTGTTTATATTTACTCAAACGCTATTACATGAAGTCAGATCTTGAAGAACTAATTGATGCCTATCAAGAAGAGAAAAGGGAGCTTGAAAAGCAAATCGCCGACTATGTTGACGAAGGAGACTATCTTTATGCTCACTATCACAATAAGGCATTGAAGATATTAAATAAAACTCTGGATGCTCTTAAAACACTGCATAACCCGGTATACCGAAATATTCTAGATGAGGAAATGAGGATAAAAGGTTGTACTAAAATGCTAGCTAATCCATATTACAACGGTAGTAATGATTGGTTGAGAACCTATATGGACAAGTCCTTACGCCAAAGTATAACAGAAAGCGAAGAGAAAATTCGAAACTTACAGAACACTGAAGTACAATGTCATCACGATAGTCAAGAAGTTGATGACGCTATCTTTAGCTTAGTAAGTGGAGCTATTAAGGCATTTACACTTTTTCTTAAGTGTTCTTATGACGTACCCATAAAGTTTGAAATTACAAATAATGCTATTGAAATCAGATTGGTTTTAAATGATGATGTTGGTGTGCGGAAACAGAAAAAGATGGATCAATTGGTGCACACTGGATTTCGTTTACAAGGCGAAGAGTGGATATACCAATATCCCTTGAATAGATTCAAAGATAGCTTAGAAATTAAGATGATGTTATCTCATTTGATATATGATGTATTCAGCTATGATAGCAGATACAACGTAGCTGAGTTAGTATATCATTGAAGTGCATATTCAGCACCACAACGGTGATAAAAGTATCCCTGCCCAACACTAAAGCTTTTATCAACCATCTGTCCTTTGGAAAGGCACACTAGGGCCTATTTAGCAGAACACTTGCAATCTATAAAGCGGAATATGCATAATATCAAACATTCTAAAAAATGGATTGTTTATTCGGATATCATTAACTAATAATTTATATTATGAAAAAAATTATCCTTACTTGTGCAGTCGCTTTAGGGTTTTTAACCGCTCAGGCGCAAATCCAAAAAGGCAATGTAATGATGGGAGCCAATATCTCCGATCTATCCTTTGGTTTAGATAAACCGAATGTATTTAGCCTTTCCATTAATCCTAAGGCAGCATGGTTTGTTCAAGATGGTTTAGCGCTGGGTGGAGATGTTTCCCTTGGTCTTTCCACTGCAAAAAATGCTGGTACCAATATTAACTATGGTGTTGGTGCTTTGGGTAGATATTATGGTTCTACAGGTGCCAATGATGTAGTGAAAAACTCCCGCTTTTTTGGAGAAGCTACAGTTGGTATATCAGGAGTAAATCCATCTATTGGAGAATCTACCAATGGCCTTGGCTTTAGTTTTGGTCCAGGATTTACCTATTTTGTTACGCCTAGCATTGGCCTTGAAGCGTTACTAAAATACAAAGGTACGGCAGGTTTCGGAGATAGCGCATATGCGCACAGCCTTAACTTAGGAATTGGATTTCAAATCTATCTTCCTGGCAGAAGTACAGCTAGGAAAGTTGAACGAGATATGAACTAACTGTTCATGTTGCTAAGCCTTTTACTGATCTTAATCATTGTATAGAGATCGAATTTAGGTTTTGGAGAAATCATCTTATAAGTTAGAAAAGGACTACCCTATATTGGACTCCTTTTCTGACTTATTTTTTTGCCCTGATATTGGCGATAGCTTTGGCTAACGCTTGATGCAAATTTCGCATCTGCTTCCATTAAATCCATGAACTTCGTTAGAAGTAATCTAGGAGTTAGATTTTAACTAATCGTTTTAAGCTTCAGAAACATAAAAACATATCTGTTTTTTAACTGTCCTTTGTTTTCATCCTGTTTAAGAGGTTCTGTATAGGGATACGGAGTTCTCATGACAAAATACTCACCTCGCTTCCCAATTACCGGGCTCCTTAAATGAAATGCAGGATTTACCCTACTTTTGAACTCTACAAACTGGATTACTTTGCCGCTTCTTTTTGAATAGAAAATTGTTCTAGATGTCTTATTTGACTGGAAGTTATAGTTAAACGAAACCCAGTCACGGTTTACAAACAGAGAGTTATTATCGTACATAATGTTACCTGACTCCATCTTTTTCCAATATTCGAAATGATCTTTTGCCTTTTCTGTCATAAGGTCAAGTCCGATCCTATTTTCTTCGGGAACTTCAATTTGGTAGGCCGGTTTTACATCGTCAGCGGTTACAGCGTAAATCTTATCATCCAACAATGGGAAGTAAAGTAGAGAATCTTTGTAATTATCAAACTGATGGGGATATCCTATGTCTAGCCCCTTAATAATGGGGAAGAGAAACAATTTTTGTGTAACATAATCGATCCGGTTTCCTGTACTTTTGTAAATGCTGATCCTTCTTTTATCTGGATTATTGTTAAGTAACTCAGATACATATAGGTCTTTGTTTTTTGCAAAAGTTATCCCGCCATATCTTGGTTCTGTAATAACTGCGCTATCGATAAATTTACCAGCAAAATTGTATCTAAAAATCTTGCTCATAGTCATATCTACAACTTCAATCTGACTTTTCGCTTCCTCTACAATTACATCTGTCATAAAGGTATATTTACCCCCTTTCACAGTTGATCCATTAATCTTTGCCTTAGGCTTGCCGTTGAAGTCATAAATAAATATGCAAGCTTGCGACCGATCACTTATGATGATATTACTATCGGTCGAAAAGAAGTTTGTAATGCGGCTGATGCCAAAACTCGCCGAGGTGTCCAGAGTTACATGGTAAACATCATCGCTGATGTCCTCAATGTATACGGTCTGACTGTCTAGGGGATTAACTTTGATCCTCGGTACAGAGGCGTCTGCTAAATCTCGTTTCTTATATTGTGAACAGGAAGCAAACAGGGCAAACAGGGCAAATAGCAGTTTATATCTCATTGTTTCTCTCGGATAAAATTATTGTGGGAATAAGCCTGCTGCTAAAAATAACAACAGGCCTAGAGAATTTAGTACGAATTTACCCAAGGTATAATGTTCGTCACATCACGATAAGTATTGTGGTGATTGGCAGTAACATTCCACTGGCCACATTGCATGCCGGAATTGCTTGGTATGAATTCATAGTACCCATTTTGATAACCATACCAACCCATTTCTGTCCAGTAATAACTATCATTTCGCCAAACCCAGTTTCCTGTTTTCAGAAATCTATCTCCCACATTGCTACCGCAATACATGGTTCCGTCAACATCAGTCCATGCTGCATTTGCCTGATCAGGTCTCAAACTAGGTGAACTAAAAAATGAGTACTGTAGATTACACACTAATGTGATCACAACAGCAGCGATTCCGATTATTCTAAATATTTTTTTCATATCATTAAGTTTATAGTAAAATGCTTAGGTTCATATTTGTTTAGTTTTCTTAAGTATTATCTCTGACCCCTTTCGGAGTCACCAGTGCTGCAGCGAAAAAGAGTTGACCACAATCAGCCGCGCTCTGCATAAACTTTGATATATAAGATCATTATTTGATGCCATCTTGATGGGTTTTATTCTGAAATTTATTCCTCTTTTCCAGTTGATCTTGGATTTCCTTCTTCAGCAGATCGCTGTCATGCCAGATCTTGCTATGTTGGTTCGCGTATAGGCCAAGAACAAGAATATAAATGAAACTTATAGCAATGGAAACTTTCGGATAAGTACGGCTTTCTAAAATTTTATCCAGAAAGTATGCTAAAAGAAAAAATATGCCTATTGAAGCAACATAAGCATAACGGTCTGCAACTATCGCATATCTGGACAGTGGAATGATATGTAGAGCTACACCAAGGTGTATGATAAAAAAAGATATACTGAAGAAAATCCATCGCTGTTTCCAGAAATTCCAAAGTGTAGTTGTGATGAGCACCACTATTACAGGATACATCCAAAACCTAAGTGGAACCGGTTGCCCAATATCATTAGGGAAGATGTACAAGTAACTTAATTTAACGGGCACAAGGCATTTAACAAGGTACTCGGTTATAGAGTAGCTAGCAAAGATTAGGTTCTGATAAAAAGGATATTGAGGAATTTCAGATAAAAGCCCTACGGAATCGGCACCCTGTGAAAGCAGCGTGATCATTCCGAAAAGAAAAGACATAAGAAACAATGGTATTTTCTCTATCCAAAGCCATTTACTTTTGAAGCTTCGCCCGACAGCATAGTCAAATAATAAAGCACACACAGGAAGGGTGACTGCTTGTTCCTTTGCCCCGAATGAGAGTAAAAAAAACAATAACACCAACATAAAGTGTTTTAGGCTTTTAGATTGAGTATAGCTTAAGTAATAACTTAGGGCGATAAAATAAAAGAAGCTATAGATTAAAATTTTAGATGCCGCTACCCATGCCACCGGCTCTACAAGAAATGGATGAACAGCCATGATCAACGCCGTGACAAAAGATATTCGTTGTACTGATGTAGCTTTGAAATTATCCGTTTGAATCAATAGTTTCCTGATTAAGAAATATACCAAGACCACATTGCTGATATGAAGGGTGACGCCGAGCGCATGAAACCAAAATGGGTTGTAGCCAAATGCACTATATAACAAAGTATAGGAAAGCTGATTAATTGGGGCATACTGACCATGATAGAATTCGGTGAGAATGGCCCATAAATTATAGCCTTTGAACCCATTTTCAGTATATACATTTATTGCAACCCATTGATCGTCCCATTCCATTTGAAACTGATGAGAAAATACGGGCAGGTATACTAAAAATGCTATTGATACTAGACTAAGCGTAGATAATCCTATTTGATTTGAAGAAATAAATTTCCATAGGTCGAATCTTTGATTGGCGAGATCAGGAGAATTTAAAATTTTATCCATAAACGTTAAAGTTAAATTTGAGGTAATTCTTTATCAAGAAATAACCTAAGGCACTGAAGTTTTCGGCTCCAATTTTCTAAATTGAAAATCAAAAGTTCCGTCCATTGAGTAATAATAGGACCGCTTTTCGCGGGAGTATCGGATGTCAGCACCCAACGATCTGAGTATCTCAACATATTCAAAGATGGTGCGCTCGCTTACGTTCAACTTTTTTGCAAGCGACTCTGGGGGACCTGTCGACTTTTTTCTGATTAAGTCATTTAGATGATCCAGTCTGTAAAAATAATACTTAGGCATATGAGGGATGATTGAGTATCGTAATTCACTTATTCTAATAGCATTAGAATCTGATTATATTCGGCGATATCTAAGTTAGATAACACCAATGCAAAAAATCAGCAGTAGAGAAGATAATTCGAAAATAAGTTGCCGTGCTTAGGCCATAAGTTTAGGCTAATTGGCTACTCTTCGTAATAACAAATTATATTTATCTAAATCATTTGCTTTAATCGTTTAAAGTATCTAATATTGGTCAGCGCTTCCCTGCTAACCAAATATGAAAAAAGTAAACCTGAAAGACATTGCAGAACATGTTGGCGTTTCGACGGCATTGGTGTCTTATGTGCTGAATGGCCAGGCGGTAGAAAAGCAAGTCAATAAAACTACAGCTGAGCTCATCACAAAAGCTGCACAGGAGTTGAACTACCAACCGAATCAGATTGCGAAAAGTCTTAAAACTCAGAAGACAAACACCATCGGCCTTGTAGTTGCAGATATAAACTTTAGGTTCAGTACCGGGATTACCAGATCAATAGAAGAAGAAGCGAAGAAAAAAAACTACACTGTAATTTATGGCAGCTCTAATGAGAATGCCGAAAAATTCGCCAAGCTGGTTAATGTGTTTGTTAACCGAAGGGTCGACGGACTAATCCTGGTTCCTACTGCGGGTTCTCAAAACGAGATTGAAATACTTCAGCGATCCGGCACTCCATTTATACTATTGGATCGTCATTTTCCTGAAATTAAGTGCAATTACATTGCGCTGGATAATTATAAGGCAGCGTACAATGCGACGCAGTATCTCATTGATCAGGGTCATCGCCGCATCGCTTTTGTAAATTACCGGACCACCCTTTTTCACCTATTAGAACGCAATAGAGGTTATTTCGATGCCTTGAAAGATAACGGACTTCCATTTGAAACTTCCTGGCTTAAACAGGTTGACAGTAGCTTGGCAGACCATGACGTTGCTACCAACCTGAAAGAAGTTTTGAATGCATCTGAGCCTTATGATGCCTTGTTTTTTGCAACCGATACGCTCACGATAAATGGCCTTAAATACCTTAATAAAGAAAAAATACGTGTGCCAGGGCAGATTTCCGTATTGAGTTTTGATGAATCGGATGCATTTGATCTTTTTTATACGCCGATAACATTTTCCAGACAACCCTTGATGGAGATGGGTAGTCTTGCCGTAAACAATTTGATAGAACTCATGAATGGAAATAATCACCTTCAACAAATAAGTCTGCAAGCGGAGCTGGTTAAAGGTTACTCTTGTAAGGAAGCAATTATTTAAGATAAACAATAAAAGACAGTTTTAACGATCTGTATTTTTTTAAATGTGAACTTTAAACGATTAAAGTGAGGATAATGTTGCTTCTCTAGCTGGAGCATGGCGATTTAAATTATTATTAAAACCAATATAAATGAAACTAAAAGCAAATGTTCTATTAATCGCCATCATTGCAGCAACAGGCGGACTTCTATTCGGATTTGACACTGGAGTGATCTCCGGCGCGCTCCCCTTTCTTAAGCAGCACTGGCAGCTCAGCGACTCGAGTGTGGAGTGGATCACTACAACTGTGCTTATCGGCGCAGTCATCGGTGCACTGGGTAGTGGCAAGTTGTCTGACGTTATCGGAAGAAAAAGGATGATCATCATCAATGCAATAATCTTCGCCTTTGGGGCCATCGGATGTGCCTATGCTCCGAATGTAACCGTACTGATTATTATGCGTATCCTGATTGGTGTCGCCATCGGCATTACTTCTTTCGTGGTGCCGATGTACATTGCTGAGATTTCTCCAAAAAGTTCCCGAGGTGCTTTAGTGACGCTAAACCAGTTGATGATTACCATTGGTATCTTAGCTTCCTACATCACCGACTACGCATTATCCGATGATACCAACAGCGAATCCTGGAGATGGATGTTCCTGGTTGGGTTGGTGCCTGCCGTTATTCTTCTTGTCGGAATGTTTTTTCTTCCAGAGTCACCCAGGTGGCTAATAAGCAAGAACAGATTGGAAGAAGGCAAACGCATTCTATCGCAGGTAGAAGAACCGGAAATGGTCTCGGCGATATTGATCGACATTGAAAATGAGGTCAGACAAGAGTCGCAGAACAGAACTTCTGCGAGAGATATATTTAAACCCTGGCTTAGGGTGCCCTTGATGATTACTATCGGAATATTTTTCTTTCAGCAATTCTCTGGAGTGAATACAATTATTTATTACTCACCAATCATCTTTAAGATGGCCGGCATTGTCAGCAATACTGCATCTATCATACCCGCTATTATCATCGGTACTGTAAATGTGCTGGCCTGCTTTCTCTCCATTCTTTTGCTGGACAGAATTGGTCGCAGAAGACTTTACATCATTGGGATTTGGGGCATGATCCCATCTTTGGTATTGTTGGGTGCCTGCTTCCATTTTAAAGAAGCCCTTGGGTCGAGTTTGCCAATATTTGCAGTGCTCAGCATCGTATGTTACATTATTTTTATCGCCATCAGTCTGGCTCCTCTGGGATGGCTCCTAATCTCAGAGATTTTCCCCCTAAATGTTAGAGGAATAGGGATGAGTATTGGCTCGCTTGCCCATTGGGCATTTAATGCGGTAATCGCTTTCACTTTCTTAAAACTGGTAAATGGACTAGGGATAGACGTCACTTTCTGGTGTTATGCCGGGATATGTTTGATTGGCGCCATCTGGGGATATTATTACATCCCCGAAACCAAAGGGAAATCACTGGAGGACATCGAAGCATTTTGGCGCAAAAACAAAGACCCCAGAAAACTTTAACACACACTTAAAACTTATATTATGAGACACGCCCTATTTGTTATCTTTTTCCTTTTCTCGAGCTCGCTTGGTTATGCTCAGCTTGGAGTAGTATATGATCCTGCTATCCAGTCTACGGGAAACATGCAATACTGGAGACCGAAAGGCAACTTGTTCGTCGGAGATTGCATGCCTTATTATCGTGACGGAAAATTTTCATTTTACTGGTTGCTGGATTCGGCCCATCATGCCAGTTTGAAGGGGCTTGGTGGCCATCAGTGGGCACTGAGCACAACGACAGATTTAAAAACCTGGAAACAGGAACCTGTGGTACTTGGAATTGATGAAGAGTGGGAGAAATCCATCTGCACCGGTTCGATAGCTTATTACAAAAATACCTACTATGCTTTTTACGCGACCAGGTTAATTGACGGGAACGGAAAAACAAATGAGCAGTTGAGCTATGCCACGAGTAAGGATGGCATTCATTTCGATAAACAAAAGCCTAATCCATTTTATACCTCTGCCCTTGGCTACAGTAAACTGGATTTCCGCGATCCAAAGGTCTTCATTGATGATAAGACAGGAGAATTTCACCTGTTCGTTTCCAGCTGGGCAGAAAACCCGGTATTAAAGCACGCTGGGGGCACTTTGGTCCACTTGGTATCTAAAGACCTGAAGAAATGGGATCTAAAAGAACCCGTTCTGACAGGGCAACCTTCAGTTCCGGAGTGTCCGGATTACTTTTTATGGAAAGGCTGGTACTACCTGGTTTATGGAGACGGAGGAAATACCTATTACGTGAAATCAAAGAGTCCATATGGTCCGTGGGAGGAACCAAAATTCCAGGCATTTAATGAATCCTGGTCTAACGTGTTGAAAACGGCTTCTTTTAAAAATGACAGACGGATAGCTGCCGCCTGGATTCCATCAAGACATGAAAATAAGGACGACAGTTCGGAATTGTTTGGTGGCAATGCCCTGTTTCGCGAGGTGACTCAACTTCCAGATGGCACCCTGGAAACCAGGTTCCCTGAAGAAATGATACCGGCACATGCAGCACCCGGTCGAACCGATTTTGTGAAAGATTCCTTTTCAAAAACCGATAGTGAGAATACACTTACGATCAGCGCACCTAACGGTATTGGGGCAGCCCATATTGAGAACGTCCCAATGAATGCGAGGATCACTATGGAAATAGAAGCAATTGGAGCGAACGATGAATTTGGCTTCTATTTAAGGTCGAACGAGCATGCAGAGCGTGGTTATAAGGCGAGTTTCTCTGCCATTAATCAAACAGTATGGTTAGGAAATACCAATATTAAAGCAGTTCAGGGTTTGGACAAAACGATTAAGATTGATCTGATCATGAAAGGAGACATTATAGACCTGTCTATTGACAACAAACGCTGCATCGTTAATCGTACCCCTGAACAGAAGGGAGATTTCTTGTGGTTCTTCGCTAAACACGGAACTGTAAAATTCAAATCCGTAAAAATTAGTCCTTTAACAGAGAAATAAAATGCTATTAGGTTTCGATATAGGCGGTACTAAGTGTGCTGTCATCATTGGTAGAGAACAAAGTCTGAGTCAGATTGAAGTTGTGGACAAGCGCTCCCTGGTCACCGACGGGCCGGCTTATGACATGATTCTTTCCCTATTTAATACCGCAGAACAGTTACTGCTGGATAATTCATTAACTATCGATGCCATAACCGGTATTGGCATTAGCTGTGGCGGCCCATTGAGCAGTAAGAAAGGGCTGATACTTTCACCGCCGAACCTTCCAGGTTGGGACAATATTCCCATTGTTGAAATGGCTGAAAAACGATTCGGTAAAAAAGTGTTGCTTCAGAATGATGCCAATGCCGGTGCAGTAGCCGAGTGGAAATATGGTGCGGGAAGAGGTGTAGATAATATGATATTTATGACTTTCGGAACCGGAATGGGTGCCGGATTGATACTTGATGGTAGGTTGTATTCAGGTATTTCTGATCTTGCCGGGGAGGTAGGTCACCTTAGGCTTTCGGAGATGGGACCAGTCGGGTTTGGAAAAGCAGGTTCTCTTGAAGGCTGGTGTAGTGGAGGTGGAATCGCTCAGATTGGGCAGATGTTAGCAAGGCAGCGAATACAGATGGGTGAGAAGGTGCTTTACTGTAAGAGCCTGGAGGATCTTCAGGAGATTACGGCGAAAACAATTGCTAATGCTGCGGTTTTGGGAGATGCTACCGCCATAGAGGTTTACACGTTGTGTGCCCAATATCTGGGAAGAGGACTTGCACTTCTTATCGACGTGCTGAATCCTGAATTGATTGTGCTTGGTAGCATATTTGGTCGCGCCAAGGCGCTGCTTGAGCCCGAAATGATAAAGATGATCAAAGCTGAAGCATTCAAAGATTCCTATGCCGCCTGCCAGATTGTGCCCGCTGGTCTCCAAGAGGAAATCGGCGATATCGCGGCTCTTTCTCTCGCCTCAATCATCAGTCAATAACTAATCAATGAAATAATTTTTAAACGGTAGTTTATATTGGCGCCAGCGTAGAACGAATTAATAGAATTTAGTTCCCCTGGCAGGATTTTTGAATCGCAGAAGTTGTTCCGTTTATATTTAAAAATATAGATAAATAACTATGGAATTAAGATCTTATGAAAACATAAAATTCCTGACAGGGACGCTACTAATCTTCGGTCTCGTCACATGGATCTCTTACCATAACGGGATGGCCTATGATGGCGAAACTTCAATTGGGTTCCCATTAGCATTTTATACTGCAGGTGTTGGACAAAGCCTGGATAGCGGGCAGATGCAACAATACAGCCGTTACAATTTCCTCGCGCTCATTGCTGATCTATCCTGCTCATTTCTGCTCTGTATAGCTTTGCGTTTCCTATTAAAGTGGAGGCAAAAATCTAAAGACAAAATCACAACCTAACGCGATAAGCTCAGGAAGATAACTATTCAATAATTCCGATGATGAAGAAAGTTCCAAAATCCATTTCAATAATTGCTGTTTTCTTATTAACCAGTTTCATTGGCTGCAAGGACCGCGAAAAGCCAAGAGAAACCGAAAGTAAATTAGCGGAACCCAAGGTACAGCAGAACTACAGTCCAGCTCAAGAAAATACCAGAAACAGGAAAACTCCTGTTCCTAAGGGGAAACAACTGAGATACCTGTTTTTTGCCAATGGTGGCCTCATTGGCTATTACAACGATGGAACAGTGACGGGCTGTCCGAGATGTGATTTTAATGCCGGTAATGTTGCGGCGATGATGAATAAAAAGCCTCATGGCACGTATAGTATCGAATCCGGAGGCACATTGTTGATAAATGGTACCCAAAAAGAAGTCCCGAATAAGGGCACAGACGGCTGGGCACTGATAGATTATAAATGGTACGTTAAGCCCCCTAAAACTTAGTCTAGCCCTTATCTATTGTTCACTTCAAAGCCACCATAGCTGAGCATTTCGGCATTGTGTGCTACAATAAGATTTAGCTCCAGGTTTTCAATCAGTTCTTTTGCCTGAGATACGTTTCTATGCATATCCTTGATTCCCCTAATCTCGATGCCCTTTGGCAAAAGTTTGAACTTATTAGGCTGAAATTTGTCTATGAATTTTTGTAGGTCTGTACTGATCTTCGCTTCTGTTTGTTCCATTTTGATCTGATCTTTTTTTGTGCAAAGCAAGCGATATCAGTTTAACTTAAAGGTATATTCATGTTATATTACACCCACGGCTTCTGGTTTTCTTTAGCATGATAGCGGCTAAGAAAACCCTACCCCATCTAGAAATCCTAAGTTTTGCTGCATTTCTTACTGCAGTAACGGACAGATTCCCAGTTTTTCTCCCACTTCTTTCTCCAGGAAAACGGCCTGTTACAAATAGGACAGATCTTGGTAGGGAGGTGTTGTTTTTTTACGTCTTTCATCCCAGCTGTTATTTTGCATTAGCAACTTTGAACACATATTTATTGAGGATATAACTACTAAGTTTTAACAAGCGTCTATTGGTCTGCACAGGATGCTGGCCAGAGTCGCTGTAAAACTCTATATTTCCATTAATCTTGGCATACCAAACATGTCCCAATGCTCTTGGCGTAAGGGTGTCTGCATCTATCCTTTTGAAGGATTCTAGTTTATCCTTATCCAATTTCAGCATTGGTCCATTCTTTTTTATTGCGCTACAGTCGATAGGCTTATAATGATCTGCAGACCATACCATACAGCCTTCGTTGCCGGTAAGAGCGTTCAGTTGATGATCAACAATAATGTATCCGATAAATGAGGTCGCTAGAAAAAGTAATCCATAAAGCACCACCCTGTTTATTCTTCTGCGTATTAAGGGTCGATCTTTAACATCTGCTATAGGAGTGTGGTCTTTTTCCAAAAGTGTCGGAATAGGAGAGGATATGGGCTCAATGGTTGGTGTTATATAATTTAAGCTGGGATTATAGGGTCTTGGCTTAAAATTGATCAACCAGGCAAGCAGATTAATATTCTCGAAAGAGGTATTTATAGCCCTGTCATTTAAAAAATTGTGCAAGGTTTTAAATTTCTCTGCACTTGTTGTTTTAATGGCTTTTATATAATCTCCTGCAGTGTCTTTAGCTCCAAATAAAGACCGCAACAACAATTCGTCCTTCGGTTCGTAGTGCTGAGCGCAGCTATTCACACATTGTGCTTTTAGGCTTTTGCGTGTAGGCGATACTAATTCCTGGGGCAGTTCCCCGGCCGCCAATTTTCGATCGTAGTCTGCCAAGACTAAATCTTTGTACTCACGCTCAGTCATTTAATATTATCATTTAAGTATAAAGCTAAAAAAAAACTGGAGTTCTACTATTCCTTCTGGAATCAAACTGGAATTTAACCGGAAATCCTGGAAATACCGGATTTTGCTGATGCCAGGCCACTTTCGCAACCATACTTTTGCTCAAGAAATCGATTCGAACGGTTTCTATTGAGCAAAGAAAGCGGGAGTATTTACCTGGCTTGGGAAGCGGTTACCTGCTTCCGCGATCAGCGCTCAAACTTCCCAAATGTAAGAGGCGCCTCTTACGCGGTTTGCAGTTTACCCAAGGGAAAGTCCCCCGGGATAACTGCAGGATTTATAAACCTTTTAAATTTTTTCAGAAATGTTTGAGCTTTTTCTTGCGCTCTTCCTGGCATTCTCATGCCCTGCGCACAACAGTAATAATAATGGCAATAATGGCGGCACTGTCACTACACAGGACGACCCAGGAGGTGATGATGGACACGTTCCACCCAAACCACCTAAACCACCAATAACACCTATACCTTAAAACGGTTAATTGGATCAGAGGCTGTATCATTATGATCAGCCTCTTTTTTTGCTTGCTTGTTCGCAGATTTATTATCTTTAAGTCAAAAAAATGTCTTGAAAAAGTTAGCGCTCATTGTTATAGTCTTTCTCACAGTCTCAGCTTGTAAAGAGCCGCCCAAGCCAGTTAAGGCCATTGAATCTATCGATTTCAAAAAAGGGGAACACTTTTTAAACCTACAAAAAAGGGACTCGGCGTTTTATCATTTCGATAGAGTAACAACTAACCTCAAAGATAGCTTGCAAATAGCAATGGCTTATAACTATATGGCATCTATACAATCTGATGCGGGCGATTATTTTGGCGCACAAGAAAGTTTAATCCTATCCCTAGCTTTCCTTGATGAGCAACAGCCAAAAGATCGGTATTGCCTCGCCTCAAATTACAATGAACTGGGAATGATCAGTTCCAAATTGAAAAACTACGATGGCGCTATAAATTATTTTGACGCTGCACTCAAGTTTTCCGATGATAAGGATTACAAACTTATTTTCACTAACAATAAGGCAAATGCCTTCAGAAAGAAAAAAGACTATTCAAAAGCACTGATACTTTATCAACAGGTGCTAACATCGACGCCGAAGGATGGGAAACAATATGCCCGCGTTCTCACTAATCTAGCCATCACTAAATGGTTTAATAATCCCAATTATCAAGCCGCGCCAGAGTTGTTACATGCGCTTGAGATCCGGAAGCAGACAGATGATCTTTGGGGCCAGAACTCTAGTTATGGCCACCTAGCAGACTATTTCAGCGCCGGCGACCCTACAGCTGCCTTGACTTATGCCAAGATGCGCTATAACCTGTCTATTCAACTTAATAGTGCCGACGACCAGTTGGAGGCATTGGATAAGTTGATAAAATTAAGCCCTTTAAATCAATTAAAGCGATATTTCACGCGCTATGAGCAGTTGAGCGATAGTTTATCTACGGTACGAAATGCCGCTAAAAATCAATTCGCATTGATCCGCTACCATATCGAAAAGGAGAAAGCTGATAATCTAAAGCTTCAAAAGGATAACATTGAAAGAAGTTATGAATTGAGTCAGCAACGTATTCGTTTCTACCTGATGTTGTTTGTTTTTTTAGTCGGAACTGCAGTTGCTATCTGGTGGTATAAAAAAAGGAAACGTCGTTCAGAAGAGGAGAACAGGTCTGTATTGCAGGAAAATAGGCGCAATATTTCAAAGAAAGTGCATGACACACTAGCGAATGATATCTACCGGATCATGAAAAATGTTGAACATTCTTCTTCATTGAACAAAGACTGGCTGATGGACAATATTGACAACATTTATCAGCGGGCGCGTGATATCTCTTATGATATTATAGCGGATCCTGACGAGGATTTTCAGCAGCAAATAGCAGGCGTTCTAACGGGTTTTGCTACGGAAAACACGAAGGTAGTATTGGTAGGTAACGAAGAAGAACTTTGGCAAAAAGTGAATGCAGCAAATAAGCAAGAGCTAAAGTACATACTACAAGAGCTCATGGTTAATATGCAGAAGCATAGTCAGGCTGGTAATGTGGTAGTCAAATTTGAACATCAGTTTAATAGATTAACCGTTTCTTACAGCGATGATGGTATTGGTTTCACTCCGGGCCACGTGCCAAAAAATGGTTTGACGAATACGGGAAACCGTATAAAATTGATGAAGGGTGATATTATTTTTGGCAACCATTCGGATAAGGGCTTGCAAATTCAGTTGTCTTTTCCATCAGTTTAAATTCATGATCTATGTTTAAGAATGTGCTTATTGCCGAAGACCATCAGAGTTTAAAGATCTCTGTAGACCATACTTTAAAAGAGCTTGGCGTTTTGTTTACCAAGTATGCCTACTATTGCGATGACGCGGTATTGGAGCTAAAAGATGGCATTCGGAAAGGCCGGCCTTTCGAGTTGATGATAACTGACCTTTCTTTTGAAGCAGATGGACGCGAGCAAAAGTTAGGACACGGCAATGCGCTTATTGAGGCTGTGAGAGATTTGCAGCCAGACATAAAAATCTTAGTTTTTTCTGCTGAATCGAATCCTACTGTTGTAAATGGGCTGTTCCAGAAGCTAGCTATCGATGGATATGTTTGCAAGGGGCGGCGTGACTCCATTGATCTAAAAGCTGCGGTTGAAAATCTTTACAGAGGGAAACAATTTGTATCAGATAACTTCAGGGCCTCTGTACGGCACAAAAATGCGCACGACTTTACTACTTACGATACGACAGTTATCTCTCAACTAGCACATGGCACGCTACAAAAAGATATCCCTGCCTATTTACAGCAGCAAGGGCTGAAGGCAGCGAGTCTTAGTAGTGTGGAGAAACGTCTCAATCAAATTAAAGAAGCGCTTGGCTTTACCAAAAATGAACAATTGGTGGCCTATTGTAAAGATCATAAAGTTATATAATGATAATCTTTTTGTTATTAATCTTTTCGAGCAATGCCAGCCATACAGTTTTTCCTGATCCTTCGACAACGGTTTACGTTTGCAATAGTTCTGTAGGTAAGAAATTTCATTACAAGGAAAGCTGCCGTGGCTTGGGTACCTGCCAGCATAAGATTTTGAAGATAAACCTCAATGAAGCTAAGAAGCAAGGTAGAACATTGTGCAAGTGGGAGAAATAAGATGATCACCTATCTATTTTCATAGATACACTTATTTGTTTTACGGTTTCCCGTAATTAAATTTAACGTAGCCTGATTAGTTTTGATTCAAATAATCAAAGGGCTATGGACCTCAAACTCAAGTTAGAACAACTTCATCAAAGAGTTGTTGGATTGAAAGACCAAATTAATACGGAAGAGGCTACAAAAAATGCTTTTGTTATGCCTTTCATTCAAATTTTAGGATATGACATCTTTAATCCAACCGAGGTCATCCCAGAACACATTTGCGACATTGGGACTAAAAAAGGCGAGAAGGTTGACTATGTAATCCGCAGGGACAACGAGCCGATTTTAATCTTTGAATGCAAACATTGGAAAGAAAATGCTGATGCGCACAACTCTCAGCTCCATCGATACTATCATGTTTCCAAAGCCAGATTTGGTGTCCTGACAAACGGTACTATTTATAATTTTTATGCCGATTTGGAAAAGCCTAATATCATGGATGAGAAGCCATTCCTCACGATTGATATTGAGGATCTAAAAGACAATGCGATCAAGATTCTGGAGAGCTTTACCAAGAACGAGTATAACTTAGAAACGATACTTGATTCTGCTGAGGGCTTAAAATACATCAAAGCCATCAGGAAGGAATTCGAAAAAGAGATCGACCAACCTTCCGACGAAATTGTGAAGCTACTGGTCAATAGGTTTTTTGATAAGCCGCTCACAGCAAATAGAATTATAGCGTTCAAAGAATACACAAAAAAGGCATTGACCATTTCGATAAATGAGTCTATTAGCAACAGATTGAAATCTGCGTTGAACATCAATGAAAAAATGGAGAAACCCGTAGAAGTTGTTTCAATTGATACCAATGTTGCTAATAATGACGCTGAGAAGATTGTAACCACAGCGGAAGAATTGGAGGCTTTCCAAATTGTCAAGGCGATTTTACGCGAGCGAATTCCGTCTTCCAGAATTGCACCAAGAGATACCCAATCTTATTTTGGGGTTCTACTTGACGATAACAACAGAAAGCCAATTTGCCGTTTTCATTTCAATACCGTTAAGAAATACCTGGAAACCTTTCCGAAGGGCAAGGATGCTGGTGAGAAGAAGCAACTGAACAGCTTAGACGAAATCTACGAGTATCGTTCTCAGTTGCATCAAACATTAGACAACTACTAAGCTAAGCCCTAATTACCTAAAAGAACCCATTCGCTCTCCAAATGAGGGGATTGACTTAGTTGCTAATTGTGACCTAGTTAATCCCCCATTTAATATTTAACCTTCAAGGTTTGAGCGTTCAAATGAAACATTGTCTGACCTTTCCACTCTAGCCTACTGTTGGTAACGTTCGTAGATCTCAATATAGATTTTAACTATATCTTTTTATTTACATATAGAGAACGTTGAACTTATGTCCGTCAGGATCAGCAAATACGCATCCGTAATAATCTTTCCCGAACGCTTTGGGTCTTGAAATGATTTTCCCACCTGCGTTAAGTACTGCAGTTTCCCAATCATCAACCTCATTCTTACTTTCTGCGGAAAGGGTGAATATAACTTCGTTGGCGAAATGTGCTTCAGAGATTTCAATCTTCACGTTAGCTTTTAATTTATCTTCTAAAAAGAAGTTGATCACGAAGTGGTGCTCGCCGAAAAGAATGCTCGTGAGGTCTTCAGACTGTCCGTTAGACTTAAAGCCTAACTTTGTGTAGAATTCTGTTGTTCTGTCGAGGTCAGCCGCAGTTAGATTTGACCATATCATTTTGGGATTCATAGTTGGCTTTTTAAGTTGCTTTTACTAAGATAGGATGTTATAATATATTTAGAAAGGTATATGTGCGACAATAACACAGCAACATGCGACAGATGCGCTGAAATAAATTAAGTTAGAGAATTACTATATTGCTGCCCAAATTAACACTCAAGTTATGAAACTTCGTCTAGCCATTTGGCCGCTGATAATTCTGCCTCTTGCTAATCTGATCACTATCGATAATGAGCCAGCTGTTCGTGAGGTTTTAATCAGTCAACAACTCTTCGTAACCAAATTGACACCTGTAAAGGGTAGGTTTAGGAAGAAAAAACAAAAGTTTGAAGCAGAACTGCGTGATGCTTTTAAGGTCGTTATCTACAAGAGCGATTCTACCTACGTAGAACTGGATTGGACAATGTGCCCTGACGGAAAATGTCCTGATGTGGGTCAGTTTGAAGAGGGTACATTGGCTTATGCTAAGATTGACAGTCTGATCAAATTAATACCTAAAAAATAACCTACATATTTGTCTGTTTTTCCTGCAACCGACTTGATCTAATAGGGCAAAGAAATGCCAGAACCCAATGAACGATAACGATACGAAGCGTCTTTCACGGCTCACGGCAATACTGACGCAGTTGCAAACCAAGCGACTCATTACTGCTACTCATCTTTCTGAAAAGTTCAAGGTAAGCGTGAGAACAATTTATAGGGATATACGGGCATTGGAGCATGCCGGAGTTCCTATCTTGACGGAGGAAGGCAAAGGTTATACGCTCATGGAAGGGTACAAGATTCCACCTGTGATGTTTTCAGAAAGTCAGGCGAATGCATTAATTCTTGCAGAACAGCTGGTATTGAAGAATAAAGACGCTTCATTTATTAGAGATTATACAGAAGCAGTTGATAAAATAAAAGCAGTCCTTAAGCCCTCAGAAAAAGACAAGGCGAATTTACTTGCGGATAGAACTCGTTTTGACAATAATCTTAATAGAGAGAGAAACAGCAATAATATCTCCCAGTTGCAGTATGCGTTAACCAACTACTATTTGATAAAGATTGATTACTCAAACGAAGGTCGTGAAACATCTACAAGAACAATTGAGCCCTTCGCGCTTCTTAGTACCGCTGAAAACTGGTTGCTAATCGCATGGTGCCGTTCACGAACATCATTTAGGTATTTCAGGTTAGATCGGATCATCAAATTGGAGATCCTCAACGAGAAATTTGTACAGCATAAAATGACCTTGCAGGAGTACTTTGATAAATACCACTAATCAATTTCAACCCCTGACGTAGGGTTGTCGCAGCCCCGTTCCATCTTTGCTTTATCATTTAAAAAAGAAAGAAATGGAAAAGAAAACATTCGATCCCTGGGCTTGGGGTAAACACACGAATTCTGTACAAGCTGTTGAAGTAAAAAACGCGACTGGGACTTTATATTGCTCCGGACAAGTAGCCTTAGACGCTAACGGAGTTGCGAGCAATGCGGATATGCGCTCCCAACTTATTCAAACCATCGCAAACCTGGAACAGCTAATCGGCGAGTCTGGTTATGAATGTAAACATATCGTACGACTGAACGTATACACGACCTCTACACAGGATTTTTTTACAAATTGTATGGATGTTTATGTACCTTTCATTCAGAAGCATGGGATAGCCCAGGCTTTTACATTGCTAGAAGTAAAAGGACTTTTTGCCACGCTAACAATAGAACTCGAAGCGACCGCAGTGAAGTAAAATGCAGGAAAACGAAATAGAAATATTTTACCCGACAAGCCTCGCAGGCTGGAGGAAATGGTTTGAGAAAAATCATCTTTCCAAACAGTCTGTGTGGCTTGTTTGCTATAATAAAACTTCTGGGAAGAAATCTATTACCTGGAGTGAATCGGTAGAAGTTGCTTTGTGTTTTGGCTGGATAGATAGCAAGAAAATAAGGGTTGACCATGAAAGATCACATCAATTTTTCAGCAGACGAAAAGCAAATAGTACCTGGTCAAAAATTAATAAGGATAAGATGAAGCAGCTTATCGAACGAGGATTAATGACTGCTGCAGGTTACCAAAGCATTACTGTTGCAAAGCAAAATGGTTCCTGGACCATTTTAGATGAGGTCGAACAATTGATAATTCCTGCAGATTTAAAAGCATCGCTTAAAGGTAAGCCTGTAGCCATTGAGTTTTTCGAGAATTTAAGCAAATCCTCAAAGAAAGCATTGCTTCAATGGATCGTTCTGGCGAAAAGGCCGGAAACAAGGCAAAAACGTATATTTGAAATAGTTGATTGTGCCGTGCAGAAGTTGAAGCCAAAACATTTAACTCCACGTAAAGAATAGAACTGACTGGCGAAACAACGAAATGTGTATGTCTATGTGCAAAATTGAGTCTTATTCTATGATGTGTGCTTTAAAGGCCGGGAGTTCCACTTGCCCTCAATCTAAATGCGGTTGGTGTAAAACCGGTTTTTTCCTTAAATAACTTTGAGAAATAGAAATGTGATTCAAATCGGAGTTCATAAGCAATCTCCTTAACGGGAATAGCTGGGCTACGCAAAAGTTCTTTAGCTCTTTCGATTTTTAATTGGATATAAAATTGCCCAGGAGATATTCCGGTGTACGCTTTGAATAGCTTTCTGAAATTAGAGTAACCGATCATCAATTCTCGAGCAGCCTGCTCCGGCGAGAAGTCATTGGTGATGTTCGACCTGAAGAGCAACCTTGCTTTATTGATCATTGCATGTTGTTCTTTATCCTCCATGAGGTTCTCTCTATTGCCTGCATGTATGGTTCCTAAAAGATGCAGTACAGCTCCCGAAATTTGTGCTTGGTAGCCGCCTTCTTCCTTTTTTATACCATCAATTATCAAGTTGAACAGATGATAAGCTTGCTCATTAATCCCAAGGTTTATGCATGGGTTGTTGGGACTAAAGAAATTCTTGCTGACCAGATCATCCATAATTTTGCCCTTAAATCCGATCCAATACTCATCCCAGCCTGTTTCTTCCGCAGGGCGGTAGCGGTGTTGTTCGCCAGGAAACAGCAGTATCACTGTTCCAGCCTCAATGCGTTGTTTCACACGATCCGACTCAAACCAACCGCTTCCGGCGGTGATATATATCAGTTGATATTCATCAAGAATCCTCCCCGTATTCCATTTAAAATCATGTTGTTCAGGATGTGGACCCAGCGGGTAATTGCCATTTGGAAGCGTGTGTGAGCAGCCGGCATTTAGCACACAAAGCCCCCAGTTTTCATCCATTTTACTAATCGGGAGATATTTGTAATAATTGACCATTGTGTTACAGTTTCAACACTTCCCAGATAGTTGATAGTAAACTTCCTTGTTCTAAAGTATATCCGGTTAGATTTAATTCAGCAAACTAAAGGTTTTTGTGCATTCAACTGTCATGAACTGTCATGCTAACGAATTTATTGGCGGGGTCAATTCCTCTTTTACTAATTGGTTCCTAAAATAATAGGATTTTTTCCGGTACCCATCAGGATAATTTTGGTGTTGGGTGATAGGGCGATGTCTTTCTGAGCGAGAATAGATTCATACTGAAGCTGTTTGTCGCTCAGTCCTGTTGAAAGAATCCGTTGATAATCTGCAATACCCTGCGCTTCAATTCGTTTTCGCTCTGCCAGTTGCTTTTCTTTCTGGAGCACAAATTGCATTTTCTGTGCATCTTGTTCTGCATTAATCTTGGATTCAATAGCTTTTCTTACAGACTCGGGAAGCGTAACATTACGAACCAGGAGTTGCTCCAGTTTTAGACCTCTTTTAGCAAAGCTTTGGTCAATGGCTGCAAAGATCTTGTTCTGAAATTCCTGCCTTTTCGTTGAATATAGTGCAACGGCTTCATAAGAAACTGCATTGTCGCGTATCGCAGTTCTGGCCACAGGTCGGACAATTTTATCCAGATAATCATCTCCGATTTCTTTTAAAATCCTGGGTGCATCTTTAGGGGTTACACTGAATAATACAGAGAGGTCGATGGTTACTTCCAGACCATCAGAAGTGAGTATCCGGATAGCATCGTCTCCAGATTTGCTACCTTCATCATGAATTGCGGACATGGTATAGTTCTGAGTTTTAACATCAAAGGTGGTCACTTCCACTAGTGGGTTGACAACATTTAGACCGCTGTAAAGCACATCATTATCCACTTTTCCATAAAGTGTTTTTACGCCGACTTGTCCCGCATCGATTACTTTGAACATAGACAATCCTGCGCCGATAATGATAATGAAGATACCCATGATCCGGATTAAGGTGCTGAATTTTGTTAGCGGGCTGTCGCCGCGAGCGATAAAAAAGCCCATTACTGTTATAATTGAGCCTAGAATTATGAGAAACATATTGTTGTTTTTTAGTGTACTCCGAAGGGAGCAAAGCAAATGCCTCTTACTAAAAAACTTTCCAAATGGCCATTATGGAGCATCTAGGTAGGATTATCTCTCGTCAAAACTAAATTCAAGTTTATGCGACCCTACCAAAATGGAAGGGTATTTTCCGTTTTGAAAAAAGCATGTTCAGCCGTCACGTTAATCGACTTTTAACTTAGGTCTTAATTTTTTTGCCAACTTATTTTGTTTCTTTTCCTCATCGCCCAAAATAATGCCCCAGGGTTTTAGGCCATCAATCCGATCGAAGATGATTTTCAATACTGCAATGACTGGAATAGATAAAAACATACCGGAGATCCCCCAAACCATTTCTCCTATAATCACTCCCAAAACCGTGATCAATGCGTTGATCCGCACCTTGGATCCAACAACAATTGGAAGAATTACATTGCTATCTATTAAATGTACTACCACAAGCGCGGCAACAACCAGAATAAGTTTGGTTAGCGTGGCTGCAGTAGCAAAGGTGATCAGGCTACTCAGTATAAGCGCAATGAAGATTCCTATGTAGGGAATTATGTTAAGGATGCCGGTTATTAAACCAAGTAGAATGGCATATTTGATTCCAAGGACCCAAAAAATAATACTCACTGCTGCGGCAACTATGGCCATCTCAATCAGCAAACCAATGATGTATTTGCGAATAATATATTGAACGTTTTCTATAATGTCATGCACCATTTGTTTGTTCTCTTCCAAAAATACAGACACCAAAAAGCTCATAATTAATTTGCGGTACAACAAGAAAAAGAAGGTATAGATCAATGTAAAAACAAGGAATAAAAGAATAGAGGATAGGGATAACACGGTCGCACCTACCACCGTTGTGCTAGACGCCAATGCCTTGGTAGTTGCTGAATGCACATAATTAAGCTGCTTAGCGGCATCAATCCCGAATTTCAAATCTATCCATCGCTGAAGATCAGCCATTGATCCATCAAGCTGACTTCTAAATTGTGGCCAATCGTTCGCTAAGTTTCCGAGCTGTGAGCCTATAATGTAAAGTACCAGGCCGACTGCACTTAGCATTAAGAGTACTGAAATCATTGATGCTGCGCTCCTGGGAAACTTAAGCTTAAGTTCAAAGAATGTAGCCATCGGTAGCAACAATATTGAAAAAAGGCAGGAGAAAATGAGGGGTGAAAGAATGTCTTTGGCTTGTATAACAATATAAGTCAATGCAATTAGACTTACGAGTACACACATGAGCTTCACATAAAACGGTCTCTGGGTAAATTTGATGTCCATGGAATGTTGGTTTTTGCTAGACATACGATGTAAAAACTAAATCAGGTTTTTCTCTCCATAGTTTCTTCCTTATCCAAATTAAATCTCTAGGTTTCAACCTCCGGTATTTATTATATTAGCACAATGTTCAATCATCGTTTTACCATCGCTGGCTTTGCCAAACACCTAATGTTCGTTTTTATTATGGTTACTGCTGCGCCCTTATTCGCGCAACAGGAGTATACTACCTTAAATAACATCAGCTATTATGCAGATTCGATAAGCAAGAGTAATGATTACATAAAATCTCAGTGTGTATTGAATTTCTATTACCCAAAAGGATTGAAGAATTATCCAACTATTGTTTGGTTCCATGGTGGCGGTCTCACAGGTGGCGGAAAAGAGATTCCTAAAGCTTTAATGGATAAGGGATTTGCCGTTATTGGCGTCGGCTATCGTTTGTCGCCAAAAGTGAAAGCTCCCGCTTACATCAATGATGCTACTGCCGCAGTTGCCTGGGCTTTCAAGCATGTTAGCGAATATGGCGGCAACCCAGATTTGATATTTGTATCCGGTCATTCTGCGGGTGGATACCTGGCCATGATGCTTGGTTTCGATAAGAGGTACCTAAATAAGTACCAGATTGATGCCAATAAGATTGCTGGCCTAATTCCCTTTAGCGGTCAGGCAATTACACACTTCACCGTGAGAAATGAGCGGGGAATTAAAGATACCCAGCCCATCATTGATGAATATGCTCCCCTTTATTTTGTACGTAAGGATGCTCCCAGGACACTTTTAATCACTGGAGACAGGGAGATGGAGCTGCTGGGTCGATATGAAGAGAACGCGTACTTATTGCGAATGTTGAAGCTTACTGGGCATACCAGTAGCCGCCTATATGAGATTCAAGGTTTTGATCATGGTGGAATGGCTGAACCAGCTTTTCCCTTGCTAGTGAAGGAAGTCAGGGCGATCACTCAGGAAATCTTAGGCAAAAGCGTCAAAAAGTAAAATTGACTTCAATAGCCTCCCTGTTAGATATATCTGTTGCCTCCCCTACTATGCCAAGAAGTTGACCTATAATCCTTTAAATGAAATGGTATAGAAATACGACATCGCCAGTATATGCCGGCTTCTTCTCATCTTGGATGTTAAGCGTTGCTTCGATCACCACTTTAGTTGTTCCTCTCAAGTTTGCGATCGATTTTAGTTTAGCTTTAAGCTGAACCTGACTGTCGACTAACACAGGCTGACCAAATTTGAAGTTTTCAATCCCATAGTTGATCTCCATCTTAATGTTCCGAACATCCGCTATTTGTTTCCAAAGATATGGAATGAGTGACAATGTTAAATAACCATGTGCTATAGTCGCTTTAAATGGCCCCTCTGATTCGGCTTTCTCTTTATCTACATGTATCCACTGGTGATCCAGTGTTGCGTCTGCAAATTGATTGATCTGCGCCTGATCAATAGTGTGCCACTGTGAAAGGCCAATTTCTTTACCTAAATGCGATTCGTACTCTTCAAAGTTATTTATTATAATCATATCTCTATTCTCAATTTAATCCTGTTACCTGGATCGGATTAACAAAATTCAATCCAATTTCCTTGTCGCTGCACTGTCTGCTTTTGCGAGTCTAAAAGTAAAAAAAGTGTTTATAATTTACCTGTACGTTTTGCTTTTTATTTCAATAAGTTTCCAGTTTAGGGAAAGGCTCTTTTTAAAGCCTGTGCTTCAGCTTCCGTTAATTTTGATAGACTACCATGCCTTGCGTCGGGAGGTATACTGATGTCATTTTCGATCGTCCAATGTAGGAGATCTGGAGAACTGGAAATACCATACTTATCAACCATCGGGTAATCGTAAAAGAGCAGCCATCCTGGTTTTCTTGGATCTTTCA
>Ga0247814_10000159_pt1 | contig 64022 bp, 54 predicted proteins | sample UWRJL179409R1_FD_179947 | JGI IMG/M metagenome (GOLD analysis project Ga0247814, IMG submission 179947) | Plant litter microbial communities from Arlington Agricultural Research Station in Wisconsin, United States - UWRJ-L179-409R-1 | ecosystem: Environmental > Terrestrial > Plant litter >... | reverse complement strand
TGTATCGACGCGCACTCAAAGAGCTTGCCCCGCGCCTTTTATCGCGCGACTGACACGGAGTTCGACCCCGAGCCATGCTCAATACGCTGCGCAAGATCGTCCAGGAAGTTAACTCCGCCAAGGATCTCAAGGCGGCGTTGGGGATTATTGTGTTACGCGTCAAAGAGGCCATGGGCAGCCAAGTCTGCTCGGTCTATTTGCTCGATCCCGAAAGCAATCGCTTCGTGCTGATGGCAACCGAGGGCCTGAACAAGCGCTCTATCGGCAAAGTCAGCATGGCGCCGAACGAAGGCCTGGTGGGTCTGGTCGGCACCCGTGAAGAACCGCTGAACCTCGAAAACGCAGCCGATCACCCTCGTTATCGCTACTTTGCCGAAACCGGTGAAGAGCGCTACGCATCTTTCCTTGGCGCGCCGATCATCCACCACCGTCGTGTGGTGGGCGTGTTGGTGATCCAGCAAAAGGAGCGCCGTCAGTTTGATGAGGGCGAGGAAGCCTTCCTCGTCACCATGAGCGCGCAGCTCGCAGGCGTTATTGCCCACGCTGAAGCCACTGGCTCGATCCGCGGTCTGGGTCGTCAGGGCAAAGGTATTCAGGAAGCAAAATTCGTCGGCGTCGCCGGTTCTCCCGGCGCGGCGGTTGGCGTGGCGGTGGTCATGTTGCCGCCTGCCGATCTGGAAGTGGTTCCGGACAAAACCGTCAGTGATATCCAGGCCGAGCTGGCCTTGTTCCAGACCGCGCTGGAAGGCGTGCGCAGCGACATGCGCGCGTTGTCCGCCAAGCTCGCCAATCAGCTGCGCCCGGAAGAGCGCGCGTTGTTCGACGTTTACCTCATGATGCTCGACGATGCCTCGCTGGGCAGTGAAGTCACCAACGTCATCAAGACCGGCCAGTGGGCGCAGGGTGCCTTGCGTTCGGTGGTCAACGAACACGTCAAACGTTTCGAATTGATGGACGACGATTACCTGCGCGAGCGGGCGTCGGACGTCAAGGATCTGGGTCGTCGCCTGCTGGCCTATCTGCAGGAAGCCCGGCAGCAGACTCTGGTTTATCCCGACAACACGATTCTGGTCAGCGAAGAGCTTTCGCCCGCCATGCTCGGCGAAGTGCCGGAAGGCAAGCTGGTCGGTCTGATTTCGGTACTCGGCTCCGGCAACTCCCACGTCGCGATCCTGGCACGAGCCATGGGCATTCCGACGGTCATGGGCGTGGTCGATCTGCCGTATTCCAAGGTGGATGGCATCGAGCTGATCGTCGATGGCTACCACGGCGAAGTCTTCACCAACCCCAGCGACACCATGCGCAAGCAGTTCGCCACGGTGGTCGAAGAAGAACGTCAGTTGTCTCAAGGCCTGGACGCGCTGCGCGAATTGCCTTGCGTGACGCTGGACGGGCACCGCATGCCTTTGTGGGTCAACACCGGCTTGCTGGCTGACGTGGCCCGCGCCCAGCAGCGTGGCGCAGAAGGTGTGGGGCTGTATCGCACCGAAGTGCCGTTCATGATCCAGCAGCGCTTCCCCAGTGAAAAAGAGCAGTTGGCGATCTATCGCGAGCAGTTGGCCGCTTTCCATCCCCTGCCGGTCACCATGCGCAGCCTGGACATCGGCGGCGATAAAGCGCTGTCCTACTTCCCGATCAAGGAAGAAAACCCGTTTCTGGGCTGGCGTGGCATTCGCGTCACCCTCGATCACCCGGAAATCTTCCTGGTGCAGACCCGCGCCATGCTCAAGGCCAGTGAAGGCTTGAACAACCTGCGGATCCTGCTGCCGATGATTTCCAGCACCCACGAAGTGGAAGAGGCCCTGCACCTGATCCACCGCGCCTGGGGTGAAGTCCGCGACGAAGGCACCGACGTGCCGATGCCTCCTGTAGGCGTGATGATCGAAGTGCCTGCGGCGGTTTATCAGACTCGCGATCTGGCGCGTCAGGTGGACTTCCTGTCAGTGGGCTCCAACGACTTGACCCAGTACCTCTTGGCGGTGGATCGCAACAACCCGCGGGTAGCCGATCTGTATGACTACCTGCACCCTGCGGTGCTGCAAGCGTTGCAGAACGTGGTGCGCGACGCCCATGCCGAAGGCAAGCCGGTCAGCATCTGCGGTGAAATGGCCGGTGATCCTGCCGCTGCGGTGTTGTTGATGGCGATGGGCTTCGACAGTCTGTCGATGAACTCCACCAACCTGCCGAAAGTGAAGTGGATGCTGCGCCAGATCCACCTGAGCAAAGCCAAGGAATTGCTGGCGCAACTGATGACCAACGACAACCCGCAAGTGATCAGCAGCTCCTTGCAACTGGCACTGAAAAACCTCGGGCTGTCGCGGATGATCAATCCGGGGTCGATCAAAGGGCACTGAGCTGACCCGGAACCTGTAGGAGCTGCCGAAGGCTGCGAATTGGTGTATCAGATCTACCCCATTCGCAGCCTTCGGCAGCTCCTACAAGGTCAGAGACACTTCCCCCAATCTCCCGCCATACGGCCCAAAGCTATGTTCGATGAACTGTCGGCTGTCATCGGCATTGACGATCAACACGGTACTGGCGCGGGTGCCGTAGTTCGGGCTGGCGATAAACAGGCTCGACAATAGGGTCTCGGTTGCGAGGCTGACGCCCGTATCAGGCAATTCGGACGTTGGCGCAGTATCCGGGTCGCTCAGCAGTGCCATGAGCGCCAGAGGGTCTGGGGTTTCCAGCTGCGTTTCGAGGGCCGCCCTGGCTTTTCTGACTTTCGGCCAGGGCGTGTCCAGCCCGGCGTTCGATAACCCATAAACACCCTCACCCAGCAACTGCGGCTCACGGCTGGCGCTGCTCAGGTAGTACAGCTGTTCACGATTACCCACCAATAGATTGAAGCCGCCGTATTCATCAGATCTGTGTGCGACCTCCGCCAGATAGCTTTCGATCGACATATCACCGGTCAAAAACTGCGCAACCAGCTCGCCCCGGGAGCGTTGACCCAGCGGCAGAGCAGGGTTGCGGATATTGGTCAGCGCCGCGAAGCGCCCGTCGGCATTGACGCCAAGCCAGGTGCCGCCGGCTTCAAGGTCGCGACCAGCATAAACCTGCGGCGCGTCGGCCCATTGCGCCAGGGGCTGGGTCGGGCGGGCGTAGAACTCGTCACGATTGGCCGCCACAATCAGCGGCTGGGCATGGGCAGGGCGCCAGGCGAACACGATCAGACACATGCGGTACTCCTTTTTTCAGCCACTGTACCCATCACTGAAGCTGACTTCCATCGCACGCTGCTAGAGCCGGACGCCTCGCTCCGGTAGTATGCCGTTCTCATTTGCGGGCTCGCGCTGTGCGGCTGTTCAGCGTGGGTTTACGTTCTCTGCTTTAGTGTTCTGGTTCAGTGCTCGCAAGAGTTTCCCTTTTAAGGAGTCGCAATGCTGCCTTACCCGCAGATTGACCCGGTGGCGGTGGCTATCGGCCCGCTGCAAATTCACTGGTACGGTTTGATGTATCTGGTTGGCATCGGCGGCGCATGGCTGCTGGCTTCGCGCCGCCTGAACAGCTTTGATCCGACCTGGACCAAGGAAAAGCTCTCCGACATGATTTTCTGGCTGGCCATGGGCGTGATCGTCGGTGGGCGGCTGGGCTATGTGCTGTTCTACGATCTGCCGGCGTACATTGCCAATCCGTTGCTGATCTTCGAAGTCTGGAAGGGCGGCATGGCGTTCCATGGTGGCTTCGTCGGGGTCATGATTGCTGCCTGGTGGTTCGGCCGCCGTAACGGCAAGTCGTTCTTCGAGCTGATGGATTTTATTGCGCCGATGGTGCCGATCGGCCTGGGTGCCGGTCGTATCGGTAACTTCATCAATGCCGAGCTGTGGGGCAAGCCGACCGATTTGCCGTGGGCGATGATCTTTCCGCCGTTCAGCGATCCGGCGCAATTGCCGCGTCATCCGTCGCAGCTGTATCAGTTCGCACTGGAAGGCGTTGCACTGTTCGTGATTCTCTATCTGTTCTCGCGTAAACCGCGCCCAACCATGGCCATTTCCGGCATGTTCGCGCTGTTTTACGGGATTTTCCGTTTTCTCGTCGAGTTCGTCCGCATGCCGGACGCGCAACTGGGCTATCTCGCGTGGGGTTGGGTCACCATGGGGCAGATCCTCAGCCTGCCGATGATCATCGCCGGTGCCGTGCTGATCTGGCTGGCCTACAACCGCGCCCCCGCCAGCAAGAACGCGGCGGTATAACACCGAAACGCCGGGCCAGCTGCCCGGCGGATTCACCGATGCAGGTAATTTATGAAGCAATATCTGGAATTAGTCGCCCACGTCATCAAGAACGGGACCTTGCAGGCCAACCGCACCGGCGTGAAAACCATCAGTTTTCCCGGCGCCATGTTGCGTTATGACCTCAAGGAAGGCTTCCCGGCGATCACGACCCGGCGCATGGCTTTCAAATCCGCGATTGGTGAGATGGTCGGCTTCCTGCGCGGCGTGAACAATGCCGCCGAATTCCGCGAGCTGGGCTGCAAGGTCTGGGACCAGAACGCCAACGAAAACGCCCAATGGCTGGATAACCCGTTCCGCAAGGGCGAAGACGACCTGGGTGAAATCTACGGCGTGCAATGGCGCAAGTGGCCAGCCTACAAGCGCATCAACCTGAGCAACCCGAAAGCCATTGAACTGGCCATCAGCCAGGGCTATCAGCAGATCGCCCAGGCCGAAGAGGATGGTCAGGCTTACGTGGTGCTGTACAAAGCCATCGATCAGATTCGCCAGTGCGTCGACACGATCATCAAGGATCCGGGCAGCCGTCGTATTCTGTTCCACGGCTGGAACTGCGCACAGCTGGATGAAATGGCCTTGCCGCCGTGCCATCTGCTGTATCAGTTCCACCCGAATCAGGAGACCAAAGAAATCTCCCTGACCTTGTACATCCGCTCGAATGATCTAGGGTTGGGCACGCCGTTCAACCTGACCGAAGGCGCGGCTCTGCTGAGCCTGATCGGCCGCCTGACGGGCTACACGCCGCGCTGGTTCACGTATTTCATTGGTGATGCTCATGTCTATGAAAACCACCTGGACATGCTTAACGAACAGCTCAAGCGCGAGCCGTATCCGATGCCGAAGCTGGTGATATCCGATCGTGTGCCTGAGTTTGCCAAGACCGGGGTGTATCAGCCGGAGTGGCTGGAGCAGATCGAGCCTTCGGACTTCTCGCTCGAAGGTTATGAGCACCATCCGGCGATGACCGCGCCGATGGCGGTTTAGTTGTCTGTTTGAATCCGTGGGAGCGAGCTTGCTCGCGAAAGGGCCAGTACGAGCGGCACATTTGCTGAGTCTGGAAAATGGCCTTCGCGAGCAAGGTGGAGCGCCACCCCGGTCGCTCCCACAGAGGGTTAAGGCGTTAACCATGCCCCTCAATGCCCATGACTCCTGCCCACATGGGAATGCTCTACATCCGCGGTCACTACGCTGCCGCTGACTTCCAGTCGATCCAGAATCCCGCAATGATCCGGTGCACCGTCGCTGCAACGCTGGCGCAAGTCCAGTAATTGCGTCTGCAAGGCTTGGAGGCTGGTGATTCGGGCGTTGACGTGTTCGATATGCTCATCAATCAACGCATTGACGTTTTCGCATTGGTCTTGCGGGCTGTCGCGCAGATTGAGCAGGCTGCGGATCTCGTCGAGGGTCATATCCAGGCTGCGGCAATTACGAATGAAGGTCAGCCGCTCGACATGCGCCTGGGTGTACAACCGATAGTTGCCATCGCTGCGCGCCGGGGCCGGCAGCAGGCCCTCGCGCTCGTAATAACGGATGGTTTCCACCTGCGCATCGGTCAGTTTTGCCAATTCGCCAATCTTCATGATCGCTATTCCTGTTTCAGTGCTTGACCCTATAGTGGCTACAGGGTGTTCACTTGGCAACAAGCACGTTAAAGGACCGGACCATGAGCCAGTTGACCCCCGTTCACGGCAAACACGATCACGCAGAACACGCAGAACATGATCATTCCCAGCACGATCAAGGCGATAAAGCCCACGATCATGCTGCGCACGCCCATAGCTGCTGCTCTACAAAAGCCGCGCCTGCGGTAGTTTCGTTCGGCGATGCGCCTGCCTCTGGCGGCCAACTCAGTACGTTCCGCATTGAGCAGATGGATTGCCCTACAGAGCAAACGCTTATCCAGAACAAACTGGGCAAGCTGGCGGGTGTGCAAAAGCTTGAGTTCAATCTGATCAATCGTGTGTTGGGCGTCTGGCATGAGCTGCCATCCACCGAGCCGATTCGCGATGCCATTGCCTCGTTGGGCATGCAGGCCGAGCCGATTGAAGAGGGCGCTGATGCAGCACCGGCACCGGTGGTCAAGAAAGCCTGGTGGCCCCTGGCGTTGTCGGGCGTCACGGCATTGGCTGCCGAGGTGATCCACTTCGGCGCGCTGGCTCCGAATTGGGTGGTGGCCGTGGTGGCGCTAGTTTCCATCCTCAGCGGCGGTTTGGGCACCTACAAGAAAGGCTGGATTGCCCTCAAAAACCTCAATCTCAACATCAACGCGCTGATGAGCATTGCGGTGACAGGTGCGGTGCTGATCGGGCAATGGCCAGAAGCAGCGATGGTGATGTTCCTGTTCACCGTGGCTGAGTTGATCGAGGCCAAGTCCCTGGACCGCGCCCGCAACGCCATCAGCGGCTTGATGCAGCTGACCCCCGAGCTGGCAACCGTGCAGCAGGCTGATGGTCAGTGGCTCGAAGTGGAAGCTAAAAGTATCGAGTTGGGCGCTATCGTCCGGGTAAAGCCGGGTGAGCGAGTTGCGCTGGACGGTGAGGTGGTCTCGGGGAACTCGACCATCGACCAGGCACCGATTACCGGCGAAAGCCTGCCCGTGGAAAAAACCATCGGTGACAAGGTGTTTGCCGGGACCATCAACCAGGCCGGTGCGCTTGAATATCGCGTGAGCGCCGCTGCCAACAACTCCACTCTGGCGCGGATCATTCACGCCGTGGAAGCAGCCCAAGGCTCACGGGCGCCGACCCAGCGCTTCGTCGACAGTTTCTCGCGTATCTACACCCCGGCTGTGTTCCTCTTCGCGCTGGGTGTGGCAATCATCCCGCCGCTGTTCATGGGCGCGGTCTGGTTCGACTGGATCTATCGCGCGTTGGTCTTGCTGGTGGTGGCGTGCCCTTGTGCACTGGTGATTTCCACGCCGGTGACCATTGTCAGCGGCCTGGCTGCGGCAGCGCGCAAAGGCATTTTGATCAAGGGCGGCGTGTACCTGGAAATGGGCCACAAGCTGGATTACCTGGCCTTGGACAAAACCGGCACGATCACCCACGGCAAACCGGTGCAGACCGACTTTGTATTGCTTGAGCCCACAGCGGCGGAACTGGCACCGCGTGTAGCGGCGAGCCTGGCGGGTCGCTCGGATCATCCTGTATCCCAGGCAATTGCCAAGGCGGCCGCGCAGGATATGCAGGCTCATGAAGTCGGCGCCTTCGAAGCGCTGGCAGGGCGCGGTGTGCGCGGCGAGATCAATGGCGAGCTTTATCATCTGGGCAACCATCGTCTGGTTGAAGAACTTGGTCTGTGTTCACCCCAGCTTGAGGCGCAGCTCGATGCGCTCGAGCAGCAGGGCAAGAGCGTCGTGCTGTTACTGGATCGTTCCGGTCCACTGGCGTTATTCGCGGTGGCCGACACGGTGAAAGACAGCAGTCGCGAAGCGATTCAGCAGTTGCATGAGCTGGGGGTCAAAACCCTGATGCTCACCGGTGACAACCCGCATACGGCCAAGGCCATTGCCGCGCAGGTCGGTATTGACTCGGCTCAGGGCAACCTGATGCCGACGGACAAGCTGGAGGCAATCGAAGCGTTGTATGCCAAAGGTCATCGGGTCGGGATGGTTGGCGACGGTATCAACGATGCGCCCGCACTGGCGCGTTCGGAGATCGGTTTCGCCATGGCTGCTGCCGGTACGGATACCGCCATAGAAACTGCTGATGTCGCGCTGATGGACGACGATTTGCGCAAAATCCCTGCATTTATTCGCCTGTCGCGGCGGACTTCGACAGTGCTCAAGCAGAACATTTACCTGGCACTGGTGATCAAGGCGATCTTCCTGGTGATGACCTTTACCGGCATGGCGACCATGTGGATGGCGGTGTTCGCCGACATGGGCGTGAGTTTGCTGGTGGTGTTCAATGGGTTGCGGTTGTTGAAGAAGTAAAACCGGTCTTGAGGGGCGCAAAACCCCTGTGGGAGCGAGCTTGCTCGCGAATTGGCCGGTTCAACGTCCAGATTAATAGAGGCTGTACCGAAGTCTTCGCGAGCAAGCTCGCTCCCACAAGGCTTGCATCAACCACAGTATTGCGTCGGCCCCGATTCAGCGCCCGAACTTATCCCGCCCCCAACTGATCATCCCCTCGACCAACTCCCTCAACACCACCCGCGTCGGTTCAGCCAGGTCCGGCCGGTAGTGGAATGGCACGAACTCATCCATGTAAGTCGCTTGCACCAGCTCCAGTTGCACGGCGTGGATGTTGTTAGCCGGGTCACCGTATTGGCGGGTGATGTGGCCGCCTTTGAAGCGGCCGTTGAGTACGTGGCTGTAGTCGGTGGCGGCGGCACAGGTGGCTTCCAGGCGTGTGGCCAGTTCTTCAGCACAGCTGGCGCCGTTGAAGGTGCCGAGGTTGAAGTCCGGCAAACGGCCGTCGAACAGGTGCGGGATATGGCCGCGTATCGAGTGGGCATCGAACAGCAGCGCATAGCCGAATTCGTCTCTGAGCCTTGCCAGTTCCTGTTCCAGGGTCTGGTGGTAGGGCGTCCAGATCTGCTCAAGGTAGCTCGCCCGTTCTTCTGCGGTAGGCGCCTGGCCATCCTTGAACAGCGGCACGCCGTCGAACAGGATCGATGGGAATAGCCCGGTCGTTGCACCGGCATACAGCGGCTTGTCGTCTGATGGGCGATTGAGGTCGATCACGAAGCGCGAATATTCGGCTGCCAGAGTACTTGCGCCCAGTTCAGCGGCGAAATCGTAGAGCTGGGGAATGTGCCAGTCGGTGTCCGGCAGGCTCAGGGCCTCGTCCACCAGCCCGGCCTCGACTGCGGGTGTCAGGCGCAGACCTGCATGAGGCATGCTGATCAGTAGCGGTACACGACCACGAGAAAATTTCAGAACGTTGTCCATGATCTCTCCTGTGAAACAGTTTTGTAGCGAACACCTGTAGGAGCGCGCTTGCCCGCGATTCGATTTTCAAGCGACGCATCTATCGCCTGATCAACCGCTATCGCGGGCAAGGTGGAACGCCACCCCGGTCGCTCCTACAGGTCCCGGGATTCGACGCCGTTGCGCACAACCCGCTTGTCCAGATCACCACCCAGCCAGTAGGCCAGATCCGCCGGGCGTTCGATGTCCCAGGCCACGAAGTCAGCGATTTTACCGACCTCCAGCGAGCCATGTGTTTCACCCATGCCCAGGGCTTTGGCCGCGTTGATCGTGACGCCGGCCAAGGCTTCTTCAGGTGTCATGCGGAACAAGGTGCACGCCATGTTCAGCATCAAACGCAATGACAGCGCAGGCGATGTGCCGGGGTTGAGGTCGCTGGCGATGGCGATATCAACTCCGTGTTTGCGCAGCGCGTCCATGGGCGGCAGCTGGGTTTCGCGCAGGAAGTAATAGGCTCCCGGCAACAGCACGGCAACGGTTCCGGCCGCACCCATTGCAATGGCGTCCGCTTCGGTCATGAACTCCAGATGATCAGCCGACAGTGCTTTGTAGCGTGCCGCCAGACTTGAACCAGCCAGTGAAGAAAGCTGTTCGGCATGCAGCTTCACCGGCAAACCCAATTGGCCGGCGGTGATAAAGACCTGTTCAACCTGCGCCGGAGAAAATGCCAGGTACTCGCAGAACGCATCGACTGCGTCCACCAGACCTTCCTCGGCCAATGCGGGCAACATCTCGCTGCAGATGTGATGGATGTAATCGTCGGCGCGGTCAGCGTACTCGGGTGGCAAGGCGTGGGCGGCCAGGCAGGTGCTGCGCACGGTCACCGGCAGCGTATTGCCGAGACGGCGGATAACCCGCAACAACTTGCGCTCGCTGGCCAGATCCAGCCCGTAACCGGACTTCATCTCCACTGTGGTCACGCCGTCCTTGAGCAGATGCCGCAAGCGGCGTTCGGCGCTGGCGTACAACTCATCTTCGCTGGCAGCGCGGGTGGCGCGCACGGTACTGGCAATGCCACCACCTGCCGCTGCTATTTCGGCGTAGCTAACACCTTGCAGGCGCTGCTCGAATTCACCACTGCGGTTGCCGCCGAACACGGTGTGGGTGTGGCAATCGATCAGGCCCGGCGTGACCCACGCGCCATTGAGGTCGATGACGCTGTGATAGGTTGACTCGGGAAGGTCGGCCTGCGGGCCGATCCATTCAATCAACGCTCCGGAGGTCACGATGGCCGCGTGCTCGATGATCGAGTATTGACCTTGCGCCATGCTTGCGACGTGACAGTGTTTCCAGAGCGTTTTCATTTCCAGTCTCCGCGTTACCGATCAGTGATGGAGGGACTACCGGGACGTTTTGGCGTGCTCGGTTTGACCCATAAAGAGTAGGCGGCGACCAGCAGCACCACCCAGACCGCGCCGACGATCAACGCCATGCGGTTGTCCGGGAAGTAGCCCAGCACGCCGAAGATAAACAACATGAACACGATGGCGGCCGCAGGCGCGTAAGGCCAGAACGGTACCGGGAATTTCAGCTGTGCAGCTTCTTCGGGGCTCATGGCGCGGCGCATGGCGACTTGCGTCAGCAGGATCATCAACCAGACCCAGACCGTGGCGAAGGTCGCGATGGACGCAATCAACAGGAACACGTTTTCCGGGATTTTGTAGTTCAGCCATACGCCGCCCAGCAGCGCGACGCCCATCACCAGCACGGTCATCCACGGCACGCCCTGTTCGGACAGGCGGGAGAAGGCTGCAGGTGCCTGACCCTGTTGCGCCAAGCCGTACATGATCCGGCCTGCGCCGAACACGTCACTGTTGATTGCCGAAACAGCGGCGGAAATCACCACCACATTGAGCAGCGCAGCCGCCCACGTAAAGCCAAGGCTGGCGAAAATCTGCACGAACGGGCTGTTTTCCTTGCTGATCTGCGTCCAGGGGAACAGCGCCATGAGCACGAACAGAGTCAGCACGTAGAACAGCAGAATCCGCAGCGGCACTGAGTTGATCGCGCGGGGGATGGTCTGCTGCGGGTCCTTGGCTTCACCCGCCGTGATACCGATGATCTCGATGCCGCCGAAGGCAAACATCACCACCGCGAAGCAGGCGATCAGGCCGCCGATGCCGTTGGGCAGGAAGCCGCCATGCGTCCACAGGTTGCTGATCCCGGAGACTGACTCGCCGTCGGCCGACAGGTTGACGCCAAACAGCAAAAGGCCGAGCCCGGCGACGATCATGGCGACGATGGCGCTGACTTTCAGCAGTGACAGCCAGAATTCGGTTTCGCCGAAAACTTTGACGTTGCACAGGTTCAGCGCGCCGATCAGGAACACGATGCTCAAGACCCAGATCCAGCGCGGCACGTCCGGAAACCAGAAGCCCATGTAGATGCCGAACGCGGTCACGTCAGCGATGCAGACAATGATCATTTCAAACGCATAGGTCCAGCCCAGTACAAAGCCCGCCATGGGGCCCAGGTAAGTGCTGGCGTACTCGCCGAACGAACCGGATACCGGGTTGTGCACGGCCATTTCACCCAGGGCGCGCATGACCATGAACACCGCCGCGCCGCCGATCAGGTAGGCGAGCAACACGGCCGGGCCTGCCATCTGAATCGCCGAAGCCGATCCATAGAACAAGCCGGTGCCGATGGCCGAACCCAGGGCCATGAAGCGAATGTGACGAGCCGAGAGCCCGCGTTTCAAACCTTGCTGTGACGTCATTTCAATCCAATCCGGTTTCTTTCCAGCGAACTGCCAGTTACTCAGGGCGCGAAGGATACCTCCTGGTTGGGGTCGACCAAATCCATCTGTGATCGGGTGTCGCCTGGCTGACATCCGGTGTCATGGATGTCTATACGTTTCGTTTGGCTGGCCCGGTCCTTGTGGGAGCGAGCTTGCTCGCGAAGGGGGCGCTGCGGTCTAACAGGGGCACCGCATAATCGTTCTTCGCGGGCAAGCCTCGCTCCAACGGATGACCGCATACCCTGTGGCAGCGGAGCTTGCCCGCGATAAGGCTGGACGCGATGAGCCTGATATCTGCGGCACCCTTTATCGCGGGCAAGCCTCGCTCCCACATATGACCACGTATTCCTGACATGCCGCGTCATCGTTCATTGCGGGCACTCATCACCTTTGCCAACATCACCTCACTCCTGAGCACCCTGGCGCTGCTGGCAATATCCGGTGCCAGCCAGCGGTCTACGTCGTAAGGCGGGACAGTTTCGCGTAGCAATCGCCATGCGGCATCGGTGCCGACACCGAACCGCTGGCTCTTCAGAAATTCAAACGCCTGGGCCGCGAGCAGGTATTCGATGGCCAGAATCTGCGTGGTGTTATCCAGCACCTTGTGCAGCTTCAGCGCCGCATTGGTGCCCATGCTCAGGTGGTCTTCCTGCAACCCCGACGTCACGAAGTTATCGGTGACAGCCGGTTGCGCCAACTGGCGGTTTTCCGCACAGAGCGATGCCGCCACGTATTGAACAATCATCATCCCCGAGTTGACTCCCGGTTGGGCGACCAGGAACGCCGGCAAGTTACTGATGGTCGGGTTGATCAGCCGATCCAGCCGGCGTTCGGCAATCGAGCCCAGTTCAGCCACGGCAATGGCCAGCAGATCAGCCGCCATGGCAACCGACTGGCCATGAGGATTGGCCTGGGACACCACGCGATAAGCCTCGGGTGTGCCCAGCAGCAATGGATTGTCAGTAGCCGAATTCAGCTCGATTTCGATTTGCCGGGTGGCGTGCACCCACTGATCGCGGGTCGCGCCGTGTACTTGCGGGATCGAACGGACACTTAGCGCGTCCTGAGTGCGGATGCCGTGGCTGTTGATCACCATCTCGCTGCCCTCAAGCAGGGCGCGCAGGTTCTTGCCGACGATTTGCATGCCCGGATGAGGCTTGAGGGCAATGATTTCAGCGTCAAAGGCGTTGATCTGGCCGCCCAGCGCTTCAAAACTCATGGCCCCGATGACATCGGCCCATTGAGTCAGGCGCTGCGCATCGGCGACGGCCAGGCAGCTCAAACCGGTCATGCACGGCGTACCGTTGACCAGACACAGCCCGTCTTTTGCGCCCAATATCACCGGGCTCAAGCCTTCAGCCTCCAGTGCTTGCTGCGCCGGCATGATCTGGCCGCGATAGCTGACGTTGCCAACGCCCAGCAAGGCGATGCCGATGTGCGCCATGTGGGTCAGATAACCCACCGAGCCCTGCGACGGGACTTGCGGTGTGATCTGCCGATTGAGCAAAGCCAGCAAAGCCTCGACCACTTGCCGATGCAGCCCGGATTTACCCTGGCTGTAATTGATGATTGCCGCACAGATGATCGCCCGGGTCTGCTCATCGGGCAGCGCAACACCGACGCCACATGCATGACTGAGCAACGTGTTGCGCGACAGCTGGCTCAGTTGCTCTCCTTCGAGTGAGACATTGCACAGCGCGCCGAGGCCGGTGTTGATGCCATACGCCCGCTCGCCGCTGGCAATGATGCGCTCGACGATGGCCTGGGCGTTGTCGATCCGTGCCCAGGCACTCGCCGATAGCACCAGTGGCGCACCCTGGCGAGCCACTGCGACCACCTCTTGCCAACGGACCGGACTTTCACCAATCACCACTTGTTCGACGGGGGGCATCTGCACGCTTCCTTACACAGTGACTGCGCGCCGCTGCACGAAACGATCAACGTATTCGTCGGCAGGGGAGTAGAGGATTTCTTTCGGGGTGCCGACCTGAATCAACCGCCCGTCCTTGAGAATCGCAATGCGATTGCCGATACGCACGGCTTCGTCCAGATCGTGGGTGATAAACACGATGGTTTTCTTCAGGTTGCTTTGCAGCTCCAGCAATTGATCCTGCATTTCGGCGCGGATCAGGGGGTCAAGTGCGCTAAAAGCCTCGTCCATCAGGATGATGTCCGTATCCGCCGCCAGTGCCCGAGCCAGGCCGACCCGTTGACGCATGCCGCCGGACAGCTGATGCGGGTATTTGTTTTCGTAACCTTGCAGGCCTACGGTGCTGATCCAGTGTTGCGCACGTTCGACGCAATATTCTTTGCTCTCACCGCGCACCTTCAGGCCATAGGCGACATTGTCCTGCACGGTTTTATGCGGCAACAGGCCGAAGCTCTGGAACACCATGCTGATCTTCTTGCGGCGAAATTGGCGCAGGGCTTCCATGTCGTATTGCAGGATGTCTTCGCCATCCACCAGGATTTCGCCGCTGGTGGGGTCGATCAGCCGATTGAAGTGGCGCACCAGCGTGGATTTGCCCGAACCTGAAAGGCCCATGATCACGAAGATTTCACCGCTGCCAATGGACAGCGACAAGTCGTTCACGCCCACTACACAGCCGGTTTTTGCCAGCACCTCGTCCTTGCTCTGGTTGTCCCTGACCATCGCCAGCGCGTCCTTGTGACGGTTGCCGAAAATCTTGTACACGTTGCGGACCACGATTTTGTCGGGCTCTGAAGTGCTCATTTGTTCGCCTCATGTCGTGGTCGGCCGTAGGCCTGGGTGATGCGGTCAATAACCACCGCGAGAATCACAATCGCCAGCCCGGCTTCCAGGCCGCGTCCGACGTTGAGGGTCTGGATGCCGACCAGCACGTCTTCGCCCAGGCCGCGAGCGCCGATCATCGAGGCAATCACCACCATCGACAGGGCCATCATCGTGGTCTGGTTGATCCCGGCCATGATGCTTGGCAGGGCCAGGGGTAGTTGCACGCCGAACAATTGCTGCCAGCGGTTGGCACCGAAGGCGTTGATTGCTTCCATGACTTCGCCATCCACCTGGCGAATGCCCAGGTCGGTCAGGCGAATCAGCGGTGGCGCGGCGTAGATCACCGTGGCGAAAATCGCCGGGACCTTGCCTAGGCCGAACAGCATCAGTACTGGAATCAGGTAAACGAAGCTGGGCATCGTCTGCATGATGTCCAGCAACGGCATCAGCACTGAACGCAGGCGATTACTGCGGGCCGAAAGGATGCCCAGCGGGATGCCGATGATCACCGAGATCAGGGTCGCCACCAGCATCAGCGCCAGGGTCTGCATGAGCTTGTCCCACAGCCCGACCGCGCCCACCAGAAACAGCAGGCCGACGATGACCGCCGTTGTGGTCAGCTTGCGCGTCGCATGCCAGGCAATCCCGCCAACAATTGCCAGCATCAACCACCAGGGAGCCATGCGCAGCAGGCCTTCCAGATTGACGATGGCCCACAGCAGCGTGTCGGAAATCTGCCGGAAAACATCGCCGTAATTGGTCACCAGCGCATCAACCCAGTCATTGACCAGATTAGCGATGGAGAATGTGAAGCTTTCGGGGAACATAAGGTGCTCTCTGAATTGGAATGCAATCCTGTGGGAGCGGTGCTTGCCCGCGATAAACGATAACGCGGTGTGTCTTCTAACTGCGTCTCATGTATCGCGGGCAAGCACCGCTCCCACAGGGGGAATGCGTTTTATCTACAACGAAGCATCCACCTTTTTCGCTGCCTCTTCAGTCACCCAGGCGTGCCAGATTTCCGGGTGTTCCTTGAGGAAGATCTTGGCCAGCTTCGGTGATTCAATACGGTCCTTGGTCATGCGTGCCAGGTTCTCGTTCAGCAGGTCAATCGGGATGTTGACCTTCTCCATGACCGACACCAGCTCCGGTGCCTGTTCGTGGAAGACCTTGGACAACCCGACCTTGATGTCGATGCTCTTGTTCACGCCCGGTTTCTCTTCCAGGCGCACCAGATCCACCTGGCCCATCAGCGGGGTCGGCGACCAGTAGTAAGTCAGGATGGGCTCACCTCGTTTGTAGCTCGACAGAATCGCGGCATCCAGCGCCGGGCCTGTGCCTGGGCGGAAGTTGGTGTACTTGCTTTCCAGGTCGTAGCTCTTGAGCATCTCGCTGTTTTCCAGCTCGCAGGTCCAGCCTGCCGGGCAGTTGTAAAAGCGGCCCTTGGCTGGCTCTTCGGCGTCTTTGAACAGTGCAGAGTATTTAGCCAGATCGCTGATGGATTTCAGGTCAGGAGCCTTGGCTTCCAGCTTGCGCTTGGCGTCACCCTCGATGACGTAGCGCGGCACGTACCAGCCTTCAACCGCGCCTTTGACCGGGCTGCCAACGCCGACCACTTTCCCGGCTTTTTCAGCCTTGTTCCACACTTCACTGCGGCCGACCCATTCTTCGGCGAAGACTTGAATGTCGTTGCTGCTCAGGGCGTTTTCCATGGTGATGGAATTGCCGGGCAGGCTGTCGACTTCACAGCCATAGCCTTTGTTCAGGACCACTTGCAGCACGTCAGTCAGCAGCATGGCGCTTTCCCAGTTCAGGCCGGCGAACTTGACCGGCTTGCCGGATTCGCACCAGCCCGCCGCCTGGCTGGCTCCCGCGCCGGTGAGCAAACCCACGGAAATCAACGTGGACAACAGTGCCTTCTTGGTTTTCATTGTGTGACGCTCCTCGCGAATGGATGTGGGCAGTTTCCAGATCAAACACTGATACCAAGACACTTGACGGTCCTTTGGGGTGGTCGGTTCCTTCTGCGCTGTTGGAGATCCTTTGTGGGAGCGGTGCTTGCCCGCGATAAGGCTGGATGCGATTCACTTTAGATCGCGTGGACCTTATCGCGGGCAAGCACCGCTCCCACAAGGGATTCGCTAGCCTCTAACCATCGGCAGGTTCAACCCCTGCTCATTGGCGCAGTCGATGGCGATCTGGTAACCGGCGTCGGCATGGCGCATTACGCCTGTGGCCGGGTCGTTGTGCAGCACGCGGGCGATGCGTTCGGCGGCTTCGTCGCTGCCGTCACAGACGATTACCATCCCCGAATGCTGCGAGAAGCCCATGCCGACGCCGCCGCCGTGGTGCAGCGAAACCCAGGTCGCGCCGCTGGCGGTGTTGAGCAGTGCATTGAGCAGCGGCCAGTCGGACACGGCATCGGAGCCATCCTGCATGGATTCGGTTTCGCGATTCGGACTGGCGACCGAACCGGAGTCCAGATGGTCACGGCCAATCACCACCGGAGCCGACAGTTCGCCGCTGCGCACCATCTCGTTGAACGCCAGGCCCAGTTTGGCGCGCTGGCCCAGACCGACCCAGCAGATACGCGCTGGCAGGCCCTGGAAGGCAATCCGCTCGCGGGCCATGTTCAGCCAGTTGTGCAGATGCGCGTCATCCGGGATCAGCTCTTTGACCTTGGCGTCGGTCTTATAGATGTCTTCTGGATCGCCCGACAGCGCGGCCCAGCGGAACGGTCCTACGCCACGGCAGAACAGCGGACGAATGTAGGCGGGGACGAAACCCGGGAAATCGAAAGCGTTTTCCACGCCTTCTTCCTTGGCCATCTGACGGATGTTGTTGCCGTAGTCGAAGGTCGGGATGCCCATCTTCTGGAAGGCGAGCATGGCCTTCACGTGTTCGGCCATGGATTGCTTGGCGGCTTTGACCACTGCGGCGGGTTCGGTCAGCGAGCGGGCGCGGTATTCGTCCCAGCTCCAGCCCTTGGGCAGGTAGCCGTTGAGCGGGTCATGGGCGCTGGTCTGGTCGGTGACCATGTCCGGGCGTACGCCACGACGGACCATCTCCGGCAGAATCTCGGCCGCGTTGCCGCACAAGGCGATGGAAATGGCTTTGCCTTCGGCGGTGTATTTGGCGATGCGCGCCAGGGCGTCGTCCAGGTCGGTGGCTTGCTCGTCGACATAGCGGGTCTTGAGGCGGAAATCGATGCGGCTCTGCTGGCATTCAATGTTCAGCGAGCACGCACCGGCCATGCCAGCGGCCAGTGGTTGCGCGCCACCCATGCCGCCCAGGCCTGCGGTCAGTACCCATTTGCCCTTGAGGCTACCGTTGTAATGCTGGCGACCGGCTTCGACGAAGGTTTCGTAAGTGCCCTGAACGATGCCCTGGCTGCCGATGTAGATCCAACTGCCAGCAGTCATCTGGCCGTACATGGCCAGGCCCTTGGCATCCAGTTCGTTGAAGTGCTCCCAGCTCGCCCAGTGTGGCACCAGGTTGGAGTTGGCGATCAGTACGCGAGGTGCGTTGCTGTGGGTCTTGAACACGCCGACCGGTTTGCCGGACTGAACCAGCAGGGTCTCGTCATCGTTGAGGTGGGTCAGGCTTTCGACAATCTTGTCGTAGCATTCCCAGTTCCGCGCCGCGCGACCGATACCGCCGTACACCACCAGCTCTTTAGGGTTCTCGGCCACTTCCGGATCAAGGTTGTTCATCAGCATGCGCAGTGGCGCTTCAGTCATCCAGCTCTTTGCGGTGAGCTTGGTGCCACGGGCGGCGCGGACTTCGACGTCGCGGTAACGGGTCCAGTGTTGGTTATTCTCGGTCACGAAAGAACTCCTCGGTGATCAATCCAGACCCGCCGTTGCAGGGCGAGCAGGTGAATGGTTTAAGTGCGGCGCGGGCGTCGATTGACTGTAGCAGCGGTCATTTCGATGCACTTGGCTTTACTTGTACATACAAGCATATGCAATTGAAATACCAACTCTGAAAAAGCCACCTGTAGGAGCGCGCTTGCCCGCGATAGCGTCGGGTCAGCCTACGCATATGTTGGCTGGACTGACGCTATCGCGGGCAAGCGCGCTCCTACAGAAAATCCTCTTTAATTCAGCTAGTTATGTGTCGATATGAACGCGCGCAGGCGGGGTGGAACGGCGAGTCACGCAGTGAGGGATCCCGCGCGCAGATGAGGAGTGCTGCCCGGGAGCGAGTCGTCAAAGGGTGTTACGACTCGCTCCTTTCTGAGGCGCCAGGTAACAAGATGGTGCGCGACTGGCTCAGATGACCTTGACCGCGCGGCCTATGAACTGGATCGGCCCGGTGGGTTTGCCGATGGGCGAGCCTGTGGCCTGTTCCAGCGTCAGCTCAAACAGTTGATTGGGTTGCAGCGGGGGCAGTTTGTCCAGTGGCACCTGCAGGCTTTGCCCCGGCTTGACCAGGCCCAACGAGACCGGACCTTGCCAGTCGTCGCCTTTGGTCCAGAATTCCAGCGCCTTGTCGGCGGGCACTTCGGTAACGCTCAGGGGGATCAGCTGGATTTCCTGGGAATTACTGGCCTGAATCACCCAACCCGGAGCCTTGTCCTGGGGCGCAACCAGCACCACCAGATAAGACGGCGCGGGCGTGGATCTGGACTGCGTGAACAGCGTCATGCCCAGCACCAATGATGCAGCGAGACCCGCCCCCGCGAGTCCGCGCCAGATCGACAGGTTATTCCACCAACTTTGTACGTCGCGTATCACGGCTTGCGGTGGCGCAAGCAAGTCATCCAGGCTGCGCTCGATCCTCGTCCACAGCCGGGGCGGCGGGGTTTGCGGTTCGGCCATGGCGGTCAGCGGCAACAAGCGCTCCTCCCAGGCATCAACCGCTGCGCGCAACGCAGGTTCGTGGGGCAGGCGACGTTCTACTTCGATTCGTTGTTGGGCAGACAGAGTGCCCAAGACATATTCACCGGCCAACTCGTTGAGCGGTGTTTGCGGTTCAGTGCCCGAAGTGTTGCTCATCCGATGCACTCCCGTAATGCATTCAGGCTGCGCTTGATCCAGGCTTTCACAGTGCCCAGCGGCGCGCCGATTTTCTGCGCAATTTCTTGATGCGAATAACCATCTACATAAGCGTGGAACACGCAGTTACGACGCACGGGTTCAAGCTGATCGAGGCAAAACTCGATGCGGCCCGGATTCACCCGCCAGTCGAAGCTGTCCACGGTTTCGTTCCAGCCTTCCAGTGTGGCCTGGGCCTCGGCATGCTCTTCATCATCTTCACTTTGCACTTCACGGGCATTGTTACGAATGGCGTTGAGCGCCAGATGCCGGGTGACAGTGAACATCCAGCCTCGGGCAGAACCTCTCGATTTGTCGAAACTGGCAGCGCCGGTCCAGATCTTGATGAAAGCGTCGTGCACGATGTCCTGTGCCATGGCGCTATCGCGCACCAGGCGTTGCGCCACACCGAGCAAACGGGCACTTTCCTGCGCATACAGGCGCTCAAGTGCCTGCCGCTCGCCACGGGCGCAGGCATCGAGTGCTGCTTCGTAATCAAACAGAGTTTCGGGCAGAGACAAATCGATTCGCCATCAACAGAGGACATCTGCCCCGGTCAGACCGGAGCACCCGCGCAGGAGCATAGACGAACTCCCGCGCGGCACCCACCTGAATTACTTGGCGGACCAGAAAATGTAGTCGCCTTGATATTTCACGATTTCTTTCGCGCCTTTGTTGCTCTCTGCGCAAGCTTTGGCAGGCGCTACGCCGCCTTTGAGCGCAGTACGCTGGATGTAAGCAACGCCGGTCATTGCGCCTTTGCCTTCAGCCGGATTGGCTTTGACCAGTTGATACGGCAGGTTGCCAGCGCTGGACGGCGCCACGGCGAGCTGAGTACCGGTCACTTTCGAGCCGTCTTTGGCTTCCCAGGTGGCTGGCGGGCCGTAGTAAGTGCCGACTTGCTTGCCGCTGCGATCATTGAGCACGGCTTTAGGGCCGACAAATGCCCATTCCATTTCGTTCGGCATGTTGGCCTTGGCGCGGCACTCGTAGGTGATTTCGCCTACGCCGGTGGTTTCCATGCTGACTTTGAAACCGTCCGGCACACGAACGGTTTCCGGCAGGTTGCTTTGAGCGAAGGCGGATGGCGCCAGGCAAGTGAAAGCCATTGCAGCACCAGTCAGGCAGAGCAAGCGTTTTGCGTTCATGCAGACATCTCCAGATAGTTATTCGCTTGGCAGCCAAAACGGCTGCTTACCTGTACTACCCGCGAGAACACCATCTGGATGCAGCACGTTGAAAATAAATTTTCAGCGTTTGCAAATACGGCTGCGCAGCATGATCACGCCGACGATGGCGGCCAGCCCTGAGCCCATCAAAACGCCGACTTTAACTTCATCGATCAAGTGTGGCGCGCCGGGGAAAGCCAGGTTGCCGATGAACAGGCTCATGGTGAAACCGATGCCGCAGAGGATCGCCACGCCATACAACTGCATCCAGTTGCTGCCTTCCGGAAGCGTGGCCAAACCTGAACGGATGGCCAGCAAGGCAGCCAGGAACACACCGATCTGTTTGCCGAAGAACAAACCGAGGGCGACGCCCAGTGGTACCGGATCAATCAGGTTTTGCAGGCTGATGCCTGACAGCGACACGCCAGCGTTGGCAAAACCGAACACCGGCACAATGGCGAACGCTACCCAGTAATGCAGCTTCTCTTCGAGGAATAGCAGCGGCGAGCGGGCTTCTTCCTCGGGCTTGCCCAAGGGGATGCACAGCGCCAGCGCCACACCGGCCAGGGTCGCGTGAACACCGGACTGCAAGACGAAAAACCACAACAGACCACCCAGTAGCAGATACGGCAGCAAGCGCCGAACCCGCAGGCGATTCATGACGATCAACACTGCCAGGGTGGCAAAAGCAGCCAGCAGCATCGGCAGGTTCAGGCCGGAACTGTAGAAGAAAGCGATGATGGTCACCGCACCCAGATCGTCAAGAATCGCCAACGCGGCGAGGAAGACTTTCAAGGAGGTCGGCACGCGATTCCCCAGCAACGACAGCACGCCCAGCGCGAAGGCGATGTCGGTGGCCGCCGGGATCGCCCAGCCGCTCATGGTCTGCGGGTTACCCCAGTTGACCGCGATATAGATCAGCGCCGGCACCAGCATGCCGCCCGCCGCAGCAAAACCGGGCAGGGCGCGCTGGCCCCAGGTCGCGAGACCTCCGGCGAGTACTTCGCGTTTGATTTCCAGGCCGACCATCAAAAAGAAGATAGCCATCAGCCCGTCGTTGATCCACAACTCAACGGAAAGCCCCAGCCAGACGCTGTGCAGAATCGCAAAATAGCCTGCGGAAAGTCCCGAGTTGGCAACGATCAGCGCCGCCAACGCCGCGCCCATCAACACGATCCCGCCTGCGGATTCCGAAGCAAGGAAGCTGGCGAGAATGGCGATGGCTCTTGGGGTTTCTTTCTTGTTATTGGTTGTCGTCATTGGCGGGTGTGAAGTCCTTGGGGATTTATGTCAGCGGCGCGGAACGGCTTTTTGTGGGAGCGGTGCTTGCCCGCGATACATGAGAGGCAGTTAGACGACACACCGCGTTATCGTTTATCGCGGGCAAGCACCGCTCCCGCATGGTGATGTGCCGTTAAATCTTCATTAACTCAATCAAACAGCATCGGCTAGCACGCGGTGCATACAGCACCACTTCCATCAATTCGCCGGTCTGGTTATCCAGCTGCAAGCAATCATGCTTTTCCAGCAACTGCGGCGGGTGCTCAGCCATGTTGGCGGCCATTTGTTCAGCAGCGCTGAATAGTAACAGCGTGGTGGCTGAACTGAACAACCGCTGCGGCTTGAGCACATCAACCCATTGCAGGCTGGCGCGATAGCGGTCAGGGGCATAGATCAGATTGAAGTCGCGGATAGCGCCGTCCAGCAAGGCGCAGTTGACCTGACTGTCACCGCTGAAGGCAAACGGATCGCCGGGCAAAAGCGGCTCGCTGAGTGCGCCGTCGATATCCAGCGTCATGCCCGCGCCCTGCAAGACAGTGATGATGCGTTGATAGCCCGGGAACAGAGAAAACCCGCCCGACGCTTCAATATCGGCAATCGACAGACGCCAGCCGAAGCTGCCCAGGTCCTGGCCTGCATCACGGGTGATTTCTTCAGTACTGCCGCCGCCGTTCTTCCATGGCATACGCGGATAGTCGGTGGCGCGCAAAACAGTGAGTTGGCTCATTTACTGAAACGTCCTTCCAGGCGATGACGGGAACCGGGGTGGATCAGGCGCGCCGCCGTCACCGGCTGACGGCCAGACCAGGTGCGGCGGCGGATCAACAGGCACGGTTCACCGGGTTTGATCTGCAACAGTTCGCACTCATCCGCCTCGGCGAGTATTGCTTCGACCACATGCTCACCCTCGGTCAATGGCGCGACTTGCGACAGATAGGCGTAGGGTGTTTGGCGAGTGAAGTCCTGGCTCAGATAGTCGGGTGCGACCAGCGCATTGACGTAGCGATCTTCGATCTGCACGGGCAGGTCATTTTCCAAGTGCACGATCAGCGAATGGAACACCCGCTGGCCCTCGCGCATGTCCAGCGCCAGCGCCCGCTCGGAGCCCGCCGCTTCTTCCTGAAGCAGGATGACCTTGCAGGTGTGACGATGGCCGCGGGATGCGATTTCGTCGGCGATGTTGTGCACTTCAAACAGTGCAGACTGACTTTTGGGCTCGGCGACGAAGGTGCCGACGCCCTGCATGCGCACCAACAGGCCTTCGGCGGTCATCTCCCGCAGGGCGCGGTTGATGGTCATGCGGCTGAAGCCCAGTTGGGTGACCAGTTCGCTTTCTGACGGCACGCGATGGTGGGGCGGCCAGTTACCGCACTGGATCTGCTGGGCAATCATGTGCTTCACCCGAGCGTACAGCGGTGCAGGACTGTCGCCCATCTGGGCAGCCAATGGTGAAGTGGCGGGCGGAGTCGGCACGGGTCAATCCTTTTGAAGATCATTAGGCTGCGGGTCGGCGCTGAACTTGCAGCGCTGCGGCATCGATAATTGTGCGCTCACGCTAACCATTAAGCGGTTCAACGGCAAGCTTGCCGGAGTTTACCGAGCGTGCAAACGTCTGTATATGTATATACAAATCACTTGTGACGGGATGCTGAACCATGTCCGCCTTCTTCGCCGAGCGCGCTCTGTTACCCAGCGGTTGGGCCAATAATGTGCGCATTGAGGTCAACGCCGCTGGCATGATCGCCAGCATCGCAACTGACGCTGAGGCCTCTGGCGCAGAGCGTCTGAACGGTCCGTTGCTGCCGGGCATGCCTAACCTGCATTCCCACGCCTTCCAGCGAGCGATGGCGGGTCTGGGGGAGGTAGCGGGTAACCCCAACGACAGTTTCTGGACCTGGCGCGACCTGATGTATCGCCTTGTCGGGCAGATCAGTCCACAGCAATTGGGCGTGATCGCTCACCAGCTGTACATCGAGATGCTCAAAGGCGGGTTTACCTCGGTCGCCGAATTTCACTATGTGCACCAAGACACGGATGGCCAACCCTATGCCAATCCCGCAGAGCTGGCGCTGCACATCAGCGCGGCCGCCAGTTCGGCGGGTATCGGCCTGACGCTGTTACCTGTGCTCTATAGCCACGCGGGCTTTGGCGGGCAAGCGCCAAATCACGGCCAGCGCAGATTTATCCACAACACTGACAGCTATCTCGATCTGCAAGCCAGATTGCTGCCAGTGCTGCGCGAGCAACCGGCGCAACGACTGGGCTTGTGCTTTCACTCCCTGCGCGCCGTCACGCCGGAGCAGATCAGTGCGGTGCTGGCGGCCAGCGATAAGCAATGCCCCGTGCACATCCACATTGCCGAACAGCAAAAGGAAGTCGATGACTGCCTGAGCTGGAGCGGTCGCCGACCGGTGCAATGGTTGTATGAGAACACAGCGGTGGATCAGCGCTGGTGTCTGGTCCATGCGACGCACGTGGAGCCGGACGAAGTGGCGCTGATGGCCCGAAGTGGGGCGGTTGCCGGGTTGTGTCTGACCACGGAAGCGAATCTTGGCGACGGAATCTTTCCGGCCGTGGACTACATCGCCCAGGGCGGGCGCTGGGGCATCGGTTCCGACAGCCACGTTTCGCTGAGCGTGGTGGAAGAGTTACGTTGGCTGGAATATGGCCAGCGGCTGCGGGATCAGCGTCGTAACCGCTTGCATCGCAGCGACCAGCCAATGGTCGGCAGAACCTTGTTTGATGCGGCCTTGGTCGGCGGCGCGCAGGCGTTGGCTCAGCCGATTGGGAAGTTGGAGGTCGGGCAGCGGGCTGACTGGCTGGTGCTGGACGGCAATGATCCCTATATCGCTACAGCGTCGGGCGACGGGATTCTCAATCGTTGGCTGTTCGCCGGCACAGACCGGCAGATTCGCGATGTGATGGTCAACGGCAAGTGGGTGGTGCGAGAGGGACATCACGCCGGGGAAGAGCAGAGCAACCGAGAGTTTGCCCAGGTGTTAAGGGAGCTGTTGGGGTAGCGGTTGGAATTGATCCCGTGGGAGCGAGCTTGCTCGCGAAGGCAATGCTTCAGACGCAAGAAATGTTCCGTCAGAAGTTGCGCCTTCGCGAGCAAGCTCGCTCCCACGGTCGATCATAATTTATCGAGGGTCGCGGTTATTTCTCGACTTTCCCGATCTTCGAATCTTCCACCCGCCAGATCAGCTTGGTGGTGTCGTAGCCCTGTTGCTGGGCTTCGCTGAGCATTTTTTCCTTAACCGATGTGGATACTGTCGGCGTGCGCGACAGCAGCCACAGGTATTTGCGATCCGGATTGCCAACCACGGCAGTCTTGTAACCGTCGCCGATGTACAGCACCCAGTAATCGCCCTTGGCTACGCCTGGCAGAATGCGTGAAAACCAGTTATCGAACACTACCCACAGCTTGTCGGTCTTGCCTGGCACTTGCGGCGAGGCCGTGCCGGTGGCTTCCTGCCATTCGCCTTCGATGGTCCGGCAGCGATTGGTCACGCCGACATTGCCATCCGGCTTGAGCGAGTAATGAGCTTCGGACTGCGCGCAGTTGCGCTGGAAAAACATCGGCAGGCGCGCGATTTCGTACCAGGTGCCCTGATACTGCTTGAGATCCACTTCGCCAACAGTCTTGGGCTCAAGGTTGTCCGCCGAGTGCGCAAAACCAATTGCCAGAAAGCTGGCCATCAACACCACGCCGAAGCGCACAAGTAATTTGATCATGACTTATTTCAAACCCTGGCCCGAGAACATCAGCACCTTGTCGCCAGCGTATTGAACGCTGATAAAGCTCTTCTGATCGCCCCACGTGCAACTGGACATGCCCAGCGCGCCGGAACATTCGGTCGGGCTGCCGAGCAGGTTTTCGACCTCTGCCTTGGGCATGCCAGCGGAAAGTTTCGAGTAGTTTTCCTGATTGACCTTGCTGCAAGCAGTCAGCAGAACGAGAAAAGACAACAACGCTAGAGAGCGCAGAGACATGGATGAAGCTCCTGAACGGAAGGGGGCAACGCCGCAGCAAACGGTCGATCGGGCACGCATGCTGGCGTAATGCCGAAAGCTTAGAAGAGAAAAAGGCGATCTGGTTCCGTTGGCCTGAAAATCCAATTGCACTGTTGGAGCGAGGCTTGCCCGCGAACCACACACCCCGGTATAGCAGGCACACCGCGTTATCGTTCATCGCGGGCAAGCCTCGCTCCAACAGGTCGTATTAAAACCGCGAGCCAGGCTCTTTCAGAAACTCGATTTCTTCTGGCGTGGAAGCGCGCCCGAGAATGTCGTTGCGATGCGGGAAGCGACCGAAGCGTTTGATCACTGCACGATGGCGCTCGGCGTAATCGAGGCTGCTGGTGAGAAATTCGCGGTCAGTGGCGGGGAGTAGGGGGAGGAGATCGGCAATGCGGGCGACGGCCTGATTCTGCGCGTCGAGGTTTTCACAGTGTTCGAGCACCAGATAGATAAAGGTGCGTTGCAGCGGATCCAGATGCTGGTCGCGGCCAAGCTTCAGGCCGTGTGCGACAAGTTGCTGAGCCCGTTGATCGCCTGCGAAGGCTTTGGGGGTGTCGCGGTAAATCATGCGGGGTAACTGATCCAGCAGCAGTATCAATGCCAGCCAGCCATCGGGGGTTTCTGCCCACTCTTTCAATCCGCCAGAGAGCGCCGTATCGACCAGATCGCCGAAGCGACTCTTGGCTTCGGCGTCCTGTACTTTGCTCTTGCCGAACCACAACTTGCCCTTGGCTTTTGCCACTTCACTGGGGGATTCGGCAGAACCGAACCACCACTCAAGCAGCGCAAGCCAAGGGGCAATCATGATGGTCAGCCTTTGTGGTACGAGGTCGCGCGCTCAACTTCTTCCTTCGAACCCAGGAACACTGCTACACGCTGGTGCAGGCCGTCCGGCTTGATATCGAGGATGCGCTGGTGACCATCGGTGGACGCGCCGCCAGCCTGCTCAACCAGGAACGACATCGGGTTGGCTTCGTACATCAAGCGCAGTTTGCCTGGCTTGGATGGCTCACGGCTGTCACGTGGGTACATGAACAGGCCGCCACGGGTCAGGATGCGATGCACATCGCCAACCATCGCCGCGACCCAGCGCATGTTGTAGTTCTTTTTCAGCGGACCGTCTTCACCCGCCAGCAATTCGTCAACGTAGCGTTGTACCGGGGCTTCCCAGTGACGCTGGTTGGACATGTTGATGGCGAATTCCTGGGTGGATTCCGGGATCTTGATGTCTTCGTGAGTGAGTACGAAGCTGCCCATTTCGCGATCCAGAGTGAAGCCTTTGACGCCGTCGCCCAGAGTCAGCACCAGCATGGTCTGTGGGCCATAGATTGCGTAACCGGCGGCTACTTGCTGAGTGCCTGGTTGCAGAAAAGCATTTTCATTCAAAGGCTCGTTCTGGCTCAGGTACTCGTTCGGGCAACGCAGTACCGAAAAAATGGTGCCGACCGGGGCGTTGATGTCGATGTTCGACGAGCCGTCCAGTGGGTCAAAAACCAGCAGGTACGCGCCTTTCGGGTATTTGCCGGGGATCTGGTAGGCATTGTCCATTTCTTCGGACGCCATGCCGGCCAGGTGACCGCCCCATTCGTTGGCTTCTAGCAGGATTTCGTTGGAGATCACGTCGAGCTTCTTCTGCACTTCGCCCTGAACGTTTTCAGTGCCCATGCTGCCAAGCACGCCGCCCAGCGCGCCTTTGGAGACGGCGTGGCTGATTTCCTTGCACGCACGCGCCACCACCTCGATCAGGAAGCGCAGATCGGCAGGAGTGTTGTTGCTGCGGGTCTGCTCAATCAAATAGCGACTCAGGGTAACGCGGGACATGGATAGCTCCGAATATGGGGGAATAAAAAACCCGCGCAGTTTAACGCGAGTGGAGACGTAATACTGCCCATAAGACTGGGTTATCACCCATTGAGTTCACGTTAGGCTCAGCGTAGCTGGAAATTGCTGAAGGGGTGGCTGAAACGGGATGGGCGCCATGGATGGTAGGAGACCCCGTCCCGGCGTTGGCGCCGCGCTGTCGGGCGGTCCTAACACGTACTGTAGGAGCGCACTTGCCCGCGATGCGGTATGCCAGCGAAAAATATGTTGTCTGACCTCACGCTATCGCGGGCAAGCGCGCTCCTACAGGACTAGCGATCAGCTTACGACCTTGGTTGTGACCCCCGCCACGAACTCAGCGCAATCCAGCCCAATAGAACAAAGCCCAGCACCAGCACGCCCCACAGGCCCGCGCGTTTCCAGTCGAAGCTTTCCACGGTGGGGGCAATGGGAACGGGTGCCACAGCGGCAGCTTTTATAGGGGCGGTGTCGGGTTCGGCGCGACCGATGCTGGCCAGCTTCTGTGGGCCGTAATCGGGGATCAATGTCGACAGCGGCACACTGCCGACAGTAGCTGCCGCGTTACCGACGGCCAGTGAAAACGGCCCGTTGCCCTGCGCCTGGAACACTACCTGGGTGGCGCGCACGGCAAAACTTATTTGCGGGGCTTGTGCGCCAAGGCCGCCACCGCGTTCATCCACTTCAAGCTTCAATTGGCCCACTACTTTGCCCGGCAACTGCATTTCGTCCTGGACCATGTTCTCGCCGTTCTGCATCAGGCGGTAAAGCAGACCGCTACCGATCGGCTCCCACGGAGCTTGGTCGTCCAGGCGACCATACAAGGTGGCTGGCGCCAGGCTGTTGGCCTGGCTGATGTCGAATTTCAGGTGCTCGATAGGCAGCGCGCGCGGCAGATGCCAAATGTAATTGCCCGGTTCCACCAGACTGCCGCTGACGGGTTGCGACCAACTTAGCGGCAAGCTCGGATTGTCTGTGTGCACACTGGTCAGCTGTGCTGAGGTCAGGGTCGGCGCGCTCTGGGGGGCTTTCCATAACAGGCGCAAATAGCGAGCCGTCCGTCCTGGCAGGCTGACGTCGCGCTGCTCTACGAGTTCATCGGCGAAGGAAAGCCTGGCAACCTGGCCTTCGCCCCAGGTTTGCCAGGTCGTAAGGTCATCGCTGGCTTCAATCGTGAACCGCTGCAGACCTTCGCGCTCGGTGCTCCAGTCCAGGGTCAGCAGCTCCAGCGGAGCGTTCAAGGCGCTGGTGTCGAGCAGCCAGCCACGCAGGATTTCCTCACCGGCTTCAATGTCACTTTGCGGTTGTACGTCGATCACCGCGCCGCTGGCGGTCCGTTCGACGCGAATGGTCGGCACGGTGTCGCTGGCGTCAGCGTTGTCATAGAGCGGAAACCACTTCACGTCCGTGGGCGTCGAGGACTGCTGGGATTGAGTCGGTTTGTAGGCGACGGAATACGCTTGCGCCTGACCTTGAGCATCGAAGATCCGCACATCCGCCAGCTCGGACCCGCGTGAATCCAGTTGTACCGCCAATGGCAGTTCAATGCGGTACCACGGGCCTTCGCCTGAGAGTTTCAAGGGTGTGCGGCTGGCGAAGTCGCCGGGATTTTCCTGGGCGCTGGCAAACATCGCGCTGACCAGGGTGGCGCCGAAAACGGCCGCTCTGAACAGCTGCGGACGACTCAAAAGCTCGATTTTCATGGGGTGTCTGCTCGGAATTGTCCGAGAAGTCCTTATCGTATGTAGGGTTTTGCTACTGCAGTGGTGAGAAATATCCCACATTTCAAATAACTGTGGGAGCGACCGGGGTGGCGCTCCACCTTGCTCGCGAAGGCGTCGATACAGTCACCACAATGTGGCGCATGAACCATTGTCTTCGCGAGCAAGCTCGCTCCCACGGTCAGAGATTATGCGTTCGGGTTTTAATCCAGCGCCTTCCAGATATCCCCTGCGTATTCGCGAATCGTCCGGTCGGACGAGAACCAACCCATGCGCGAGGTGTTGAGCACTGCCGAGCGCCACCACTCTTTGGAGTCGTGCCAGTGCGCCTCGACCTTGGCCTGGGCTTCCCAGTACGAATCAAAGTCGGCACAGACCATGAAGCGGTCATACGCCAGCAATTGATCGATCAAACCCGCATAGCGGTTTGGATCATCCGGCGAGAACACCCCGCCTCGGATCGCTTGCAGCACATCGTTCAGGCGACCCGATGCCGCCGCGTCACCGTGAGCACTGAAGTCACCCAGCAGTTTTCTGGCTTCCACCTGTTGCGCCGTCATGCCGAAAATGAACATGTGTTCCAGCCCGACTTGCTCGCTCATCTCCACGTTGGCACCGTCCAGAGTGCCGATGGTCAGTGCGCCGTTGAGGCCGAACTTCATGTTGCTGGTGCCGGATGCTTCCAGGCCCGCCGTGGAAATCTGCTCGGACAAGTCGGCTGCCGGGATGATGCTTTCCGCCAGACTCACGTTGTAGTTGGGTAGGAACACCACTTTGAGCAGGCCGCGCACAGTTGGGTCGTTATTCACGGTACGAGCAATGTCGTTGGTCAACTTGATGATCAACTTGGCCGAGTGATAACTGGCTGCTGCCTTGCCGGCGAAAATCTTCACGCGTGGCACCCAATCGGTGCCTGGTTGAGCACGAATGGCTTGATACAGCGCAACGGTGTGGAACAGGTTCAACAGCTGGCGCTTGTATTCGTGAATCCGTTTGACCTGCACATCGAACATCGCGGCCGGGTTGACTACGATTCCCAGCCGCTCATTGATGATCGCTGCCAGCGCACGTTTGCTGTGCAGTCGCTGATCGGCGAACTGCTTGCGGAACGAGCTTTTCTCGGCAAAGGGTTCCAGTTCGATCAGGCGCGTTTCCGCGTTATCGAGCACGTCATCGCCCAAGGCTTCTTTAAGCATGTCGGTGAGCTTCGGGTTGGACTGGAACAGCCAGCGGCGGAAGGTGATGCCGTTGGTTTTGTTGTTGATCCGCTCCGGATACAACTTGTGCAGCTCGGCAAACACCGTCTTGCGCATCAGCTGGGTGTGCAGCGCCGAAACGCCGTTGATGCTGTGTGAGCCCAGGAACGCCAGGTTACCCATGCGTACCCGACGACCGTTATCTTCTTCGATCAGCGACACGGCGCGCAGCACATCGAAGTCGTGAATGCCTTTGGCGCGCAGCGTGTCGATGTGTTGGGCGTTGATGATGTAGATGATCTGCATGTGGCGCGGCAGCATCCGCTCCATCAGGCCTACCGACCAGGTTTCCAGCGCCTCAGGCAGCAACGTGTGGTTGGTGTAGGCCAGGGTGCCGACGGTGATTTTCCAGGCGGCATCCCAAGCGATGCCGTGGTTGTCGATGAGCTGACGCATAAGCTCGGCCACGGCGATCGACGGGTGCGTGTCGTTCATCTGGATCGCCGCGTGCTCCGGCAGGTCCATGAGCGTGGCATGCATGTTCAGGTGGCGGCGCAGCAAATCCTGCAGCGACGCGGAAACGAAGAAATACTCCTGGCGCAGGCGCAACTCCTGGCCGGCTTCCGTGGCGTCGTTGGGGTAAAGCACTCGGGAGATGCTTTCTGCGCGCACGACTTCGGCGACTGCACCAAAGTGGTCACCGGCGTTGAAGCGCTCAAGGTGCAGATCTTCCACCGCACGGGCGCGCCACAGACGCAGGGTGTTCACGCTTTTACCGCGCCAGCCAACCACCGGAGTGTCGTAAGCGATGGCCCGCACGGTTTCCGATGGACGCCAGACCTGACGCTGTTCGCCCGCCTCATTAATGATGGTTTCGACACTGCCGCTGAAGCCGATGGGATACACCACTTCAGGACGTTCGAATTCCCACGGGTTACCGAAGTCCAGCCAGTTCTCTGTTTGCTCCTGCTGCCAACCGTCGACGATGGCCTGACGGAACAAACCGTGCTCGTAACGAATGCCATAACCGTGACCGGCGATGCCGAGGGTCGACATGCTTTCCATAAAGCATGCAGCCAGACGGCCCAGGCCGCCGTTGCCCAGTGCGGCGTCCGGCTCCAGCAGTTTGATGCGCTCTATGTCCACGCCCAGCTCGGTCATGGCCTCGCGGGCGATTTCCAACAAGCCGAGGTTGCTCAGGCTGTCGTATAGCAAGCGGCCGATGAGAAATTCCAGCGACAGGTAGTAAACCCGCTTCTGGACTTTGCGATAAATCTGCCGGGTATGGTCCATCCAGTGCTCGACCATGTGGTCGCGGGCGGCCAGTGCAACGGCTTCGAACCAGTCATGCTCAAACGCATGGTCAGGGTCCTTACCCACCGCATAGGTGAGTTTGGCGAGAACAGCGGCGCGGAAAGCGGCCACTTCAGCGTCACGAACAAGTGGTTCCTGAGACATCGATACGACCTCAAGTAGTCAGACGAATGAAGGATGGTGATCTTTGACTGTAGGGCGTGTCCGCAATCTTTTCCCGAAATATCTGAAAAAAACGGGGAGGCGTCCCACGCTTCGACACAGGCATAACAGTCTGGTTCGCTAATCACAGTAATTGGCAGAACGCTTGCATTGATCGTTCCACTTGCGTGGGGCGTTGAGTGACAGCATGAACATTCCACGTTTCGGGTTTATGATGCCCAACGGCAGATTGATAGCAGCCCCAGGAATCACACTTACGGAGCACCTATGCAGACCTTGTACCCGCAGATCAAACCCTACGCCCGGCACGATCTGGCCGTAGAAGCGCCGCATGTTTTGTACGTTGATGAAAGCGGTTCGCCGGAGGGTCTGCCGGTGGTTTTCATTCATGGTGGCCCCGGTTCAGGGTGCGATGCGCAAAGCCGACGTTACTTTGATCCGAATATGTACCGCATCATTACTTTCGATCAGCGCGGCTGTGGTCGTTCCACGCCCCATGCCAGCCTCGAAAATAACACCACCTGGGATCTGGTGGCAGACCTTGAGCGTATTCGCGAGCACCTGGGCATCGAAAAATGGGTGCTGTTTGGCGGTTCCTGGGGTTCCACTCTCTCGCTGACTTATGCACAGACTCACCCCGAGCGCGTACATGCGCTCATCCTGCGCGGGATTTTCCTGGCTCGTCCGCAGGAAATCGAATGGTTCTACCAGTGTGGCGCCAGTCGTATGTTCCCCGACTACTGGCAGGACTACATCGCGCCGATCCCGCTGGATGAGCGCGATAACCTGCTTCAGGCCTTCCACAAGCGCCTGACTGGCTCTGACCAGATCGCTCAGATGCACGCCGCCAAGGCATGGTCCACCTGGGAAGGCCGCGCCGCCACCTTGCGCCCCAATCCTCAAGTGGTAGATCGTTTCTCCGAGCCGCAGCGGGCGCTGTCGATTGCCCGGATCGAGTGTCACTACTTCACCAACAATTCATTCCTTGAAGAAAACCAGCTGATCCGCGACATGTCGAAGATTGCCCACCTGCCGGGCATCATCGTGCACGGCCGCTACGACGTGATCTGCCCGCTCGACAACGCTTGGGAACTGCACCAGGCCTGGCCGAACAGCGAGCTGCAAGTGATTCGCGACGCCGGGCACGCTGCGTCCGAGCCAGGCATCACCGACGCCCTGGTTCGCGCTGCGGCGCAAGTGGCCCGCCGCCTGCTGGATTTGCCGCCTGAAGAGGCTTGAATCAGGCGGTGCTGCCGGGCCTGCATCTGTGGGAGAGGCTTGAATCAGGCGGCGCTGCCGGGCCTGCATATGTGGGAGCGGTGCTTGCCCGCGATAAGGTTTAGGTGATCTGGCGTGAACCGCGTCCAGCCTTATCGCGGGCAAGCACCGCTCCCACAGGAATCTCGCTCCACAATGAAAACGGGATTTGATGCATGAAAGCCTTACTACAACGCGCTCGCGGCGCGCGGGTCGAGGTCGGGGGGCAGATTGTGGGCTCTATCGATCAAGGTCTCTTGGTACTGGTCGGGATCGAGCCTCAAGACACTCAGGCCAGCGCCGATAAGATGCTGCACAAGCTGCTTAACTATCGGGTGTTCAGCGATGCAGAGGGCAAGATGAATCTTTCCCTGCGGGACGTGGCCGGTGGTCTGCTGCTGGTTTCGCAGTTCACACTTGCGGCCGACACTAAAAGCGGCATGCGCCCAAGTTTCTCAAAGGCTGCACCGCCCGCGCTGGGCGCCGAGTTGTTCGGCTATTTACTGCAACAGGCTAAAAGCTCGCACGAGGTCGTGGAGTCGGGCCAATTTGGTGCGGACATGCAAGTGCACTTAATAAATGATGGCCCGGTAACGTTTTTGCTGGAAACCTGAGGTGTCCGGTGTACCTGCGGTGATGTCATAGGGCTACAAATATCTATAAATACTTCATCTGACCTGATGCGTTGTTACGCGCGCTACTAGATAATCGCGCGGTACGGAGTTCGGCGTCCGTCGCACCGTTTGGCAAGGTCAGAAGCTGGTCCGACACCGTTTGGGGAATCATTAGGTTCTTTCGGAGTCGGAACAATGCTCGCCAACCCGGCATTAGATAGCTGGCCGTTGGTTTTTTCATCTGTTTTCGGCGAGGGTTGCTCGTGATTGTTAGTCCCTGTAATGCGGTAAAGACATCTGGCAAGCGGTTGCGTAGCGCGCTATTGGCAAGCTCAGCCCTGATCTCACTGTTCAGCGCCACCCAGTTGTGGGCGTTCAGTCTCGATGATGTGGCGAGCAGGGCCAAAGAAATGGCCGGGCAGAAATATGAAGCTCCAAGGAGCAATCTGCCAGCAGAGTTCCGCGACATGAAGTTCGCGGACTATCAGAAAATCCGCCCTCGTGAAGACCGTGCCGAATGGGCTGGCGACAGAACCCCGTTCAAGGTGTCGTTCTATCACCAGGGCATGCACTTCGACACGCCGGTCAAAATCAACGAAGTCACTGCGACCACCGTTGAAGAGATCAAGTACGACGCCAATCGTTTCGATTTCGGCGATCTGAAGTTCGATCCCAAGTCGACCGAGAAACTCGGCTACGCCGGTTTCCGCGTGACCTACCCGATCAATAAAGACGACAAGCAAGACGAAGTCATGACCATGCTGGGCGCGAGCTACTTCCGCGTGATTGGCAAAGGTCAGGTCTACGGTTTGTCTGCCCGTGGCATGGCGATTGATACCGCTCTGCCTTCCGGCGAAGAATTCCCGCGCTTCACCGAGTTCTGGATCGAGAAGCCAGGCGCCGATGACAACCATCTGGTGATCTTCGCGCTGCTGGATTCGCCTCGTGCCACCGGTGCTTACAAGCTGACCCTGCGTCCGGGCACCAACACCCTGGTTGATGTTCAGTCGCGTATGTACTTGCGTGACAAGGTCACCAAGCTCGGCGTCGCGCCGCTGACCAGCATGTACCTGTTCGGTTCCAACCAGCCTTCGCGTGTGCAGAACTACCGCCGCGAGCTGCACGACTCCAACGGTCTGTCGATCCAGGCAGCCAACGGCCAATGGCTGTGGCGTCCGCTGACCAACCCTAAACACTTGGCCGTCAGCAGCTTCTCGGTAGAGAACCCGCGTGGTTTCGGCCTGCTGCAACGCGGTCGCGACTTCAGCAGCTACGAAGACCTGGATGACCGCTACGACAAGCGTCCAAGCGCCTGGATCGAGCCTAAGGGCGACTGGGGTAAAGGTACCGTTGATCTGGTCGAGATCCCGACAGCCGATGAAACCAACGACAACATCGTTGCGTTCTGGAAGCCGGAAACGCTGCCAGCTCCGGGTGAGCCAATCGACTTCAACTATCGCCTGCACTGGACCATGGACGAAAAAGCCATCCACTCGCCTGATCTTGGCTGGGTGAAGCAGACCTTGCGTTCGGCGGGCGACATTCGTCAATCCAACCTGATTCGTCAGCTGGACGGCAGCGTTGCGTTCCAGATCGACTTCGTCGGTCCGATCCTCGCTTCGATGCCTGAAGACAAGACCATCCGTAGCCAGGTCACCACCGACACCAACACCGAGCTGGTGGAAAACAACCTGCGTTACAACCCGGTCACCAAGGGTTACCGCCTGACGCTGCGGGTGAAGGTCAAAGACACCAGCAAGCCGATTGAGATGAAGGCCTACCTGCTGCGTGAAATTCCTGCCGAACCGGGCAAGGAACCTGCGCTGCTTGTTGCTGCCAAAGCCCATGTCGGCGAAGAGAAAAAAGCAGCACCTGCCGAGGCGGCCAAGCCGGCCCCTGCAGATGCAGCCACTCCTCCGAAGGCCGAGATTGTAGCCAAGGCAGACGCGGCCAAACCGGCTGACGCCAAAGCGGATGCAGCCAAGCCTGCGGACGCCAAGGCCGATGCAGCCAAGCCAGCCGATGCTGCGAAAGCGGATGTCGCCAAGACTGAAGTGGCGAAAGACAAAGACGGCAAAGAAATCCAGCAGCCAGCAGCCGAGGCTGCGCCCACCATCCCGGAACCGGCCAAGACGCTGCAAGTCATGACCGAGACCTGGAGCTACCAGTTGCCAGCCGATGAGTAATTCTCTACCAGTGCCAGAATCGCTTAGCGAGTACCTGGCACATCTACCGATGAGCGACGAGCAGCGGGCCGAACTGGCCAGCTGCACCTCGTTTGCCGAACTGCACGAACGCCTTGCCGCGCAACCGGTCAGCGATCCAGCCGATGCCGCTCAGGCTTCGGTGGGTCGTCGCCTGACGTTGACCACCGCCGATGATTTGCACGATGCCGAGATGCTCGCCCTCGATGCAAATGGTCGCGTAGTGCTCAAGGCTACGCCGCCGATTCGCCGGACCAAGGTCGTGCCAGAGCCATGGCGGACCAACATTCTGGTCCGTGGCTGGCGTCGTCTGACTGGCCGCAGCAACCCGGTGGAACCCAAGCCTGATCGTCTGCCCAAGGCGCGCTGGCGCACCGTGGGCTCGATTCGCCGCTATATCCTGCTGATCCTGATGCTCGGTCAGACCATCGTTGCCGGCTGGTACATGAAGGGCATCCTTCCGTACCAGGGCTGGTCGCTGGTTTCTCTGGATGAAATCACCCATCAGACCTTCGTGCAAACCATGTGGCAGGTTCTGCCCTATGCCTTGCAGACCAGCATTCTGTTGCTGTTCGGGATTCTGTTCTGCTGGGTCTCGGCAGGTTTCTGGACCGCCTTGATGGGCTTTCTGGAATTGCTCACCGGTCGCGATAAATACCGCATTTCCGGTGCCAGCGCAGGTAACGAGCCGATTGAAAAAGGCGCGCGTACTGCTCTGGTCATGCCGATCTGCAACGAAGATGTACCGCGTGTGTTCGCTGGCTTGCGGGCGACGTTCGAGTCGGTTGCGGCCACCGGTGACTTGGATCGCTTCGACTTCTTCGTACTCAGCGACAGTAACGAGACGGATATCTGTGTGGCCGAGCAACAGGCCTGGCTGGATGTATGTCGCGAAACCAAAGGCTTCGGCAAGATTTTCTATCGCCGCCGTCGCCGTCGCGTTAAACGTAAAAGCGGCAACCTCGATGACTTCTGCCGTCGTTGGGGCGGTGACTACCGTTATATGGTCGTGCTCGACGCTGACAGCGTCATGAGCGGTGAATGCCTGACCAGTCTGGTGCGCTTGATGGAAGCCACGCCGGACGCCGGTATCATCCAGACCGCGCCACGTGCGTCGGGTATGGATACGCTGTATGCCCGTATGCAGCAATTTGCGACTCGGGTATACGGCCCGTTGTTCACTGCCGGTCTGCACTTCTGGCAGTTGGGTGAATCCCACTATTGGGGTCACAACGCGATCATCCGCATGAAGCCGTTTATCGAGCACTGCGCCCTGGCGCCGTTGCCGGGTAAAGGTGCGTTTGCCGGTGCGATTCTGTCCCACGACTTTGTTGAAGCTGCGCTGATGCGCCGTGCTGGCTGGGGCGTGTGGATTGCCTACGACTTGCCGGGCAGCTACGAAGAGCTTCCGCCAAACCTGCTGGACGAACTCAAGCGCGACCGTCGCTGGTGCCACGGCAACTTGATGAACTTCAGGCTGTTCCTGGTCAAGGGCATGCACCCGGTTCACCGGGCGGTATTCCTGACCGGTGTGATGTCGTACTTGTCAGCGCCGTTGTGGTTCTTCTTCCTGGTGTTGTCCACAGCCTTGCTGGCGGTCAATACGTTGATGGAGCCGACGTACTTCCTTGAACCGCGTCAGCTGTATCCACTGTGGCCACAATGGCACCCGGAAAAAGCCGTAGCGTTGTTCTCGACCACTATTGTGTTGCTGTTCCTGCCGAAGCTGCTCAGCGTGATTCTGATCTGGGCCAAAGGCGCTACAGGCTTTGGCGGCAAGATCAAAGTGACCTTGTCGATGCTGATGGAAATGCTGTTCTCGGTGCTGCTGGCTCCGGTGCGCATGCTGTTCCACACCCGCTTCGTACTGGCTGCCTTCCTGGGCTGGGCTGCGACCTGGAACTCGCCGCAACGCGACGATGACTCCACGCCGTGGATCGAAGCGGTCAAGCGTCACGGTCCGCAAACCCTGTTGGGTGCGTGCTGGGCATTGCTGGTGGCTTGGCTGAATCCGAGCTTCCTGTGGTGGCTGGCGCCAATCGTTGGTTCGTTGATGCTGTCGATTCCGGTGTCGGTGATTTCCAGCCGTACTGGTTTGGGTCTGAAGGCGCGGGACGAGAAGTTTTTCCTGATTCCTGAAGAGCACACCCCGCCGCAAGAGCTGGTGTCCACCGATTTGTACACCCACGAAAACCGCTGGCACGCGCTGAAGCAAGGCTTCATTCGCGCAGTTGTCGATCCGCAGCAGAACGCCTTGGCCTGCGCCCTGGCGACCTCGCGCCACCGGATCGCCGAGCCAATCGAATTCGTGCGTATGGAACGTGTGCGTCATGCGCTGAAGGCCGGTCCCGACAAGCTGGATAACCAAGAGCGGCTGATGCTGCTCAGCGACCCGGTCGCCCTGGCCCGCCTGCACGAGCAGGTCTGGAACGAGAGCCATCCGGAGTGGCTGGCAGCGTGGCGTGCATCGGTTGAAGCCGACCCGCATGCCCCGTTGCTGCCGCTGCAGCCGGTGGTGCGCGAGCCTGAGCCGAGTCTGGTTCACGCTTGATGCAAGGCTGGTAAACAAAAACGGCGCCCCGAAAGGGCGCCGTTTTTTATGGGCGGTATCTGTTGGAGCGAGGCTTGCCCGCGAATCAGTCGACTCGGTGAGTCAGAAATACAGCGTCATCGTTCTTCGCGGGCAAGCCTCGCTCCAACGAGGGCGGTCAACAATCCGGTTTGTCAGCGGTATATCGACGGGCAGGATTCACCGCTGCATCAAACTCACGCAACGCCTTGGCACCAATCAGCAGCGGATAGTTGAAGTGGCTGCGATCCACCAGATTGACCTCGACCGTGCGTTTCACGTTACCCAGGCACAGCTCCAGGTCGACAACCGGGCGCTTGGTCGGATCGAGTTCTTCGTCTTCATCGTCACCTTCGGAACGGCTCTTGATCTTGCTGATGCGCGAGACTTTATGCTCGTAGACCTTGTTACTGGCGTCTTTGGTAGCCAGGCGGAAACGCACCCAGTCATCGCCATCGCGCTTGAACAACTCGATGTCCTTGGCTGAGAGGGAGGCGGTCAACGCGCCGGTATCCATTTTGGCTTTGAAGGTTTCGCCGAATTCGCCGACCTTGATGTATTCGTAGCGACCATACAGCGTCGGCTCGGCGGCCATGACAGGCAACGCCAGCAGGGACAATAGCGCCAGGATTGATTTCACGTGGTGTGTACCTCTCTGAAGGTGGAATGCGATCACTTGTGGGAGCGGTGCTTGCCCGCGATAAGGCTGCACGCGGTCTAAAGTGAACCGCGTGCAGCCTTATCGCGGGCAAGCACCGCTCCCACAGGAGTTCGCTTTTAGACACTGTCAGCCAGCTTCGTTCGCAGCCCCCACCTTACCCGTAACCTCGTGAAACATTTGTCACCACCAAGCAGATTTGGCGTTAGCGGCTAGCCTCTTTATGATGGCCCGCCCGGAAATCACAAGAATTATTTTATGCGTCGCCTGTTTACTGGCTGTTTAGTCACTCTGCTGCTGTTGCTCAATACCTTGATCATGATTGGGCCGCTGCTGGTCTTTGCCCTGCTCAAGCTGACATTCAGCGGGCACCTGCGCGATCAGTGTTCGGCGGCAGTCATGTGGCTGGCCGAAACATGGGCCGAGATCGACAAACTGATTTTTGCCTTGTGCATCCCGACCCGTTGGGAAGTGCGTGGCGCAGAAGGCCTGCGTAGCGACACCTCGTATCTGGTGATCAGCAACCACCAGTCATGGGTCGATATTCCAGCGTTGATTCAGGCCCTCAACCGGCGCACACCATTCTTCAAATTCTTCCTCAAGAAAGAACTGATCTGGGTACCGCTGCTGGGGCTGGCGTGGTGGGCGCTGGATTATCCGTTCATGAAGCGCTACACCAAGGCATTCCTGGCCAAGAACCCTGAGCTTAAAGGCCATGACCTGGAAATCACCCGGCAGGCTTGCGAGCTGTTCAAGCGTCAGCCGGTGACCATCGTCAATTACCTCGAAGGGACACGCTTCACGCCGGCGAAAAAAGCCGCGCAGGATTCCCCCTACTCTCACCTGCTCAAACCCAAGGCAGGCGGGGTGGCGTTCGTTCTCGCAGCGATGGGCGAACAACTGGATGCCATTCTGGACGTCACCGTGGTTTACCCCAGCGAGCGGATTCCGGGGTTCTGGAACCTGCTTTGTGGTGATGTCCCCCATGTGATCATCGATATCCAGACTCGCGAACTTGATCCGGCCTTGTGGCAGGGCGATTACGAGAACGATCCGGTTTTTCGCGAGAAAGTGCAGGGCTGGGTCAACCAGCTTTGGCAGGAAAAAAATAGCCGCATCGCCACTTTGCGCGGCGATGCGTCTCAAGCGTGAATAATCAGCGCCGAATCAGCTGCCTGCGCCCCAGATACCGCTCAGGCTTTGTAGCGCTGTACCGCCAGCGCCTTGCTGGCCGAGGTATCGCAGGATCACCGGAACAAACTGGCTGACCATCGAGCTGTCCATCCCCAGTGCAGCGAAGGCCTCGTTCACGTCGCCCATGCTTTGTACGTTGCCCAGCGCGCTGTTCAACACTGAGCTTTCAGCGCTTTTACCCGAGTTACCCAGCACATTGCCCAAACCGTTGAGACTGCCGAGGCTGCCCAGCGCGCTGGTGCCAGCAAGTTGATCCAGGCCCGGTACGGATTTGGTCAACTGGCTGTAATCGTTGCCAGCGAGCTTATTCTTCGCCAGACCCAGCAGTGCGCCAGTACCGCCAACCGCCTGCTCCGGCGTGATATTGAGAGACGTGCCCAGGGTATTAAGCAGCGCCGCAGCTTCAGGTGCGGCGGTGGCTTTCTGATTGCCGCCGGTGGCGTTGGAAACGGCGTTGGCCGCGTCGTTCAGGTTAAAGGCGAACACCGGGCTGGAGGCCAGGGCCATCAACGTTGCCAGTGCTACACCGCGTGAAATCTTCATTGCCACAAACCCCTCGACCAAAAGAACCGGCAGTAGCCGGTATAAACACGTGTTCGACCTTAAAGGGGCAGGCAACGTTCCTTGCGTTCGTCTGGTGGGCAGGTATCCATTGATCGGTAGGAGCCAACTTGTTGGCGAGCACGGCATGACAGTCGCCATATATCTATTAGCAGTACCGACGCCTCGCAAACAAGTTCGCTCCTACCGGGGCGTGACCAACGCAGGATGGCAGAACGATACCTAGTAGTTTTGCTAGGTAGGCAGCGCGCTGAAATCGGTAGAGACTTCCACCCAAGCTACCCGCGCTTTGGGGAGAATCCCATGACTACCAGAAACCAGAGTGTGCTGTGCCATTACCATTACGACGGCCTGGACCGTTTGGCGTCCTGCGCGCCTGCCGCATCGGAGTCCATCCAGCGCTTCTATCAGAAGAGCCTATTGGCCACGGAAGTCCAGGGCCACATCCAGCGCAGCCTTTTGCAGAGCGAAGATCAGTTACTCGCGCAACTGACACGGCGTGCCGCTCAGATTGAATGCGCTCTACTGGGGGCGGACCAACAGCGCTCAGTCCTTAATACGGCTGAATACCTTCAGATCGCCTACACCCCATACGGCACCCGCCATCCGGCACTGGACTTACCAGGCTTCAACGGCGAACAGCCAGACCCGGTGACTGGGCATTATCTGTTGGGTAATGGCTATCGGGCGTTCAATCCGGTTTTGATGAGGTTCAACAGCCCGGACAGTTTGAGTCCATTTGGAGAGGGTGGGATGAACGCTTATGCGTACTGTGCGGGGGATCCGGTTAATCGGGTGGATCCGACGGGGCATATGTGGGCGTGGGCGGTAAGGCTTCTAAGGTTTCTGAGATTTAAAAAAACATCGAGTCCATTAACGACACTGCCGATAAAAACACCCAAATCTGCCCAGGCCATCATTGACAAATATCGCGGAAAAAAAGTTCAAACCGCCACGGAAAAACTTGTCGTGCAGAGGGTTGTTGATCCCACGCACAGTAATGATGCGAGATATGCAGCTCATTACGGGACTATTGAGTACCGAGAGCATTACATATATGTAAATTTTAGAAAGAACTATAGCCCGAACTCAGAAGTTATCTCAAAAAATATCGACTATATGAAAAGAGCGCTCAAAAGAGATATGTTTCATGTTGGGAAATCTGCCAGTTACTACAGAGATTTGGAAAGTCAGCGTAGGATTGGCATGGAGGCCGAAACTATAAAACTGCTCGAAATGGCCCGAACACACCCAGAGTTTCGGCCATTCAATCCATTGCGTCGCGAAGTGAAACAGATACGTAGTTCCCAATAGATACTTCAATGCCGGCGAATCGATTTTTTACGCCGTACTTGGCAACCTATATATTCGGACGGAAATTGCACGAGCTTGTATTTAAGTGACTAATGGATTGGGAGGCTCCTATGACTACAAATCACGAGGTTGTATTGTCCCGTTACCAATACGACGGCCTGGACCGTCTGGCATCCTGCGCGCCTGCCGCATCAGATTCAATTCAGCGCTTCTATCGAATGAGTCACCTGGCCACAGAAATTCAGGGCCAGATCCAGCGCAGCCTGGTGCTGAGCGAAGACCAATTGCTTGCGCAACAGACTCGCCGAGTAGACCTGATAGAGTGCGCGCTGTTAGGCACGGACCAGCAGCGATCAGTCCTGAATACGGCTGAACATCATCAAGTCGCCTACACACCTTACGGCACCCGCCATCCGGTATTGGATTTACCAGGCTTCAACGGCGAACAACCTGACCCGGTGACCGGGCATTATCTGTTGGGCAATGGTTATCGAGCGTTCAATCCGGTATTGATGAGGTTCAACAGCCCGGACAGTTTGAGTCCCTTTGGAGAGGGTGGGATTAATGCGTATGCGTATTGCGCGGGGGATCCGATTAATCGGTTGGATCCGACGGGGCATATGTGGGGATGGTTAAAGTCGCTATTCAGGTCTATTGGGGTGATGAAACCATCTAGCCCAGTAGCACCTGTCCAACTATTAACATTTCAGCGAACAAAAGTGCTAACGGCGACAGCCCCAACACAAACAGAACTACAATTACAACCACAAATGCAGCCCAGGTCAATCCTTAAGCAGCCAAGCAAAACCGTCTCTTTTGCGGACGTGGCTGAAGGTGGTGGGCCACCCTATAGAGGAAATGCACAGGGTTTAGCACGAGCTGGATCAAGTTCTAAAATCAGACCGTCGAATATTTTACCTGGCCGTCCGGTAATGAAAGAACCTTCATTAGTAAGGCAAGAATGGCAAGATGAATTAGAAGATTTGAAGCTTACGCCTGAAGCGAAACGTATTCAAAGGCGGTTCACCAAAGATGAACAGACTGTGGCTAATATGTATTTGGCAAAGGGGCGTTTAGAGGGGATTAATTATATGCGGAAGTATAATAGGCAGCAACTTGTCGAAAGTTTAAACGCCGATATACGCAGAGGTCAACGTAGAAATTCCTATCCGGGCCCGTAAACAGGGTGGCTAATCTAAAAGCGTCTTGGCGCGCCTGCATCCGATCAGCCACACCTAGTAATTTCGCTTGGTATGCAGGGCGCTGAAGGCGATGACTTCTATCCAGGCCACCCGCGCTTTGGGGAGAATCCCATGACTACCAGAAACCAGAGTGTGCTGTGCCATTACCATTACGACGCCCTAGATCGCCTGGCGTCCTGCGCGCCTGCCGGATCAGATTCAATTCAGCGCTTCTATCGAATGAGTCACCTGGCCACAGAAATTCAGGGCCAGATCCAGCGCAGCCTTGTGCTGAGCGAAGACCAATTGCTTGCGCAACAGACTCGCCGAGTAGACCTGATAGAGTGCGCGCTGTTAGGCACGGACCAACAGCGATCAGTCCTGAATACGGCTGAACATCATCAAGTCGCCTACACACCTTACGGCACCCGCCATCCGGTATTGGATTTACCAGGCTTCAACGGCGAACAACCTGACCCGGTGAGCGGGCATTATCTGTTGGGCAATGGTTATCGAGCGTTCAATCCGGTATTGATGAGGTTCAACAGCCCGGACAGTTTGAGTCCATTTGGAGAGGGTGGGATTAATGCGTATGCGTATTGTGCGGGGGATCCGGTTAATCGGGTGGATCCGACGGGGCATACGTGGCTGTGGTTAAAATCGTTATTGAAGTATATAGGGGTGATGAAAAAATCTAGCCCAGTATCACCCAACTTAGTGGCAACGGCTGCGTCGGCACAGATGAAAAAAGTTGAGTCTCATCAGGCAATAATCAATAAGTATCGTGATCAATCGGTCCATACTGCCACTGAGGAGCTTGTGGTGCGGAAGCGTCTTCTGCCGTTTGATGATAACCGGGATGGGGATACTCGGGTAGTTTCAAGTAGAAACACTGTTGAGCATCGGGATCAATATATAGCTGAGAAATTCAAACGATATTATTCTGAAAATAATGACATTCTTTCAAAAAACATACGTAAATTAGTACTCAGAAGGGATAAGGACGTCCGTGATATGTTTAAGTTGGACGCTGATTATGTAGCGTTCCAGCATGGCGTAGGTATGGACACTGAAGTGATATTCTGGCTTGAAAATTCGACTAGTTACCCCAACTTCCGACCGCATGACCCATTGCTGGCTAAGCAGAGTCTCATACGTCGAGGTGCCAGATAGATAAGTAAGGGATAGTCCCAATACCTAGCCTCTATCTGGCCCCATGACGCTCTGTATGAAACCGATGCAGACGAACACTCCGGCACTTGCGCTGAGGAAAATCCCATGAATGCCAGGCACCAGGCTGTGTTATCCCGTTACCATTACGACCCGCTAGATCGCCTGGCGTCCTGCTCGCCTGCCGCATTGGATTCAATTCAGCGCTTCTATCGAATGAGTCACCTGGCCACGGAAATTCAGGGTCAGATCCAGCGCAGCCTTGTGCTGAGCGAAGACCAATTGCTTGCGCAACAGACTCGCCGAGTAGACCTGATAGAGTGCGCGCTGTTAGGCACGGACCAGCAGCGATCAGTCCTGAATACGGCTGAACATCATCAAGTCTCCTACACACCTTACGGCACCCGCCATCCGGTGTTGGAATTACCAGGCTTCAACGGCGAACAACCTGACCCAGTGACCGGGCATTATCTGTTGGGTAATGGCTATAGGGCGTTTAACCCGGTGTTGATGAGGTTCAACAGCCCGGACAGTTTGAGTCCATTTGGAGAGGGTGGGATTAATGCGTATGCGTATTGCGAGGGGGATCCGGTTAATCGAGTGGATCCGACGGGGCATATGTTTGGATTTCCCAGTTTCAGGTTACGACAAGGCGTGCAGCCCCCGAGGCTCAGGATCACGAGTAATGAAGTTGTAAGGCTACAAGTTCGTCCATTGACCCCAGCGCAGTATCATTTGGTCAGGGATATAGACTTATTTATTCAGCAGCGACCAATCGTTAAAACCTTGGCTTACAGATCTTTTATAGCCGTTCCAAAGGCGCTCATTGAGCGACCACCCATTCCTTTACCCCAGCCGATACTTAAGCAGCTAGGCACGGCAGGCGCCAAGCGCTTGGCTGAAGACCGATATACGCATTTTGCTGCGGAGTATCGGACATCGGGCTCCGATCAAGAAAAGCTTGATCTCCTGCGGCGTGAAATTTGGAGGGAGGTGAACGACGTGACAGCCTTGCCTTCCATGCTTAAATATCCAGCGGATTTTGCTGAGAAACTAAGATCTATTCGTGCGAACCATCGCTTGCCTCAGTTTTAATGTTTGGCCCAACTTTATTGACGGTCAGGCAGGAGAAGTTTTCCTCCTGCCTTTCCAGCTTCTGCCTTACGCCGCACTAAACAACTTATGCGGATCAATCACAAACTTCTTCGGCACGCCGGCATCGAACTCGCCGTAACCACGTGGGGCATCGTCGAGGCTGATGACTTCGACGCCGACCACATCGGCAATCTTGATGCGGTCCCACATGATGGCTTGCATGAGTTGGCGGTTGTACTTCATCACCGGGGTCTGGCCGGTGTGGAAGCTGTGGGATTTTGCCCAACCCAGGCCAAAGCGGATGCTCAGGCTGCCCATTTTTGCCGCTGCATCTACAGCGCCAGGATCTTCGGTCACATACAGGCCGGGAATACCGATTTTGCCAGCTACGCGCACTACGCCCATCAAAGAGTTGAGGACGGTGGCCGGTGCTTCATGTTGCACGCCCGCATGGCCATGGCCACGAGCTTCGAAACCTACGGCGTCAACAGCGCAGTCCACTTCCGGTTCGCCCAGCAGTGCAGCAATCTGCTCGTGCAGCGGGGTATCCAGTGACAGGTCGGCGATTTCAAAACCCTGAGCCTTGGCATGAACCAGACGAGCCGGGTTGACGTCACCTATGATCACCACAGCCGCGCCCAGCAGACGTGCCGATGCAGCAGCGGCCAGGCCCACAGGACCGGCACCAGCGATGTAGACAGTGCTGCCTGGGCCAACGCCTGCCGTTACTGCGCCGTGGTAACCGGTAGGCAGGATGTCGGACAAGCAAGTGAGGTCGCGAATTTTTTCCATGGCCCGATCGCGGTCAGGCAGCTTGAGCAGGTTGAAGTCGGCATACGGCACCAGCACGTATTCCGCCTGGCCGCCCGTCCAATCGCCCATGTCGACGTAACCGTACGCGCCACCCGGACGAGCCGGATTCACCGTCAGGCACACGCCGGTGTGTTGTTCCTTGCAGGAGCGGCATAAACCGCAGGCCACGTTGAATGGCACCGACACCAGATCGCCGATTTCCAGGTTTTCAACGCCGGTGCCTTTTTCGATCACTTCGCCGGTGATTTCATGACCCAGGACAAGGCCGGTCTGGGCAGTGGTGCGGCCGCGAACCATGTGTTGGTCCGAGCCACAGATGTTGGTGGAGACTACCCGCAGGATGACGCCGTGCTCGATCTTGCGACCACGCGGATCCTGCATTTTCGGGTAAGGGATATTCTGTACTTCGACCTTGCCAGCGCCGAGATACACCACACCACGATTGTCAGACATTCTTTCACCTCGATTTTGTTGTTATGTCGCGGAGAAATGCGCTGCTTTGGTTGGGTGTTACAAGCAACGCAGGGATTGCTCTGGGGGTGATTGCTTTGAATCTGCTCTGCTTCTGTAGGAGCGCGCTTGCCCGCGATAGGATCGACTCGGTCTGTCAGATACACCGCGTTATCGTTCATCGCGGGCAAGCGCGCTCCTACAGGTATTGCGTGGTATTGGGTTTACAGGACCACCGTCCTGTTAGCGTTCAGGAATACCCGCCGCTCAATGTGATAACCCACCGCCCGGGCCAGGGTCAGGCCTTCGATGTCCCGTCCTTTGGCGATCAGGTCTTCGGGGTAGTGACTGTGGTCTACCACCTCCACGCCCTGGGCGATAATCGGCCCTTCGTCCAGGTCGTTGTTGATGTAATGGGCGGTGGCACCCACCAGTTTCACGCCCTTGTTGTAGGCCTGATGGTAAGGTTTGGCACCTTTGAAACCGGGTAGCAATGAGTGGTGAATGTTGATCGCCTTGCCATCCAGCTTGCGGCACAGGTCAGGCGACAGCACTTGCATGTAGCGGGCAAGAATCACCAGCTCGGCACCGGACTCTTCGATCACCTGCCAGACTTTGCTTTCCTGCGCGGGCTTGTCGTTAGGGTCCAGCGGGAAATGGTAGTACGGAATTTCATGCCAGCGCGCCAGGGGTTCCAGATCCGGATGGTTGGACACTACGGCGACCACGTCCATGGACAGCTGGCCGATGCGCTGACGGTAGAGCAAGTCGTTGAGGCAGTGATCGGCCTTGGAGACCATGATCACGACTTTTGGTCGATAGTTCGGCGCCGTGAGCTCGAAGATCATGCCAAAGGCCTCGCCGCGTTCCTTCAAGCCAGCGCGGAAGCCTTGCTCGTCAAAGCCGTCTGGTTGGCGGAATTCCACGCGAATGAAGAAGCGGCCGGACAGCCGGTCGTCAAAGGAGTGGTGCTCAGTAACGTAGCAGCCCTGCTCGAACAGATAGCGGGTCACCGCGTCCACCGTGCCCAGCACGCTTGGGCAGTCGGCGGTCAGAATCCATGTGTCGGGGGCGCGGCTCATTCATTAACTCCTGGATGTTTTTTGATCTGTAGGAGCGCGCTTGCCCGCGATCGGCTGCGCAGCAGTCGTAAAAATGGTGAATGCACCATTGTCTGAAAGTCGTTCCGACTTTATCGCGGGCAAGCGCGCTCCTACAGGATCTAATTAACCTTGAACCGTCAAGCCGTATTCGGCACTCGCATCCTGCAACCACATCCACCAGTAATCGGCGAAGCTGCGGCGGATCAGCAGTTCCCAGGTGTCCTCACCGGTCCGGCGGATCACCAGTTGCGACTTGGCGAACACGGTGCCGATGGCTTTGCCCACCGGAAAGTTGTCCGGGTGCACGTCGTAGCTGGTGGACTTCATCAGCACTTCGCGGACTTTCGGGCCGCTCAGTTCGAGGATCGACTGACCGCCACTGACATTGACGATCGCAACGTGCAGGCCAGTGAGCTCTTCGCGCAGTTTCTGCTCGATGCTGAACTCTTCGCCGCTCGGCACGATCAGTAGCCATTCATCCGGACCCAGCCATTGCAGGGAGCTTTCACCGCTGACAACCAGTGCCAGCGCGCCAGGCAATTCCATGCCCAGTGCCTTGTGTACCCCGGCAGCGAAAGCCGGATCGTGGGCATCGCCACGAAGGGTCAGATGGCCGAGCAATTTTTTCTCGCGCAGGAACACGCCAGGGTTGGCGCGGCCTTTACCGACCAGGCTGTTGAGGTCGGCGTGGAACAACGGTGACTCGGCTTTAGCGCCGGTCGTTGGCCGCTGCTGGTAAACGTTGGCTGTGGTCATAGAGCACCTGTTCTGAATTCTGTTCGCTTCTGTAGGAGCGCGCTTGCCCGCGATTCAAACGCCGCGGTGTATCAGGCAAACCGCGTTAACGTTCATCGCGGGCAAGCGCGCTCCTACGGGAGGCGCCGCCTGGCTTAAACGTTCTGCTGCTCACCCTTCGGATCGAAGAACACCGAGGACACGATTTCGGCTTCGATCACGCTGCCATCGGCTTGCGGCGAGAACACTCGCTCGCCCATGCGCTTCAGACCGCCTTTGACCACACCCATGGCGAACGAGTAGCCCAGGGAGTTAGCCGCATAGCTGGAGGTCACGTGACCGACCATGGTCATCGGGATCGACTGTTTAGGGTCGAACACAAGCTGCGCGCCTTCCGGCAGCCATTTGTTCGGATCAATCGGCTTGAGCCCCACCAGCTGCTTACGCTGTTCGCGCACGCAGTCTTCACGGTTCATACCGCGCTGGCCGATCCACGAGAACGGTTTGGTGCGGCCGACACACCAGCCCATGTTCAGGTCGTCCGGAGTCATCGAGCCATCGGTGTCCTGACCGACGATGATGAAACCCTTCTCGGCCCGCAGCACGTGCATGGTCTCGGTACCGTATGGCGTCAGGTTGTACTTCTTGCCGGCTTCGATGATCTGTTCCAGCACGCCCATGGCGTAGTCAGCCTGGATGTTGACCTCGTATGAAAGCTCGCCGGTGAACGAGATACGGAACACCCGCGCCGGAACGCCGCCGACCTGACCTTCTTTCCAGGTCATGAACGGGAATTCTTCACGGCCCAGGTCGATGTCGGTCACTTCGCTGAGCAGCTTGCGGCTGTTCGGGCCGGACAGGGTCAGGGTCGCGTAATGGTCGGTCACAGAGGTGAAGTACACCTTCAGGTCAGGCCATTCGGTCTGCTGATAGATTTCCAGCCATTGCAGTACGCGAGCCGCGCCGCCAGTGGTGGTGGTCATGATGAAATGGTTGTCGGCGACACAGGCGGTTACCCCGTCGTCGAAGACCATGCCGTCTTCTTTACACATCAGGCCGTAACGCGCCTTGCCCACATCGAGCTTGGTCCAGGCGTTGGTGTAGATGCGGTTGAGGAACTCCCGCGCATCCGGGCCTTGAATGTCGATCTTGCCCAGGGTCGAGGCGTCCAGCAGGCCGACGCTTTCACGCACGGCTTTGCACTCGCGAGCCACAGCAGCGTGGATGTCTTCACCGGCTTTCGGGAAATACCACGGGCGTTTCCACTGGCCGACGTCTTCGAACTCGGCACCGTTCTTCACATGCCAGGCGTGCAGGGCCGTGAAACGTACCGGCTCGAAGATATGCCCACAGTGCCGACCGGCTACGGCGCCGAAAGTCACCGGCGTGTAGTTCGGACGGAACATGGTGGTGCCCATTTCCGGGATGGTCACGTTCAGCGAGCGGGCGGCAATGGCCAGACCGTTGACGTTACCCAACTTGCCCTGATCTGTACCGAAACCCAGTGCGGTGTAGCGTTTGACGTGCTCCACCGACTCGAAACCTTCGCGGGTCGCCAGCTCGATGGCGGCAGCGGTGACGTCGTTCTGCAGGTCGACGAATTGCTTCGGCGCACGGGCAGTCGGTTTGTCGTGAGGCACCTGAAACAGCGCCAATGTCGGCTCTTCAGCGCGGCTCAGGGCTTTTGGCAATACGCCTTCGACGACTTTGAAACCGGCCTCGCTGGCTGCGCGTACGCCACCTTCGAAACCATCAGCCAAGGCGTCGCCCAGTGCGTAGACGCCATTCACGCCACCGACGCACACGCGTTTCTGTGGCGCTTCGCCCGGTACGAAACCGAGGATGTCTTCACGCCAGACCGGCTTGCCACCCAAGTGCGAAGCCAGGTGAACGATAGGGCTGTAACCACCGGAACTGGCGATCAGGTCGCAGTCGAGCCATTCGCCAGGGCTGGTGACACGATGACCTTTGACGTCGATGGCGGCAATGCGCGCAGCCGTCACGTGCTTGCTGCCACGGGCTTCGATCACAGCGCTGCCGGTCAGGATGCGGATGCCTTTGGCGCGCGCCTCTTCAACCAGCGCGCCCCTTGGGTTGTGGCGTGCATCGGCAATCGCCACCACTTGCAGGCTGGCGTCGAGCCAATCCAGCGCAACGCGGTAGGCATGGTCGTTGTTGGTGGACAGCACCAGTTTCTTGCCCGGCGCTACGCCATAACGGCGCACGTAAGTGGAGACCGCACCGGCCAGCATGTTGCCCGGCACGTCGTTGTTGCCGTAAACCAGAGGCCGCTCGTGAGTACCGGTTGCCAGCACCACACGCTTGGCGCGAATCCGGTGCATGCGCTGACGGACCTGGCCAATCGGGGCGCGGTCGCCGAGGTGATCGGTCAGGCGCTCATGAATGGTCAGAAAGTTGTGGTCGTGATAGCCGTTGACCGTGGCCCGAGGCAGCAACACCACGTTCTTCAGGCCTTTGAGTTCGGCAATAACCGTGGCAACCCATTCGGCTGCGGGTTTGCCGTCCAGACTTTCGCGGCTGTCCAAGAGGCTGCCGCCAAATTCTTCCTGCTCATCGGCCAGGATCACGCGGGCGCCGCTACGGGCCGCCGCCAGTGCAGCGGCAAGACCGGCAGGGCCAGCGCCGACAATCAGCACGTCGCAGTGCTGGTTCATGTTGTCGTAGGTGTCCGGATCGTTTTCGGTCGGCGAGCGACCGAGGCCGGCAGCCTTACGAATGTACTTCTCGTAAGTCATCCAGAACGACTGTGGATACATGAAGGTTTTGTAATAGAAACCCGGTGGCATCAGCTTGCCGCCGACCTTGCCGAGGATGCCCATCACGTCATTGTTGACGCTTGGCCAGCCGTTGGTGCTGGTGGCGACCAAGCCTGAATACAGCGCCTGTTGCGTGGCGCGCACGTTGGGGATTTGCGTGGCTTCGGTGGCGCCGATCTGCAGCACCGCGTTCGGCTCTTCGGAGCCAGCGGCGAAGATCCCGCGCGGACGCGAATACTTGAAGCTGCGGCCGATGATGTCCACGCCATTGGCGAGCAGGGCAGCGGCCAATGTGTCGCCTTCAAAGCCCTGATAGGTCTGGCCGTTGAAGTTGAAGTTCAGGACCTTGCTACGGTCGATGCGGCCGCCGTTGGGCAGTCGATTTGTCTGGCTCATACCTGATCTCCCTCGCCGCTGGTTGTCTTCTCAAACGCAGGGTTCTTGAACTGCGGTTTAGCGCCAATCGGGTAGGTTTCGAGAATTTCGTAAGTCACGGTGTCGCGGGTGGCGTTGAAGTACTGACGGCAACCGGCGGCGTGGATCCACAGTTCGTGATGCAGCCCGCGTGGGTTATCGCGAAAGAACATGTAGTCGCCCCATTGCTCGTCGGTGCAGGCCGCCGGATCCAATGGACGCGGGATGTGTGCCTGGCCAGACGCGTGGAATTCCTCTTCAGAGCGCAGTTCGCCACAGTGAGGACAGAAGATGTGCAGCATGGATGAATCTCCTGTTAGTGAGCGACAGCGGCAGCGCCGTGTTCGTCAATGAGTGCGCCGTTATGGAAACGGTCGATTGAAAACGGTTTGGCCAGTGGATGCATTTCGCCTTTTGCCAGGCTTGCCGCGAATACGTTGCCCGAGCCCGGCGTGGCTTTGAAACCACCGGTGCCCCAACCGCAGTTGAAGAACATGTTCGGCACTGGGGTCTTGGAAATGATCGGGCAGGCGTCCGGCGTGGTGTCGACGATGCCGCCCCACTGACGGTTCATGCGTACACGGGACAACACCGGGAACATCTCGACGATGGCCTGAATGGTGTGCTCGATCACCGGGTACGATCCGCGCTGGCCGTAGCCAACCCAGCCGTCGATACCGGCGCCGATCACCAGGTCGCCCTTGTCGGACTGGCTGATGTAACCGTGTACCGCGTTGGACATGATCACGCTGTCGATAATCGGTTTGATCGGCTCGGACACCAGCGCTTGCAGCGGGTGGGATTCAATCGGTAGACGGAAACCCGCGAGTTTCGCCATGTGCCCGGAGTTACCGGCCGTCACCACGCCGACGCGCTTGGCGCCGATGAAGCCTTTGTTGGTTTCCACGCCGATGCACACGCCGTTTTCCTTGCGGAAACCGGTCACTTCGGTTTGCTGGATCAAGTCCACGCCCAAGGCGTCAGCGGCGCGGGCAAAGCCCCAGGCCACGGCATCGTGACGTGCTACGCCGCCACGACGTTGCACGGTGGCGCCGATGATCGGGTAGCGGGTGTTTTTCGAGCAGTCCAGGTACGGGATTTCGTCTGCCACCTGTTTGCCGTTGAGCAGTTCGCCGTCCACCCCGTTGAGGCGGTTGGCGCTGACCCGGCGCTCGGAATCACGCATGTCCTGCAATGTGTGGCACAGGTTGTAAACGCCGCGCTGGGAGAACATCACGTTGTAGTTGAGGTCCTGAGACAGGCCTTCCCACAGCTTCATCGCGTGTTCGTACAGATGCGCCGACTCATCCCACAGGTAGTTGGAGCGCACGATCGTCGTGTTACGGGCCGTGTTGCCGCCGCCCAACCAGCCTTTTTCGACCACGGCCACGTTAGTGATGCCGTGCTCTTTGGCCAGATAGTAAGCGGTCGCCAGACCATGCCCGCCGCCGCCGACGATGACTACGTCATAGACTTTTTTCGGGGTTGGCGTGCGCCACATGCGCTGCCAGTTTTCGTGGTGGCTGAGGGAGTGTTTGAGAAGGCCGAAGCCTGAGTAATGCTGCATGAATAACTACTCCTGACTCAGCTATAAACCGGGAAATCGGTACACAGAGCTGCAACCTGACTGGCGACATTGGCCTCGACGTCGGCATCACCGAGGTTGTCGAGAATGTCGCAGATCCAGCCGGCCAGCGTGATGCATTGGGTGACCTTGAAGCCGCGCGTCGTCACGGCCGGGGTGCCGATGCGCAGGCCCGAGGTCACGAATGGCGATTGCGGGTCGTTGGGCACCGAGTTCTTGTTGACGGTGATGTGCGCACGGCCTAATGCGGCGTCGGCGTCTTTGCCGGTCAGGCCCTGACGGATCAGGCTGACCAGGAACAGGTGGTTGTCGGTGCCGCCGGACACCACGTCGTAGCCACGGTCGATGAACACCTGCGCCATGGCTTGAGCGTTATCGATCACTTGTTGCTGATACGCGACGAAACCTGGCTCCATGGCTTCCTTGAAGCACACGGCCTTGGCGGCGATCACGTGCATCAATGGGCCGCCCTGGCCACCAGGGAATACGGCGGAGTTGAGCTTCTTCTCGATTTCTTCGTTGGCCTTGGCCAGGATCAGACCACCACGTGGACCGCGCAGGGTTTTGTGGGTGGTGGTAGTCACCACGTCGGCGTACGGCAGCGGGTTAGGGTACAGACCGGCCGCGACCAGGCCCGCCACGTGGGCCATGTCGACAAACAGGTAAGCGCCAACTTTGTCGGCGATTTCCCGGAAGCGCGGGAAGTCGAGGGTTTTCGAGTAGGCGGAGAAACCGGCAATGATCATTTTTGGCTGGCATTCAACGGCGATACGCTCGACTTCGTCGTAATCGATCAAGCCGGTTGCGGTGTCGATGCCGTACTGCACCGCGTTGTAGAGCTTGCCGGAAAAGCTGACTTTCGCGCCGTGGGTCAAGTGGCCGCCGTGGGCCAGGCTCATACCCAGCACGGTGTCGCCGGCTTGCAGCAACGCCAGGTAAACCGCCGCGTTGGCCGAGCTGCCGGAGTGCGGCTGGACGTTGGCGTAATCAGCGCCGAACAGTTGCTTGGCGCGGTCGATAGCCAGTTGCTCGACTTTATCCACATGCTCGCAGCCACCGTAGTAGCGCTTGCCGGGATAACCTTCGGCATATTTGTTAGTCAGGCCGCTGCCCTGGGCTTCCATCACGCGCTGGCTGGTGTAGTTCTCCGAGGCGATCAGCTCGATGTGATCTTCCTGACGCTGCTCCTCGGCATTCATCGCTGCCAGAAGTGCATCGTCATAGCCTTGAATTTGGTCGTTCTTGCTGAACATCGCGGTTCTCCCAGCGGCGGCGTCGCGCCTGACTTATCGGTAGGACCGCAGCATCTAAGCCGGGCCCTTTGACAGCGATACTAGGGCCGGACCAAAGACGCCAAATGCCTGCGCACGCCACGCAAAGGTGCGTTTACGACATGCCATCCTGGGGAAGAGTAAATAGAGTGATGAGGGCGTGAATCTGTAGGAGTGAGCTTGCTCGCGATTGACCGCGAAGCGGTCATAGAACTTCAGATTGCGGGGGTTCAGGAAAAACGGTGTGATCGATTTACGACTGCTTCGCAGCCGATCGCGAGCAAGCTCACTCCTACAGAGTCCGCATACACAAACAAAAATCCCCCGGGGATGCCGAGGGATTTTCAGGGTGTGGTTTCGCAATCAGATCACAGCTTTGCCCATACATATCCAACAGATGTAGCCAGTCGCCACTGTCATTTCTGACAGTTACGACAAGGCTAATCCCGGCGGTACCATCACTTCGTCAAGAAGTTGGTTTCGGTCATGAGGTCTCTTGGTCAGGGGGCAGATGTTGTTCTGCCGCTTCGTGAAGGAACATGAGGGCATGGAAATGAGCCAGAAAATTGAGCTTCAAACTGAAAATGAAAAGCGGTTTTTGGTAGTGGGCGATATCCCCGCTGAGGAGGCGTGCAGGTATATGCATGTAGGTGATCGTATTCCGTCTCCCTTACCTGGGTGGCCAGGCTTGGTGGTGGAATCAAGAGAATGGAGCCACGATATTCTCGGCGGAGAGGTAGCCACGCTGAAGATAACGCTTGCTGATGATTTTCCGGCGTAGGGCACCGGTTGGTGGAAGGCTAACTGCGGAGGGGGAGGAAAACCGTGAACCCCCATTTACGACTCCTGCGCACCCGATCGCGGGCAAGGTGGAGCGCCACCCCGGTCGCTCCTGCAAGATCCCTGTTCATAAACAAAAAACCGGGGATGCCGGGGGATTTTTTTAGTCGTTGTGTCGCAATCAGACCACCGCTTTGCCCATACATATCCAACAGATGTAGCCAGTCGCCACTGTCATTTCTGACAGTTACGCCAGGGCTAGTCTCGGCAGTACGATCACTTCGTCAGGGAGTTGGTTTGTGATCATGAAGTCTCTTGATCGTGGGCGGATGCCGCTGCCCTTATCGTGAAAGAACATGAGGACATGAAAATGAGCAATGAACTAAAACTTCAAACAGAAGACGGTATGTCATTCATCATCTTGGAAGGCCCTATAGATGAAGGGCCAGGATTTCCGGGCTTCCTCAAAGGTGATTATCTGCAGGGAAACGATCCCAGCGAGCCACCGCTGATTGTGTCTAAAAGGACGTGGACATTCGTCGGCGGTTCCACTCAGTACACTTTGAGAGTTGATTTCTCCTCGAATCTTCCCTAGAGCCTCCCCCACATTTGCGCTGAATCGCCGACCTGGCGCAATCCGGAAGAGAGTTGAGGGAGGGCGCTTAACCGCGATGGTTGAGGTCATCGCGGGCAAGCGCGCTCCTGCAGGTGCGCGCTGCCCGGACATCAATCTCGCAATCAGACCACCGCTTTACCCGGCAACTGCCCATCCGCCCGGAACATCCCGCGAATACCACGCACGGCCTGACGAATCCGGTCCTGGTTTTCGATCAGGGCGAAACGCACGTGATCGTCGCCGTACTCACCAAAACCGACACCCGGCGAGACGCAGACCTTGGCTTCGGCCAGCAGCTTCTTGGCGAATTCCAGCGAGCCGAGATGGGCGTAGGCGGGAGGAATCTTGGCCCAGACGTACATCGACGCTTTCGGGTTCTCAACCATCCAGCCCAGTTCATGCAGGCCTTTGACCAACACGTTGCGGCGCTGACGATACTGCTCGGCGATGTCCAGCACACATTGCTGATCGCCTTCCAGCGCCGCGATGGCCGCAACTTGCAGCGGGGTGAAGGTGCCGTAGTCATGGTAACTCTTGATTCGTGCCAAGGCGTTGACCAGCTCCGGATTACCGACCATGAAACCGATCCGCCAGCCCGCCATGTTGTAGCTCTTGGACAGGGTGAAGAATTCCACGGCGATGTCTTTGGCGCCCGGCACCTGCATGATCGACGGGGCTTTCCAGCCGTCGTAAACAATGTCGGCGTAAGCGAGGTCGTGAACAACCAGCACGTCGTACTGCTTGGCCAGCGCCACCACGCGCTCGAAGAAATCCAGTTCCACGCATTGCGCGGTGGGGTTGGACGGGAAGCCTAGGATCATCATCTTCGGTTTTGGGATCGAGCCACGAATGGCTTTTTCCAGCTCGGCAAAGAAGTCCACGCCAGGAATCAGCGGCACCGAACGCACCTGAGCACCGGCAATCACGGCACCGTAGATGTGGATCGGATAGCTCGGGTTCGGCACCAGCACCGTGTCGCCCTGATCGAGGGTGGCGAGCATCAAGTGCGCCAGGCCCTCTTTCGAGCCGATGGTGACGATGGCCTCTTCTTCCGGGTCGATATCGACGTCGTAGCGTTTTTTGTACCAGTTGGAAATCGCCCGACGCAGACGCGGGATGCCACGCGAAGTCGAGTAGCCGTGAGTGTCTTCACGTTGGGCAACGGTAACCAGTTTTTCGACGATATGCGGTGGGGTTGGCCCGTCGGGGTTGCCCATGCTCAAGTCGATGATGTCTTCACCACGACGGCGAGCGGCCATTTTCAGCTCGGCGGTGATATTGAAGACGTACGGGGGGAGTCGATCGATACGCGCAAAACGGCGCGGCGAAGGTAGGTCTGCCATGGAGGCCTCAGATACGTAAGCGCCCGGAACCGTCCGAGCGACGTTGGCCACTGCGGTGGCCAGCGCAGAAGATAAGGGCGCTGATGGCAGTTTGTCTACAGCAAGGTCATTTGGATCCTGTAGGAGCTGCCGAAGGCTGCGAATCGGTTTTTCTGATACAACCCTTTCGCAGCCTTCGGCAGCTCCTACAGGGAGGGCGAGAAGCTTTAAATCGCCACCAATTCCCGCACCCCCAACAACACCAGGAAATGCACCGGATAAATCGCATACGCCCAGCGGCGCATGGGCTTCACGGGGAAATCAAGACGACGGCGCAACAAGGCCAGTCCGAGCATGGGTGCTAACAGGCAGGCGAACATCGAGCCGATGGAGATCGGATCACCCCACGCCGCGCCCGCGAACATTTGCGGCCAAGCGTTACCCGCTAAGCACATGGCGCCCGGCAGAATCGCCATCCAGAGCGGCCGTTCCAGCACCAATAGAAACGCCAGCGGCAGCAACGCACCAAATGCGCCAAACATCAGGTGTTTGTGGAAAACCGCAGCGATCAGCAGTGAAGCAAGCGCCATCACCCGAGTGACCGGCAAGCGATGCCGCCAGCCTTGGGCGATCAGCAGGCCAAGCACTAGCGTGGGCAAGACATTCAGCGTATTGGCCTCCTGGCCCATGTACAGCCGATAAGGAATCTCCGCCACCACGGCGAAGAGCAGCAGCCAGCCCAGGTAGCGCCACTGCACCCTGGGTGCGGGCAATAGCGCGCTTTTACGACCCAGATTCACTGCAATCGCCAGGCAGAACCAGGGAAAAGCCAGGCGCCCCGGCACATACAAAAAATCCACAGACCAGCCCACATAGCGCAAATGGTCCAGCACCATGCTCAGCATGGCCAGCCACTTGAGCAGATCCAGCGCCTTATCGCGTCCGGGCAGGTAAGGCGGGTTAGACAGGTCCATATCTCTCCAAAGTCAGCGCATTTTGGTGGGAGCGGTGCTTGCCCGCGATGAAGGCGACTCGATTTACCTGACCCACCGCAGCGCCTGCATCGCGGGCAAGCACCGCTCCCACAGGTCCCGCGCATGCAGCATGCTCCGCGCTTGATAAAACAACCCCATGACCAAACCCTACGATCTTCGCTACAGTGCGCCACATAATCAATGACAAGGATTCGGTTATGACCGACAAGAGCCAGCAGTTTGCCAGTGATAACTATTCGGGCATCTGCCCTGAAGCCTGGGCTGCGATGGAACAGGCTAACCACGGCCACCAGCGCGCCTATGGCGATGACGAATGGACCGCGCGGGCTTCCGATCAATTCCGCAAATTGTTTGAAACAGATTGCGAAGTGTTCTTTGCCTTCAACGGCACAGCAGCCAACTCCCTGGCGCTGTCCTCACTGTGCCAGAGTTATCACAGCGTCATCTGCTCCGAAACCGCCCACGTCGAAACTGACGAATGCGGCGCGCCGGAATTCTTCTCCAACGGCTCCAAACTACTTACCGCCCGCAGCGAAATGGGCAAGCTGACGCCTGAGTCGATCCGCGAAGTGGCGCTCAAGCGTCAGGACATTCATTACCCCAAGCCGCGGGTCGTGACCTTGACCCAGGCCACTGAAGTGGGCAGCGTCTATCAGCCTGAAGAGCTCAAAGCCATCAGCGCCACCTGCAAGGAGCTGAAACTGAATCTGCACATGGACGGCGCACGCTTCGCCAACGCCTGTGCGTTTCTTGACTGTTCACCCGCCGAGCTGACCTGGAAGTCCGGCGTCGATGTGCTGTGCTTCGGTGGCACCAAAAACGGCATGGCGGTGGGCGAGGCCATCCTGTTCTTCAATCATGAGCTGGCTGAAGACTTCGATTACCGCTGCAAACAGGCGGGGCAACTGGCTTCGAAAATGCGCTTTCTGTCTGCGCCCTGGGTAGGGCTTCTGGAAAACGACGCCTGGCTCAAACACGCCAACCACGCCAACCATTGCGCGCAACTGCTGGCCAAGCTGGTGGAGGATATTCCTGGGGTCGAGCTGATGTTTCCGGTGCAGGCCAACGGCGTATTTCTGCAACTGTCGGAGCCGGCCATCGCCGCACTGACTGTCAAGGGCTGGAGGTTCTATACCTTCATCGGCAGCGGCGGGGCGCGTTTCATGTGCTCGTGGGACACCGAAGAAGCCCGCGTGCGGGAGCTGGCGGCGGATATTCGGTTGGTGATGGGGGCTTAGCACTGAGTCTTGATTGGAATGCGGCCGTGTGGGAGCGGTGCTTGCCCGCGATAAGGCTGGACGCAATTCACTTTAGATCGCGTGGACCTTATCGCGGGCAAGCACCGCTCCCACAGGTTGCCGCATTCCAAATCCAAATCAGCCCTGCGAAATCGTCTTCGAAATCACATCAACCGTCGCATCGATCTGCTGCTGGCAGCGGTTGAGTTCGATCTGGTGTTGCGCTTTGAGCTCGACTTGCTGCGAGCACAGGTTCAATGCTGCCAACACCAGCAGGCGATCCCCGATCAGGCTGGGGTATTTGCGCTTGGTCTCGGCCAGTGACGCGCGAAGCATGGCGGTGGCTTGCAGCAAGGTCTGTTCTTCACCGGCCGGGGCCTTGATCGAATAGTCGTTGCCCAGAATCGAAACGACCGTCACCCCGTCTCTATTGGTACTCATGCGCTGACAGCGCTGGCGCTGGTAGCGCGGTCAACCAGGGCCTGAATGCGGGCGGCGGTGGCGCCTTGTTTCTCTTCCTGCTCCATCAGACTCAATTGCAGACTGTCGTTGTCATCCTTGGCTTGGGCCAACTCGGCGCTGAGCTGCGTGTTCGTGGTTTGCAGTTGCTGGTTCTGTTGCACCAGATCGCTGACAAGTTGTTCCAACTGGCTTAGGGATGCTTCCAACATTTTGATTTCTCGAGCAAATTTCAACGGGCGCACACCTTAAAGAAAAGTCACTGCGCTTGCTAGGGCGTTTACCCTTTAGATAGCGGCTTTGCAGCGTCTGTGCTCTCTCTTTCAGGCAAGTGCATAAAGAGGCCCTGTTGACTGTGGTTTGTCGATCTGGTTCCTGCTGCTCGTCAGTCCGGCCAGAACCGGAAAAATTCCTGCCTTTGGTTTTTTTGAGCGAAAGTTCTACAGCCCCCGCCCGTGGTGCCTTTCAATCATTCAGGTGGCGTTTTGCCCCTATTGGCACTGCTGTGCGACTTTACGCCACGCCCGATATCACTCTTCGCGCCTCAAGACTTCTGATATCCGTCCGATAGGCAAGCATTCCCCCAACGCTTCACTCAACTATTCGCAAGGACTGCGCTTCTTCTCCTGGAAAAATCATGTCTTTACGCACCATGAATATCGCGCCGCGCGCGTTTCTCGGGTTTGCCTTGATCGGCACGCTCATGCTCATCCTCGGCGTCTTCGCGCTTTCCCAAATGAGCAAGATCCGCAATGCTGGCGAAGATATCGCCCATAGCAGTGTGCCGAGTATTCAAAGTCTGGACCGTCTCACCGAACTGAGCATCCGCCTGCGGGTTCTTTCCTATCGCCTGCTGATCAACCGCGAGGCAGATATTCAGGAGAAAACCATCGACCTGTTTACCATGCGCAACAAGCAGATCAGCGATGCCCAGGCGTTGTATGAAAAACACATCAGCTCGCCCGAAGAGCAAACTGCATACAACGAGTACGTGCGGCTGTTAAGTGAATATCGCCAGCTTGAGACGCGGATAAAGAGTCTCAGCCGCGCCGGCAAGGTTGATGAGCTGGCCAAGCTGCTCAATGAAGACACCCTCGCCAACTCCGACCAGATGAACGCGGCTCTGGCCAAACTGGTAGAAATCAATGGCCAACAGTTGAGTCGGACCAATCAGGTTGCTGCCGATCAATACTCTGCCGCATTCACCTTGGTAGTAGGCCTGCTGATCGTTGCCACCGCACTGACCATGCTCTTCGCCTGGCTGCTGACCAACAGCATTACCCGTCCGATTGCCTCGGCTCTCGAAGCCGCCGAAACCATCGCCGAAGGCAACCTGACGCGCCCGATCAAGGTCGATGGCACGGACGAAGCCGGTCGTTTGCTGCTGGCCATGCAGAAGATGCAGGAAAAACTGCGCGACACTTTGATGCGTATTTCCGGCTCGGCCACGCAACTGGCCTCCGCTGCTGAAGAGCTGAATGCAGTCACCGACGAAAGCGCCCGTGGTCTGTCGCAACAGAACAATGAAATCGAACAGGCGGCCACCGCGGTCAACGAAATGACCAGCGCCGTCGAAGAAGTCGCCCGCAACGCGGTGAGCACTTCAGAAGCCTCGAAAAACGCCACGGCTTCAGCAGGCGACGGTCGTGATCTGGTTCAGGAAACCGTCAACGCCATCGAACGCATGAGCGGCGATGTGCAGAGCACTGCGGACCTGATCGGCAACCTGGCTGAAGAGTCTCGGGATATCGGCAAGGTGCTGGACGTGATTCGTGGTCTGGCGGATCAGACCAACCTGCTGGCGTTGAACGCAGCGATCGAGGCAGCCCGGGCCGGTGAAGCCGGTCGTGGTTTTGCCGTAGTGGCTGACGAAGTGCGGGCTTTGGCCCATCGCACCCAGCAGTCCACCAGCGAAATCGAACGCATGATCGGCAGCATTCAGGGCGGCACCGAACAGGCCGTGGGTTCGATGCGTAACAGCACCGAACGCGCTGAGTCGACGCTGAACATCGCCAAGGGCGCAGGCCTGGCGCTGGACACCATCAACAGCGCCGTCGTGGAAATCAACGAACGCAACCTGGTAATCGCCGCCGCAGCAGAAGAACAGGCCGCAGTGGCCCGTGAAGTGGATCGTAACCTGGTGAACATCCGCGACCTGTCGGCGCAGTCCTCCAACGGCGCCTCCCAGACCAGCGCGGCCAGCGGTGAGCTGACGCGCCTGGCGGTGGACCTGAACAGCATGGTTTCGCGGTTTAGTTTGTAAGCGCGATACCCGCTCTCACGTTGAAAATCCGATTCAATGTGGGAGCGGTGCTTGCCCGCGATGAACGATGACGAGGTATGCCTTCACACCGCGGTGTCTTCATCGCGGGCAAGCACCGCTCCCACAGGTTTTGCACCAATCCCCTCTTTTTATCCATCGGCATCTTTTGCCGCAGTGGATTTCTTTCGACGAGCCTCAAGCCTGTCGTCGTACGACCGATAGATATGAAACTCCCCTGGATTTATCTCTCCGTTCGCATGGAATGCGCGCTTCTACCCTGGAAAAACTATGTCATTACGCACAATGAATATTGCTCCACGCGCGTTCCTCGGCTTCTCGCTGATTGGCGCACTCATGCTGATCCTGGGCGTCTTCGCGTTGACGCAGATGAGCAAGATCCGCACGGCGGGCGATCAGGTCGCGCAAAACAGCGTGCCCAGTATTCAGAACCTTAACGCGCTGACTGTGACCGGCATCCGCTTGCGGGTCCTGTCCTATCGTCTACTGAACAGTCGCGAGCCTGAGACTCAGAACAAGACCATCGAATTGCTGGCGACACGCAACAAGCAAATCGCCGACACCCAGGCAGTCTACGAAAAGCTGATCAATTCCCCGGAAGAGAAAGAAGCCTACGCTCAGTATGTGCGCCTACTGGCTGAATACCGACCTATCGAAGCACGCCTTATCAGCCTGAGCCGTGCGGGTGACGTTGCGCAGATGAATCAAGTCCTGAATGGCGAGTCGGCCAGTAACTCTGACCAGATGAACGTGATACTGGCCAAGCTGGCGGATCTCAATGCGCAGCAGCTGAAAATCACTAACGATCACGCTGCCGATCAATACTCTGCCGCATTCACCTTGGTGGTAGGCCTGCTGATCGTTGCCACCGCACTGACCATGCTCTTCGCCTGGCTGCTGACCAACAGCATTACCCATCCGATTGCCTCGGCCCTCGAAGCCGCCGAAACCATCGCCGAAGG
>Ga0247814_10000158_pt1 | contig 64513 bp, 60 predicted proteins | sample UWRJL179409R1_FD_179947 | JGI IMG/M metagenome (GOLD analysis project Ga0247814, IMG submission 179947) | Plant litter microbial communities from Arlington Agricultural Research Station in Wisconsin, United States - UWRJ-L179-409R-1 | ecosystem: Environmental > Terrestrial > Plant litter >... | reverse complement strand
TCACCGGCCCGCTGGGCGGCTACACCGCCAACAACAAAGGCGAACGCTTCATCGAGTGCGACTACTGGAGCGGGCAGATGATGTGGGAATTTCACCAGGAACTGGAGAGCGGTAACGGCCCGGTGTTTCTCAAGCTCGATCACCTGGCTGAGGAAACCATCCAGAACATCGAGGAGATTCTGCACAGCAACGAACGCCCGAGTCGCGGCCAGTTCCACGCCAATCGCGGCACCGACTACCGCACGCAAATGGTCGAAATGCACATCTCCGAAATCGGTTTTTGCAGCGGCCACTCGGCGTCTGGCGTGTGGGTCAACGAACGCGCCGAGACGTCGGTGAAAGGCTTGTATTCGGCGGGTGACATGGCTGCCGTGCCGCACAACTACATGCTCGGCGCCTTCACCTACGGCTGGTTTGCCGGGAACAACGCCGCCGATTTTGTCGCCGGTCGCGAGTTTTCCGCGCTGGATGCCGAGCAAATTGAGAAGGAAAAGGCCCGGGTTTACGCACCGCTGGATCGCGAACACGGTCTGCCGCCAGCACAGGTCGAGTACAAGCTGCGGCGCTTCGTCAACGATTACCTGCAACCGCCGAAAGTCACCAAGAAAATGCAGATCGGCCTGCAACGCTTCAGCGACATCGAACGTGATCTCGAGCAGATGAAGGCCAACAACGCCCATGAACTGATGCGCGCCATGGAAACCAGCGTGATCCGCGACTGCGCCGAAATGGCCGCCCGCGCCTCGTTGTTCCGCGCCGAAAGCCGCTGGGGCCTGTACCACTATCGCGTCGACCACCCGCAGCGCAACGATAGCGAATGGTTCTGCCATTGCCATTTGAAGAAGGGCGACGACGGCCAGATGACCAGTTTCAAGAAAGCCGTCGAACCTTACATCATTCCGCTCGATGCCGAAGAAATGCAGGCCTACGACCGCTTGCGGGTCGGCGCTTTCGCCGCTTGATGCACTACTAAAAGAGAGTCCGAACCATGGCCTATCAAGCTCAGGAAATCTTCTTCCGCTCCAACGCCCCCGTCACCGTGGACGAGGACAAATGCATTGCCGAAAAGGGCTGCACCGTGTGCGTGGACGTTTGCCCGATGGACTTGCTGGCGATCAACCCGGCGACGCAAAAGGCCTACATGGCGTTCGACGAATGCTGGTACTGCATGCCGTGCGAGAAGGATTGTCCGACGGGTGCCGTGAAAGTCGACATCCCCTATCTCCTGCGTTGAAACCCGGACCACTGTGGGAGCGAGCCTGCTCGCGAATGCGGTGATCCAGCTAGCACATCGACACCTGACACACCGCTTTCGCGAGCAAGCTCGCTCCCACAGTGGATCGAGTTACTACACAAATTGAATACGCCAGAAAACCTGTGGGAGCGAGCTTGCTCGCGAAGAGGCCACCCCAGACAACCCAAAGCCATCCGGAAACACCCGGACGCTGGATTCACCGAAAACCCCTCGTTTCCCACCGCGCCCTGATCGCGGCGGAGACGAACTCAAATAAATGATTCGAGGGGAAACAACCATGTTGCGTGCAGCAATCGCCGGTCTGGTACTGGCTTCGTTCACTTTGTCGGCTTCGGCCGAAACCATCCGCATCGCCATCGGCACCCAGGACACCACCATCAACTGCGCCGCTGGCGGGCTGTTGATTCGTGAACTTGGCCTGCTCGACAAATACCTGCCCCACGACGGCCCATACAAAGACGCGAAGTACGACGTGCAGTGGAAGAACTTCACCAGTGGCGCACCGCTGACCAACGAGATGGTCGCCGGCAAACTCGACTTCGGTGCCATGGCCGATTTCCCCGGCGCGTTCAACGGCGTCGCGTTTGAAACCGCCGGCAAGCACAGCCTGTTTATCAGCGTGCTATCGGGCAGCATCAAGGGCAGTGGCAACGGTATTGTTGTGCCGAGCGCTTCGGGCGTGCAGTCACTCAGCGACCTCAAGGGCAAGACCATTTCCGTGCCATTCGCCTCCACCGCCCACGGCATGCTGCTGCGTGCCGTGGCGGCACAGGGTTGGGATCCGCTCAAGGATGTCAACATCATCGCCCAGCCGCCGGAAGTCGCCGGTTCTGCGTTGCAGGCCGGCAAGATCGACGCCCACGCCGATTTCGTGCCGTTCGCCGAATTGTTCCCGAGCCGGGGTTTCGCCCGCAAGATTTACGACGGTGCTCAGGCGAATGCGCCGACGTTCCACGGTGCGCTGGTGGATCAGGCGTATGCGAAGAAGTACCCGGAAGTCGTCGTCGCTTACCTGCGCGCGAGTATCGAGGCCAATCAGTTGCTGGCGGCGGAGCCGGAGAAATACAGCGAGCTGATCGCCAAAGTCACCGGCGTCGATGCTGAGGTGAACTACCTGTTCCACGGCCCGCTCGGCGTACAGACCCGCGACCTGAGCTGGAAGCCGGAATATCGTCAGGCAGTCGGCACGGCGATCGATACGTTGAAGTTGCTGAAGAAGGCTGATCGCGGGCTCGATCTGAACAACTTCATTGACGATCAATACATCCGTGCGGCGTTCAAGGCGTCGAACCTGGATTACACGGCGCAGTTGGCCAACTACGCGCAGACGCCGTTGAAGGTCAACGACGCAGCGACCGGCAAAGCGATCACCGACTTCAGCCATATCGCGGAAATCTGGGTGCGCGGCGAGGACAAGGTGCGCCAATACGCCTCGGCGCAAGAGGCGTTCACCGCGCTGGCCGCGTTGAAGCAGGAAGGCAAAAACGTCCGTGCGGTGTATGCGCAGGCCAGTGACAGCGGGATCAAGTTGCTCGCGGAGCAGGCGTGGTTTGCCAGCGATGCGAAAGGGCGTCTGAGTGCGTTTCTGCTCAAGGGTCAGGCTCAGCAATATGCCTCGGCGCAGGGTGGCAAGGTTTTCGACTTTACGGATGCCACGACCCAAGCGGTTGCTGCTCGCTGATTGAAGATCAAAAGCCCCTCACCCTAGCCCTCTCCCAGAGGGAGAGGGGACTGACCGAGGTGTTTGGACTAACTACGCCGACCTGAAATACCGAGTCGAACTCAGGTTTTGAAAAGCATGAAGATCGGCTCCTTCTTGAGCCGAACTCAGGCTTTGAAAAGCATGAAGATCGGCTCCTTCTTGAGCCGAACTCAGGTTTGAAAGGTAAGAAGATCGGCTCCTTCTTGAGCCGAACTCAGGTTTGAAAGGTAAGAAGATCGGCTCCCTTTCCCCCTCGCCCCCCTGGGGGAGAGGGCTGGGGTGAGGGGGTAGATCTCAGCCATCACACAGCTCCACAACCGGAAACCCGCTCCATGAAAACACCCACCCTACGCTGGACATCAAGAGCCGCCTCACTGCTGCTCTGCCTGCTGTTCTGGCAACTCGCCGCCAGCCACCACTGGAACCTCGGCCTCGTCACCTTCGCCAACGTCCCAACACCTATCGCGGTGATCGAAGCAGCGCTAGGTCTGGGCGACTCCGGCAAGCTCCTGCAACACCTCACCGCCAGCCTCAGCCGCGTCTTCGCCGGCTACCTCGCTGCGCTAGTCATCGGCATCGCCCTCGGTTTAGCCATCGGCCGTTCAAAATGGGCCGAAGACCTGCTGCTGCCCCCACTGGAAGTCCTGCGCCCGATCCCCGCCGTCGCATGGATCCCTCTGGCGATCCTGATGTTCCCATCCTCGGAACTGTCGATGGTCTTCATCACTTTCACCGGCGCGCTGTTCCCGATCCTGCTCAACACCGTACACGGTGTCGAAGGCGTCGATCCACGCTTGATCGCCTCAGCGAAAAGCCTCGGGGCAGGGCGCCGCGCGATCCTGCTGGAAGTGATTTTGCCGGGCGCCGCACCCAGCATCATCACTGGCCTTGCGATCGGCATGGGCACGTCTTGGTTCTGCCTGGTCACGGCGGAAATGATCTCCGGCCAGTTCGGCATCGGCTATTACACCTGGGAGTCCTACACGATCCAGAACTACGCCGACATCGTCGTCGGCATGCTCCTGATCGGCGTGCTGGGCATGGGCAGCAGTCTGCTGATCAAACGCCTGGGCGGGTTGTTCACGCCCTGGCATCGACCGCGAGGAAAAGCCTGATGAGCGCGATGCAAACTCCAGAAGGGCGGATCGACATCCGCCAACTTTCCATCGTCCTCGGCCAAGGAAGTGAAGCGTTCGAAGCGGTTCGGGAACTCGATTGCCAGATCGAACCGGGCCAGTTCGTCTGTATTCTCGGCCCGTCCGGTTGCGGCAAGTCGACCCTGCTCGGCGCTTTGGCCGGGCACCTGAGCGCTCATGCCGGCAGTCTCAAAGTCGATGGCGGCGAAGTGTCCGGGCCGTCGCCGCAGCGCGGCATGGTGTTCCAGCATCACACGCTGTTTCCGTGGCGCACGGTGCGCGACAACGTCGCTTTCGGCCTGAAGATGCGCGGCATCGGCAAAGCCGAACGTCATCGTGCTGCCGACGACATCCTCAAACTGGTCGGCCTCGAAGGTTTCGCCGAACGCTGGCCTGATCAACTCTCCGGCGGTATGCAGCAACGCGTGGAAATCGCCCGTGTGCTGGTGAATCGCCCGCGCCTGTTACTGATGGACGAGCCATTCGGCGCGCTGGATGCGCTGACCCGTTTGAACATGCAGGAACTGCTGCTGGACATCTGGTCGCGCATCCGCACCACGGTGGTGTTCGTCACCCACGACATCGACGAGGCGCTGTTCCTCGCTGACCGCTTGCTGGTGATGAGCGCGCGACCGGGGCGGATCATCGAAGATTTACGCCTCGACTTTACCCGACCGCGCACCAGCGAACTGGTCACCAGCCCTGAATTCTCGCGCCTCAAACGCCATTGCCTCGACCTCCTGCGCCACGACGATGACCGACCGCTGCCGCGCCTCAATCCGCTCGGCCTGCCTCCCGAAAACCCTTTGCCGCGATTTGCCCTATGACCTCTATCTTTGCTGTGACCGATAACCAAGACATTCTTGCCCTGCAACCACGCCTGACCGCTGACGACGCCGCTGTACGACGTATTGCCCTGATCGATCTGGCAGATCTGGAAGAGCCGGATGGCCTGCTCTGGCTGGTTGATCGCCTGAGGCAAGATCCCGCCCGGGAAGTTCGCGCTGAAGCTGCGCGGTTGCTTGAAGCCTGGGAGGATGAAACGGTTGTACAAGCCTTGTGCGAGGCGCTGACCGATTCGTCATCCGCCGTGCAATCGGCTGCCGCGCAGAGCCTCAGTTTGCTCAAGACTGAAGCGGCGGGGCGGGTGATTCTGCCGTGGACCGATCATGCTGATGTGAGCGTGCGCATTGCCGCGTTCCGTGCTTTGCGTGAGTTGCGTTTCGCTGATGCCGCGCCGGCGGCCGTCGCAGCATTGAACGATGCCGACGCCAACGTGCGCCGCGAAGCTGTTGGCGTGCTCGGCTGGCTCAAGCAACTCGACGCACTGTCTGCCTTGGCGCGATTGGCCAGCGACGATCCGGACACGGAAGTGCGCCGCGCCGCTACCGGCGCCTTGGGCTTGGCCTCCAGTGCCGAAGTGTTGCCGGCCCTGCGCCAGGCCTTGCAGGACGAAGCCTGGCAAGTGCGCGAAGAAGCCGCGACCACCCTGGGCAAAGTTGGCCACCTCGATGCCGGCCCGGCACTGGTTAAAGCCTTGAGCGACGACTATTGGCAAGTACGCCTGCGCGCCACCCGCAGCCTCGGTCGCTTGCGTTTCGCCGCGGCGCTGGACGCCTTGATCGACACTCTCGGCCACCGCATAAGCAACCTGCGCAAAGAAGCCGCGCTGGCCTTGGGCGAACTGAATGATCGCGGCGCCGTGGCGGCCTTGCAGGCCGCACAGGACGACGGCGACCCGGAAGTGCGCAAAGCCGTGCGCATCGCCTTGAGTCAGCTGCAATGAACCCGTTGTCAGTCGGTAATTCGCAAAGCGAAGGCACGTTGCGCTTGAGCTGGCCCGACGGCCGCGAACAGCAAATCAACCACACCGAACTGCGCCGCCAGTGCCCATGTTCGCAATGTCGCGCCTTCCGCCTGCAAGGCCTGACACCCATGGTCGATGACCGCGTGCGCCTGATCGAACTCAATCCCCAGGGCTACGGCGTGCAACTGGTGTTCAGCGACGGCCATCAACGCGGCATCTACCCGTGGGCCTATCTGGCACAACTCAATTCCTGATACACCACAATCCCCTGTAGGCGTGAGCCTGCTCGCGATAGCGGTGTGTCATTCAACAATGATGTTGCCTTATCCACCGCTATCGCGAGCAGGCGAAGGCCTACAGGGGGATTTCGGTGGGTCAGAAGGATTTGCTGAGGCTGGCGACGACGGTGGCAGTGCAGACGTCTTTGAAACCCCAATTGCTCAGACATTGGGTTTGTGAAAGATCGGTATCGATGTAGCTCAACCCCAGCACCACCCCGGCCAGATTGTGGGTGAGTTTGACTTCCCATTCGCGGTACGAGTCTTCAGCGCTGCCAGACGCCGAGTACAAGTGCGGATCCTTGAAATCCATGTTGCCGTAACGCAGCTTCAGCGCCGAATCAAACGGCAATTCAGTTTCATAACCGATGTAGGTGTACAGCGAGTTCTGCTGGCTATCGATCCCCGGCGCATCGCTGGAGTAATACGCCGCGAGCTTCACCCCGTACACACCGAGAATCCCGTAGACCTCGCTCTGGTTGAACTGGCTTTCCTTGGGGTAGGCATACTTGATGTAGCCCAGATCAAGGCTGACATCGTCGGTCGCCTGCCACAGCCAACCGCCGTAGTAATCGACTTCCTGACGGGTTTTCAGCCCGCCGCCGAAATCGACATTCGAGCTCCACGCGCCGAGGTACAGGCCGCTGCTGTGAGCGAGGGTCAGACCGGCCTGCACCGCCGGGTCGTTTTGCGTTTGCGAGATGCCGCGAGTGCGGTAATCGCTGGCCAGGGTCAGGTCGACCAACAGCGCAAAGTCATCGTTCAAAGGCATCGCTTGGCTGCTCAATGGCAGCAGACTGAAAAAACTCAGGGCGAACAGGGGCAAGGCTTTCATGTGAAGTCCCGATGTTGTGATTATTTTTGGGCAGTACGAAAACTGTGGGGGGAAATGCAATCTCAGCCACCCTCACAAACCCTGTGGGAGCGAGCTTGCTCGCGAAGGCGGTGGGTCAGTCAGTGAAGATGTTGAGTGGACTGGCCTCTTCGCGAGCAAGCTCGCTCCCACAGGGTGGGATAGTTGTTGTTATTTTGTGGCGGTGTAGACCTGACGGCCGCCGAACCAGGTTTGCAAAACCTGGGTGTCATGCAGGGCCTTGTTGTCGACGCTGAACACGTCGCGGTCGAGGACGATAAAATCAGCCTGCTTGCCCGGCGTCAGCGAGCCAATCTGCTGCTCCAGGCCAATCGTCCGTGCCGCGTTGACGGTGTAGGCGTAGAACATCGTTTCGCGATCCAGACGTTCATCGGCATTGAGCACGCCCAACGGGCCGACGCGGGTGATCGCCTGCGCCATGGCGTTGAACGGATTCGGCGTCGACACCGGCCAGTCACTCGCGCCGGCAATCGTCGCGCCCTGTTTGAGCAGCGAATGCGCCGGGTACTGATAGCGAAAGGCGAGGGCGCTGACGTAGGGCTTGATCATGTCGGTGGTGTAGTCGTCGGCGCTGGCCCACAGCAGTTGCATCGAGGCGATCACGTTGAGCGGTTTGAAACGGGCGAACTCTTTTGGGTTGACCATTTGCAGGTGAGTGATCGAGTGGGTCACGCCGCTCTGGCGATCCTTGCGCGCCTGAGCGATGCCGTTCAGCGATTCACGCACGGCGCGGTCGCCGATCGCATGGATATGCACCAGCCAGCCGCGCTGGTCGATGGCGCTGACCAGTTCGCCGAAATGCTGCGGGTCGATCAGCAATTCGCCCTGTTTGTGCGAGTTGCTGTACGGATCGATCATCGCCGCGCTCTGCGCCGGGAATTCGATCACGCCGTCGGCGAAGATCTTGATCCCGGGTAACGTCAGGTTCGGGATGCCTTGGAATTGCTGGCGCACCTTGTCCAGCGTATCGAGGTCGGCGGGCACGCTTTTCGGGTTGGCCACCAGCAGCGCGGCGACGTGTACGCTCATGTCGCCGCTTTGCGACAGCGCTTTATAAGCCGGCAGCACGCCGACGGTTTTTTCGGTCGGCTTGAGCGCGAACACTGCTTCGCCCGGTGCGGCGTTGGCGGCCGGGTCCATCCAGGCGGTGATGCCGAGGCTGTTGTTGTAGCGCACTGCGGATTTGGCGGCGTTGAGCATGTCGGCGGGGCTCGGCACCGGCATTTTCGAGGCGACCCGATCCCATCCGGCGTCGACCACAAAACCGTTCGGCTCGCCATTGGCCAGTTTGCCGATGGTGTCTTTTTCCGCATCGGGCAGGGTTTTCAGCAGCGCCGCGTCGATGCCGGCGCGCTTGAGCATGACGTTGTTGGCCCATGCCGTGTGGTGGTCGCTGCCGATAAACACCACCGGCACATTGGCCCATTCGCCGCTGTTGAAGGTGTTGCCCAAGGCTTCGGCCTGCGCCCAATAAACCGAACTCATGCCGGCAATGCTCAGCACATCGCCGTGCTTGGCTTTGCCGTCCTCGCGCCAGTCGCGCAGGCGTTTTTGCAGTTCATCGAGGCCGACGACTTCGTCTGCCATGTTCGCCGAGACCATTTCCAGACCGCCGAAAATCGCATGGGAATGGCTGTCGATCAGGCCGGGCATCAACGCTTGGCCTTTGAGGTCGATGACTTGGGTGCCGGGTTCGATCAAGGCTTTGATCTGCGCGTCGCTGCCGACTTTCAGCACTTTGCCGTTCTCTACAGCGAGAGCTTGAACCCTGGGTTGCGCACGGTCGGCGGTGAAAATCTTGCCGTTGAGCAGGATCAGATCGGCGGCGGCCATGGCTTCCATCGAGGCAAAACTTACAGCGACTACCAACAGACTCGGGATGAATCTTTTCATTGAAGATTTCCTTGTTATTGCGTCTGATGGCGAGATTAGTGGCTGGCAACGGCTGACAGAATGCCTCCCTCACGAAAAACGTTTTTGCCTGAATGGAAAAAGCATGGACAAGTTGGGCGCATTGAAAATGTTCGTGGTCACCGCGCAGCTCGGCAGTTTCAGCCGCGCCGCCGAGCAGTTGGGCAAGACCCCGTCGGCGCTGACCAAAGCGGTCAATCACCTGGAAGCGGAGCTGGGCGCACGGCTGTTCGAGCGCAGCACGCGGCGGATTTTGCTCACCGAAATCGGCCGGGTGTACCTGGAAACCGCGCGGCTGGTGTTGCAGCGGCTCGACGAGGCCAGCGAGGAAATCGAACAGTTGCAGCACGGTTTGCGCGGCAGCCTGAGAATCACCGCGCCGCTGGCGTATGGGCGGGCGTTTCTCGATCAGGTGTGTGACGGATTTTTGCAGCAATACCCGCAGATCAGTTTGCAAGTGGATCTGTGTGACGCGTTCGTCAATCTGCTGGAAAGTGGCTACGACCTGGCGTTGCGCGAAGGCCACGATGATTTGCCGGGGTTGATTGCGCGGGTGGTGGGCAGCAATCGCCTGGCCCTGTGTGGCAGCCCGGAGTATCTGGCGCGCAAGGGCTTGCCGGTCAATCCGCAGACCCTTGAACAGCATGAATGGCTGCTCTATCAGCATCCGTTGCTCAGCCGCGAATTCTGGTGGGCCGAGCGCGACGGGCAGCGCTTGAGCCTGGCGCAACCGACGGCGCCGCTGTTGCGCAGCGACAATTATGACTTGTTGCTGGCCAGTGCTTTGGCCGGGCGCGGTTTGCTGCACACGCCGCTGTGGAGCGCCGCGCCGTACATTGCCGACGGGCGATTGGTGCGGGTCATGGCGGATTACGAAATCGATCCGGATACTTTCGGCCCGCATATTCTCGCGGTGTACCCGAGTCATCGACGGGCCACGGCCAAGGTTGTCGCCTTCATCGATTACATCGCCGAATTCCTAGCCGAACGCGGCCTTGGCTAACTTGATCGTTCCCACGCAGAGCGTGGGAACGATCAGCGTGGGGTGGGCCGACTGGCGGCGCTTGTCAGGAAAAAGCCAAAAGAGTACAAATGTACTCCATGACGAACCTGACTCCCCGCCGTACCGCCATCCTGACCTTCATCCGCGATCGCATCGCCGAACACGGTCAGCCCCCAAGCCTCGCTGAAATCAGCGAGGCTTTTGGTTTTGCCTCGCGCAGCGTGGCGCGCAAGCACGTGCTCGCGCTGACCGAAGCCGGTTTTATCGAGGTCAACCCCAATCAGGCCCGGGGCATTCGTTTGCTCGGGCAACCGCCGCGCCCGGAATTGCTCGACATCCCTGTGCTCGGCCGCGTCGCTGCCGGTGCGCCGATCGGCGCCGATGCCGACGTCCATAGCCGCTTGCTGCTCGACCCGGCGCTGTTCTCGCGCACACCCGATTACATGCTGCGGGTGCAGGGCGATTCGATGATCGAGGACGGCATTCTCGACGGCGATCTGGTTGGTGTGCGACGTAATCCCGAGGCGTTCAACGGCCAGATCGTCGTGGCGCGGCTCGACGGTGAAGTCACCATCAAACGCTTCGAACGGCTCGGCGATGAAGTGCGCCTGTTGCCGCGCAACCCGGCGTACCAGCCGATTGTCGTGCGCGACGATCAGGACCTGGCGATCGAAGGGGTGTTCTGCGGTCTGGTGAGGCAAGGCTGATGGGCGCCGTCGTTGCGTTGGATACGCTGTTCAATGGCGGCCAGGTCTGGAAGGGCCGGCCTGCACCGCCGGCCGCCAGTCCGCAACCGACCGGGCATGCGGCGCTGGACGCGGCATTGCCCAGCGGTGGCTGGCCGGAAGCGGCCTTGAGCGAAATCCTCTTGGCCGGCCCCGGTGTTGGCGAGCTGCAACTGGTCTGGCCGACGCTGGCGCGGTTGGCGGCGGCGGGTGAGCGCATTGTGCTGGTGGCGCCACCGTTCGTGCCGTACCCGCAAGCGTGGGAAAACGCCGGGGTCGATCTGCGCCAGTTATCAGTGATTCAAGCCAGTGAGCGCGATGCCTTGTGGGCGGCAGAACAGTGCCTGCGTTCGGGCAGTTGCGGCGCCGTACTGTGCTGGCCGCACAAGGCCGATGACCGTGCGTTGCGGCGTTTGCAGGTGGCGGCGGAAACCGGCCAGACCCTGGCATTTGCCTGGCGTCCGTTGAGCGAAGCGGTCAACCCGTCACCGGCGGCGTTGCGCATCGCCATCGACGCCAAACCTGCACAGTTGCGCGTCCTCAAGTGCCGTGGCGGACTCGCGCGTACGGCGCCGATTGCCTTTGCCGTGGGTCATTGAGGTCGCCATGCGCTGGGTCTGCATTCTATTCCCGCAATTGGCGCTGGACGCGGTGCTGCGTCAGCGTCCCGATCCCGATGAACCGTTGGTGCTGCTCAGCGGCCCGGCCCAGCGCCGGGTGCTGCAAGCGGTCAATCCGGCGGCGCGCAAACTCGGTCTGCGCGCCGGCCAGTCGATGACTGCCGCCCAGGCCATGAGCAAGGGGTTTGCCACCGCTGATTACGAGGCCGCCGAAGTCGAGCACTGGCAGCAGTTTTTGGCCGCATGGGCCTACGGTTTCAGCGCGCAGGTCAGCGTGCATTACCCGCGCACCGTGGTGTTCGAGATCGAATCCAGCCTGGGCCTGTTCGGTTCCTGGGCGCAGTTCGAAGCGCGCCTGCGCAAGGAACTGACGGACTTGGGCTTTCGTCATCGCATCGTCGCCGCGCCGAATCCAGTGGCGGCGCGGGTGCTGGCCAATGCTTACGATGGATTGGTGGTGCCCGACGGCGAAGCCTTGCAGCATCACCTTGGCCAGTTGCCTGTCGACCGCGTCGGCCTGGAACCGAGTGTGGCTACAGCGTTGTTGCGTATGGGCCTGCGTAATCTCAGTCAGGTGCAGAGCTTGCCCCGTCAGGCACTGGCCCGACGTTTCGAAGCGCCGATGCTCAAGCACCTCGACACCCTGTTCGGCGCGCGCCCGTTGGCGCTGGAGTTTTACCTGCCGCCGGATCGTTTCGATGTGCGCATCGAGCTGAATTTCGACGTGCAATCGCATCAGGCGTTGCTGTTCCCGTTACGCCGTTTGACCGGCGATCTGTCGGCGTTCCTCTGCGGGCGCGACAGCGGCGTGCAACGTTTCGATCTGCATCTGGAGCACGCCGGGTTGCCGGACAGCGTAATCAAGGTTGGCCTGCTCAGCGCCGAACGTGATCCGGCGATGCTGTTCGAACTGGCCCGTGGGCGGCTGGAGCAAGTGCAGGTCGAGGCACCCGTGCGCGGCTTTCGTCTGCGCGCCGAGGACCTGCCGAGCTTCGTCCCGCAGTTTCAGGAGCTGTTCGACGACCGTCCGCAGCAGACCTTGCCGTGGCAGCAGTTGCGCGAACGCTTGCGTGCACGCTTGGGCGATGACGCGGTGCAGGGGCTGCGTTTTCAGGCCGATCATCGGCCCGAGTGCGCATGGCAGAACGGCGTCGACAAACAGCGCTGCACTGCGTTGCCGAGCGTGCACCGTCCGGGCTGGTTGCTCGATGAACCGCAGAGCGTGCCGCAAGGTTCGGCGCGGATTCTCATGGGACCGGAACGCATCGAGTCGGGCTGGTGGGACGGCGACGATGTGCGCCGCGATTATTACCTGATCCAGAACCGCGCCGGTCAACAGGGCTGGGCTTATCGCGCGGTGGGTGAGGACGGTCCGTTGTGGCTGCAGGGCTGGTTCGCATGAACGCTGGCTATGCCGAACTGCACTGCCTGTCGAACTTCAGTTTTCAGCGCGGTGCCTCCAGTGCGCTGGAACTGTTTCAACGCGCAAAAAAACACGGCTATCAGGCGCTGGCGATCACCGATGAGTGCACGCTGGCCGGGATCGTCCGCGCCTGGCAAGCGGCGAAATCGGTTGAGCTGCCGCTGATCATCGGCAGTGAAGTGCGCATCGAAAACGGCCCGAAACTGGTGCTGCTGGTGGAGAACCTCGCCGGTTATCAGGCCTTGTGCGGCTTGATCACCCGCGCCCGGCGACGCACGCAGAAAGGCCAGTATCAGGTGCTGCGCGAAGATTTCAGCGAGCCGCAACCGGGGCTGCTGGTGTTGTGGGTGCCGGATTCGCTTGAGCAGGTGGAAGAGGGCCGTTGGCTGAAACAGATCTTCGGCGAGCGCCTGTGGCTGGCGGTGCAGTTGCATCGCGGCCAGGACGATCAGCAGCGCTTGGCAAGGTTGTTGAGTCTGGCCGCCGAGTTGCAGATTCCGGCCGTGGCCAGCGGCGATGTGCACATGCACGCCCGAGGCCGACGCGCCTTGCAGGACACCATGACCGCGATCCGCCATCACGTGCCGGTGGCCGAGGCCGGGTTGCGCCTGCACCCCAATGGCGAGCGGCATTTGCGCAGTGTCGAGGTGTTGCGCGAGTTGTATCCGCAGGCATTGCTCGACGAATCGGTGAATCTGGCGCGGCGCTGTACCTTCGATCTGGGCGAATTGCAGTATCAATATCCCAAGGAACTGGTGCCCGAGGGATATGGAGCCAGTTCCTGGCTGCGCCATCTGACCGAAGAAGGCATTGCCTGGCGCTGGCCCAAGGGCCCGCAAGCCAAGGTTCTCAAGCAGATCGACGATGAACTGCAACTGATCGCCGAGCTCGGTTATGAAAGCTACTTTCTCACTGTGCACGACGTGGTGCGCTTCGCCCGCGAGCAGCAGATTCTCTGTCAGGGTCGTGGCTCGGCGGCCAACTCGGCGGTGTGTTTTGCCTTGGGCATTACCGAAATCGACCCGGACCGCACCACGTTGCTGTTCGAACGCTTTATGTCCAAGGAGCGCAACGAACCGCCGGACATCGACGTCGACTTCGAACACGAACGCCGCGAAGAAGTCCTGCAATACGTGTTTCGCCGTTACGGCCGTGGTCGCGCGGCGCTGACCGCGGTGGTCAGTACTTACCACGCCGCCGGCGCCGTACGCGACGTGGCCAAGGCCTTGGGCCTGCCGCCGGATCAAATCAACGCACTGGCCGATTGCTGCGGCCACTGGAGTGATGAAACACCGCCGCTGGAACGCTTGCTCGAGGGAGGCTTCGATCCCGACAGCCCGGTGCTGCGCCGCGTACTGAGCCTGACCGGGCAACTGATCGGCTTCCCCCGACACCTGTCGCAACACCCCGGTGGTTTCGTGATTTCCGAACAGCCGCTGGACACGCTGGTACCGGTCGAGAACGCGGCCATGGCCGAGCGCACGATCATTCAATGGGACAAGGACGACCTCGACGCGGTCGGCCTGCTCAAGGTGGATATTCTTGCCCTCGGCATGCTCAGTGCGATCCGCCGTTGCTTCGATTTACTGCGCCGCCATCGGAATCTGGACTTGAGCCTGGCGACGATTCCGGCCGAGGACAAACCGACTTACGAGATGATCAGCCGCGCCGACACCATCGGCGTGTTTCAGATCGAGTCGCGGGCGCAGATGTCGATGTTGCCGCGCCTGAAACCGGCGAAGTTCTATGACCTGGTGATTGAGGTGGCCATCGTCCGCCCGGGGCCGATTCAGGGCGGGATGGTGCATCCGTATTTGCGGCGTCGAAATAAAGAAGAAAAGGAAACCTACCCGTCGCCGGAGCTGGAAGTGGTGCTCAAACGCACCCTCGGCGTACCGCTGTTTCAGGAACAGGTGATGCAGATCGCCATCGTCGCCGCCGATTACAGCCCCGGCGAGGCCGATCAGTTACGCCGCTCGATGGCCGCGTGGAAACGCCACGGTGGATTGGAGCCGCACAAGGAACGCCTCGCCGCCGGGATGAAGAAAAACGGCTACACACCGGAATTCGCTGCGCAGATTTTCGAGCAGATCAAAGGCTTCGGCAGCTACGGCTTCCCCGAATCCCACGCCGCCAGTTTCGCCTTGCTGACCTATGCCAGTTGCTGGCTCAAGTGCCACGAACCGGCGGCGTTCGCCTGTGCGCTGATCAACAGTTGGCCGATGGGTTTCTACAGCCCCGATCAGATTCTGCAGGACGCACGTCGGCATCAATTGCAGATTCGCCCGGTGGACGTGCGCGCCAGTGACTGGGATTGCAGCCTGGAAACCACCACGGCGGCGCAACCGGCGATTCGCATGGGCTTGCGGATGATCAAGGGCTTTCGCGAGGAGGACGCCCGGCGCATCGAAACGGCGCGCTCGCGTGGGGCGTTTGCCGATGTCGCCGATCTTGGTGAACGCGCCGCGCTGGACAGCCGGGCGCAGGCGCTGTTGGCGGACTCCGGAGCGCTGCGCGGTTTGGCCGGGCACCGACATCGGGCGCGTTGGGAGGTGGCCGGGGTGCAGAAGCAGCTCGGATTATTTGCCGGGTTGCCCAGCCAGGAAGAACCCGACGTGGTGCTGCCAAAACCCAGCGTCGGCGAGGACCTGCACGCCGATTACGCTACGGTGGGCACCACACTGGGGCCGCATCCACTGGCGCTGTTGCGCGGCGAGTTGAAGGCGCGCCGCTGCCGCAGTTCGCAGGAGTTGCTCGACGTTGAGCACGGCCGGCCGGTGAGCGTCGCCGGGCTGGTCACCGGGCGGCAACGGCCGGGCACCGCCAGCGGGGTGACCTTCGTCACTCTGGAAGACGAGTTCGGCAACGTCAACGTGGTGGTCTGGCGTGATCTGGCCGAGCGTCAGCGGCAAGTGCTGGTCGGTTCGCAATTGCTCAGGGTCGATGGCCGCTGGGAGCGCGAAGGCGACGTGCGCCATCTGATCGCCGGCCGCTTGAGCGACCTCAGCCCGCTGCTCAATGGCATCCGCGTGCAGAGCCGCGATTTCCACTGATCCTTTCTCCCAAGCCAACACCACCCCCCTGTAGGAGTGAGCCTGCTCGCGATAGCGTTGTGTCAGACAAAATCAACGTAAATGACGCACCGCTATCGCGAGCAGGCTCACTCCTACAGAGGATTGTGTATGTTCAAGGCAGCCAATTCATTGGCGTCAAAAATATCTGTTCGCAATGATGGCACTTTGTCATAATGCCGGCCCTTTTCAGCCCCTGTACCGCATTGCCGTGCCGGGACACCCCCGTTTTTCAAAAGGATTACCCAGTGAGAATGATCTCCCGGATGCTGGTTTCAGGCGTGGCAATTGCCGTGCTTGGCACCCTTGCCACCACACTCTCCGGTTGCGCCACGGAAAGCTCCCGCGCGCTGCCGGTGGCCAAGGTTGAAAGCGCTTCGCAGATCTGGACCGGCGTTCGCGTGCCAATGGCCGTGGGCAAGTTCGACAACCGCTCCAGCTACATGCGCGGGATCTTCTCCGACGGCGTCGATCGTCTCGGCGGTCAGGCCAAGACCATCCTCATCACCCACTTGCAGCAGACCAACCGCTTCAGCGTGCTGGATCGCGACAACATGGGTGAAATCCAGCAGGAAGCCGCGATCAAGGGCCAGGCCCAGCGTCTGAAAGGTGCTGATTATGTGGTCACCGGTGACGTCACCGAGTTCGGCCGCAAAGAGACCGGCGATCACCAGTTGTTCGGCATTCTCGGCCGTGGCAAGACTCAAGTGGCTTACGCCAAGGTCAACCTGAACATCGTCAATATCAGCACTTCCGAAGTGGTGTATTCGACTCAGGGCGCCGGCGAATACGCCTTGTCCAACCGTGAAATCATCGGCTTCGGCGGCACCGCTGCCTACGATTCGACCCTCAACGGCAAAGTCCTCGATCTGGCCATGCGCGAGGCGATCAATCGTCTGGTCGATGGCATGAACGCCGGTGCCTGGAAACCGGGCAACTGATCGACGCCCATTGCAAGGAGCAACACCCATGAATCTGACTTTGTCGCGCTCGCTGATGGCGCTGACGCTGGCCGCCAGCGCCTTGCTGGCCGGTTGCAGCAGCCCGCAAACCCTGTACCAGTGGGAAGGCTACGAGCCCCAGGTCTACGAATACTTCAAAGGCGAAGAGCCGAAAGAGGCGCAGGCCGAAGCACTGGAACGTGATCTGCAAAAGATCCGTTCCACCGGCAAAGCCGTACCACCGGGCTACCACGCGCACTTGGGTCTGCTCTACCTGAGCATGGGCAAGGACGATCAGATGGTGCAGCAGTTCAACACCGAGAAAACCCTGTTCCCCGAGTCCGGCACGTACATGGATTTTCTGCTTAAAAACGCCAACGCCGGAGTCGTGCAATGATCTCGCGCACCTTGAAACTGCTGGCCGGTGCGCTGGCCCTGACGCTGCTTGGCGGCTGTGTCGCGCCGAAGACCGTGGACTACTCGGCGTACAAACAGGCGCGGCCCAAGACCATTCTGGTGTTGCCACCGCTGAACACCTCGCCGGACGTGAAAGCGTCGTACAGCCTGCTGTCGCAAGTGACGTTCCCGCTGGCCGAAGCCGGTTATTACGTGTTGCCGATCGCGCTGGTGGACGAAACCTTCCGCCAGAACGGCCTGACCACGCCGGATGACATTCATCAGGCACCGCCGCACAAGCTGCAGGAAATCTTCGGTGCGGATGCGGCGCTGTACATCACTGTGAGCGAATACGGCACGCGTTACATGGTGATCAGCAGCGAAACGGCAGTGACCGCGACGGCGAAACTGGTTGACCTGAAAAGCGGCACCACGCTGTGGACCGGAGCGGCGCGGGCGTCGAGTGAAGAGGGTGGCAACAACGGTGGTGGCGGTCTGATCGGCATGCTGATCACGGCGGCGGTGAAGCAGATCATCAACAGCTCCACTGATGCCGGTTATCCGATTGCCGGTGTGGCGAGCAATCGCCTGCTCTCGGCAGGGCATCCGGCGGGGCTGCTGTACGGCCCGCGTTCGCCGAAGTACGGCACGGACTGAATTATCAGCTGCGGCAGAAACCCCCTGTAGGAGTGAGCCTGCTCGCGATAGCGGTGTGTCAGACAACACATCGACACCTGACACACCGCTATCGCGAGCAGGCTCACTCCTACAGGGGAATGCGTTTCCCTGCTGGGTTATTTGGCGGTGGGCCAAAACCGCTCGCCACCGCCCGGCGCTTCCGGCCACGCTTGCAACGAGCGGGTCGGCAAATCGAAGTAATCGCGGGTTCGTGCGTAACCATGGACACCCATGCGTCCGATCGCATCCAGGCCCAATTGACCGATGTTCAGCGCCATCCTCCGTCGGTATGCAATATATGAATGCAATTTGCCAAGGCCCGGATTAACCTGCGTCTGCCGCCCTTTTCCATGGCCAGGCATCGCCAGGGTTGGTTGCCTGACGCTAAAGGAGTGTTCGAATGACCGAGAAGAAACCGGAAACCACGGTCGACCGCGTCTACCAAGGGGTTTACGAGGCGATCAGCAAGCGTTCGTTGCGCCCGGGGATGAAGCTGGGCGAGGCCTCGCTGGCCGAGTTATTCAATGTCAGCCGCACGTCGGTGCGCGCTGCATTGAAGCAATTGGAGGCCGACGGACTGGTCACTACCGAGCCCAATAAAGGTGCATCGGTGTCGCTGCCGAGCAACGAAGAGATCCGTTCGCTGTTCGAAACCCGCCGGCTGATCGAGATCGGCATCGTCACCGAACTGTGCCGGCGCAAGGACGGCGCGGCGATGCACGACCTGCGCGAACACCTGCTGCTGGAAGATCAAGCCCATGCGGCGGGCGACCACGAGCGGTTGATTCATCTGCTCGGCGAGTTCCATATCAAACTGGCGCGCAGCCTGAATAACCCGGTGCTGCTCGACTGGTTCCAGAAGCTGATTTCCCGCGCTTCGCTGTACGCCGCTGCGCTGGACGACGACAGTCATGAAGTGTGCCGCGACGACGAGCATTTGCGCTTGATCGAATATATCGAGGCGGGCAATCAGAGCGCCGCCATTGAGCTGACCTGCATGCATTTGAACGGCATCGAGAAGGCCATTCTCGACGTCGCCGCCAAGATGAAAACTGGCTACCATCCGCTCAAGCACCTGATCGGCGTCTAGTCTCCGAGCGGCGATGAAATCGGCTATACCTCTAATGAAACCAATACGACTGAAGACGCTCGAAACAGACGGGCGTCGTGTCGTTCAGGCGGCAAGGTTTACGGGACAACCAGTACAGGACACTGAGTCAGGCGATGCAGTTTTTATCCGATAGCCATGGTTGTGAAGGCTGGAAAGGCGAGATGGCCGAGCGCATCTGCGCGTTCGACTGGTCCGGGACTGAACTTGGCCCGCTGAACAGTTGGCCAGCCAGTCTGTGCAGCGCCGTGCAATTGATGCTGGCGTCGCCGCTGCCGATGGTCATGCTCTGGGGCCGTGCCGGCTACATGATCTACAACGATGCCTATTCGAAATTCGCCGGGGGCCGCCATCCGTATCTGCTTGGCGCGCCGGTCGAGTTGGGCTGGCCGGAAGTCGCCGATTTCAATCGGCATGTGGTCGATACCTGTCTGGCCGGCGGCACCTTGTCGTTTCGCAATAAAGACTTGGTGCTGTTGCGTGACGGCGTTCCGGAAGATGTCTGGCTCGACCTTTATTACAGCCCTGTGGCCAATGACGAAGGCGAGCCGGCCGGAGTGATGGCGATGGTGGTGGAAACCACTGAGTTCGTGATCTCGGAGCGCCTGCGCCAGGAGGCGGAAAACGCCTACCGCGCCGACAACGAGCGGGTACGTCTGGCGTTGAATGCCGGGGCCTTGCTTGGCTCTTTCGTCTGGGACGTGAGAAACAACACGCTGTCAGCCGATGAACGTTTCACCCGTACGTTCTCCTATCCGCCGGATCAGGACTTGAGCAATCTGGCGCAGGACATTGCCGAGTCGCGCATTCATCCCGATGACCACGCCTGGGTGCAGGAGCGGGTCGCCCATTGCGTGCAGACCGGTGAGCCGTATAACGCCGAATATCGGGTATTGCGCAGCGATGGCAGTTATCTGTGGGTGCTGGCCAGCGGTGGTTGCGAGTTCGACGAGCAGGGCGAGCCACTGCGCTTTCCAGGCGTGTTGATCGACATTCATGAACGCAAGATTGCCGAAGAATCCCTGCTCAAATTTACCCGCAACCTCGAACAGCGTGTGGGCGAAGAAGTCGAGGCGCGGCTGGCGGCCGAAGAGCAATTGCGCCAGTCGCAGAAGCTCGAAGCCATTGGCGGCCTCACCGGTGGCGTTGCTCACGACTTCAACAACTTGCTGCAAGTGATTGCCGGCAATCTACATCTTCTTGCGCGCCACGAACCGGACAACGCCAACGTGCAGCGCCGCGTCAGTGCTTCGCTGGCGGCCGTCGAGCGCGGCGCCAAGCTGTCCTCGCAATTGCTCGCGTTTGCCCGGCGCCAGCCGTTGTCGCCGGCAGTGTGCAATCCGCGGCAGATCTTCGAAGGTGTCGGCGAATTACTGCAGCGAGCGCTGGGTGAAACCATTCAGATCGATGTGCAGCTGCCGCAGCAACCGTGGCATATAAACGTCGACCGCAACCAGTTGGAAAACGCCATTCTCAACCTGGCGATCAACGCTCGCGATGCGATGAAGGGCGAGGGCACCATTGCACTCAGCGCCGCCAACATGCGCCTCGATCGCGAGTTCTGCGCCGGTAAAGGCATCGTCCCCGGCGAGTTTGTCAGCGTTGCCGTCAGTGACAGCGGTGCCGGCATTGCGCCAGGCATTCTCGAGCAAGTGTTCGAACCGTTTTTCACCACCAAGGCCGACGGCCAGGGCACCGGGCTGGGCCTGAGCATGGTGTTCGGTTTCGTCAAACAGAGCGGTGGCCACGTCGAGATCGTCAGTACCGTTGGCGAGGGCACGCGGGTGCAATTGTATTTTCCGCGTAGCTTGCGACCGATCCTTGATGAGTCACCCAATCTGCAAAGGCAGCAGAGTGGCGGCGACGAGACGATTCTGGTGGTCGAAGACAACGACGCGGTGCGCGCCTCGGCGGTCGAGTTGTTGCGTGAGGAGGGTTACCGCGTGTTGACCGCCGGCCACGGCGATGCGGCCATGCAAATGCTCCTCGAAGGTGTCGCGGTCGACCTGATCTTCACCGACGTGGTCATGCCGGGACTGATCAAGAGTTCCGACCTGTTCGCCTGGGCCAAGGTGCAGACGCCGCCGGTGGCGGTGCTGTTCACCTCCGGGCACACCCGCGACATCATTTCGCGCAATCACCAGTTAAGCCCTGACACCCATTTGCTGAGCAAACCGTATAGCCCGGAAGCCATGTTGCAGATGATTCGGGTGGTGCTCGGTAGCTGAGCGTTGAACATTCCTTCACCAAGGCAGGTCGATGACTTCCAAACGTACCTCCAAAGCGCCCGCCGGCATGGTCCGGGTACGTGGCGCGCGTGAACACAACCTGAAGAACGTCGACGTCGACATCCCCCGCGATGCGCTGGTGGTGTTCACCGGGGTGTCCGGTTCGGGCAAGTCGTCACTGGCGTTTTCCACCTTGTATGCCGAAGCCCAGCGCCGCTACTTCGAATCGGTGGCGCCGTATGCGCGGCGGCTGATCGATCAGGTCGGCGTGCCGGACGTCGATTCGATTGAAGGCCTGCCGCCGGCCGTGGCCCTGCAACAGCAACGCGGCACGCCGAGCACGCGCTCGTCGGTGGGCAGCGTTACCACGTTGTCGAGCCTGATCCGCATGCTCTATTCGCGCGCCGGCAGTTATCCGCCGGGGCAGCCGATGTTGTACGCCGAGGACTTTTCGCCCAACACGCCGCAGGGTGCATGCCCCGAATGTCATGGTCTTGGTCGGGTCTATGAAGTCACCGAGGCGCTGATGGTGCCGGATCCGAACCTGACCATTCGCCAGCGCGCCGTGGCGTCCTGGCCGTTGGCGTGGCAGGGGCAGAACCTGCGCGACATCCTTGTGACCATGGGCATTGATGTCGATATTCCGTGGAAGAAACTGCCGAAAAAGCAGCGCGACTGGATCCTCTTCACCGAAGAAACCCCGACCGTGCCGGTGTACGCCGGGCTGACCCCGGAAGAAACCCGCGTCGCCCTCAAACGCAAGATGGAGCCGAGTTATCAGGGCACCTTCACCGGCGCCCGCCGCTACATCCTGCACACGTTTACCCATTCGCAAAGTGCGCTGATGAAGAAGCGCGTCTCGCAATTCATGCTCGGCAGCCCTTGCCCGTTGTGCGATGGCAAGCGCCTGAAGCGCGAAGCGTTGTCAGTGACGTTTGCCGGGTACGACATTGGCGAGTTGTCGCAGATGCCGTTGTTGCAAGTGGCCGAGGTTTTGAAACCCGTGGCGACGCAAAGTTTTCTGGAGCACGCCGAGGAAACCGGCGAGACCTTGAGCCACGCGCAAACCCGTGAGGCCCGCCAGCAACGCGTGGCCCACGGCGCCAGCGGGCACGCCAGTGCGCCGGATGTGCGGCATACGCCGAACCTGTCGCTGGAAAAACGCTTGGCGGCGCAGCGTATTGCCGAGGATTTACTGGAGCGGGTCAGCACCCTGACCGATCTGGGTCTCGGTTATCTGGCGCTGGAGCGCAGCACGCCAACGCTGTCGTCCGGCGAGTTGCAGCGTTTGCGCCTGGCGACACAATTGGGTTCGCAATTGTTCGGGGTGATTTACGTGCTCGACGAGCCATCCGCCGGTTTGCACCCGGCCGATGGCGAGGCGTTGTTCGAGGCCTTGCAACGCTTGAAGGCGGACGGCAACACGCTGTTTGTGGTCGAGCATGATCTGGAAACCATGCGCCGTGCCGACTGGCTGATCGATGTCGGCCCGGCAGCGGGCGAGCAGGGTGGGCAGGTGCTGTACAGCGGCCCGCCGGCAGGACTGGCCGCGATCGAACAATCGCAGACTCGCGCGTATCTGTTTGCCGAATCGCAACGCCAGACAGGAGCGGCGCGTAAACCGACGGCGTGGCTGAAACTCGAGGGCATTACCCGCAATAATCTGAACAACCTCAGTGCGGAATTTCCCTTGGGCTGCTTTACCTCGGTGACGGGTGTGTCCGGCTCCGGCAAGTCGAGCCTGGTCAGTCAGGCCTTGCTGGAACTGGTCGGCGCGCAGTTGGGGCGTCCAACAGTGGAAAACGAAGCGGAAGAACTCAGCCTCGAAGACGACGCACCGCAGCTCAGCAGCGGCCAGGTGACGGCGGGGCTGGAGTCGATCAAGCGACTGGTGCAGGTCGATCAGAAACCGATCGGCCGCACGCCACGTTCCAATCTGGCGACCTACACCGGGTTGTTCGACAACGTGCGCAAGCTGTTCGCCGCGACCCCTGAGGCACGTGAGGCGGGCTATGACGCCGGGCAGTTTTCCTTCAACGTCGCCAAGGGCCGTTGCGCGACGTGCGAGGGTGAAGGCTTTGTCAGCGTCGAGTTGTTGTTCATGCCCAGCGTTTATGCGCCGTGCCCGACCTGTCACGGCGCGCGCTACAACCCACAAACACTGGCGATCCTGTGGGATGGCTTGAGCATTGCGCAGGTGCTGCAATTGACCGTCGATGAAGCGGTGGCGGTGTTTGCCGAGCAACCGGGGATTCGCCGTTCACTGGAAGTGCTGCGTGACATCGGCCTCGGTTATCTGCGTCTGGGTCAGCCGGCCACAGAGCTTTCCGGCGGTGAAGCACAACGCATCAAACTGGCCACCGAGTTGCAGCGCAACCAGCGCGGCGCGACCTTGTATGTGCTGGATGAACCGACCACCGGGTTGCATCCGCGCGATGTTGATCGGCTATTGGAACAGCTGGATACGTTGGTGACGGCGGGGCACACGGTGATCGTGGTCGAGCACGAAATGCGCGTGGTCGCGCAGAGTGACTGGGTGATCGACAGCGGGCCGGGGGCGGGGGATCAGGGCGGCAGGATTGTCGCTGCCGGCACGCCGCAGAAGGTTGCGGCGAGCAAGAAGAGCCGTACCGCGCCGTTTCTCGCTAGTGCTTTGAACCGATAGGAGCGTTGGCATGACTGACGTCTTCGCGAGCAAGCTCGCTCCCACAGGTTTTTCGGGTGTGCCTGTAAGTCGGGTACACACTGTTCACTGTGGGAGCGAGCTTGCTCGCGAAAGCGGTTGATCAGGCACCATCAAGGGTGCGGCGGACCTTGTCGAGCAGCTCGCTGATCTGAAACGGCTTGACCAGCATGTCCATGCCACTGCCCAGAAACACTTGGCGATTGATCGCCGTTTCCGCATACCCGGTCATGAACAGAATCGGCAGCCCATCACGCCAGCCCCGCGCAACATCCGCCAACTCGCGCCCGCTCATGCGCGGCAGGCCGACATCGGTCAGCAGCAGGTTGATTGATTCATCGTTCTGCAAGCGCTCCAGCGCCGTTTCGATATCCGCCGCCTGGGTGCAGCGATAACCCGCGTCCTCCAGCACTTCGGTGACAAACATGCGCACCGACGGCATGTCTTCGACAATCAGTACATGCTCACCGCTGCCTTGCGGATCGATTACGGGTGGGGGGATGTCAGCCCCAGTCGGATCGGTGGTGGCCGGCAACATGATCGTCACTTCGGTGCCGCGCCGGGCGACACTGCGGATGTGCGCGTCGCCACCCGATTGACGGGCAAAACCATAGATCGTCGACAACCCCAGCCCAGTCCCCTGGCCCAACGGTTTGGTGGTGAAAAACGGATCGAAGACTTTATCGATGACGTTGTGCTCGATCCCGGTCCCGTCGTCACGCACCGACAGTGCCACGTACGCGCCATCGGCCAGATTCGGGTCGCCATGGGAGTAAGCGGCGTAGGTGCTGACCCAGACATTGCCGCCTGTCGGCAGCGCATCGCGGGCGTTGATCACCAGATTCAATACCGCGCTTTCCAGTTGCACCGGGTCAACCAACGCGATCGCCGGTTTGCTGGTCAGCTCTAGCTTGAGGGTGATCCGTTCACCGATGGTGCGCATCAGCAATTCTTCCAGCGAGCGGACTTGGTCGTTGATGTCCACCGGCCGTGTATCCAGCGGCTGCTGCCGGGCGAAGGCGAGCAAGCGATGGGTCAGGGACGCGGCACTCATCGCCGAATTCAGCGCCGCTTCGCTATAGAACTGCACCTTGTCCAGGCGCTCGTCGGCGACACGCTTCTGAATCAACTCCAGGCTGGTGATGATGCCGGTCAGCAGGTTGTTGAAGTCATGGGCGATGCCGCCGGTGAGCTTGCCCAGCGCATCCATTTTCTGCACTTGCAGCAGTTGCGCCTCGGCGCGCACGCGTTCGGCGGTTTCCTTGGCCAGTTGGTTGGTGGTGTCGTCCAGGCGCGCCAGATGCGAGCGTTCGCGATGGCGATGTTCGGTGACGTCTTCGACAAATACCAGGCTCAACTCTGGCGTGCGATACGGTGAAATTTGCCACTCGGTCTCGCGAATCTGGCCCTGCACGCGCATGTTCAGCGTGCCTTTCCAGCGCTCGCCATCGACCAGACGCAGGCGTAGTTCATTGAGGATGGCGCTTTGATCCTCGGCGAAGCATTCACGCAGGGCTAGTGGGTCTTGATTGTCGAGAATCAGTTGCGCGAAGGCATGGTTGCACTCATGCACCTTGAGGCTGGCATCGAGCACCGCGATCGGCGCCGACACATTGGCGAAAATCTCGCGAAACCGCGCTTCACTTTCGCGCAGAGCGTTTTCCGTGTCGCGCACCCGTAGCAGCGTGCGCAGCGTGGCCAGCAGCACGTCCGGGTCGACCGGGTGAATCAGATAGGCGTCGGCCCCGGCGTCGAGGCCGGTGATGATGTCACCGGTCTGGATCGATGCTGCGGAGACGTGGATCACTGGCAGCAATGCTGTGCGAGTGTCCGCACGCAGAATTCGCACGATGTCGAAACCGCTCATGTCCGGCAGATTGACGTCGAGGATCAGGGCGTCGAGCACTTCACTTTCGATCAACGCCAGCCCCTCGCCACCCGTGCCGGCCTCCAGCACCTCATAGCCGTGACGCTCCAGCCGTCGGCGCAGGGCGTAGCGGGTGGCGACGTTGTCGTCGACGATCAACAGGCGGATATCACGTTTCATCGACGTTCTCCAGAGCGATCGCCAGCGGAATGACCACGAAGAAGGTCGAGCCGACCCCCGGCGTGCTTTCCAGCCCGACTTCACCGCCGAGCAGGGCCGCGAAGCGTTTGCACAGTGACAACCCCAGCCCGGTGCCGCGCAGACGTTTCTGCAGCGGCGAGTCGACCTGGGAAAAGTCCTCGAACAATGCACCATGCAGCTCCGCAGCGATACCGATTCCGGTGTCGCTAACGGCAAAACGCACCTTGTCCACGCCTTCGAGGCGCGCGGACACCCGCACTTCACCACGGGTGGTGAACTTCAGCGAATTGGAAATGAAGTTGCGCAGGATCTGCGCGAGTTTCTTGTCATCGGTGTACAGACGGGGCAAACCGACCGGCTCTTCGAAGATCAGATCGACCGCCGAGGCGTCGACGATCGGTCGGAACATCCCGCGCAGTGCCGAGAACAGGTCGAACATGTCGAACCAGGCCGGGGAAATCGTGATGCGTCCGGCCTCGATCTTCGCCAGATCGAGCAGGTCATCGACCATGTCGCTGAGTTCGCGTGCGGCGGTGCTGACGAACGCTACCTGTTTGTGCTGTTCCGGGCTGAGCGGGCCGTCGAGTTCGTCAGCAAGCAGGCTGTTGATGCTCAGAATCGAACCCAGCGGCGTGCGGAACTCATGGCTCATGTACGACAGGAAACGGCTCTTCAGATCCGAGGCCTGGCGCAGTTCCTCCGCCTGCATGTCGAGCTCGGCGTACAGGGCCAATACGCCCTGGTTGGTTTCATCGAGTTCTTCGCGCAAGGCCGCAGTTTCGCTCTGCAACTGCGCAATCAGCGCGGCCTGCTCGGCACTGCTCAGAATCGGCGACTCAGCCATGGGCGGCCTCCAGGGCAACGACCAGCACCGTTACATCGTCGCGCCCGCGACAGAAGTCGCGGTGCAGGACGCTGGCTATCACGGCGGGATGGCGGTGCACCAGGCCGGGGTAGTCTTGAAGGTTCCAACGGGACTGCAAGCCGTCGCTGTACATGATCAATAGATGTCCGTTCACGTGAGCATAGTCAAAGGGCCGGGCTTTCCGGTATTGCACGCCGACAATGCCCGGGTGCGAAGCGAGGCCGCGGGACTTGTCGGCGTTGATCAGGCTGGCGCCGATGTTGCCCACGCCAGCGAAGGTCAGGCTGTCGCGCCTGCCGTCGAACTGGCTAAACGCGACGGCGCCGCCACGCGTGCCGATCATGTCGCGATGCATGTCTTCCATCAGCATGACCGGTTCGGCGAACGGTGTAAGGGCGAAGGTTTTGGCGCCGGCGCGGCCAGCGCGTTCGGCTTCCTCGCCATGGCCGAGGCCGTCGATCACCAGCGCGCTGATGCTGGCGCCTTCATACGCCAGGTGCCAGACATCACCGCACGCCGGATCGTCGTGCAACGAATGCTGGCTGACGCCGTAGCGGATATCCGGTTCGCGGTCGTTGCGTGGGTAAAGTCGTGCCAGCAACACCGCGCCACGCGCGTCGGCATAGACATCGAACACCTCGGTCTGCCGCGATACCGCGCCGAGGCCGATCCCCTGAGTGCCGCCCGTAGAGAATCCGTCGGCCATGCAGGCCTCCAGATCAAAGCCTTGAGCGCGATCCACCGCGAGCATCTCGATGCCGAAACCCGTGGGCCGAGGTAATACTCGAAGATGCAGTGCGCCGTGAGTGGCATGTTTGAGCACATTGCTCGCCAGTTCAGTGGCAACCAACGCGACACGCCCGGCATCGCGCTCGTCAAAGCCATGCTGTTCAGCGAGTTGCTGCGCGGTGCGCCGGGCATAACCGATCTGACTGCTGTCTTCGATTGGCAGAACCTGGGTCAACGTCCCCACGATATTCATGTCCATCGGGTGATCGTTATGCGTGTGCCTTTGCCGGGCTCGGTATCGAGTTCGAACTCTTCGACCAGCCGTTTCGCCCCCGTCAGGCCCAGGCCCATGCCGCTGCCGGAGGTCCAGCCGTCGGTCATCGCCAGTTTGATATCGGCAATGCCCGGACCTTCATCACGAAACGTCAGGCGCAGACCGACCTTGTGATCCTCATCGAGGATCTGCCAGTCCATGTCGCCGCCACCACCGTAAACCATGGTATTACGCGCCAGTTCGCTGACCGCCGTGACCATTTTCGTCAGGTCGATCAGGCGCATGCCGCATTCGGTGGCCAGTTTGCGTGCTGTCTGGCGCGCGAGCACGACATCCTGCTCGATGTGGATGGGTTGAGTACCGCTGCTGCGTACGGTCATTGCCGGTCTACTCGTTCCTGCAGCAGCTTCATCCCGCGCTCGACGTTCAATGCCGTGCTGACCCCGGGCAGGGTCAGACCGAGTTCGACCAGGGTGATCGCCACCGCCGGCTGCATGCCGACCAGCATGGTTTCGGCGTCCATGATTTTCGACAGCCCGGAAATCGTGCTGATCATCCGGCCAATGAACGAGTCGACCATGTCCAGCGCCGAGATGTCGATCAGCACGCCCCGTGCCGAAGTCTTGCTGATGCGCTCGGACAAGTCGTCCTGCAGAGTGAGGGCGAGTTGGTCATGCATATCGACCTGAATGGTCACCAGCAGGAACTTGCCCATCTGGAGAATCGGGATACGTTCCATGCTTATACCGTCTTGACGAGGCTGACACCCAGACGGGTCAGGGCCAGTTTCAATGCGTCGGCCAGATTGGCCTTGGTCACCACGCCTTGCAGGTCGAGACCGAGGTGGACGATGGTCTGCGCGATTTGCGGGCGTACGCCACTGATGATGCAGTCGGCGCCCATCAGGCGTATCGCGGTGACGGTTTTCAGCAGGTGCTGGGCAACCAGGGTATCGACGGTCGGCACGCCGGTGATGTCGATGATGGCGATTTCCGAACCGGTGTCGACGATACGTTGCAGCAGCGACTCCATCACCACTTGCGTGCGTTGCGAATCGAGGGTGCCGATCATCGGCAGGGCGAGCACGCCATCCCACAGTTTGACCACCGGGGTCGACAGTTCCAGCAGTTCTTCCTGTTGCCGCTTGATCACCGCCTCGCGGGATTTCTGGAAGGTGCGGATGGTGTGCAGGCCGAAGGCGTCGAGCAGCTCGGAGATTTCCCAGAGCTGTTCGGCGAGCAGCGCCGGTTGTTCTTTGTAGTGGCTCTGCAGCAAGTTAAACAACGGGCCTTTGAGGGCGAAGATGAAACTGGCGGTCTGCTGCGAATCCTGGCCGAGCAGGGCGCGGCTGTGGGACAGTTTTTCGAGGAACTGACGCGTGGTTTCCCAGCCAGGCGCGGCCACGTTGGTGCCATTGTCATTTTGCAGACCCGTGATCACCAGTTGCAGGAATTCGCCGGTTTGTTGCTGTATGTCGTGGTCTTTCAGATTGCGCGTGGCACCGCTGGCTTCCAGTCCGTTGACCCATTCACTGAGCAGTTGTGCATGCTTGTTTTTCATCGCATCGAGTGTGCTGTTCTGCAGTGCTGCCATGTGCCTGTTGCTCCGTCGCGAATTGGGGGGCGATCGTGAAAATGATCGCCGCGAAGTGATCGACATTTGCCGTTCGAAATAGTTGTTCGTTCCTGCACGTATATTTTTGATCTGGCGCAAGTAACGTCCCGGTAACTCTAGTCGGCGTGGCCGCAAGCGGCGATGTTTTGAACGATGGCGCGGGTCAGGCTTCGAATCGTTAACACCCGGCGGATGTGTGTCGGGGGTGTTTGACCAACGAGGTGGCCATGAACGAGCAAACGAAGCAGAGCCAATCTGGCGAACCAATCAATCGCAATGATCCGGCTATCGACCCGCAGGTACCGGGGCAGCCGGCGCCGACGCAGCATCAGGGCGAAAAAGAGCAGGCGCAGAGTGCCGACCCGGCGGTGGATCAGAAAAACCAGCACACGGACAACGACAATGAGTTCAGTCCGGGCTTCGAACCGCAGCCGGATCGGGCGAAGCCGGGGGAGGAGACGGATGCCGATATTGATACGGACGGGGGTTGATGTTCGGCGGATATGGCAAGGCCGCATCTTATGGATGCGGCCTTTTTTTCGCTTGAGTCTGGTGGTGTGGCTGAGATCAATCCCCCTCACCCCAACCCTCTCCCCCAAGGGGGCGAGGGGGAAAGGGAGCCGATCTTGGTGCTTTTCAAAAGCTGAGTTCAACTCGAGATTTCAGGTCGGCGTAACTCGAACATTCACCTCGGTCGGCTCCCTCTCCCTCCGGGCGGTCCGACGTTTCGGGAGGGCTGGGGTGAGGGTAAGGCTGTTTACTTGCTGGGATGCTTGGCCTGCAATTCCTTGGCGGCGGCGAGGTGTTTTTCCAGCCCCGGCAGCATTTTCTGCGCAAACGCTTTCAATTCCGTAGCGCCTTTGACCTTGTCATCGGTCACGGTATTGGCTTGTTTCTTGAACAGCTCGATGGTCTCTTCATGCGCCTTCACCTGATTATTGGCGTAAGCGGCGTCGAAGGATTCATCGCGCAGGTCGAGGATTTTTTCCTTGGCCTGTTTGACCAGAGTCGTGGTGTCCGGGACTTCGATGTCATTGGCCTTGGCAATGGTCGCCAGTTCATCGTTGGCTTTGCCGTGATCGGTGATCATCATGTTGGCGAACGCCTTGATGTCCGCCGATTGGCTTTTTTCCAGGGCCAGGCGGCTGGTTTCGATTTCGGCGATGCCACCGGCTGCGGCGTTATCGACGAAGTCATTGTCCGTCGTGGCGAAAGCACTGCCCATGCCACTGCTCAGGGCGACAGCCAAAACGAGATGACGCAGGTTGAATCCGTCCATTGATGTATCTCCACGCAGGTTGTTGTCGGTGTTATCCAATGGAGGCAACGCTGCAGACAAAGGTTTTATCGCATTTGCGACAGGGCGACGAACGGCCACCGCTGATCTGACAGGTGGTCGACAGAACGGCTCAACCAAGGCCATTCTGATAACGGGCCAGCGCATCGGTCGCGCTGGCTGCCGATCAACTGACGGAGGTGTTCCATGCCGGTTCCCCATGACCTGTTTCAGGACTTGAGTTGCACGAAGGAAGAGATCCAGCAAAAACGCACCCAGGATCCACGACTGGATTCACTGATCAACAAGTATTCCCAAGCCGACGCCGACGTGGTCAAGGCCGAAACGGCCACCTCGGATGCTCCCACCGACGATGCATTAAAAAAACTCAAAGAGAAGCGCCTCAAGGTGAAAGACGAAATCGTCAGCCATTTGCAGGCCCCGTCCTGATTCTCCATTGATCCGCCGACCTGCGGTTGCGGATTGACTGGAACGACAGCCACGACCGGCACCTCGAATGAACAGAGTCTTCCATCATCGACTCTTTGCGAGGTGCCTTATGAACGATCCCAAATTCCCCAGTGAAGAGCAGGGCGCATTCGACCCGGTTCCCACCCATCCCGAACCCAACAGCCCGGCGCATACCACCGCTAACCCCGAAGAGCCGGATGAGGATTTGCCTGAAGACGAAGATCCGGACAAGTTCGACAAATCGAGTAACTGACAGACCGCTTTCGCGAGCAAGCTCGCTCCCACAAGGTCCTCGGCTGACCACAGCATTCGTGGACAACACAATCCAATGTGGGAGCGAGCTTGCTCGCGAAGGCGTCAATCCATGCAACACAAAAACATCAGATTCACTTCAGGGCCGCATCCAACGGCATCCGCGCCATATGCGTCGCCTTCAGCGAGCCGAAATACAACCACTGCCCATACTCGCGCACCGTGGTAATCGGCGAGTAATTGCCGCTGCTGGCATCCTGCAGATTGGCAATCACCTTGCCGTCCAGATCCAGTCCCAGCACAAACCCGCGCTTCTCCACCGGCTTAGGCAAAACTGTCAACGCCCGCACAATCATCTTGCGTACGAAGGGGTGCCCGGCGGTGCCATCGAGCAGGGCATTGCGCGGTGCATACAACGCCACCCAAAAGCGGTTGCTGCCATTGAATGCAAGATTGTCCGGCAGCCCCGGCAGGTTGTCGATGAACAAATCGTGGGTGCCGGCTTTAGGCCCCGTCAGCCAGTAACGGCTGATGCGATAGGCGCCGGTTTCATTGACCAGTACATAGGCGTCATCCGGGCCGAGGGTCACGCCGTTGGCGAATTCCAGCTTATCCAGCAACACGCTGGTTTTACCGGTCTGAAAGTCATAGCGCAGCAGGCGTCCGTCGCCGCCGTGCTCGATGATCGCTTCGCCGTCATGGCCATAGCCCCAACGACTGGAAGCGTCGCTGAAATAGGCGTAATGCCCGGACTTGTCGATGGCGACGTCATCGGTGAAGCCGAATGCCAGACCATTGGCCGCCGTGGTCAAAGGAATCAACTGACCTTGCGCATCAAGGGACAGCAAGCCCTTGACGCCGTCGGCGATCACCAGCAAGCCGTTCGGATGTCGGGCCAAACCGAGCGGACGACCACCGGTGTCGGCGAGTACTTTGCGTTGCTGGCCGTCGAGGCTGGTACGGATCAGTCGGCCGTCGTGCAGCCCGGTAATCAAGAAGTCACTCTCCAGCAGCAAGGCTTCCGGCCCTTCGATGTCGCTCGGCCCGACCTGCGCTGCGCCTTTGAGTTTCTGGTTTTCGGCGTAAATGCCTTCTGTCAGCGAAGGTGCTGGAGGTGGCGTCCAGGCCACGGGTTCGACTTTGGTCGGCATCAACAATAAGAACGCGATGACGATAAGGATCAGCAGCAACAACAGATGCCGTAGCTTCACGCGCTGGCCCTCGCCGAGGCCAGGTACTGGGCGGCCATGTCACGCAGCGCCAGCATCGACGCGGCAGATTCGCGCTCGATGCGGCGCTTGAGCAGCAAGTGATTGGCGATGCGCATGCCCAAGCCGTCGAAGCGATAATCCAGTGTGCGCACAAATCGCGTGCCGTTACCCTCGGCGCCGCATTCATAGGTCAGCAGCAACGACAAGCCATGATCGCCCTGCGCCCGCGCGCACCAGCGTCGGCCGGGCAGGTACTCAGTCACTTCCCAGCTCAAGTGGCCTTCACGGCCGCCGGCATGAATGTCCTCTTCAAAGCGCGCGCCGGCATGCAGCGGGCCGTGTGGGCCGTCGATCTTCAGCGACGACGGGTGCCACTCCGGCCAGCGCCCGACACTGGCGGCATAGGCGAGCACGGCAACCGGTTCACCGGTGATATCGATCTGGTGCTGCATGCGGGTCATGGGCATTCTCGAATAGCTCAAAGGGGCGGGTTCCGGTTCCCAGTACAGGGTGCCGAACAGGTAGTCCATCAACGGCAGGACGATATTGAAATTGCGCTCCTGCATGCGCTCGCGGCGATGATGCAGTTCGTGCAGGCGGCGCATCTGGCGGATCCACGGCAGGCGCGTCACCGGGTTGTCCGGCGGCAGATGCTCGCAGGCATGAAACACTTCATAGGTCAGATAACCCAGGATCATGCAACCGCCAAACAGCCCGGCGACGTTGGCGTTGAATTGCGCGAACAACCACCATAGCGGCAGGGTGATCAGCAATGTATGAACGACGATCAGCCATGCGGGAAACAGAATCACCCGCCAGTCGCGAGCGCTGTCGTAAGTCATGTGCCCGGGGGTGAAAAAACTGTGATGGTCGCCAGCGTGGCGGGCGTAGAACAGTTTGGCAAAAGCCTTTTTGTGGTGGCCGAGATGACGGTGCACCGTGTATACGCCGAAGTTGAAGAACAACAGCGTCAGCGGCACCGTCAGCCATTCCAGCCCACTGACCTGTTGCACGCGGCTCCAGAAGGCGCCAATGGCCAATACCCCGAACAGCAGCACGAAAGCGCCGTGCAGCCACGGGTTGTAGAACGGGTGAATGGCCGCACGGTAGCGGCTGCGAAATGCCTCGGTGGTCTGCCTCACTGCGCTCACCTGTCGGTATCGTTGTTATACCCGGCAGATTAGCCGATCCGGCCGTTTGTGCAGGCCGGACCTTGAGGTCACATGCGCCATGATCCGGTGTAAAGCGGCCGGTTCAGCTCAACGGGTTCCAGCGCTGCGACCAGTCGTCATCGGCCCTGATCACGTCGCGCAGCAGGTCAAAGGCCTGTTGCAGGATCGCCGAGTCACGATCGCGCGAATACACCAGGTAAGTCGGATAGCTGAATTCCGGGGCTTTGGTCACCGCTTCGAGTGCGCCGCTCTCCAGATAGGTACGCACGACGCGGGTGCGGAAATAGCCGCTGCCACCGTGTTCGAGAATGTATTGCAGCGCCAGCGGGCCGAGGTTGAAACTCAACGCGGCTTTGGCTTTTTCTGGCAGGGCGGCGTCGTGCTGACGGCGGAAGTCCGGGCCCCAATCGATGTAGACGTAGGGATCCGGGCGCTCGGGCGCACGTACCAGAATCAGTTTTTCCTCCAGCACTTGCTCCACCTGCAGTCCCGGCCAGTATTCCGGCTGATAGACCAGCGCCGCGTCGAGTACGCCGAGTTCGAGCTGGCGCAGGAGGTTTTCGCCGTCGCGGATTTCCATGCGCAGGGCATGCCCGGGGATTTTTTCGCGCAGTTCGGCGGCCCAACTGAGCATCAGCGGATTGCACAGGCTGACTTCGCCACCGATGTGCAGCACGTTGTGATAACCCTCGGGCAACGGCAGATCCCGGCGCGCCGCTTCCCAGGTCTGCACCAGTTGATTGGCGTAGACCACGAAAGCCTCGCCATTGGGCGTCAGTTTCGCCCCGGCGCGATTGCGCACGAACAAGGTGCTGCCCAACTGGCTTTCGAGTTTCTGCACCCGGGCGGTGATCGCCGTTTGCGTGACGAAGAGCTTCTGCGCGGCGGCGGCGAGACTGCCGTGGCGGACGATTTCGAGGAAGGTGCGAGCGAGGTCGATGTCCATGGGCAGGCCAATGCAAAAGGTTCGCGCATTGTAAGTGCAGCCTCGGCGGCGCGTCATCGTCGACAGCATGCGCAGGCCTTTGTCGCGCCGCCCCGGCCATCGGGCAGCCGAGGCGTGCCCGGTAAGCGTTTCAGGGGTAGAATGCGCGCCTAACCGTGACCGCCTGACTAAAAAAACTATGTCCTTGCCCAAGCATCATCTGGAATTGCTCAGCCCTGCCCGCGATGTCGCCATCGCCCGTGAGGCGATTCTCCACGGCGCCGACGCCGTGTACATCGGCGGCCCGAGCTTCGGCGCGCGCCACAACGCCTGCAACGAAGTCGGTGAAATTGCCGAACTGGTGGAGTTCGCCCGTCGTTACCACGCGCGCATTTTCACCACCATCAACACCATCCTGCACGACAACGAACTGGAGCCGGCGCGCAAGCTGATCCATCAGTTGTACGACGCCGGTGTCGATGCGCTGATCGTGCAGGATCTGGGTGTGATGGAGCTGGACATTCCGCCGATCGAACTACACGCCTCGACCCAGACTGACATCCGCACCCTTGAGCGAGCGAAATTCCTCGATCAGGCCGGTTTCTCGCAACTGGTGCTGGCCCGTGAGCTGAACCTGCAGGAAATCCGTGCGATTGCCGATGAAACCGATGCTGCCGTCGAGTTCTTCATCCATGGCGCGTTGTGCGTGGCGTTCTCCGGGCAGTGCAATATTTCCCACGCGCAAACCGGTCGCAGCGCTAACCGTGGCGACTGCTCGCAAGCCTGCCGTTTGCCGTACACCCTCAAAGATGAAAAGGGTGGCGTGATCGCCTATGAAAAACACCTGCTGTCGATGAAGGACAACAACCAGAGCGCCAACATCCGCGCACTAGTCGAAGCCGGCGTGCGTTCGTTCAAGATCGAAGGTCGCTACAAGGACATGGGCTATGTGAAGAACATCACCGCCTACTACCGCCAGCGCCTCGACGATGTGCTCGAAGACCGCCCGGACCTGGCCCGCGCTTCCAGCGGCCGCACCGCGCACTTCTTCCTGCCTGACCCGGAAAAAACCTTCCACCGTGGCAGCACCGACTATTTCGTCACTGATCGCAAGATCGACATCGGCGCTTTCGACTCGCCGACCTTCACCGGTCTGCCGGTCGGCATCGTCGAGAAAGTCGCCAAGCGTGACATGCAAGTGGTGACCCACGAGCCGCTGTCCAACGGTGATGGCCTGAACGTATTGGTCAAGCGCGAAGTGGTCGGTTTCCGCGCCAACATCGCTGAAGCCAAAGGCGAGTTCGAGGAAGACGGCGAGAAGCGTTACCGCTACCGCGTCGAGCCGAACGAAATGCCCGAAGGCTTGTACAAGCTGCGCCCGAACCACCCGTTGAACCGCAACCTCGACCACAACTGGCAACAGGCGCTGCAAAAGACTTCTTCAGAGCGTCGCGTGGCCCTGAGCTGGGTCGCCCGCCTGCGTGAAGAACAACTGGAAGTCACCGCCACCAGCGAAGAAGGCATCAGCGCCAGCGTCACCCTCAACGGCCCGTTCGGCGTCGCCAACAAGCCTGAGCAAGCGCTGGAACAGTTGCGCGATCTGCTCGGCCAACTCGGCACCACGCAGTATCACGCCACCGACATCAAGCTGGATGCGCCACAGGCGTTCTTCATCCCCAACTCGCAGCTCAAAGCCCTGCGCCGTGAAGTGATCGAAAACCTGACTGCAGCGCGTGTCGCCGCTCATCCGCGTGGCGGCCGTAAAGCCGAAACCAGCCCGCCGCCGGTGTACCCGGATTCGCACCTGACCTTCCTCGCCAACGTCTACAACCAGAAGGCGCGCGACTTCTACCACCGTCACGGCGTGAAGCTGATCGACGCGGCGTACGAAGCGCACGAAGAAGCGGGCGAAGTGCCGGTAATGATCACCAAGCACTGCCTGCGCTTCTCCTTCAACCTGTGCCCGAAACAGGCCAAAGGCGTGACCGGCGTGCGCACCAAAGTCGCGCCGATGCAGTTGATCCACGGCGATGAAGTGCTGACGCTGAAGTTCGATTGCAAGCCGTGCGAAATGCACATCATCGGCAAGATGAAGGGCCACATCCTCAACCTGCCGCAACCGGGCAGCGTGGTCGGCCACATCAGCCCTGAAGACCTGATGAAAACCATCCCGCGCGCACCGCACTAAGCGACTGGCAGGCGCGTTGCTCCGGCATCGCGCCTGCCGACGTGCAGCGGGCCGCAGGACTGCCCGAGGCGTGCTGTTTACGCCTTGACCCAGCGCTGCCGGCTCCAGGCACTCAGCGAGTCCACTGCCAACACCAGCAACAGCATTGCCAGGATTACCGTGCTGGCTTGCGCCTCCTGAAACAGGCTGAGGCTCACATAGAGCATCTGGCCCAGTCCGCCTGCACCGACAAAACCCAGTACGCTGGCCATGCGGATGTTGTTTTCCCAGCGGTAAAGAATGTAGGCGAGCAGTTGTGGCGTAAGGTTCGGCAAGGTGCCGTAACAGAACGCCAGAAGCGGATTGCCGCCTTGCAAGCGGATCGCTTCGGCAGGTTGCGGCGGGGTGTTTTCCAGGGCTTCGGCAAACAGGCGGCCGAGCACGCCCGTGGTGTGCAGGGCGAGGGCGAGGGTGCCGGCGTTCGGCCCAAGCCCGGCAGCGAGCACCATCAGTGCCGCCCAGACCAGTTCCGGAATCGCCCGCAAACCGTTGAGCAACAGCCGCGAAACACTTTGTAGTGGCCAGCCGAAACGCCCGGCGGCGGGCAGGGCGAGGATGATTCCCAGCATCGCCGCGAGCAGGGTGCCGAGGGCCGACATGGCGAGGGTTTCCATCGAACCGTGAACAATGGCTCGCAGGTAACCGGTGCTCAAGTCCGGACTGAGAAAGCGCTGCACGTAAGCGCCCATCTGCCTCAGACTGTTGGCGCTGCTCAGCTCGCCGAGATCGAGGCCCAGATAGCTGAACGAGGCAAAGACCGCCGCGACGATAGCGGTGATCAGCAGCAGATTGATCAGGCGGTTCATGCCAGCCTCCAGCGCAACAAACGGCTGAATTGGTCGGCGGCCAGCACCAGTATCAGGAAGGTCAGCAGCATGCTGGCGACTTCTCCGCCGGCAAACATGCGGATCGACAGATCAATCTGCTGACCGAGCCCGCCGGCACCGACAAAACCCATCACCACTGACGCGCGGATCGCGCATTCCCAGCGATAGACCGTGTACGAGAGCAGTTCCGCCGCGACATTGGGCATGACGCCATAGGCAAAACTCGCCAGCCGGCCGCTGCCCGATTGCAGCAAGGCGTGGGCCGGGCGCTGATCGGTGGATTCGAAAATCTCCGCGTAGACCTTGCCGAGCATGCCGCTGTAGGTGATGGCGATGGCCAGCACGCCGGCCGCCGGCCCCAGACCGACCGCGCGGACAAACAACAGAGCCCAAACGATCTCCGGCACGCTCCGCAGAAAGATCAGCAAGCCGCGAATCGGCCAGCGTAACAACCGGCCCATGGCGCTCGGCACGCCACCGCGCGAGGCGGCGGACAACGACAGCGCACGACTCGCCAGCAACCCGGCCGGCACCGCCAGCAGCAGCGCCAGGGCCATGCCGGCGGTGGCGATGGCGAGGGTTTGCAGCGTGGCTTTGAGCAACAGCTGCAAGAAAGCTTGATCGTGCGCGGGCGGCCAGAAGGCCGAAACGAAACGACCCATTTCGCTGCGGCTGTCATCTTGCAGCAGCACGCCCAGATCCAGCTCGCTGAGCTGGATACCCGGCCACAGCAACGCAATCGCCAGCACGCTCAGCAACAGTCGCGGCCATGCCGCAGGATCGCGTGAATCGGCGCTCAGCATCGTGGAATCTGCACAGTCAGCGGCGCGACTGCAGCGGCGGGCGACTGCAGTTTTTCGTTGGCGTACAAGGCGTCGAGCATTTCCTCACTGACTTGCCCGGAAGGGCTGTCGAACAGGATCTGACCGTCGCGCAAACCGATCACCCGCGCAAAATGCGACAGCGCCAGGTCAACTGCATGCAGGCTCGCCACCAACGTGACGTTGTGCTCGCGGGCATGCCGCGACAGGATCGACAGGGTGTGCCCGGCCATCACCGGGTCCATCGCTGACACCGGTTCATCGGCAAGCAGAATTTGCGGTGCCTGGTACAACACCCGGGCGATGCCGACGCGCTGCAATTGGCCGCCGGACAGTTGCTGGCAATGAGCGAACAGTTTGTCGCCCAGATCGAGCCGTGCCAAAACGGCGCGAGCACCGCCCACGTCCAGTGGATGCAACAGGTTGAGCAGGCTTTTGCCCAGGCTCCATTGCCCGAGTTTGCCAGCCAGCACAGCGGTTACCACGCGTTGGCGCGGCGGTAGCGGCGGCGCCTGATGCACCAGGCCGATGCGCGCGCGCAGGCGTTGGCGCTGGCGGGCGGACAAGTGCCAGGCGCGTTCGCCAAGCACTTCGATCTCACCGCTGCTGGGCCGCAGCGCAGTGGCCAGCAGGTTTAGCAAACTCGATTTGCCGGCGCCGGACGGGCCGATGATGGCGACCTGTTCGCCCGCGCCAATCTGCAGGTCGACGCCGCGCAGTGCGTCGACGCCATTGGCGTGGCGCAGGCTGCCCTGTTTGAGGCTCAGGGTCATTTCAGCAGTTCGGCGGCGCGGGCGGCTTCCTCGATGCCCTTGTAGTTCTCAGGCTTGGTGTCGATGAAACGGCTGGCGGCCTGCAGATCAAGAATCTTCTTCTGTTCAGGGTTGGCCGGGTCCAGATCCAGGAAGGCTTTCTTGATTTTCGCCGCCACTGCCGGATCAAGGGTGCCGCGCACGGTCCAGTTGTAATCGAAGTAAGTCGGCGTCGTGGCGAAGACCTTGACCTTGTTGGTGTCGACCTTGCCGGCATCCACCAGCTTCTGCCAGACACTGGCGTTCAGTACGCCCGCGTCGACCTTGCCAGCCTGCACCCAGGCCACGGTGGCGTCGTGCGCACCGGAGTAGGCGACGCGGCTGAAATAGGCTTCAGGCTTGATGTTGTCGTTTTTCAGCATGAAGTAACGCGGCATCAGGCTGCCGGAGGTCGACGATACCGAGCCGAACGCGAAGGTCTTGCCTTTGAGGTCAGCGAGGCTGTGTACGTTCGGGTCGGCAGTGATGAATTTGCTGGTGAACTGCGCATCCTGTTCACGCTGCACCAGAGGGATGACCGGTGTTGTCGCGTCGGTTTTCAAACGGGCCTGAACAAAGGTGAAGCCGCCGAGCCAGGCCATGTCCAGACGATCGGTAGCCAGCGCTTCAACCACCGCCGGGTAATCGGCCACTGGTACGAACTGCACCTTCATGCCCAGTTGTTGTTCCAGATAGGCACCCAGCGGTTCGAACTTGCGCAGCAGTTCGGTCGGGGCTTCATCGGGAATCGCGCTGACGCGCAAAACGTCGGCGGCTTGTGCAGCCAGTGCAGAAAAAGACAGGGCCAGGCCGGCGGTCAGTGCCAGAGTTCGTTTGAACATGGAAATCTCCGTTTCAAGGGCGTCGTTAGAGCTGAAATTACGGGGTGAGGCGCAAACTCAGGGTAGACGAATCGGCGAGGTTATACGTACTCACACGCGCAAAGGCCAGCGCCATCGAGACGAGGGCGGCGCGATTATGGGGGATACAGCTTTTGACGAGCTCAAAGAAACTGTTACCACGGTATTCCGTGCTGTGACAAAGGCAAGGTCTCTGCCTATTCTCCATGACACTCTCAACGTGGCAGCAACTGCTCACTGCGTCCCGCCCACCACCAGAAGTTTCGTTCATGGATCAAGCGTTACTCACATCATTAATTGTCCAGAAGTGGAAATCCGCGCTACGGGTGACGGGATGAAGCGTTCCCGGCCGATGCCGATCGATCTGCGCGGACTGATACTGCTGTTTGTGCTTTTATCGGTGGTGGCGACGCTGTGCAACAGCCTTTATGTCGCCTATCGCGTGCAGCGTGAGGCGCTGATTCAATCGACGCTGGAAGCCGATGGCGCGTATGCGGCGAAAGTTGCTTCCAGCATCGGCGAATTTCTCGGAGCGGCCCACAATCGTTTGAGTTACAGCGCGACGGTGCTGGGCGATCAATGGGATGAGCCTGAGATATTGCGCAAAGAAGCCATGCGCTTGCAGGCGCAGGACACTGACTTCAACTCGGTGGCGATTCTGGATGCCAGCGGTCAAGTCCTTCAGGCGTATCCGCAAAGCCTTCAGATTGTCGGCGCCACGCTGCAATCGCAGGGTATCCAGCAAGCCCTCAAGGAGCGCCGGCCTCTGGTCAGTGAGGTGTATGTTTCCTCGGCAGGCAATCTGGTGGTGTTCGTTTCGCAACCGGTATTCAGCCCCTCAGGCACATTTCTCGGGATCGTCGGCGGCTCTGTCTATTTGCTTGAGCAAAGTGCGTTTCACACCATTATCAGTCGCCACTTTCATCACGATGGCACGTTCGCTTTCGTGGCCGATGGCAACCGGCGGCTGTTGTATCACCCGGATCCGAAGCGGATCGGCGAAGTCCTGGGCTGGAGCCTTACGGTAGATGCAGCTTTGCGCGGTGAGAGCGGGACCCTGCAAGGTGACAACTACAAAGGTGTGTCGATGCTCGCCGGGTATGCCCGGGTGCCAGCAGCCAATTGGGCGGTGGTGGTGCAGCGACCTCGCGAGCGCAGCCTCGCCCCGCTGGGACAACTGATGCGCGACATGGTCGTCGGGATGATTCCAGCGGGTCTGTTCGGCCTTGCGTTGATCCTCGTTGGAGCGACGCTGATCGCTCGGCCACTTCGGCAGTTGTCGGCGGTCGCCGACCAGTTGGCAGCACCTGACACCACGCAGCGGTTGGATCGGGTGCATGCCTGGTATCGCGACGCTGCCGCTATCCGCCAGGCGATGCTGGCGGGTGTGCAGTTGCTGCAACAGAAACTCGGTCAGCTTAGCCATGAAGCACAAAGTGATCCCCTCACAGGCCTGGCCAATCGGCGCGCCATGGCTGCCTCTTTGGAGCTGCTGGATCAGACCGGGCGGGGGTATGCGGTGCTGGCGCTGGACATAGATCATTTCAAACGCGTCAACGATACCTTTGGACATGACGCTGGCGACGTTGCCTTGAAAAGCGTTGCCGACATCCTCAAACAGAACTCGCGTTCGGGCGATCTTGCGTGCCGTTGCGGTGGCGAAGAGTTCGCGCTGATTCTTCCTGACGCCTCTCTGGAGACCGCGCGAATGATCGCACAGAGAATCCGCGCGCACCTCGAGGAAACCGAGGTGCCGCAGGTGGGAAGGTTGACGATGTCCATCGGTGTGGCGTGTCGCGATGCGGGCGCTGCGACAGCGGCAAGCGTCTTGAAACTCGCGGACGAGCGGCTCTATGCCGCCAAACAGAGCGGGCGCAACAGGGTGGTATGAATGGCCGAATCGCTCTGTCAGCTCGCGTCGGGCAACTTCGCAATCACCTTGATCTCGAAATCGAACCCATACAGCCAGGTCACGCCTACCGCCGTTACCGTCGGGTGCGGTGCCTCGCCCCAGAACTCGGTCAGAACGACATCCCAGATCGTCTCGAATTTCGCTGGCGGGTCAACGATGAATACGGTGACATCGATCACGTCAGCGAAGCTGCCACCAGCCTCTTCGAGGATTGCGTTGAGGTTAGTGAAAGCCTGGCGCACCTGGTTTTTCAAGTCCGGCTCTGGCGTGCCGTCCTCGGTGCTGCCGACTTGTCCGGAGACGAACAGAAAGCCGTTGGAACGAATGGCCGGCGAGTAACGATGGCGTTCATACAGGGTGCGGCGTGCGGGTGGAAATACAACATCGCGCTGAGTCATGGAAGGGACTCCTTCGTTTGAGTGGATGGAGCCACTGTAGGTATTTGCAGGCGGGCGATAAACGCGCAAGCTTGGCGTTCACTGTTTGTGATTCTCAAACAATCGAGGCGCGATCATTGGACCGATTTGATGCAATGCAAGCGTTTGTCCGGGTGGTCGAGGCCGGGAGTTTCACCAAAGCGGCAGAAACCCTGCACTTGAGCAAAACCACCGTGACTCAGTTGGTGCAGCAGTTGGAGGCGCGGTTGCGAGTGAAGTTGCTCAATCGCACGACACGCAAGGTCAACGTCACCGCCGATGGCGCCGCTTACTACGAGCGTGTGATCAAGTTGCTGGCCGACATGGAAGACGCCGAAAGCAGCCTGCCCGGTGCGGCGCCGCTCCCCAAGGGGCGGCTGCGTGTGGATGTGCCCAGTCCGTTTGCGCGATTGATCCTGATTCCCGCGCTGCCAGAGTTTCACGCACGTTATCCGGATATCCAGATCGACCTGGGGGTCAGCGACCGCATCGTCGACATCATCGATGAGAACGTTGATTGCGTGGTGCGTGGTGGTGAACTCATGGACCTGTCGCTGATGGCCCGCAAGGTCGCCGATCTGCAGTTGGGTGTGTTTGCCGCGCCGCAATACCTGGCTCGGGCCGGGACGCCTGGGCATCCACAGGAACTGGAAGATTCCCATCATCGGGTGGTCGGCTTCCTCTGGGCGCGCACCGGCAAACCGCTGCCGTATGCCTTGCACAACGCCAGCGAAAAGCTGCAAATCAAAGGGCGTCACGTGCTTGCGGTCGATGATGGCAATGCTTACCTCGCGGCGGGCCTGGCAGGCATGGGTGTGTTGTGGCTGCCCACTTACATGTCCGATGCCCATGTGGCTCGCGGCGAACTGGTGCCGCTGTTCCAAGACTGGCGGCTCGACCCTATGCCGCTTTATCTGGCGTATCCACCGAACCGGCATGTCAGCCTGAAGTTGCGAGTGTTTATCGATTGGGTTGTGGCGTTGATGGCGCCTTAGAAAAGTGGTGCGTTTATTGCTAGCTTGCGCAGTAATGCCGTCAAAAAACCAACTCGATCGGCGACTTGAAAGCGTGCAGTGATGAGATGCATGACTTTCGAACTCTGGAGCTTCCCCTCGCAATGAATATGTACATCGATATTGTCGGCGCCTGTAACCTGAGCTGCCCCTCTTGCCCAATGGGCAACTCGGAAAACCTCAACTTCAAAAAAGCCATGCAGATCGACATGTTCAAACAGATCGTCGAAAAGGCCCGCACAGAAGGGGTCAAGTCGATTTATCTGTACAACTGGACCGAGCCTCTGGTTCATCCAAAAATTGGCGAATTCATCGAGATCATCAATGCCGCCGGGATGGGCAGCGGTATCAGTACCAACCTCAATCTCGCCAAGAACATGGAAAAGGCCTTGTTGGCCGAACCGGGTTACTTCCGTATTTCGCTGTCAGGCTTTTATCAGGAAACCTACGTAAAGGGTCATGTAGGCGGTGATATCGAAGTTGTAAAACAGAACATGATTGCGCTGCACGAGATCAAGCAGCGATTGGGTTTGAGTACCCGTGTCGACGTCTACTATCACCGCTACCTCGATAACATCGAAGAGGAAGCGTTGATGCGTGAGTTCAGCGAGCGCCTCGGCTTCAAGTTCACCACCGGTTATTCGGTGATGATGCCGTTGGAGAAAACGCTGGCCATTATCGAGCGCGATCCTTCTGTCACCGATACCGACTATGAAACCCTGAAAAGACTGGCGCTGCCGCCCTACGACGATATTGTCAATGTTGCCCGGCAGTACCCCCAGCAAGATTGCCTGCTCAAGGATGACTGGCTGGTGATCGACTGCAATGGCAACACGATCCTGTGCTGCACGATCTTCAATCAGAACGAATATCAGGTCGGCAAGTACCTCGACATGCCGGTTGCGGAACTGATGCAGCGCAAGAACACGCAGAAAAACTGTGTCGACATGTGCAGCCGCTGCGCCAAGAAGGGCATGCATATCTACTCGATGTTCCCCAACCAAGGGGTGCTGGAGCAACATGCGGTCAATCGCATCATTGACTTCGAGAACCTCAGCAGCATGGGCCTTGCCGTGGACAGCGAGTTGCTTGGGCGTGCGGGCGAGGTCAGTGCCGAAAACTTTGACGAGGCGCAGTATTTCCGATTGAACGAGGATGTCAGGCGCGCAGTGTCCACCGGTGAATTCTCAAGTGGCTATCAGCACTATGTGCTTCACGGTCGACTGGAAGGCAGATTGGGCGCCGGTGCCTTTTCGGTGGTTTGATCAACGCTCAAATGGGTTGATAGCCAGGCGATAAAGCTTTTCGCCAGCGGATCATGCTCACTGTCGCGATGCGTCAGCAACGCCCAGTTCGGCCCGCGAATGGTGTCCTCCACCAGCGCTTGCAACACGCCGTCAGCCTGCGCCTGACGGCTGAGCAATTGACTGACCAGGGCAATGCCAAGCCCTGCACAGGCGGCGTCGAGCAGCAACCCGGGATCGGAAAAATTCAATCCCTGATCCTGCTGGCCGACGTCGATTCCGGCCTCGACCGCCCAATGACTCCAGTCCATTTCCCGCTCACCATGCAATGTGGTGCGCCGAGATGCGGGTTGGGACAACAGGCTTGGATGGCAGGCGGGATAGAGGCGATCGGCATGCAGCACTTTGAAGCTGCATTCGGCTTGGGCGCTGATGTCGTCACGCACGGCGATGTCGATGGTTTGCGTGGCCATGTCCGGCACCTCATCGGTGCTGTAGATCCACAGATCAACTTCCGGATGTTGCGCACGAAAGTCCGCCAATCGTGGCAGCAACCAGTGCCGGGCAAACGCCGGCGTGGTGTTGAGCACCAGTTGATTGGGCTTCTGATACTGGCCCAGACGCCGAATCCCCACCGCCAATTGCTGGAGCATCGCTTGCGTGGTGCTGAGCAAATCGTGGCCGGCATCGGTCAATGCCACGCTGCGGCCGCTGCGGAAAAACAGCGGCTGTTCCAGATACGCTTCCAGGCTGCGGATCTGCTGGCTGATCGCCGATTGCGTAAGGTTCAACTCTTGCGCTGCCTTGTGAAAACTGCCCAGTCGAGCGGCGGCTTCGAAGCCGCGCAGCGAGCTGAGTGGCGGCCAGTGTTTAAGCATATTGATAAGTTCCTCTAATAAGTTATCCGCAAAATCCATCGTTTGTCTGCCGTTTTCATGGCTCGTAGCATAAGCGCCTTGAACACAATGGCTTAACTGACGAGGCTTATCATGCAGCACAACGACAATAAAAACAGCGCCTGGATGATGCCGGCGGAGTGGATGACCCATGCCGCGACATGGATGGTCTGGCCGCACAACAAAACCTTGTGGGAGTCGGGTTGGCGCGTGACCTTGGCGCAGGTGCAGGAAGATTTCGCTCGCGTGGCCAATGCCATCGCCCGTTTCGAACAGGTGAAACTGGTGGTCGACCCATCGGCCATTGCCAGCGCCAAAGCCCTTTGCGGACCGAACATCGAGCTGATTGCCCTGGCCGTGAATGACAGTTGGTGCCGCGACTCCGGCCCGACCTTTGTCTGCCATCCGCAGCAAGGATTGGCCGGTGTGAGCTGGCGCTTCAACGCCTGGGGCGGCAAGTCGGCGCATGATCTGGATGAAAGCCTGGCGCGCCGTGCGCTCAACCACCTCGGTCTGGAATGCTTCGGCACGCCGCTGAGCAACGAAGGCGGGGCGATTCACGTTGATGGCGAAGGCACGCTGATCACCACCGAATCGGTGCTGCTCAACCCCAATCGCAACCCCGGCATCGGCAAAGCCGAGATGGAAGAAATCTTCAGCCGTTTGCTCGGCGTGAAGAAAACCATCTGGCTGCCGGGCGATCCGGATTACGTCACCGGCGACATGACTGACGGCCACGTCGACGGCGTTTGTGCCTTCGCCCGTCCCGGCGTATTGCTGGTGGACGCCACCCACGATCAATCGTCGGTGTACGCCGAAGTGGCCCGAGAGAACCGTCGCGCGCTGGAATTGGCCACCGACGCCAACGGCCGCAAATTCGAATTGATCGAACTGTTCGAAGCCACCGACGCCGTCGACACCGAAGCCGAAGTGTTCTGCGCCTCGTACACCAATTTCTATATCGCCAACGGCGCAATCATCATGCCGGCCTACGGCATCGAGGCGGATAACGTCGCCGCCAAAGTCTTGGAGCAAGCCTTCCCCGGCCGCGAAGTGGTGCCGGTACGCATCAATCATCTGGCCCATGGCGGCGGCGGGGTGCATTGCATCACCCAGCAGCAGCCAGCCTGGCCGCTGCGAGGTTGAAAGCATGAGCATTCTGACGATCGCCAGCACCCAGATGCCGTGCACCTGGAATTTATCCGGCAACCTTGATCGCGCCGAGCAGCTCGTGCGCGAAGCGGCGCAGCAGGGCGCGCAAGTGATCCTGTTGCAGGAGCTGTTCGCCACGCCGTATTTCTGCATCGAGCAAAGCCATAAACACATGGTGTTGGCCGAGGAATACCGCGACAGCCGCGTGCTTGCGCGCTTCGCCGCACTGGCCCGTGAACTGGGCGTGGTGTTGCCACTGACCTGGTTCGAAAAGGCCGGCAACGCCTACTTCAATTCGCTGAGCGTGGCCGACGCCGACGGGCGCCTGTTGGGCGTGTACCGCAAGACGCACATCCCCAACGCCATCGGTTATCAAGAGAAGGAATATTTCAGCCCCGGCGATACCGGTTTCAAAGTCTGGGACACCGCGTTCGGCCGCCTCGGCGTCGGCATCTGCTGGGATCAGTGGTTCCCGGAAACTGCCCGTTGCCTGGCGTTGATGGGCGCCGAAGTGCTGCTGTATCCGACCGCCATCGGCTCGGAACCGGGCTGCGCGGCGCTGGATTCCCGCGACCATTGGCAGATGACCATGCGCGGCCATGCCGCTGCCAATCTGCTGCCGGTGGTGGCGTCGAATCGGGTCGGTCGAGAAACCGCGACCACCGATCCGAGCCTGCAAATGAGCTTTTACGGCTCGTCGTTCATCAGCGACCACAAAGGCCAGTTGCTCGCCAGCGCTGACCGCGACAGCAACGGTGTGCTGGTGCAGCGCCTCGATCTGGCGGCCATGCGCGAAGAGCGTTCGAGCTGGGGCATCTATCGCGATCGGCGTCCGGACATGTACGGGCCGCTGCTGAGTCAGGACGGTCGCCACCTTCACGCACGCTGGAACACCCAAGGGGTTTGACATGGCTATCCATCACAAACGCTTGCGCGGCGCGATCGGCTTGGCGCTGATCTGCTTGATGCCGTCGCTGCACGCCGAAGACAAAACCCTGCGGCTGTACAACTGGGCCGACTACTTTGCCGAAGACACCTTGAGTCGCTTCACCGCCGAAACCGGGATCAAGGTGATCTACGACGTCATGGACGGCAGCGAAACCCTCGAAGCGAAAATGCTCTCCGGTGGCAGCGGTTATGACCTGATCTTCCCCGGTGACACCGTCGCCGAACGCTTGATGCGCGCCGGCAGCTTGATGTCGCTGGATCAATCGAAGCTGACCGAACTGGCCGACATCGAACCCGGCTTGCAGAAACTGCGCGGCCATTACGAGCACTCCAGCAAAGCCACGGTGCCTTACACCTGGGGCACAATCGGCCTGACCTACAACGAAGAGCAGATCAAAAAACGCATGGCCGATGCACCGGTCAACAGCCTCGACATGCTGTTCAAACCGGCGCTGGCGGCGAAGTTTGCCGATTGCGGCATCTCGATGATCGACTCGCCGGACGAGGCCTTGGCGGTGGTGCTCAATTACCTCGGTCGCGATCCGCGCAGCAGCAAAGCCGAGGATCTGGCCGCCGCCAGTGAATTGCTGATGAAACTGCGGCCGTACATCCGCAAGTTCCAGTCGCAACCGGTGACCGATCTGGTCAACGGCAACCTGTGTCTGTCGCTCGGCTATAGCGGCGACATGACCCAGGCCCAGCGCACCTCGGACAGTGCCGGTAAGCACACCAGGTTTCAGTATCGCGTGCCCCGCGAAGGCACCACGGTGTGGATGGACACCATGGCCATTCCGGTCGACGCCAAACACCCGGAATACGCCTATGCATTCATCAACTTCGTCATGCGCCCGGCGAACATGGCGGCGATCAGCAATTTCACCGGCTACCCAACCTCCAACGCCAAGGCGCGGGCGAACGTCGATGCGAGCATGCGTGACAACCCGGACATCTACCTCGACGAGGCGACCTATGCTCGATTGATTCCGGGTAAGGACATTCCTCAGGCTGATATGCGAGCGCGTATGCGCACCTGGACCAAATTCAAGACTGCCACTGGCAAATGATCCATGGCCGGCGTATTGCGCCGGCCCTTTTTTCTACAGGAAAAGCAATATGACGACTCGTCGCGATTTCATCAAACAAGCCTCGGTGGTCGCCGCTGTCAGCGCTGCGGTGACAGGCCTGGGCCTTTCGCCGGGCAAAGTCCTGGCTGCCGCGCAAGGCTGCTGGTTCATGCCCGACGAAGGCGACAAACATGAGCGCGCCTACATCGCTTTCGGCGCGCAGGACGCGATCTGGGAGGACTTCACCGAAGACGTTCAGGAAGCCCTCGGCCGCGTTGCCCGCGCCATCGCCCGGTTTGAACCGGTCACCGTATTCTGCCGCAAGAACGAGCGCAGCCTCGCCGAAGAATTTTGCGGTACGCGCAATATCACTTACGTCACTGCCGGGCTGGATGACATCTGGATGCGCGACATCGGCGCCAATTTCGTCATCGACGACAAGGGTGGTTTGGGCGCGGTGGACTTCAACTTCAACGGTTGGGGCGGCAAACAGCAGCACGGTAAAGACTCGAAGATCGCCGCACTGGTCGCCAACGACGCGCAAGCCACGTACATACGCACCGATCTGGTGGGTGAGGGCGGTGGCATCGAGGTCGACGGTCACGGCACCGGGATCATGACCGAGAGCAGCTGGATCAACAGCAACCGCAACCCCGATTGGAGCAAGGCCGATGTCGAAGCCGAACTGAAGGAACGCCTGGGCCTGCGCAAAATCATCTGGCTGCCGGGCATCAAGGGCAAGGACATCACTGACGCCCACGTCGATTTCTACGCGCGCTTCATCAAGCCCGGCGTGGTCATCGCCAACCTCGACACCGACCCTGAATCCTACGATCACAAGGTTACCCTGGCGCACCTGGAAATCCTCAAGAACGCCACCGATGCTGATGGCCGCAAATTGCAGATCCACACAATGTCGCCGCCGCTGAAACCGCGCAAAAGCAAGTTCAACCAGAACAACCCGGACTTTGCCGCCGGTTACATCAATTATTTCGTCATCAACGGCGCAATCATCGCCCCGGAGTTCGGCGATAAAGCGGCAGACAAAAAGGCTTTCGATCTGCTTTCGCAACTGTATCCGGATCGCGAAATCGTCCAGCTCAACATCGATGCCATCGCCGCTGGCGGGGGCGGAATTCACTGCGTGACCAGCCATCAACCACAGGCGTGATTGACTCTTTGACCGATCAAGCCAACTATCGGCGCATAACAACATGACCGATGGACCACAACTTGATCGAACGACGCCAATTCAGCGGAGGCATGAAGGGGAAAAACCTCCGCTATCTGAATGAGCAAGGCGCGGATGACACGCGCCTGACCCGCACCGGTTTTCTGCTGCTCGAACATTTTTCATTGCCGGCCTTCACCCAAGCGCTGGACACGGTGGTCACCACCAATCTGTTGCGTCCGGGGTTGTTTTCCTCACGCACGTTTGGTTTGGGCGACGGCGAAGTCATCAGCGATCTGGGGCTGGTCATCCGCCCTGACGCACGTCTTGATTCTGCCGCGTTGGCGCAACTGGATCTGCTGGTGGTGTGTGGCGGGTATCGCACCGAGTTGCGGGCGAGTGATGAGTTCATCGGCTTGCTCAGATCGGCAGCGGAGCGCGGCATCAGCCTCGCAGGGTTGTGGAACGGTTCGTGGTTCCTCGGCCGCGCCGGGTTGCTCGACGGCTATCGCTGCGCAATCCACCCGGAACATCGCCCGGCACTCACCGAAATCGCTAAAACCACCCATGTCAGCAGCGAGCCTTACGTGATTGATCGCGACCGGCTGACGGCTTCGAGTCCGTCCGGCGCTTTCCACATGGCATTGGACTGGATCAAGAGCCTGCACGGCAAAGCCCTGGTCGAAGGTATCGAAGACATCCTCGCCTTCGAAGAGTCGCGCTACCGGCGCATCAAACCGGACGAGAACATTTGCGTCAGTGCGCCGTTGCGTGAAGTGGTGAAACTGATGGACGCCAATCTGGAAGAGCCGCTGGAGCTGGAGCAACTGGCGGTATACGCCGGCCGATCCCGTCGGCAACTTGAGCGTCTGTTCAAGGAACAACTGGGCACCACGCCGCAGCGCTATTACCTGGAACTGCGCATCACCGAAGCACGGCGGTTGTTGCAGCACACTGAGCTTTCGCAAGTGGAAGTGCTGGTCGCGTGCGGCTTCGTCTCGCCGAGTCATTTCAGCAAGTGCTACAGCTCGTATTTCGGCTACAGACCTTCCAAAGAAAAAAGGCTGGTCAAATAACCCAAGCCGTCATCCACCTGAGTTCACCTCGGTATCCCACGTCGGCGTACCTCCCCCAAACACCCCGGTCAGTTCCCTCTCCCTCGGGGAGAGGGCTAGGGTGAGGGGCTTTTAAACTTACACGCACTGTTACGTCATAACGGCTACAACACCTTGCTACCATCGAATAATCAAGCAGTCAGCCTTCGCGGCTGACTGCTTTTTAGTTTCTACAGGTGATCCGCATCAATCACAGCCTTGGCAAACGCCTGCGGATCTTCCTGCGGCAGGTTGTGGCCAATCCCGCCATTGATCAAACGGAACTGATACTTGCCGGTAAAGCGCTTGGCGTAATCCTCCGGCGCCGGGTGCGGTGCACCGTTGGCGTCGCCTTCAAGGGTGATGGTCGGCACGCTGATCGACGGTGCCGTGGCGAGTTTCTGCTCCAGCGCTGCGTACTTCGCTTCGCCCTGCACCAGGCCCAGGCGCCAGCGGTAGTTGAACACGGTGATATCGACGTGATCGGGGTTCTGCAACGCCTTGGCGCTACGGTCGAACGTGGCGTCGTCGAATTTCCATTGCGGCGAGGCGGTTTGCCAGATCAGTTTGGCGAAGTCGTGGGTGTTCTTCTCGTAACCGGCGCGGCCACGGTCAGTCGCAAAGTAGAACTGATACCACCACTGCAACTCAGCCTTGGGCGGCAGCGGGTTCTGCCCGGCGGCCTGATTGCCGATCAGGTAACCGCTGACCGAGACCAATGCCTTTACCCGTTCCGGCCACAGCGCCGAGACGATGTCCGCCGAACGCGCGCCCCAGTCATAACCGCCGAGCACCGCTTGCTTGATCTTCAGCGCATCCATGAAGTCGATCACATCACTGGCCAGCGCCGCCGGTTGGCCGTTGCGCAGGGTGTCTTTGGAGAGGAACTGCGTATCGCCGTAACCGCGTGCATACGGCATCAACACCCGATAACCCTTGGCCGCGAGCAACGGCGCGACCTCGTCGTAGCTGTGAATGTCGTAGGGCCAGCCGTGCAACAGGATCACCACCGGGCCGTCGGCGGGGCCGGTTTCAGCGTAGGCGACATCGAGCACGCCGGCCTTCACATGTTTCAACGGGCCGAAGGGCGAGGGCGCCGAATAGCTGACGGCCGCAGGTTCCACAGCTTGCGCCTGAACGCTGGTCACAGCGCCGAACAACGACAAAGCCAGAATCGACAAACCGAACGCGGTGTTGCGGGTGTGCAGTGCCTTTTTCATGCTGACGTCTCCTGTGCGAACCTTTGGCCGAGGGGGCTTTGTGAACCCTTGAAGCCTTGAGTGCATTTGAGCGCAGGGACGTATCCGGGCTGTGTCGAAAAAGGCTTTGGTTGCAAGTCGATGTATCGCCAACAGGTTCGTACACACTGTGGTACACAAACCTGTATGTGCGGGCTTGCTCGCGAAGGCGTCGGCACATTCAGTATCAATGCGCGCCTGTCGGACGCCAGCACGAGCTGGCGGGGATCAGGCCTTGGCCGCCATCGCCGTGACTTCCACGCGCATCCCTTCAACGGCCAGCGACGCCACGCCCACTGCCGCACGCACCGGCCACGGTTTGGCGAAGAAGCGTTGGTAGACTTCGTTGAACGCGCCGCGGTCGGCCATGTCGGTGAGGTAGATGGTCAGGTGCATGACCCGATCCATCGAGCTGCCGGCGCGCTCCAGTGCGACTTTCAGCGCCTGCAGCGTGCATTCGCTCTGCTCGGTGATGCCACCCAGTTCCAGGCTGCCATCGGCCCGGGTCGGGATCTGCGTGGAGACCATGATGCCGTTGAACGTAGTGACGTCGGAGGAAATGGAATCGGCATCCGGATCGGGGGTGAAGATGATGTCTTGATTGGCCATGGGGTTCTCTTGTTTGAGCGAGTGAGGATCGCGTCAGTTTACAGATTCGTTGCCGACATGGCCCGTTCGGGCGATCGGCACCATACTTCTGCGCGAAACAGGCAACCATCTTCTCTTTTCATACAGGAGCAGGGCCATGAGCAACAAGCCGACGATTGTGCTGGTACACGGATTCTGGGGCGGCGCCGCGCATTGGGGCAAAGTCATTGTTGAACTGACGCGCAAGGGCTACACCGATATTCACGCCGTGGAAATGCCGTTGACCTCACTGGCCGAGGACGCCGAGCGCACCCGTAAAATGATCGCGCAGCAAAGCGGTCCGGTGTTGTTGGTCGGGCATTCCTACGGTGGTGCAGTGATCACCGAGGCCGGCAATCAGCCAAATGTCGTCGGGTTGGTGTATATCGCCGCGTTTGCACCGGATGCCGGGGAAAGTCCTGGCGCTCTGACGCAACAACATCTGCCGGCTGCTGCGCCGAACCTTGAGCCGGATAGCGATGGTTTTCTATGGCTCAAGGCGGAGAAATTCCACCAAAGCTTTTGTCAGGATCTGACGGCGGATGAGGCGCTGGTCATGGCCGTAACGCAGAAGGCGCCGGTGGCCAGCACTTTTGGCGACACGATCAGCAATCCGGCCTGGAAGAGCAAACCGTCCTGGTATCAGATCTCCACTGAAGATCACATGATTCACCCGGATAACCAGCGACAGATGTCGGCGCGGCTGGGCGCAAAAAAGATCATCACGCTGGACGCCAGCCATGCCTCGCTGGCCTCCCGGGCTAGCGAGGTCGCGGCGTTCATCGATGAGGCCGCGACGGCTGCTGTTACGCCCTGATCAAACTGCTTGCGTTGCCGCTTCAGCCGCGATCGCCGCCGCCACGCAGGGGCGCGAACCGATACGGTGCATGTAAGCGTCGAGCACCGGCCAGTCGACGATGTCGATGTTGAAGGTCGGTAACCATCTGAGCACGGTAAACAAATAGGCATCGGCGACGCTGAAGTCGCCGATCAGCCAGTCCTGATCGGCGAGAGCGCGGTTCAGATAGTCCAGGCGCTTGAACAGCTTGTGCTTGAAGATGGCCTTGATCGCTTCGGGAATGTCCGCGCTGAACAGCGGCGCGCTAGCGCAATGGATTTCCGTGCTGATGAAATTCAGCTGTTCCTGCAAGCGCGTGCGCGCCCAGGTTCCTGGTGCGGGCGCCAGTCGATTGCCCGGTACGAGGTCGACAAGGTACTGCAGGATCGCCGGGCCTTCCGTCAGCACTTGAGCGTTATCCAGCTCCAGTGCGGCGACATAGCCCTTGGGATTTATCTCGAGAAAGTCACGGCCATCGGCAGTACGCTTGGCCTGGTTGTTGACGCGAATCAGCTCAAAAGGCAAAGCCAACTCTCGCAGCACGATGTGCGGGGACAGCGAGCAGCTCATTGGGGCGAAGTACAGTTTCATGGCATTTCCTGACGGTGAAAGGGCGTCAGAGTCGACTGTCAGAAAGGCTTTCGCAAAGGTCATTTGCAGTGCTAGCGTATGACAAAATCTCATGAGCAAAAATTGTCATATGGTCGCCAGACTTCCTTCACTCAATGGCTTGCGCGCGTTTGAGTGCGCCGCACGGCACATGAGTTTTACCCAAGCGGGCGATGAGTTGAATGTCACGCAAACCGCCATCAGCCATCAGATTCGCAGGCTTGAAGAAGAACTTGGCGTTGCCTTGTTCCTACGGCGCAAGGACGGCCTCGCGCTGAGCGAAGCAGGGCAGGCGTATCTGCCCGGTGTGCGTGCGGCGTTTCAGGAACTGCGCTACTCGACGCAAAGGCTGCTCGAATCAAGCAGCCACAACGTGCTCACCATCAGCACCCTGGTGTCGCTGGCGTCAAAATGGTTGCTACCGCGCCTGCCGGCCTTTCAGCAGGCATTTGCCGATATCGATGTGCGGGTCAGCGCTTCGACCGAGCTGGTGGATTTTCGCCACGGTGGTATCGATGCAGCGATTCGTTATGGACGTGGCGACTGGAAGGATTTGCGCGCGGACTGGCTGATGTCCGACGAAATTTTTCCGGTGTGCAGCCCGGCGTTGCTCGCCGGGGCAAAGGCCTTGCAAACGCCGGCCGATCTGGCCGGGCAGACAATGCTGCAAGTCAGCGGCATGACCGCCAACGACTGGAGCGCCTGGCTCGGTGCTGCCGGTCAACCGCAACCATTGGCCAAAGGCCCACGGTTGACCTTCGACCTGGCGATGATGGCGGTGCAGGCGGCGATTGACGGCCAGGGCGTGTGCATCGGGCGCTCAAGCTATGTCGATGATGACCTGCGCGCGGGGCGGCTGGTGGCGCCTTTTGATCTGCGCCTGAAAGATGACCTGGGATTCTATCTGGTGACGCCGCATGAAACCGCCGACTCGAAAAAGATCGTCGCTTTCCGAACCTGGCTGCTGGCGCTGCGGCAAGACCAAGACTCTTTTGTATAAGCGTGTATCCAGCCCGTTCGTGTACACATGCGCATAACAAACGTCCGGCTTGCGACACATTCCGCCAACATGCTGCACTCAGAATAAAGCCCTCCACACCACTACGTTCAAGAGGGCAACACCATGCGCCGTCCCCTGTTTCTGGCCACTGCTGCGGTAGTCATTTCAATGATCGGTATCGCTCACGCGGCGGACACTCAACCGAAGAGCTGGCAGCAAGGTTTGAGCCGTACCGATCTGGTTCGCGAGGATCTCGGTGCGAATGATCGCGAAGTGATTCAGACGCGAGTCGATTTCGCCCCGGGAGTGACTTCACCGAAACATGCGCACCCCGGTGTCGAGGTGGCGTACGTGATCAGCGGCACTTTTGAATATCAATTGGAAGGCAGGGCGCCAGTGACACTGAAGACGGGAGATTCGCTGTTCATTCCTGAGGGCGTGGCGCATATCGCCAGGAACGTCGGCCAGGACAAGGGGTCGGAACTGGCGACCTACATCGTCAAGAAGGCTGAGCCATTGCTGATTCTCAAGCCGTAAGCGCCAGGTTCAATGCAGGGTAGCGGCCCTGCGGCTCTCACCAATGCGAATTCGGTCGAGCGCCCGGTTCAAGGCGTCGAGAGCATCGAGCAGGGCTTTGGCTTCCGCCTCTCGACCCTCACCCCAGAGGCGTTCAGCCATTTTGTTCAGGGCCTGGATCGAACGCTCGATATCGGCGGCGCTGGCGGCTGGTTGAGTGACGGGCGGTTGTTTCGGCATACAAGGATCATCCTCCATCGATCGATTTGGCTAAAGACTTGCGCTAAACCGATAGATTACTGCGCGGCGCGACTTCTGTCTGAAGTTGATTGCCACACCTCTCAGCTGCGCTGCGCATTTCGTCGCCGCTTTGTTGAGGCGCAACTCCGATCCAGGCACAGAATCATCGTTTGATAGAGAAGTGGCAAAGAATTAAAACCCTGCTAGCTTGAGTGTTTACCGCAGCTAAATAGCGTCAACCGCAGAAACTTTGAGATTTATCGGATATCGAGCCAAGCGAAGCGGTCTTGCAGATTTGCTCGGATTTATTCAAATATTTCTTAGCTGAGATCTGACGAAGGGAAAGTCGCAATGATTACGATCAGATCAACGCAAATGGACGCGCTACAGCGTGAGCGTTATTTGAAATACGCACGGCGCCTGGTTCCTGAAGTGCAAAATAGTTGTTCGGTGATGGTGCAGGCAGAAACGGAACATACCCTGCTGGAAAAAGTACTATTGAATCTTCAGCAAGCAGAGCAGTACGGATTGGTCGAGGATCGCCATACTAAAGTTTTTGTTGAATGCTGTTTTTTATTGGGAGCCGACTTTCATCTGCAGCCGGATATCAATAAGGTGTTGAATAGTGAAGGTTTGACGGCGGACATGAAGGTTCTTCAAATGCTCAAGAAAATAGACGCAAGCTTTATATGAGTTCTTTTGGCGGCAAGTGAAAGTGTATTAAAGCTGTGCGGCAGGCCAAGGACGTCATTCTGATATTTTTTCGAAAAAAGACGGATCATTATGAAGCTTACCATCACCCGTACAGGTTCTCAGCAGCAGCCCTTTACATATTCAAGCCTGGATGTGATCTCAATAGGTACGGCACAGGATGATCACGTGCAGCTGAATTTTATCGAAAAGGGTGAGTCATACGCTTTGCTGTTTCTAGAAGATGACCAAATAAATCTCAGGACATTGAAGTCAGAGGTTTTTTTGGTTTCAGATGGGGGCGAGACGCCTTTGCCGGCTCATATAATTATAGAACTTGAATCTGGGGGTTGTCTCAAGATTGGCGGTGATCTGATTAGCTTTAAAGTTGAATCTTCATTCGGGAGTTTTAATGAAGTGAGTTCTCAGGGCTTCTCTGAAGAAAGTATGGAAGAAGAGAAGTCAATTGATGCGTCGCGTCATGCTGCTTCATCATCAGTCAATGTTTCAACAAAAAGAAAATTTGCGGAGGCGGATGATCAGCCGTTGGAAGATTTTGCCGGACAACAGTCGTCATCAGTATTTCCCTCAAGTCAAATATTTTCACTGGTGGAAGGGCGAGAATTTGATAAAGATGAAAAGTTTGACAGGCGGTTCATTCCGAATGAGCAAGCCCAGGTTTCCGAGGCCTTTTCGGGAGTAGCAGATAATTATTGCGCCAGTACTTCCAGTCAATCAAGTATTCTCCCGGCGCAACGCTGCGCAAAAATAAAAATTACAGTGGGTGGCTACCAAGAGCAACATTTTAACGGCGCAAAAGGATCCAGTGTTCTCCACGGAAGTTCAGCCAGCGCGGCGCAATCGACGTTGGAGCCTATAGCAAAAATCAATGTGGTATTTCGCTATATGAATTGTCTAGGGGCAGGGGCGCTGAAGTACGGCCCGATTAGTTGCTCTAAAATCGAAGATTTTGACACATGTCAGAACATTCGAAGCGAGCGAGTAAAGGGGCAAGTGAGCTTTACATTCAAAGTGCTTTTGGAACCCGGTGCGAGATACAAGCAAACGGAACCGAAGCTGATCCCTATGGCCGTCCCTACCATAGGGTGCCCATCGGATCTCAAAGACCTCATAAAATGCCGAGCAATGCTTTGGTCAAGCGCCGCCAGAGAAAGGCCCACCTATCTGGTAGTCAGCCATCTGGAGGGCGATATCTATATGCAGCAGTTAGGCTTGAACTTAAAGCAACTCGGAGTGGGGATTATATCCTGGAGTACAAAAAAACCGCTTTATGGATTTGGTGTTTGCAGGCTGGCTGCTCAGACTGCAGCAGAAAATTTTGGTGGTAATTGCACTATAGATATGTGTGACGTAAACGTACTTGATCCATCACTCAAGAATGGTCATCAGGTTGATAAGGTGAAATTTGCTATCAAGAAAAAAGCCAAGTCTACGGTTGATGCTAAGGTTCTAGGCACTGCGTGGTATACGTCTACTGGTAAAGGTAGTGGGATTCCGCTGTTGAAGTTTGATGGATACACGTTGAGTAAATTGCCATCTGCCGGTATAGGCGGAGGCGGTCGGCCAATTGAACAGGTGATAACAATTGGAGATGAGTTGCTTTTTGATCCGTGCTTTATTACTTCTTCAGAAGATATGGATATGACGGAACAATTCCTTCATGAGCAAAATTGGTCGAGAACAAAAGTTACAGCCCACAAAGGAAAGGAGCTGAAGGATGTCAAGCCACTCTCAAAAATGAAGTACGCATCATTCAAGGATAAGATGACCATTACCAAGGTTTTGTTCGATCAAGGTCCCCTGACTCATGAATACATGATCAAGCGCAACGAATATTTAATGCAGCTCAGTAACGAGGGCAGCTATATTATCAGCGTTCCAAAATTACAACTTGATCGTGAATTTTATGACAGGTCAGAACCTGGCGATAAAAATTCCATGGTTGAGGATGAGGGCGAGGAAGGTCAGGAACAAGAAGATGAAGGGGGTGGCGAAGGCGAAGAGGGCGAAGAAGGCGGTCGAGTCAATATTACAATCAACGCCTTGGTGGATTTTATTGAGAAGGAATTCAACTATCGTATTCAGCAGTTCAATGAAAAAGTTGATAAATGGCCCGCTGACACAAAGGTCAAGAAGCCAGAAAAGAAAAAAGGCCTGGATGAGAATTTCTCTTTGGTCTTAAGATCTCTCATAGTGGAAAAAATCCTCCTTAAATTGAAAATTGAAAAAAGACAGCTGGAATACCAAGATGTGATGAAGGATTTTATTTGAGTGTTAGGTCACTAATAATATTCGCAGCAGGCAAGGCTTTGCGTTTGCACGTCTGGGACGGGACGTTTGTACTGGCACTTCCCATTGGCAAGAATTTTTGTGCCGTACATGTCCGTCGAGTAGACACTGCGGCCGCTATCAGACTGTTCACCGCTGATCGCTAATCCATCGCAGCCCTTTACCTCCGCACGGGTAAAGAGCGAGCGCACGCGATCGCCCGTCAATGGGCAAATTGAAATCCGTGCCTTGGCGCAATCGCTTAGAGGCAACCTGCCTGTTTTTGCGCAGTTTTGCAGCCGGGGTCTTCGGAACTGCGCGGGTGTCCGTCAGAGTAAGTGTTACAACCGGCGAGCAGATTGATGAGCGTGAACAGTACGAAAATCCTGGTCATGAACCTCTCCTTGTTCAGATGTGTGAGGGGGGGCGTGTACATTCTATCTACGACTAAGCCCCGAATGGCCGGGGCTCGGTCGTAGATGAAATGGCGGGCGAGGTGCGCGCAAGTGTATTCATTGCCGTCCCGGAAAGAGGGTTATGGAATGTGCGTGTTTGTGCTATCGAATTTCTTGTACTTCCAACTGAACCCGTCTCGTTGGGTAGGTGCAAAACTTTTAAACCAATCTACCCAGTTGCTTGCGGACGGCATCCACCAGCCCTTGATGGTGTTTGCCCAGTGAGCGAGGCCTAGCTCGGAAACCAGATAGTGGCTATGGCTGACACAGTTCTGGTATTGGGTTTTCGCATTGGCAAGATTTGGCCAAAGGACGTCATAGGCAGTCTTCGTTTTCTTCAACCTGGCTTGAAGTTTTCTATATTTTTTTATGAACTGCTCGTTTACGCCAATATAGTAAACGTACGTCGTTGCGCTTCCGGTGGCGCGCGCCCAATCCTGCGAGGCAAGCGTACCCGTGGAGAATTCCCAACCGGTCTCACTGATTCCCGTCAGTGTGATGTTTTCGCCATCGATAAGAAACGTTCTTGCGTGTCCATCCTCCGCAAGTTTTCCTAGCGTTTTCGTCCAGGAACCCAAGCTGAAAGGGCTGAATCCTTTTCCGACACCACTCCATGTCAGTATCGAATAACATATTCCGAAAATTCCTGCTGCTTTGTCGATTGTCTCCAGATCAGCTACCAATGCAGTTCCTTTTTTGTTCGCCATGCGCTTGCTCCCTTAGTCCATTGCCGATGGGGTGCTCATGTGGTTCCTGTTGGCCAGGAAAGGTTAGGACACAGTGTGTGCTAGCGCCAGCGCCTGTGCAGGGATTTGCATGAGCAGGTCGTTCCGGCCTTTTCCGGCCTCAATGCGGGGGGCGGGGCATGTTCAAGGGGCGTGGAGCGCGGCCCCTTGTACATTGCCGAGCAGGTGATGAGCACTCATTATCTGCTCATAAAGCGGGCGTTGTTGTGCCCAACTATTACAATGGCGACAATAGTCAGCAATGATCACCAGCGTATCTATTGCTTCATTGAAATCAGGCTTGGGGTCTTTATCGTATTCTTCCATAAAGGCTTGGAAATCAAAGCTTTTGGCAAAATCAATATTGCCTGGACTGGAGATAATGATCCAGTCAAGAATATCTATTTGCCGCTGTAATTCTTTGCGGATCTCAAGATGGTTGATAACCCACGTTTGAATTTCAATGTCAGAGGGCGTCGCAGGAAGGGACTTTGAAATATGTTCAAGCTGCGTCAGTAACAAATTCAGTTGCTCCGACGCGTTGTCTGCCGCTGTATTGTGTTGCTTTACGATTTCACATGTCTTAATGAAGATTTTTATAGGCTGCTCAGCTGCCGTGCCGGCCTCGTGGAGGAAGGTTGCCTTGGCTCTTGGCTCGAGAAAGTATTGCCGCCACGATTTACTGAAATGCTCGATGGAAATGTTGCTGGTGGCTGCTGCTTCCATCCGCTTGGCCAGAGGAATCAAGCCACCATTCGCTACGTTAATCAAGTCTGTTGCGCCCGCTATGTCTGCCGTTAACTCATGAAACTGACGACTTAAATCAAACGCCTGCTTTAGCGAGGCAGCGACATAATTATCCATTTGGTGATTGACTTGAACAATGGAGTGAGCGATCTCGCTAGAGCGGCAACTTATTCCAATTCTGATTTCCGCGAGCGGACGTTGAACCCATTCCGAGTTGGCTTTGGTGAAAGTATAAATATCTGTGGGAAGGCTTTTGCGGCACGACTTTCCTGAGCAGGGCAGTGCGCAATCCTGAAAAATTTGCGCGATGAACTGTGAGCACACAATGCCCTCATTGTCAGAAAATTCCGCCTCGTTACTGATTAACGCAGTTATCTTGTATTTCTGACCGTAATAGTATTGAGCCTGTTCGAGCAAATTCCAAGTCGCCGCATCGTCTGCGTATCGGTGTCGGACTAACAACGAATTGGCGATGTCGTAGGAATGACTCACTTCATCCCATTGACGCAAGGTGATTCCGATGCCTGGATTGGCATCAATTATCATGTTCTGACCGGTAACCATCGCAACATGTGAGTAGCTCGCGATTTGCAAGCGTGTGATTGATTGAATGGCCATATTGGGCTTGGTCAACAGGCTCTTTCCCCTTAGTAGCAGGATGTCGCCAAGCCGAGGTAGGTCGTGATCAAAATCCATGGGGTTCGCCCTTATTCAGAAGTGTCGACAGCGCACTGACGCAAAGGAACGAAATTTTACACAAGGGCGGTGAGGTGTTTAAAAATTTCCCGCATTGCATCGATCCTTCTCATCATTTCGCGTAGGGCGAAAAAATGTTCAAAGTCTCGCTGAGCTGACCCGAGAGTGGTGGCCGGGCATGTGATGAGCTTGCCCCAAGGTATGCGCGCCTACGCTGATTTGTTAGCTATGAATCACTGTGAGCGAGGTCACATCCCTAGCAGGCTCTGCGACCTTTTTCGTTGTACCGGTATTGGCTTACTGGCAACCCTTGTTGTCGCTGTTGCTCACGACCGGCGCTGAACTGGTGAGAGGTTAGGCGTGAGCAGTTCAGGTCGATGCTGCTCAGGCGATCTCCGGGTAGATGACGGTAATCGAGTGGGCTGCCATCTGGAAGGCGGCAGTGGCTCAGTGCCAAGGAGCCTTATGGGCATATGTTTATTTCCATGGTTTGCCCACTGAACGTCTGGAGGAGGTGGGGATCCATCGCTAACCTTGGCTTTTTGCTCTGGAGGTTCGGCACCTTGGCCAAGAATGCATTTATCCCCACCAAGGCAAGTGTTTAGACCCAGCGGATCTACCCAGTCCGTAGGATTCGGCACGTTTTGGAAACGGTTCAAGCCACCCACTAACTTCATCGCACAGAAAGGGGACCACAGAAAGGGGACCAGAAAGACCAGAAAGGGGACAGGTATGTTTTCAGTATCTGGAAAATAAATCTGTCCCTTTTTTCACGATACAATTGGTATTTAATCATGGCTCTTGGTTTTTTTTAGTAGGCTTGTAAGCTCTGGATAAGAATCCACCTCTTCCGGTGGAAGTAGATCTATGATTTTTTGTATTTTTCCCGCGTATTCTTGTTCAATCGCTGCTTCTGTCCAGTCTAATTCCGATGCCGCAGCGATAGTTACCTCGGGAAAATTCGAGTCAAGGAGTGCTTTTAAAATCTCTATTGCATCATGAGATCGTAGCTCTCCGAGCGCAGCAGTACTTCGTTCTTGCCAATACTCCTCTTTTGAAAGAATGGTTTCTCGAAGAAGTTTCCAGTCTTCGGAGTCAAATTTTCGCAAAACTCCTTGGGCTACCTGCTCGGTAATGTACTCATTCCAATTCGAGTCTTCATTCTGGCCAAGCCAGTAATTGTATTCATCGTAAGTCTTGCTGGTCATTTTTATCTCTACTTAGATCGGTGGTGACATAGGTGCGTCGCCCGCCGGAAATGAAGATGTCACGACGCCATTGTCTTTCAACACCTGCCACTGAACACCATCAACCGTTTTGGTGTGTAGAGTGGTCGTAACTCCGTCAACATCGCGCATGAGTACACCCGGTGTTGCGGCTACTTCATCCGTGACCCAAAGTATCTTATCGTTACTCCAAGTTTCCGGCGCTAGTGTGTGTTTTCCTCCTTTTTTGGCCGACATGCCGACGGTACCGTCTTTTCGTTCAAGAACCATTTTGAAATCTTCGACTTTTATCGTGCCGTCCGGGTTTTTCTGCAATACGGTCATCTGGTGGTTAGGGGACTTCAGTACTTCAGAGGAGTGTCCGCCAATTGGTTTATTACTGTTCGGACTACGTGTGCCGAACAGAATCTTGTCTCGCATTTGGGCGGGCAGTGCTCCAGCGTATGGGCGATTATATGGATCAGGTGGTGCTCGACCTTCGTCGTGTTCAGCCTTTTCCGAATCATCCGCCTTCTTACCTTTAGTTTCATCTCCAGGCGGGCAAGAATTCAACCCCAGCGGATCCACCCACCCCGTAGGGTTAGGCACGTACTGGTAGCTATTCAACCCACCCGCAAGCTTGATCAGATCCGGCGTCAAAAACCGTCCAGTTCCCGGATTGTAGTAGCGGTGGCGGTTGTAATGTAACCCCGTCTCCGCATCGAAATACTGACCCTGGAACCGCAACGGGTTATCGATTTCGCTGACATCGAGTGCCGCCAGGTTGCCATAAGCTCGGTATCTGGCCGACCACATAATCTCGCCGCTGTAATCGGTGAGTTCCTGCGGTGTGCCGAGGTGGTCGAGTTGGTAGTAAAACGGGGTGGCTTTACGTGAGCCTTCGCCGTCGAGCATGGCCAACGGACGGAAGCTGCCCGGTTCATAGATGTAAGTGCGGTAGCGGTTCTCGGCGCTTTCAGCGATCAAGCGCTCGCCTTGCCACAGGAACTCAGTGGTGTGGCCGTCGACGGTTTTTTCTATACGACGGCCGAAGGCGTCGTACTTGTAAGTTGCAGTGCTGCCGCCCGGCAGGCTGACGCCGATCAGACGATGCTGGCAGTCGTAGCGATATTCGGTGACGAGTTTCTGGCCGGCGCCACGACGTTCGCGGCTCAAATTACCGTAAGCGTCGTAGTCATAATGACGGTCGCCCTGCATTAGCAGGCGGTTGCCTTTGACGTTAGCCAAATTGGCTACAGGCAGGTGATTCTGACCGAGGAGGTTGCCTGCTGGATCGTGGGCGAAGCTTTCCGGTGTCGCACCACGCACACTGATCAGTCGATCCAACGGGTCGTAGTGATAGCTGCGATTACCTTTGTGGGTGTCATCTACGCCGGCTAGGTTGCCATTCGCGTCGTAGTTGTAGCGTCGCTGGAACAGATTTTTGTCGCGTTGGCTAACGCTATGCGCTTGAAGGCGACCTTGTTCGTCGTACTGGTATTGGCT
>Ga0247814_10000157_pt1 | contig 64775 bp, 54 predicted proteins | sample UWRJL179409R1_FD_179947 | JGI IMG/M metagenome (GOLD analysis project Ga0247814, IMG submission 179947) | Plant litter microbial communities from Arlington Agricultural Research Station in Wisconsin, United States - UWRJ-L179-409R-1 | ecosystem: Environmental > Terrestrial > Plant litter >... | reverse complement strand
AAGGCTTTGAATCTAAGTCCTGCAAATTTTCAGAATGGATCAGTTCTTTAAAAGTGATTTGGAATGGATCCCAGTTGCCCATCACCCGATGGGTAACCACGGCCGGTTCCATTTTGGATATTTCAGCGATGGCACGTACTACCAATGTCTGGGAGACACCAATCCGAAAACTTCCCATCAATAACTTATTGAATACAAATATTTCATAAGTGGAAAGCTGTTGCCAAGCTTCAAGTATAAATTCTTTTTTCGTGGCATCATCGGCTCCTTTTAATTGGGCTAGATGTACAAACCATTCGCTCAAAGTTCTGTCGGAAGTGGATGGATATGACGGCAAAATCCGTGAAATGGTTTCGGCCAAGTCGCCCACGCTACCATAACTTTCTCGGAATAGCCAGTAGGGAATTCCCGATTGTTCCATTGCCCATTCCTGTACTTGGGCCGATTTGATTTGTCGTGGCGGCCTTCGCCCCGTAAATAAAGCCAAAGCCCAAACCTTATCTTCATCAGGCGCGGAAAGGAAGTACGCTTTCAACAATTCCACCTTATCGTTGGTTTTATTGGTACGGTCCAGTTCCAGAAATAAGTCGACAAACTTTTTCATTCCCGCACCTCCTCTTCTGGTGATATTTCCGATGTGTCGGTGATTTCTGCCCCTTCATTTTCATCATCGCCGTACATGGTTTTTACTTCAGCCGCCCTAGTGCCTTTGTCGTTAAGCCATTGTGCAAAAATATCTGTATATCCGTGAGTAACGAATACTTGCTCGGCACCAGTTTCCGAAACGGCTAAATTCAATTCGTTCCAATCGGCATGGTCGGATAATGCGAAACCGCGGTCTACTGCCGACCGGTTTTTTGCCCCACGTGTGGCCATCCAGCCCGAGCAGTTCCCGGTAGAATAGGGCTCAAACCTTTTCAACCAAGGACTTCCTTTGGCAGAACCTGGTGCCAATACCAAAGCGCCTTTGAACATTTTTTTGTCTGTTTCTGCCGATACCAATGGAATGTACGGAAGATTAAAACCGGCAGCACGTAATTTTTCGTTGATGTTGAATACCGCCCCATGGGCATAGACCGGATACTCAAACGGCATTAAATTATGGATGATGCGTTGCATTTTACCCAACGAATAACCCATGAGTACACTGGCTTTGCCTTGGATTCTGTTTCGGGCAATCCATTCCTTTATTTCGTCAAATACTTCATGCTGAGGCTGCCATTTGTAAATCGGTAATCCAAAGGTTGACTCCGTGATGAATGCGTGGCATTTGACTGATTCAAATGGTTGGCTGAACCCGTCGTCCTGTAGTTTATAATCGCCACTGGCCACCCATACTTCGTCATCACGTTCTACCCGAATTTGTGCGGAACCGATAATATGTCCAGCCGGATGCAAAGAAAATTTTGTTCCGTTGATATAAAATGGCTCGTCGTATTCCACCGTCTGGAGCGAAATGTCTTCTCCCAAACGCAGCCGTAAAATGGTTTCGGAATTTTTATGCGCCAGATAATGTTTGCAACCCCAACGTGCATGGTCGCTATGCGCATGCGTAATGATGGCTCGCTCCACCTTCTTCCATGGATCGATGTGTATATCTGCCGAAGGACAATATATACTGGATGATGTGAATGTAAGTAACGGTTGTTTTCCCATAATCAGCCGACAGAATATCCTTCTTCTTCCAAAATTTTCATCAACAGTTTTTCTTCCGTAGTCAATCCCGAAACGTTATCCGTTTCTTCTATTTCATCCAATTGCTTAAAATATTTATTTAAGCACTGGTTTTCATACAACGTAATAATAACAGGATGGACGTAATATTTTCTGCAAACCGTGCGCGTATTTCCCAAGTGACCCGAGACTTCATCCAAAGCCACCACGATATTCTTTTTGATAGCGGTGCTGGTCGTTTCCTCACAACCCAATTCCTTGAGCGAGAGGAGAGCCTGCAGGGTTCCATTCCAGGTACGGAAATCTTTGGCGCTGAATCCTTCGCCACAAATATTGTGGATATAATGGTTTACCATGCCAGATTCAATCGTTTTTCGGTCGCCGTTCTCATCGTAATACTGGAACAATTCTTTTCCCGGAATGTCCTGGCATTGTTTTACGATTTTGGCCAGACGTTTATTTTTTAAGGAAATCTCATGAAAAACTCCTTTTTTTCCTTTAAAAGTAAATTTCATCTCGGTCCCGTTTACTTTCAGGTGTTTGTCCTTCAATGTCGTCAGCCCGTAGGAACCATACAGCTTTTCGTACAAATTACTTCCTATGCGAATATTTGTTCTTTCCATCAGACTCAGTACCGTTGCGAGTACCTTTTCCTGCGGAAGCCCGGGCAAAGCTAGGTCTTTCTCTATCTGTAAACGGATTTTGGGGAGCACCTGTCCAAATTCCCACATGTGAAAAAACTTGGTCTGGTTCCGTAATGTGTTCCATACTGGATGGTATTTATATTGTTTACGTTTCTTCACATCCGTGCCCGTGGCTTGGATGTGTCCATTCTGTAGCTTACAAATCCACACATTTTCCCAAGCTGGCGGAATGACCAATGCTTTGATGCGCTCCAATTCATCCTTATCGTTTAGCGTGGAACCATTGTATTTATAAATGAACTTCTTTCCCCAACGGACGCGCATGATCCCAGGCGATGAGTCATTTACGTAAACCAAATCCACTGCTTTGGCGCTTTTTTTTGTATCGTGGATGATGTTTTTGATTGTCCTTCGTGATACCTTAATCTCCGTTTCCATGCAATCATCGTTTTGATGGTTACATGGAGTACAAATAATATACAAAACCCCAATTTGTAGAATGCTAGTCGTACTGTAATACATTTTTTACGATGCCCTCTATCCTAAAATCATCCGCAGCTATAAACGGATGGTATTTACTATTGTTTAATGAATGTAAAATAATGATCTGGTTTTCGCTGACGTATTTCTTGATCAACGTTTCGGTGTTATTTACACATATCACGATATCTCCGTTTTCGGCGTGTTTCTGTTTACGTGCGATGACCAAATCCCCCGATTTTATTTTAGGTTCCATCGAATCGCCTTTGGCTTCCACCAAAAAAGCTTCATCCGAAGGGAATTTCAATAGGCGGGAGGCAATGGGAATTCTATCGGTGGGCGTTCCGTCCAAGATGGAACCATCCGGACCGCATTGTGCCAAACCGTATTGGTTGATATAAACAACCGCCCTTTCCGGCAAATCGGTGATGATGTAATCTTTGGTATTCTGTGGATTCCGTTTCAGGTATCCATTTTTCTCCAACTGTTTGATATGATGGTGCACCACGCTCGGAGACGAAACGTCCAAAGATTCCTGCAATTCACGGATTGTGAGCGGAGAATCCATGTTTAACCGCAATAATTCCAGCAACTTTTTCTGTGTGGCGTGAAGTTCTTTCATAAAACAAATATAAAATATTTTATGTGAACAAAACCAATTGTTCTACTATTTGTTCTACTTTTGATAGTGCGGAGGGTTTGTAATCAGCCTCCGATGATAGAGCAAGTATGAGCGAAAGGGTAAGGGAGAAATTGAATATTTTGGCGGATGCCGCCAAGTATGATGTATCGTGTTCGTCCAGCGGAAGCGATCGAAAGAACAAGAACAAAGGTTTGGGCAATTCCACGGGTATGGGAATATGTCATTCGTATACGGAAGACGGGCGTTGCGTATCCTTACTGAAAATCCTGCTCACCAATTTTTGTATTTATGATTGCGTCTATTGCGTTTCGCGTAAAAGTAACGACATCAAGAGGGCTGCATTTACGGTGGACGAAGTGGTAGACCTGACCATCAATTTTTACCGCCGTAATTATATCGAGGGGTTGTTTTTGAGTTCCGGGATTTTCAAGAATGCAGATTATACCATGGAACGTCTGGTCCTGATTGCCAAAAAATTACGCACCGAGCATAATTTCAATGGCTATATACACCTAAAAAGCATCCCGGGGGCATCGGACGAGTTGATGATGGAAGCCGGACTGTATGCGGATAGATTAAGTGTGAACATCGAATTACCCACGGAAAGTGGATTAAAGTTACTGGCGCCCGAGAAAAAACGTATCGACATGATTAAACCGATGCAGTATGTAAAGGACACCATCATCGAAATCAAGGATACCAAAAAGCTTATTAAGAGTACGCCCAAGTTTGCCCCGGCAGGCCAAAGTACCCAAATGATTATTGGGGCCACGGGCGAAACCGACCGTGAGATCATCGATACCGCTGACCAATTTTACAAAGGTTACAAGCTCAAACGGGTCTATTACTCGGGTTATGTACCGGTGATAAGCGATACGCGCTTGCCATCACTCGAATCCAAAGTTCCGATGCTGCGGGAAAACCGTCTATATCAAGCCGATTGGCTCATGCGGTTTTATGGTTTCAATGCTTGGGAAATTACGGACAATTCCCAACCGAACCTGGATTTGGAAATAGACCCTAAATTGGGCTGGGCTTTGCGGAATATGCACGTTTTCCCGTTGGATATCAATATGGCAGACTATCAACTCATTCTTCGTGTACCGGGAATTGGCGTACAATCAGCCAAAAAAATTGTGGCAGCCAGACGGTTTGCGCACTTAAACTGGGACCAGTTAAAACAATTGGGGATTGCCGTCAATCGTGCCCGTTATTTTATCACCTGTAAATCTCCGAGTTTGGAAACCAAAGATTATACGGCCGATAAAATCCGCCAGTTTATTATCGGTTCCGCGCATAGTAAATACAAAGCTATCCATTCTGCACAACAAACGCTTTTCTGATGGTTCATGTAGTGTACGACGGGAGTTTTGAAGGTTTGTTTACGGCCATATTTGATGTTTACGCCGAAAAATGGACGGACGTTAAAATTTGTAGGGAAGGCGAGGAACAGGCATTTTTATTTGGGGAGAAAAAAATCATTTATTCCGATGAAGAAAAAGTAAAAAGGGTTTGGCGAAAATTAAACGGGCTTATCGGTAGGGATGGTTTACACATGATGAGGCGTGTATACCTCAGCGAATTGCCCGAAATGGAACAAGTAATATTGGGTTGCGTGAGATATATTCTCTCCGAAAATAAGGATGTGCTATCCAACTATGGCCATGCAGATGTATTACGGCTGATACAGATCAATAAAATGGTTGGACGCGAAAAGCATCGCATGGAGGCATTCGTACGCTTTCAATTAACCAAGGACGAAATTTTTTATTCCGTCATCGATCCTGATTTTAACGTATTGCCTCTGATCATCAAACACTTTGAAAGTCGATATGCCGACCAACGTTGGTTGATTTACGACAGCAAAAGAAAGTACGGGATTTATTATGATTTGAATACCACGGAATTTGTGGATTTAACGCCGACGGAAGATTTAAGCAGACCCAGCGCGAGCATTTTGAATGAAGGCGAAGCCCTGTACCAGACGTTGTGGAAGGATTATTTCAAAAGCACGAACATCAAATCTCGTAAAAACATTAAACTGCATTTACAGCACGTGCCCAAACGATATTGGAAATACTTGACGGAAAAACTGTAAAATTTCCCGCAGAACTCGCGGACTTACGCAGACTTTTTTTGCGCTTTCCGCGAGTTCTGCGGGAAATAATTATGGTTTAATATTTCCTTCTAGGCTATTATCCATTGTTTTACCAGTAATGGCAGAGATGGCGATTCCCATCAGCGCTATAAATTTCCCATTTTTGGTATCCCAATAATAAGCGCTATCGGCAGCCACGCGTATGATGGTTAAATCCGGATCATCTTTTTCGAACCAAGCTTTCACCATCGGTTTCCAAAGTTCTTCAATTTTGTTTCGATCGCGGTATACATAAGCCTTCCCATACACATTCAGGTAATGGTTATCTTCAATTTTGGCGTACAACAATTGAACTTTATCATCTTCCTTAATCTCAAAGTTCTTGTGGCTTTTGGCGTCGCTCAAAAACCAAAAATTGCCTTGTTCATCCACTTGTTGCGTACTCATCGGACGCGTTTGGAATGGAGCATGGCCCAAGTCTGTACAGAACATGCACACGTCGATGCTTTCGCCCAGCTCTTTTAATTTTTTACGTCCTTCTTCTTCGGTTAGATTTTTAATATTATCCATGATTTTGTTTGTTTTATATCATGGAAAGAAAAATCATGCCGGGGATTCTCTCAGCAATTTATTGGAGATTTCCTGAGACTATGCAGAAGTAATGATAATCTGCGTGTATTTAATCTGCGTAAATCTGCGGGGAATTCACCATTGCCTAGGCCGGCCCTTGGCTACAGCCTCTGCCGTCCAAGGGTCATCGGGCCAAGCGTGTTTAGGATATCTTCTTTTTAATTCCTTGCGTACTTCGAAATAGGTATTGTTCCAAAAACTGTTTAGGTCGGAAGTTACTTGTACCGGCTTAAAACCGGGTGACAGTAAATGCATCAACAGAGATATTTTTCCTTGATTAACCGTGGGCGTTTCGGCCATACCGAATACTTCCTGTAACCGAACGGACAATACGGGAATCGATGCATCCGCAAAATATTGGATAGAAATGTTTGAACCGCTGGGAACGGTAATTTTCTGCGGTGCGAGTTTGTTTAATTCAATTTGTTTTTCATAATCCAACGAATGCAACAAGGCTTCTGAAATGTTTATTTTCTTCAGGTCTTCCACTTTTTTTGCATTGTTTAAATAGGCGCCAAGCCATTCCATGTTGCTATTCAACAAGGTTTCGGTCGTTACGTCGGGCCAGGTATTGTCATCGTTCCACTTGCGAAGGCTCAAGATTCTATTTTGCAGTTGTTCCATGGAATCATCAAAATCCAACAAGGCTTTACCTTCCGTTTTGATGGCATCGGAAACCACTTGTTTCAGATGTTCCTTATCCGGATTTTGTAACGGTTTTGATTGTAGGATAATAGTACCGATGCGTAAATCTTTCGTGGCCACCAATCCACCTTTTTTTGTATCCCAGGCTATAATTTCCTTTTCTTTCACCAAGTGCTTCAAATCCTTTGGATTCAATGGCGAAGCCATAAATATTTTTCCGTTGCCATCCCGCGAATCAATATGTGCCACGGCCAGCCAGGGTTCGTGCGCGATATCATCTTTATGGTCGGCCATGGCTAATTTTCCGTTAGCCAACTGAAACCGGGCATTGCTTCCCGGTCTGGCGGATGCGATACGTTCCGGGTAAGCGTAAGCCAATAACAAACCGGTATCGTAGGGATCAACGGCCTTATTTTCTACTTCAATATTCAGCATCCGACGGTAAGATTGCGCCGATTTTTCTATCCGGGTTAATCTATGTCCCATGCGGCCTACGGTACGGCCCCTTCGCAAGGCATCAATCCGCAAATTGATATCGATGCCGGCTTCTTTTCCGAGTAGGTCACGCTCTTCCAGGATAGCCGCGATATCCGTAGCCAAATCGGCCATTTTTTCGTTTTGTGCCATCACCAACATGTGTGCAATGCGTGGGTGGCAAGGCAAACGATGAATGAGTTTTCCGTGTGGCGTCAAGCGACCGTTATCATCGATGGCATCCAAATTTAGCAAGGTTTCCTTGGCTTGGTCCACCGAAAACTTAGGCGGTGGCGTAAGCCATATCAATTGGCTTAAATCGGCGATTCCCCAAGCGGCCATATCCAAAACCAAGCTACATAAATCGGCTTCCAAAATCTCGGGAATGCGGTGTTCCGCCAATTGGTCGTTCGTGGCTTTCGTCCATAAACGATAACAAACCCCGGCACTCAAACGTCCGGCACGTCCCGCACGTTGGTCGGCAGAATCTTTGGAGATGCGAATGGTTTCCAGTTTGGATAAACCAGATTTGGCGTCGAAGCGGGAAGTACGACCAAAACCGCAGTCCACCACGATTCTAATTCCTTCGATGGTCAAACTGGTTTCTGCTATCGAGGTGGCCAATACTACTTTCCGCTTACCGAATTTATCAGGCATGATGGCCCGGAATTGCTCCGGCTGCGTCAATTGGCCATATAATGGATGGATGGCGAAGTCGGGGAGTTGTGCTCCCAAGATTTCTGCACATTTTCTGATTTCTCCTTCGCCCGGCAGAAAAACCAAGGTATCACCCTCATTTTCGTTGACGGCCTTACGGACGGTGATGGCGGTGGAATCCACCAAAAACATTTCGTCCGTGACGGTTGGCGCATATTTTATTTCCACGGGATATTGGCGGCCTTCACTGCGTACCAAAGGGGCATTCAACAACGAAACCAGCTGTGGCATATCCAACGTGGCAGACATGATCATGATGCGTAAATCGGGACGCAGGACCTGTTGCGTTTCGCGGGTTAAAGCCAATGCCAAATCGGCATGCATGCTACGTTCGTGGAATTCATCAAAAATAACCAGTCCCACATTTTCCAATGCATTATCGGTGTGGAGCATACGCGTGAGGATTCCTTCCGTCACCACTTCTATTTTAGTCGTAGCACCCACACGGTTTTCAAAACGGATGCGGTAACCCACGGTTTGCCCAATTTCATCTTCCCACAGCGAAGACATCCTGGCGGCGATGGTTTTGGCGGCCAAACGTCTAGGCTCCAGCATCAATATTTTTTTGCCTTGTAACCACGGTTCATCTAACAATACCAATGGCAATAACGTACTTTTCCCGGCGCCAGGGGCTGCGTTGACGATGAGTGTGTTATGGTTATTCAGGTACTCTTTAACCGACGGAATAATTTCGACAATCGGAAGGCCTGTATTTGATGGATTGAATGGCAATTGTTTACAATTAAATAATGAGTGGGAAATGCAAATTATTTTCTGAAACACGTTTCCAGATATGGGGTTTGAAATCCCAGTTTTTCATCCATACCGGACATAAAAGCAGGCAACCATGTCTTAAATTGGTAACCATTTTTATTGGGTTGATAAAAATATCAAACACTAATGATTGAAAAAATACAGGATTTGTATAAACGTGGCAAATACCGAAACCACGGCCATCAAACTAATGACCAAAAAAGCAATTCCTTTGCCTTTCAATTCCGGAGATGATTCCGGGATGAGCCGAAAAACGGTGAAAAGTGTTTTTGTGGACCTCCAGGCAAACACACAGAATAGGGCAGAGGTAACCAAAATTCCGGTAAAATTGGCATATGGTGTATGGGTTGAAATGAGATATCCGACCAAAATGGAAATGGAACCGGCCATTCCGCCAGACATGAGGGCCGTTTTGGCTTTTAAGCCGATGAAGATAACCGATACGATTCCACATAAAATGAGAAATGTACCATAAGTATACAATAGAACGGCTATTTGGGTGCCCATACGCTAAGTTTTCACAAAGATGCGATTTGTATACGCAAACACGAATGGTATAAAACAAAAAATCCGCTGAATAGCGGATTTTTTTAAGTCTGTATGGAAGAAATTAATTATTCCTCGTCTTCACCAAAGTACAGTTCGAACACATTGATCTTGCCATCTTTTTCGCAAAGTGTGTATTCATTTTTTTCGCCGTCATAATCCAAGGCAACTACAACACAATCGCCATCTTTCGATACGATTTTAGGGTTCTTTCCGAAAGGAATCATTTTGTTGGCGATTACTTCCGCCGTTCCGAATTTATTTACGGCAGCCTGAGCTGCAGCTTCGGTGCCGTTCAACATCGCCAAAAATTGGTCGATGATTGGACCAACAGGCTCTGCATTGTTGGCGAAATTAGGTTTGGATACCAAGGCAAACGCTACTACCAAACATAGAACTGAAAAGAATCTTGTCGATTTCATGACTTAATATGATTTGCGGCAAATGTATAATCAATTCTAGAATTATGGTATCCCCATCAGAATTATTGTACCGGGAATGCTCTTTCCAAAATGGAACTTATATCCAACCGGGAGCCGTCAAATGCCCCAAAATTGGCTGATGGCGGGTTCACGATTCTGGTCTGGATGAAGGCTTCGCTCATATAAGCAGGCGAATAGGCATGGACAAGACAAGCCTGGAATGTCAAAATCAAACGTTCCACGAGTAATCTGCCCATTCCCTCCAAATCTTGTGGGTTTTGCTGGAACAAGGCCACCAAGCCATTTACGGCTTTCAAAAGTTGTGTGTTATCTGCGGCAAGTATGGTAAGTTCCTTCAATACATGGCCAACCAATTCATTTTCCTTTTGCATGGCGCGTAATACGTCTAGGCACATCACGTTTCCGGAGCCTTCCCAAATGGAATTGACGGGCGCCTCGCGGAACAAACGACCCAAAACACCTTCTTCCACATAACCGTTGCCGCCGAATACTTCCATGGCTTCACCGGTTAGTGCCACGGCCCGTTTACATATCCAATATTTGGCTGCCGGTGTAATGAATCGTTTCAAAGCCTTCGCCAAGGGGTCTTCGTCTCCTTTTTCGAACGCTTCGGCCAATCGCATGGCCGTGAGTGTGGCCGCTTCGCTTTCCAAAGCAAAATCAACCAATACGTTTCGCATCAAAGGTTGATCGTATATATGTTTTCCGAATGCTTTGCGTTGGCGTGTATAGGCAATGCCTTGCACCGTAGCCTGGCGAATGATTCCCGCACTGCCCAATACACAGCAGAGTCGCGTATAAGTGGCCATTTCGATGATGGTGGGAATACCGCGGCCTTCCTCACCGACCAAAATTCCCCAAGCGTCCTGAAATTCTACTTCGCTGCTGGAATTGCTTTTATTGCCTACTTTATCCTTCAACCGTTGGATTTGGATGGGATTTTTTGTTCCATCTGGTTTCCAGCGTGGCACGAAGAAGCAGGCGAGGGCATCGGTATCACTTGTTCGGGCCACCACCAAATGCGCGTCGCACATAGGCGCAGAGAAAAACCATTTATGTCCGCGCAGCAGATAAGCTTCGCCACGGCCCGGTTTATTTACCGGAGTGGCTACCGTTGTATTGGAACGGACATCAGAACCGCCTTGTTTTTCGGTCATTCCCATGCCGATCCAGATAGATTTTTTCTGTTCGATGGGTATGTCCCGTTCGTCGTATTCGCGGCTGAGCATTTTGGATTCGACCTGTTTCCAAATTTCGGGTTCCTTCATCAATACGGGAATGGCTGCCTGCGTCATGGTAGCCGGACAAAGCGAGCCGGCCTCGGCATGGGCCTGCAACATAAAGTTGATGGCCGAAAAAATCCAACGTCCGGCTTTATTATCTTCAAACGGACGAGAAATTAATCCAGCTCGCTTGGTGTACTCCATAAACCAATGCCAACTGGGGTGAAATTCCACCACATCGATTCGGTTTCCACGGCTGTCAAATGTTTTCAGTAATGGAGTAAACCGGTTGGCGGTATCACCAAGTTTAATGGCTTTAGACGTTCCCATGTCTTCACCGATTTGGGTGAGTTCTGGCAATGTCCATTGGGCACTGATCCGCTGAATCCATTCGTTGAGGACGTTATCCGTCGTGAATAGGTTATAATCCGAGGCCTCCGGAAATTGGTTGGTGACTTCGTGGGTTTTCCAAGTGGAATATTGTATCGTTGTATCTATGATGTTTGCTGACATATTCGTATTGATTGAAAAAGATCAAATGGATTAAAATTCAATTCCAAATATACTGTTAGCTGATTATATTCTGATCATCAATCCTAATTAATGGGAGATCACATTAAATATCTCAAAAAAATATTGGAATTTTTTTTGAAGGTTCAGAAGGGAAAATTGTGATGACCGATATAACTATACACCAATTTTATTTACAATATTTCACTTTATATTTTATCATATCCCGAAAATATACAGGAACGGATAAATGTGCTTGAGAAAGAGGAATCTGCTTTTCATTAATAGTACAAAATCCTTGTTTACATTCACAACAGTCACAGTATATGTTATCAATTTCTTTTACTTGATTGTTAAAAATTTGGTATACGATAAACTCCATGTTCATATCTCCACAACCGTCACTCTGGTATGAATATATCCGATTGGTTTTGGCATCGAAGTGTGGAGTTACCATCACATCAGAACCTTCCAAAAAATTGAACTGACCATCTTTGAAAAGCCAGATATTTCCACTATTGCCGGGATGGGTTTCCCAATAATTATTTATTATTCTTAGGTCAAGTATATGATCTCCATCAAAATCTTCTAGCTCAATAATTTCGCTGTATGGCATATATTCAGAATAGTAACATGATGCCTGATGAACCAAAACCGTATCCCATAGGCTTCCATTTTCTACTAAAACTTTGGCGTCAATACTTGTGTCTGAATTTTTATATACTATCACGGCGTACTTTTTTTTGCTGGAAAATAAATCGCCAATCAATATTTGCCCTGTTTCCGTTATTTCCTTAAAATCTTTTAGATTTCTTTTATTGATGAATTGGCTATCCAAATGTGATTTTTGTTTATTTAATTCGCCCTGTATGGAATCTTGATAGGCTAAAATTTCTAGATTTTCATTTGATTGTGCAAAACTTATACTAGCATTCAAAAGAATGGTAGCTAAAACGATCAATAAGTTGGCTGATGGCATGTAGATGGAATGAAATTTTAATGCTCTAAATGTAAGTATTTCATTACGTAAACCCTTAGTAAGGTCTATGATAAGAGAGAATTATAAAAGAGGATTGTAAAGAAAACGCCAGAAGCATAAAAGATTCTACAAACGGTTTTTTTCTCCATAATATTTGTGGATGGATGCATCTGTTTCTGTTTTTGTAGCGCGTAGGTTTTTTTCGGCAGATTCTGTAAGGTTTTCTTTTTGCGGAGTGCCGCAAGAAAAAGGGAGAAAGAATAGAGTTACGACAACTGTACGTTTTAAGTTCATGCACGAATATAATGAATCCGCGAAATTGAAAAACCTTGAATATACGGTATTTTGGCGCAATCATATTTTCCTATAATTGACATTATGTTAAGTAATATAAAACAAAGACCACTACCCAACACACTAAAATCTATAACAAAAAAAGGCTGATCTTATGACCAGCCTTTTCAATATTTACTCGAACAAAATTATTTATACTCATTCATCTTCGCTTCATCATCCAGCTTAGAGAAAATCTCTTGTAATACCTCTTTCAGTTTATCCAACTGTTTCTGATAATAATTTTTGGCCTGCAAATCTGTTTCCTTGGCAATTTCCTCTGCTTTGGATTTGAATGCATTTTCCAATATCACTGCCGCCGCTCTGTATTTTTCATCAGATTTGGCTTTGAGCTCATTGTATTTTTTTGCTTCGTTTAACGGCAATCCGTTGGCTTCCTTAATCAAGGCGTTGGCTTCGTCCAACTCCAAAGACGCCAAGTTGTTCAATGCCCCAAAATATTTTGGGTCAATGGCAATGGCTTTTTGATAGCTTTCGCGGCTCTTATCAAAGTCTTTCAGTTGTGCATAAATTACTCCGCTGTTAAAGTGCAAGGCCTTTAACATGTCATTGTTGCCTTCAAAAGCCTTGAATGCTTCCGTCATCACCTTGGCTGCATTTTCGTTATCACCGGTACTGAGGTAATAATTCAATTCTTCGGTAATAAACTCGGTATTCTTAGGATATTTCACCTTCGCATCCTTAATGATTTGTAAGCCTTTGGCACCATCCCCTTTTTCCTGGTATATTTTAGCCATGGTTCCATATAGATTTGGATCGGCAGAGTTCATTTGCATCAAATCGTTACCCAATTTAATGGCACGATCGGTGTCTTTTGCCCTGTATGCAGATAAAAACATGTTGGAATAGCTCACGGTGTCAGTTACTCCCAACCCCTTCAACAAATTGTAACGTTGCTCAAAAGCCTCTCCGGCTTTGGCATAATTACCTTCGTTAAAACTAGTGCCACCCAATCTTCCCAGAGTGTCGGCAATGTACGAAGCACGGGCTCTGAGTTCATTTTCTTCAGCAATTTTCACCTTGCCGTTTTTCTGGTCAATCTCTACGGTGGTTGCCTTGATGATACTTTGGTAAGCCTCTTTTAAGTAATCGGCTTTATTGGCAGCTACCTGTGGATCTTTTTCTACCAACAGTTTTACATAGATATCTGCCCTACGTTTCCATGTCTTTGATTTTAACATGGTTTTTTCGTTCAATGTGGCCGCATCGATGGCTTCTTTGGCGCGAAACAAGTTTTCTATCGCCACTGGCATGTTTCCGTTTGCTTTTTCCGAAGTATATACGCTCATATACTCCCAAGCGCTCAATACGTTACTTTCCTGCGCACTGGCCTGAGCTACTGATGCCAATGCGAATAAACCGATTACCAATTTTTTCATGGGTCTATCTATTTTTTAATGGTTTAACTCAAATGTAATGCCAATTTGGCAACTGCCAAATGACAAATATTACTCTCCGTCAGTCGGGTTTTGTGGTGTTTCTTCGCCTTCGTTCACTTCTCCATCCGTGCTTTCACCTTGTACACCGCTAACATCTGTTAGATTTTCACCCAGTTCACCACTAACAGGCGTAACAGGGTTACCATCCGCGTCCAAGATTTCTTCGTCCTCGTTCATGTCGGCCGGTACTTTGGCGATGGCTGCAATGCTGTCGTTCCCTTTCAGGTTAATCAGCCTCACGCCTTGCGTTGCCCTGCCCATTACACGTAATGAATCGATTCCCAGACGGATTAAGGTACCACGCTTGGTGATGATCATCAAGTCCTCTTCTGGGGTGACTTCCAAAATACTGATCAATGTGCCCGTTTTATCGGTGATATTCATCGTTTTCACACCTTTACCACCACGGTTAGTGATGCGGTAATCTTCTAATGCGGATTGTTTTCCGTAACCGTTTTCGGAAACTACCAAGATGTTATGTGACATATCGCTCACGCAAATCATACCGATCACTTCATCTGTCTCATTGTCCAGGTTGATACCACGGACACCCGTTGCCGTACGTCCCATACCACGGACTTTGTTCTCCGGGAAACGGATGGCACGGCCAGATTTGATGGCAATCAATACCTCGCTGTTATCTTCGGTCAAGCGTGCTTCGATCAGTTCATCCCCTTCACGTACGTTGATCGCATTGATACCGTTCGTTCTTGGACGGGAATATGCTTCCAACGAAGTTTTCTTGATGGTACCTTTGCGGGTACACATGATAATGAAATGTGATTTGCAATATTCCTCATCCTTCAGGTCCTTCACGGCGATGTATGCCTTGATCTTATCATCGCTTTCGATGTTGATCATGTTCTGGATCGGACGTCCTTTTCCTGTTTTCTCGCCTTCCGGTATTTCGTACACACGCAACCAATAGCAACGGCCTTTCTCCGTGAAGAACAGCATATAATTGTGTGCCGTGGCAATATGTAAGTGCTCCAGGAAGTCTTCGTCACGGGTACCACTGGCTTTGGAACCTTTGCCGCCTCTTGCCTGTCTTCTATAATCGGTCAGCGATGTACGTTTGATGTAACCTTTGTGCGAAATGGTAATCGCTACCGCTTCGTCTTCGATCAAATCTTCAATGCGCATATCGTCTGCGCTGTGTACGATTTCTGTACGGCGCTCATCGCCATATTTATCGCGGATAAGGATCAACTCGTCCTTGATGATCTGCATACGGAGTTTCTCGTCACCCAAAATCTGCTTGAAATAAGCGATTTGCTTCATCAAATCATCAAATTCGGCTTTCAGTTTGTCACGCTCCAAACCTGTCAAACGTTGTAGACGCATGTCCAAAATGGCACGAGCCTGCAATTCTGACAGCTGGAAATTGCTCATCAAACCTTCACGTGCAATTTCTGGCGTAGCCGATGCACGTATCAATTTGATTACCTCTTCGATATGATCTAAGGCTATAAGTAAACCTTCAAGGATGTGGGCACGTTTTTCTGCTTGTTCTAAATCGTATTGGGTACGACGAACTACAATGTCGTGACGGTGTTCCACATAATACCGGATCATGTCTTTCAGGTTCAACATCTGCGGACGGCCTTTTACCAGTGCGATATTGTTTACTGAAAATGAGGTCTGTAATGACGTATACTTGTATAGATTGTTTAATACGACATTCGGGATGGCGTCGCGACGGAGTTCGTATACGATACGCATACCATTTCTGTCAGATTCGTCACGTATATCAGAAATACCTTCAATTTTCTTCTCGTTTACCAACTCTGCCGTACGCTTGATGAGTTCGGCTTTGTTTACCTGGAAAGGGATTTCGGTCACGATGATAGCCTCGCGGCCGTTGCTGTTATCAATGGCCTCAAAACCGGCTTTAGCACGCATCATTACACGGCCGCGGCCTGTCTCAAATGCATCACGAACGCCTTCGTATCCATATATGATACCACCCGTAGGAAAATCCGGAGCTTTGATGTATTTCATCAATTCAGGAATTTCAATGGTGTTGTCATCTATATATGCCACGATACCATTGATTGCTTCTGTCAGGTTATGCGGGGCCATATTGGTGGCCATACCCACGGCAATACCCGATGCGCCGTTTACGATCAGGTTAGGGAAAGCTGACGGCATGACAGTCGGCTCTTCCAGTGAGTCATCGAAGTTGGGAACAAAATCAACCGTATTTTTCTCGATATCGGCCAACATTTCCTCGGCCAGCTTACGGAAACGCGATTCCGTGTAACGCATAGCTGCCGGTGGATCGTCGTCAATGGAACCGAAGTTTCCCTGACCATCAATCAAAGGATAACGCAATGACCAATCCTGGGCCATACGTACCATGGTATCATAAACAGATGAATCGCCGTGCGGGTGGTACTTTCCGAGTACTTCACCCACGATCCGGGCAGATTTTTTGTGTGGTTTCGTTGAGGTAATCCCTAAGTCCAACATACCGAACAATACCCTGCGGTGAACTGGTTTCAAACCGTCACGAACATCAGGCAGGGCACGGGAAACAATAACAGACATCGAATAATCGATGTACGCTGTCTTCATTTCATCTTCAATGTTGATCGGTATAATCCTTTCGTCTTCTGCCATTTAAAATTCAATTAATGATTTGCACGCTTTTTGAGAACACTTCCCTCAAAAAAGCGAACGAAAGTAGTGTTTCCTCCGTTTAAAACGAAATGTAATCGAGTTATCAATAAACAAATTGGTGTTAAAAAAAAATCGATAGATTGCAGCCTGTTTAAGGGATATAAGATACATTTGATATACGGGGCAACCTGAAAAAACTTTTGAACAAAAACGAATATAACTGATTTAGAAAATATTATGGAATCCAGATTTTCACCCCGTGTTAAAGATGTACTCACGTACAGTAGAGAGGAGGCGCTAAGGTTAGGCCACGAATACGTAGGTACCGAGCATTTATTGTTGGGCATCGTACGTGAAGGAGAAGGTACTGCACTACAGATTTTAGATTTGTTGGGCGTTACCCCTTCGATATTGCGAAAAGAGATTGAAAATACGGTAAAACCAGGCAACCGCACTTCCATGAACTTGGGCAATATTCCATTGGTTAAACAAGCCGAAAAGGTATTAAAGGTCACTGTGTTGGAAGCTAAGTTATTCAACAGCCCCGTTATTGAAACCGAACATTTATTATTGGCTATTTTAAAGGACGAAGATTCTGTGGGAACAAGGATACTGAGCCGTTTCCGTGTAGATTATCAAAATGTGAAAGAGAAATATGAAACGTTGAATACGACGGGCTCTTCTCCACGTGCAGAAATGCCTGGTGCTTCGGACGATGATCCGGAAGAGTCTTTTGGAGCCAGTGGCGGTGCGAGGAGAAATCCTTCCGATCCAAAATCCAAAACTCCCGTATTGGACAATTTTGGCCGCGACCTTAGCAAAATGGCTGAAGAAGGCAAACTTGACCCCATCATCGGCCGTGAGAAAGAAATTGAGCGTGTAAGCCAGATTTTGAGCCGTCGTAAAAAGAACAACCCTATTTTGATTGGTGAGCCGGGTGTCGGTAAATCAGCCATCGCGGAAGGTTTGGCTTTACGCATCGCACAGAAGAAGGTATCACGTGTATTATTCGGAAAACGTATCGTTTCTTTGGATTTAGCTTCTCTGGTGGCGGGTACCAAATACCGCGGACAGTTTGAAGAGCGTATGAAAGCCTTGATGAACGAATTGGAAAAATCTCCGGATGTCATCCTCTTCATTGACGAAATCCATACCATCATCGGTGCGGGTGGCGCTTCAGGATCTTTGGATGCTTCCAATATGTTTAAGCCGGCCTTGGCCCGTGGAGAAATCCAATGTATCGGTGCCACTACGTTGGACGAATACCGTCAATACATCGAGAAAGACGGTGCTTTGGACCGTCGTTTCCAAAAAGTGATGGTTGAGCCTACTTCTGAAGAAGAGACGCTCCAGATATTGAATAACATCAAAGAAAAATACGAGTCTCACCACAATGTAACTTATACGCCAGAAGCGTTGAAAGCCTGTGTAATGCTGACTTCGAGATATATCACGGATCGTTTCCTTCCAGATAAGGCCATTGATGCTTTGGATGAGGTGGGGGCCCGTGTCCACATCACCAATATTAAGGTTCCGCCAGAAATTACTGACCTGGAATTTAAAATTGAGGAAATCCGCGAAGAGAAAAACCGCGCCGTACGCACTTCCAAATACGAAGATGCAGCACGCCTCCGCGATAAGGAGCGTCAACTCATGGATGAGCTTGAAAAAGTAAAAAACCAATGGGAAGACGAAAGCCGTAAACACCGCGAAACGGTAAACGAAGAAAACGTGGCCGAGGTAGTGAGCATGATGACCGGTATCCCATTGACCAAAGTGGCACAAAGCGAAACCAAGAAATTGGCGAACATGTACGACTTGATCAAAGAAAAAGTAATCGGTCAGGACGATGCCGTTCGTAAGACGGTGAAAGCCATCCAACGTAATCGCGTGGGATTGAAAGACCCGAATAAACCAATCGGCTCGTTTATATTCCTTGGTCCTACCGGTGTGGGTAAAACACAATTGGCCAAGGTGATCGCCAAATACATGTTTGATAGCGAGGAAGCTTTGATCCGCATAGATATGAGCGAATACATGGAGAAATTCAGCATTTCGCGTTTGATAGGCGCCCCTCCAGGATATGTTGGTTACGAAGAAGGTGGTCAATTGACCGAAAAAGTTCGTCGCAAACCATACAGCGTTATTTTGCTGGACGAGATAGAAAAAGCGCACCCGGATGTGTTCAACCTCCTACTCCAGGCATTGGATGACGGACAGATGACGGATAGCTTGGGTCGCAAGATCGACTTCAAAAATGCCGTCATCATCATGACGTCGAATATCGGATCACGAGATTTGAAAGATTTTGGTACCGGTGTAGGGTTTCGTACGGGAGCCAAAGAGGCCCAGGCAGATACATTGACGAAAGGTGTAATCCAGAATGCATTGAAAAAAGCATTTGCGCCCGAGTTTCTGAACCGTATCGATGATGTAATCATGTTCAACTCGTTGAGCAAAGATGATATCTTCAAAATCATTGACATCGAAATGGAAGGCTTCATCAAACGTTTGGAAACCAATGGTTATAAACTGAAAATTGATAGGGCTGCCAAAGATTTCATCGCCGAAAAAGGATTTGATGCCAACTTTGGTGCACGTCCGCTGAAAAGAGCGATACAGAAGTATCTGGAAGATCCATTAGCGGAAGAAATCATCAATGCCAGCTTGGAAGAGGGTGACACGATTAACGTAACCTTCAACAAAGAAAAAGACGAAATCAAAATAAAGGTAACGAAACCGAAAGGCAAAAAAGCCGAAGCTGAAGAAGGTACCGAAGAATAGTCATTCTGATATTGAGTTATCAACTTAAACTAAGTCGATAATTTCTATCCAATTAAATAATATCCCTGGTTATTCATGAATAGCCGGGGATTTTTTATTTATGCATTGGCACATCAATAATCCTGAAATAGTGTACCAATTGAAACTAAAAAAAGAGCCTATCCAAGGATAGGCTCAATATATTGTTTAAATCTTAGGGTATGACACCCTCCTATTGTTTAATCAATTTATAAACGGATTGTTTCTTTTCTGTATTGATTCTTAAGAAATATATCCCAGCCGGTAAAGATGGATCGGGCATAAATTGTAATGAAGAAGTATTCATTTGAGATTTTTCGGCTACTTTTCTTCCACTTAAATTAAACAGGCTTAAATTCACTATTTCTACTTCCTGGTCAAGCCCAATCGTAATTTGCTCCGTGTATGGATTGGGGAATACAGACATTTTTAATTCTTTGTTTTCGCCCACAGTCAATGGATCTGAGCCGATAAATACGGAGAAATCGTCCAAATAGGCATTAGCTCCTTTATTGTTGATGCTTTTGAACGCAAAAAGCACGGTTTGCCCGTTCCATGCGGTAGGTAAATCAAATACCAGACGCTTCCAATGGGCAGCCGTGGTAGGGGTAAAATTAGATGGGGATGATGCATTAAGCGTAGCCATGAGTGCCGGAGTCCCGGTAAAAATTACTTCGCTGAAAGTAAGCCCACAATCCAAGGAAGCCAATAGGAAGATGGTATCTTTTTGTGTCTGGTTTTTAATTTGGTAAGCAATATCAAAAGCTACCTTATGGTTTCCGGCCGATTCCAATTTAACGGGAGGAGAAACTGCCCAATCCTTTTGATTTTGGGCCGGTTGATATAAGAAAAAACGCATGGCCACCGATTTGGTACCCGCCTCCTGTCCTCCGGCGCTTATCATATCAAACGTTCTGGCCATATCTGCATTAATTACTGTCCATTGCACATTTTTTAATGAATCAGTCTCAAAACTTTCGGTATAAGGAACTGTTTTTTCATCTAGTTTCACAAAGCGTACGGTTCGGTTGTTATTCACCATGTCTTTTTCGTTGGGTGTCATTTTTTGGAGTGCCGAAATCCATAGTTCATTTTGCCCTGTTTGCGGCACTAAATTCAACGGATGGTTGATGAGTAATCTTTGTAAAGGATTCAATTGAATATATTGTGCCCATTGTGCCACTATGCTTCCATTGAATTCCGCCTTAAAATAAATCGTGTCCTGGATGGTTACCGAACCTTCATTATACAGATAAATAGGTTGTTCTATGTTTCCACAGGCCATGTCCAAAAATCCCGTAGGTGCTTTTTCCAACACCAATTCCGGTTGTGTAGACATGGGAGATACGGGTGTATAACCTTCGGTAATTAACCAATTGTAAGCCGCTTCCGCATTAATGATTCCCATACCGTATGTATTGTCCTCTCCCGGATCGCCCAAGTCGATGGCCGAATAATATAGGGCTTCTTTCAAGGTTTCACCGGCCAGGGTAGGAAATGCTTCCTTCAGTAACAATAATAAACCGGCTGCATGTGGTCCGGCCATACTCGTTCCATCATAAAATGCATATTGGTCTGTTTTGATGCATGAGCGCACCGATACCCCCGGTGCCACCACCTCGGGTTTGATCAATAAGGAGCCATTTGAGGCACAGGTGGTGGGACCACGGCTTGAAAAGGATGCGATGGGATAGTTGGGTAAATTGCCGTTGATGGCACCCACCGCAAATGCATTCACGATTCCGGGATTTACCAATGCCGGAACGCCTGTAGTGCTTATTCCCGGGCCATCGTTCCCTGCGCTATATTCATTGGCTATACCGGTAAGGTCGATGGTCTCCAACATATCGGCCACAAAACTTCCACAAAAACCAGGCGTACCCGATGTACCCCAAGAATTACAGATAACCGCCGGCATATCACTGGTGGTACCCGGATTGCCATCCGGATCTAATACCCATTGGTAGGCAATCATTAAATTGACCATACCGATGGTATCCGCCAGATTGGAGACGATGGGATCCGTAGCCATGGAATAAGCTTTAAAGGCCAAGCCCAACGTATCGTGCGTCAATGTATCCAAGCCGCTCATGGTACCTATGGTGTGTGTTCCGTGGCTATTCCCTTTATCTACCGGTGTAGAAGAAAATATACCTTTCCAAGCTAAACCCAACGGCATGTATTCCCCATAAAAACGCCCACCCAAAGCTGGATGGGATGGCCAGATGCCGGTATCGAAACTCATCAGTTTCAATCCTTTCCCGGTGTATCCCAAATCCCAAAGGAAACGGGCACCCACGGCCAACAGGCCAGGTTCAACACCGCCGACAGACCTATTGGCGCTAGAATCTCCCTCCATTTTTACGGGAGCTATGTGGTATGCTTTCAAGAAAGTAACATCCTCCACGGAAGCCACGTCCGGAAAATTGATCATCTGCGCATTGAATCCAGCGGGTGCATAGACAGTAACCGAATTGACGATCCAGTTTTTGGTGAACGTAATTTGCGGACCTGATTTATCTGACGAAACCTCCGATAAAAATTGCTCCAATTCCCTACCCGATGAAGCCGAAATTTGGTTGAGCATGTTTAAGGTAATGCGAGATCTTTCATCAGCTGAAGTCCTATTCAGCCGATAAAAATTGTTCAATGAATCGGCATTGATCTGTTTTTGGTAAAGCACCAAAAACGTGCGATTTGATTGGGCTTGGGATGTCACCACTACCAAAGACATCAAAAACAAAAAGGATAAAAAATGTTTCATCTGGAAATTTGAAAGGGGAAAGGTACAAAACCTTTTAAACAGCATGTATTATTTGATAAAATGCCATTACTTTTACGCCATCAATTTCTCCGTGAAAACAACAACTCTCCTCCTATCCCTGTTTATATTTAGCCTAGGTGGCTATTCCCAGCAGCGCATCCGTCAGATGTTGATTTTGGGCGATTCCCACCTGAACGGCGATTTTGGGGAATACCTCCACAAAAAACTGCACGAAACCAAACGTTACGATATTTATTCCATCGCCATCGGCGGAGCGGGTTCCCGTCATTTTACCATGACGATGCGCAACCATTGCTGCGGATATAAAATTCGTGAAACCTGCTATGGTGAGGAGGTGGTTCCGAAGGAAAAAATACGTACCGTAGAAAAATATGCAGCGGGAAATAACGAGATTGTAGCCAAGGCATATAAAGGTCAGCTTAAAAATGTATTGTCTGCCGTCAATCCTGAAATCGTGGTGATTGCACTCGGAAATAATTACGTGAACGATCACCAGACTTTGGTTAACATGATCAAATCCCAATCGCCAGAAACCCAAATCGTATGGATTGGTCCACTGCTGAGAAGCAACATGGAACCACGGATGACAGCCATCAACCAAGTGGTGAAAAAAAACAACCTTTTCTTGGTGCGAAGCGATGACCTAATCGGCAGCGATACACTTACCTCGGGACACTTTTATGGAAAAATGGCACAGAATTGGGCTTATAAGATTGCGGAACGGATGAACGCCGCATTATATACACCCAAAAAGTGAGACCCTTATATTTTTTAACAAAAAACCAAGCGCTTCAATATTTATATACTTTTATCAAAGTCATGAGAGAGAAGCGTTTTGTGGGTGCGAATCGGATGTACATCGTGATGTGCATTTTGTCGTGTCTGGCTTTTTCTGATATATATGCGCAGCAAACCACGCGCGTGACGGGCAAAGTGATAGATGCCGTGAGTAAAACACCCGTTCCCTTTGTGAATGTGCTTTTCAAAGGTACTTTTTCGGGTACCGTAACGGACGAAGAAGGTAACTATGTACTGGAAACCAAATTAAAGTCTGATACGTTGATTATTTCGGCCATCGGGTTTATCCGCCAAAATATCCGCATCAAGGCCGGTGACAATAATAAAGTGGATGTACAGTTACAGCCGGATGAACTGAGCCTGACGGCGGTTATCGTGAAGTATCAGGGTAATCCCGCAGAAAAAATACTGAAGAAGGTCATCGACAAAAAACCGGTGAACGATATCCGTAGTTACCAGACGTTGAGTTACGAGAGCTATCAGAAAATCGAGGTGGACGTATATAACATTTCTAAGCTGGTCCAGAATAACTTCCTCACGCGTCCTTTCAAATTTATGTTTGAATATATGGACAGCAGTGCGGATGGGCGAAAATTTTTGCCTTCTTTCATCACCGAATCCGTTTCGGACAGGTACATGCAGAAGGTACCCGAGTTTTCAAAGGAAGTAATCCGTGCATCCAAAATTGCCGGTAATGGCGAGGATAAGGACATCAACCAATTTACCGGTGAGTTTTATACCAACTTCAATATATACAAAGACTTCATTGTTATATCGAATAAATCATTCGTCAGTCCGATTGCCAATTCGGGTATCTTTTTTTATAAATATTACCTAGCGGATAGCATTGAGAACGAAAAGGGGAAATTTTATAAACTGGATTATTTCCCGCGCCGTAAACAGGATTATACATTCAATGGTTATATGTGGATCCACGACTCCACGTTCGCGGTGGAATCCATCAAATTTATGCTCTCGGAAGAGGTGAACGTGAACTTCATCCGCGGATTGGACGCTGAGCAGAAATACATGCAGGTAGATGGACATTGGGTGATGGAAAGTGACCGCGTATTGCTTGATTTAAATCCGCTCACTAAAAAATCCATCGGAGTCATCGGAAGAAAATATGGACATTACAGCGAGTATAAATTCAATGAAAAAGTACCCGACTCCATAGCCCGAAATCCGAATAACATCATTATGCTGCCCGATATTTTGGAAAAACCGTCCACATTTTGGGATACCGCGCGGACCGAACCGTTGAGCGTAAGGGAACAGAACATTTACGTCATGGTTGACAGCCTGAAAAAAAATAGGACATATAAAGCCTATTATAAGGTGGGAAACGTGTTGGCCACCGGATATATTCCGTTAAAATACATTGAAATAGGCCAATACTACAAGTTCTACAGCTTCAATCCGATTGAAGGAAGCCGTGCCAAACTTGGCTTCAGGACCACACCCGAGCTCAGTAAACGTTTTTTTATATACGGACATTTGGCGTACGGCTTTAAGGATAAAAAGTGGAAACAAAACCTGGAACTATACTATCATCTCAATGCCGAAAAAAATCCATGGCGTTTGGTGGGATTCCAATATCGGAATGATTTGGAGCAATTCAGCGTAACGGAAAAAAGTTTGGAACACGATAATATTTTGAACAGTTTATTACGCCGCAGTTCATTCAACAACCTGTTGCGTGTAAAAAAAATATACGGCTTTTATGAGCACGAATGGTTTCAAGGTTTAACCAATATGGTGGAATTTGAACACCGGGAAGTACAGCCCGTGGGCAACATACAGTTCCAAAAAGGGTCAAATCCCAGCAAATATTATACGAAGCTAATTACCACGGAGTTTACGTTTTCGCTCCATTTCGCGTTAAAGGAAAAGTATTTGCTACGCCGCGTAAAAAGAACACCCACAGGAACCAAATGGCCCATTGTGGACATTAAATATACGCTAGGCGTGAAAAACTTGTGGCAGGCCAATTTTGGTTACCATAAATTATTGGTTACCATAGATGACCGGATCCGCATCAATCCGATTGGATATTTGGATTACTATATCGAAGCAGGTAAAATCTGGGGAGCCACGCCTTGGCCCTTCCTTTTTAACCATAACGGTAACAATTCGTATTTCTTCGACCGTTTTGCCTTCAACCGCATGAATACGCTGGAATTTGTGAGCGACGAGTATTTTTCCATCAAAGTGGAACACCATTTTGATGGCGCATTATTCAACCGCATTCCCGGGTTCAGGAAGTTGAAATGGCGCGAGGTGGTTACCGCAAGCGCACTATATGGCAGCATGCGCAATTACGATGCACATAAGCAGTTGGTTGTTTTTCCGCAGTATGCGGGCCAAAATATAAAACCGTCCTTACAGCAGCCTTATTATGAAGTAGGATTCGGGATCGAAAACATCTTCCGCATTTTCCGTGTGGATTTTACATGGCGGCTTTCTAACCTAAACCGCGACCTGAACGGCGATGGCGCGAACGACAGAAAGGTGAGTCCGTTCGGCGTTCAAGGCTCCTTCAAGTTCAACCTTTAACACTGGCTTAATATTGGAGTCGTAAAGGGTAATATATGCTTAACCTCTTAACGTAGAACTAACATTAATTTTGCACTCCAATATGAATAAGGTAATATTCGGGTTTGCGTTTTTTATTTTGATGGCAAGCAGCGCATCCAAAGCCGCGGCTCAAAAAGATAAAGTTTGGGGCAGTTGGGTAATCAATAACGTGGAATACGAGTTCGCCAAAAATTTCATCGGCTATTTCGAGTTGCAGACGCGCTCACAGGCCATGTATAACCATTTCAACTATTACGAGATAAAAGGAGGGATCAGCTATCGCATTACGAAAAACTTTAGTGCATTGGTCGGTTTCGGAAATTATGGAACCTACGATTGGAAGAACATCCGCGGAGCAAAAACCAACGATGAACTGAGGCTTTGGCAACAATTCGTCATCAGCCAAAAACCGATCGAAAGAATAAAGTTGGAACATCGTTTCCGTGCCGAACAGGCTTCCATCAACGGCAGATATAGAAACAGGTTCCGCTACCGCGTGAATCTTATCGTACCATTAAATAAGGATAAGGTAGAAAAGAATACAGTGTTTGTTTCAGCCTTCGACGAGATTTTCCTCACCGATACGCCACCCTACTTCATGCGTAACCGTATTTATGCCGGATTGGGCTATCAGGCCACCAAATTCCTTACCATACAAGCGGGTTGGGTAAACCAATTCAATTATAACTTCAATACAAAAGGCGGAAAAAATAATCTCTTGGTTTCCATCAACTTCAGGATATTGCGGGATGACAATAAGTTTGATGGCGTACCTACGATGCGCGATTAATATTTGAGTTTATGATCAGGTGTCAGCTTAATCAATCGATAAGGTGCCCCTACCGATTCAAACATACATGGAGGCAATATGGGATTTCCCTTCGTATCATATTCAGTAGGTTCGCTCCGAAATAATATAGTCCCCGAATTGTATTTACTGTCAAACTTTGTTTTCATGATTTCTATTTCCAGTAAATCCGCAAACTCAACATCTGTGTAGATTTTAGAAATCATCCCCGTATAAGTAATCACCCTTCTGTTGGTTATGCAGTAGTTTACAGTCCTGAATTCAATTGTTCTTTTGATGAGAATATAAACGGAGGGCGTAACCAAAAAAAGCGTCATAGCGATAGCCAAACCATTTTGATTAAATTTATTGAAATCCAATCCAAACCCTAATACATACTTGCAGAAAAACCAAAGCATGACCAAGCTGAATAAAAAATACAATCCTTTAGACCAGCGGTCAAAATGGGTAAATAAAAACGGCACGAACAAGGGTTTCCCTTCCCAGGCCACATATTCTTCGGGGATTAGAATGGGCTCAACCCAAGCGGGCGTTTCTAAATGGGTATTATCCATAGGTTAGGTAAAATAAAAAAAATCCCGTAAAAATTTTCAGAATTAAGGCCAAATTTCTTTGGATAAATCTATCAATTTCACGGGAAATATAATCAAGTGTAATGCTATTCTCCTTTTGCTTTTCTTTCTACATCCCTTAAGCGCATCTCCATCTGTGGCAGGTTTTTGAACAGGATGGCAGATTTGCGGAAGTTACCGATTTCGATAGCCGGTCCGCCTAACCAAATACCGTCTGGCTTGCGGATGGCTGAATTAACGCCTGCTTGCGCACCGATGATGGAATTATCCGCAATGGTGATGTGGCCAGCCACGCCTACCTGTCCGCCGAACATACATTTTTTACCGATTTTTGTTGAGCCGGCAACGCCTACTTGTGCGGCCATTACGGTATGTTCCCCAATTTCTACGTTGTGCCCGATCATGATCAGGTTATCTAACTTTACACCGCGGCGGATGATCGTTGAACCGATTGTAGCGCGATCTATCGTCGTGTTTGCACCTATATCCACATGGTCTTCCAAGATGACGTTTCCTATTTGAGGGACCTTGTCAAAACCGGCTTCCTGGTTGGCAAACCCAAACCCGTCAGCACCAATTACGGCACCGGCATGGATATTAACGTGGTTACCGATTTTACATTCGTGGTAAATCTTAACACCCGCATAGAAACAGCAATCATCACCGATGACGGTATTTTGACCGATAAATGTATGCGGATAAACTTGTGTACCTTTTCCAATAACCACATTTTCACCAATGTATGCGAATGCTCCTATGTATACATCATCCGCAATTTTGGCCGAAGGATGGACGAAACAGGGTTCTTCCCTACCGGTTTTCTTCTGGCGGTTCTCAATGGCCTTTAAAAGTTGCGTAAATGCCTCATAGGCATTTTCTACACGAATCAATGTGCTTTCTATATCTTTGGCTGGCGAAAAGTCTTTATTTACCAACACAATGCTGGCCAGTGTGGTATAAATATATTCTTCATATTTAGGGTTGCCTAGAAAACTTAATGTCCCCGGTTGTCCTTCCTCTATACGTGATATGGTGCTAACCGCCACATTCTCGTTCCCTTCAACCGTTCCGTTGATTAAGCCTGCAATCTGTTTGGCAGTATATTCCATTCTTCAGTGTTGTTGTGCATTTGGTCTCGCAAAAATAAGCGCGATTAGTTATGAAATCGGCCGAAATTTAAAAATATTTTAACCATTATGTAAACACAAATCCGCTAATGTTGGATTTCAGTCAGTTCCCTTGGGTAAAGAAGAAAGTATTTTTTCTGGTTCTCAACCTGTTTCAGGGAAGCAATGGTCTCACTTACTTCCGTAATGTCTTTTACTTGTCCATTCTTCATCAGTATGCGGATGGGGCTTTTTCTTGAACTATAGATGGTATTATCTACCTCGCCCGTCGTGAAAAAGTATTCCGGATACTGGCCTGCGATTCCTAAAGAAGCCAATCCCCCGTTTACTTGGGACATCACATCATCAGTGAAAGGTTTATCCTGTAAAATAATTTTAAACAAACGTCGGTTGAGGATGCGTCCGCAAAGCTGCGACAATACATCATCCTCATCTTCGGCCCATTCCTTCAGGCATGCGGCAATATCGGAATCGTCCAGCTTGCTGAACATTTCGATGATTTCTTTCGGGTCTGATATTGATTCCTTCCTTTCCAAGAAATAGCGCAGGGCCCTTCCGGAGAAGAGAACACGCCCTTTTTCCGCCAGTTCCTTTACCCTTTTTAATATATTGAGAATCAGAAATTCTGTGGAAATGACGGTCTTATGCAGGTATACTTGCCAATACATCAAACGGCGTGCAATCAGGAATTTTTCCACCGAATAAATGCCTTTTTCTTCCACCACCAATTCATTATCTATTACGCTGATGAGCTTGATAATGCGTTCCGCCCCCACGATTCCTTCGGAAACGCCCGTGTAAAAGCTGTCGCGACGCAGATAATCCAAACGGTCCACATCCAACTGTCCGGAAACGAGGTTACACAAAAATTTCTTCGGATGGTCGCCTTTAAAAATTTGGATGGCTGTATCCAGTTTCCCATTGAATTCTTCATTCAAAACTTCCATAAACGCCAGCGAAAGCTTTTCGTGGCTTACGCCTTTTACGATGGTGTTTTCCAATGCGTGCGAAAATGGCCCGTGCCCAATGTCGTGCAACAAAATGGCGGTCAATGCGCCCAACCGTTCCTCATTCGTTATTTCAACCCCTTTATCTCGAAGTACTTTCAATGCCTCGTCCATCAGATACATGGCGCCCAATGCATGGTGAAACCTTGTGTGATGCGCTCCCGGATACACGTAATGCGCCAAGCCCATTTGCTTGATCCTGCGCAAACGCTGGAAAAATGGATGGTCGATGAGTTCCTGTATAAACTTGTCGGGAATGGAAATAAACCCATATACCGGGTCGTTGATGATTTTATATTTAGCCGTGGATGGCATGCGGTGTCGAATTTCTTGCAAAGATAGGGATATAATAGACTATGGGATTTCTCTGGCTTCCATTCTGAGAAACAAAAAATTCGTTAAATGATACATCAGATTATTATACATAAGAATATTATGTATAAGTTTGGGGCATGTATTCAAATGAACTCATCAAAGGAACTTTAAAAACGCTCGTCATGAGGTTACTGCAGGATCGTGAACGTATGTACGGTTATGAAATTACCCAACAAGTAAAACTGTTGACGGATGGAAAGATTTCGATTACCGAGGGGGCGTTGTATCCACTATTACACAAACTGGAAGCGGAAGGTGCGGTGACCACCGAAACGGAAGAGATCGGAAAGCGTGTACGCAAATATTACCGCCTAACTATCGAAGGTAAAAACCGTTCCGCAGAAATGGCCCGCGAGTTTCTCGACTTTATGACCACCATGAAACGTATCATGGAACCCAATAACGGCACCCGACATGGATATGCTGAATAATAAACAGGTGGATATCATCAATGACAGGTTGGTGGCACTTGGCCTTACGGATGACGTCGTTCGTATTGATTTGATAGACCATGTGTGTACGTTGACGGAACTTTTCATGGAAACCGGTAACTCATTCGAGTGTGCATGCGACAAGGCATTTGCCGAATTCAAACCGCAGGAGTTTGAACAGATTCAGGAACTCAGTTTATATTATATCCATTTAAAGCAAAACAAAATGAAAAAAGCAATCGGAATCTTAGGAATCCTGACCTCCTCTATTATTTTAATCGGTGTCGTGTTTAAACTACAGTACTGGCCGGGAGCTGCCATGATGTTAGTCGTCGGTCTGGCACTTACGGGTATAATCGTATTACCTACCATGGCATTGATTGGGTTTTCCAAAACCAATTCATTACAGTCCAACATTTCTTATTTAGCCGGTTATACGGCTGCTGTACTGGCTTGTTTGTGTGCCTTATTCGTTTTACGACAATGGCCCGGCGGCAGAATGTTAGGCGTTATCGCCATGGTGGTGATGTGTTTGGTTTTCATGCCGTTGTATATCATTAAATCGTACCGGACCAGCGAAAACAAAATCTTGGGATTATCCAAATCGTTCCTGATCCTATCAGGCATCTTATTGTTTTGGGGATTGCTACAAAAACCACACGAAAAACCAAACACACCGATCCAACAGACCAGCGAAACGAGACATTAACCACTTTGCGTTTGATACAGAGAGCCACCTCCACAAGGGGTGGTTTTCTTTTAATAGATATTAGACATTAGATGTTAGACATTAGATATTTATCGTTCTAACTTATCTAAAACTGAAAGCATATTAAATCGGGAGATTGACACCAGAATGATGAATGTATTGATATCAGAACTAGATATTAGAAATACCTAATATCAAACATCCATCTAACTTCTACCTTTTTAAAATCGGCTTAAATTTTGTGATGTTTATACCAGATGTGATGCCCAGCCGTTACATTTGGTAAAGAAACAGATATTGGATTTCAGACGTTAGATATCAGAACATAACCAACGTCCCCAAGAAATCTAACATCTAATGTCTAAACATCTAATGTCTAATTAATGGATAAAATAAAAATTCTCTGGGTTGACGATGAAATTGACCTCTTAAAGCCACACGTGATGTTCCTAGAAGGGAAAGGCTATGCAGTAAGCACCGCCACCAATGGTTCAGATGCGATCGATTTGATTAAGGAAGACGATTTTGAAATCGTGTTTCTGGATGAAAACATGCCCGGTATGTCGGGTTTGGAAACGCTCACCGAAATCAAGAACGTACAACGCGAATTGCCCGTGGTGATGATTACCAAAAGTGAAGAGGAATATATTATGGAAGATGCCATCGGTGCCAAGATTGCCGATTATCTCATCAAACCGGTCAATCCGAACCAGATTTTGCTTTCGTTGAAGAAAATTTTGGACCAGAAACGAATCATCGGAGAAAAAACGACATCTGCCTACCAAAAGGAATTTGGTAAAATCGGGATGACTTTGAGCGACCGTCTTTCCCATACAGAATGGGTAGATGTATATAAAAAACTCGTACACTGGGAAATGGAACTCAGCGGTTCGGATACGGGCGGTATGGAAGATATTTTGCTTATGCAGAAATCTGACGCCAACAACATGTTCGGTAAATTCATCGAACGTAATTATAAAGGTTGGCTGAGTGGAAAAGACCCGGACGCTCCTCTTCTATCCCATACCTTGTTCCGCCAGAAAGTGGCACCAAAAATCCGTACGGATAAAGCCTTGTTTTTATTGGTGGTAGATAACCTACGTTTTGACCAATGGCGGATTTTACAACGCTTTCTCAACACCAAATTCAGGACGGAGGAAGAAGCTTTATATTACAGTATCTTACCAACGGCCACCCACTTCTCGCGTAACGCGATATTTGCCGGATTGATGCCTTCTGAAATACAAAAGAAATACCCGAAACTTTGGGTGGGCGAAGAAGACGAAGGCGGAAAAAACATGCACGAAGAAGAATTGCTGGGAGAACAATTGAAACGATTGGGCAAAACCGGTAAATTCAGCTACCATAAAATCACGAATATGGCTGCCGGCAAACGCTTGGTGGACCAAATGAACGGCTTGGCAGGAAACAGTTTGAATGCTATCGTTTATAACTTTGTGGATATGCTTTCGCATGCCCGCACCGACATGGAAGTAATCCGCGAATTGGCTGATGACGAAGCCGCTTACAGGTCTTTGACGGCATCGTGGTTTGAGCATTCTCCATTGAATGAAATATTTGACAAAATTGCCGAAATGGGCTGTGATGTAGTAGTCACGACAGATCACGGAACCATCCGCGTAAAAGATCCGTCTAAAGTTGTCGGAGACCGCGAAACGACAACCAACCTACGTTATAAACAAGGTAGAAACTTACGCTACGAAGGTCGTGACGTATTTGACGTAGGCGATCCTTCGGAAGTTTTCTTACCTAAAATTAATGTGAGTACGCGTTATATTTTTGCGAAAGAAAATAAATTCTTCGCCTATCCGAATAATTATAATTACTACGTCAATTTTTATCGGAATACGTTCCAACACGGCGGAATCAGCCTGGAGGAAATGTTGATTCCGGTGGTGCATTTGACGCCGAGATAGAGAAGAAACTTATTTCCCGCAGAACTCGCTGACATACGCAGAAAATTGTAAAAATCTGCGCTATTCTACGAGTTCTGCGGGATTTTTTTATTCTTTTAGTTCATCTGTTATATTTTTTATCGCCTGCTCTTCAAATCGACTTCTAAATTCCTCCGTTTTAAAAATGCTTTCCATTTCCAAGAAATGCTGCAAAGCCTTTTTACGCCCTGGATAGTACATAAAATCTGGGAAGATGTTGTATTCTTTGCGTACCTGTTTGGCGTATTGGCTGTATATTTCGCTGGCCGCCCCCAAAATACTTAAATCGGCATCGGTAAAATAATCGGTGTCGGAATTTGTGCTTTTCGTATGTGATTTAGTGGCGATGATATGTGTTATACACAATTCAATCTGATTATCCGGATAATTGATTTCGCGCAATCTTTTATCCGCCAATTCGGCTGATTTTTCTTCATTATCTTTCCGTATGGCTTTGTAGATAATATCATGATAATACAACGCAAACAATACCGTATCCCAATCCTGTATTTTTTCTTTTACGGATTCCAATTGAATCAGCAAATTCTCCAAATGCTTCAAGGCGTGATAATGACGCCCCTTCTGGTTGTAATGCTTCTCAATTTCATTCCAATAGGTTTCTACTAAATCCTTATTGGATGAATGGCGGAGGAATAACGCGAAAAATGTTTCTTTCAGCATAAGTGAAAGTATTTACGGAATGAAGTTAGAATAATTCCAACAACAAAAACTAATTACTCTGCGCCAATCTGCGCGAAGTGAAACGGAGCATGGAGCGGAGCGCAATATTTCTGCGGGAAATTATTCTACATCTTCTCAGGTGCCGCAATCCCTAACAAGTATAACGCCTTATTCAACGTACGCGCTGCCAATTCCGTCATTCGTAAACGGAAGAATTTCGCGTTTTCGTCGGGTTCATTTAGTATTTGGTGATCGTGATAAAATTGGTTGTACTCTTTGGCCAATTCGTATGCAAAATTCGCTATACCAGCCGGGTTGAATGTTTTACCGGCCGTTTCCACGGTTTCGGCAAAATTAGAAATCCGACGGATAACCGCCCATTCCTTATCATTCGCCAAATAAGTGCCGTAACCTCTGGTAAACTCACCCGCCTTGCGCAATACCGAACGGCAACGTGCATGCGTGTATTGGATAAACGGCCCCGTATTTCCTTGCATATCTATGGATTCTTCGGGATTGAAGATCATTTTCTTTTTCGGATCCACCTTCAAAATAAAATAACGCAATGCACCGTAACCTACCTGCTCAAACAATACTTTCTTTTCTTCTTCGCTCAGGTGTTCGGATTTCTGCGCGTCTTCGGATTTTTGGCGCGCGATGATGGTCATCTCGTCCAATAAATCGTCGGCATCCACCACGGTTCCCTCACGGGATTTCATTTTACCGGTCGGCAATTCCATCATTCCGTAAGATAGGTGGAACAGTTTATCGGCCGCTTTCATGCCCAAACGCTTCAATATTTCAAACAATACTTTGAAGTGGTAATCTTGCTCATTGCCCACCACATAAATGGATTGACCGAAATCAAAATCATTTTGTTTTTGGTAAGCGATGGCAATATCCTGGGTAATGTAAATCGTGGTCCCGTTGGCACGCAAAACCACTTTTTCGTCGAGCTTCACGTCCGTTAAATCAATGCGTACGCTGCCATCGGGCGCGGTAAAAAATACACCTTTTTCAAGCCCTTCTTTTACGGTTTCCTTGCCGATGTTATATATTTCGGATTCGTAGTATTTTTTATCGAAACGCACGTCCAATTTATCGAACGTCTGTTGCATACCATCGTAGCACCAACCGTTCATCAACGTCCATAGTTCGCGGGTTTCTGCATCGCCTTCCTCCCACTTCAGCAACATGGCTTCCACTTCCTTTTGGATAGGCGCTTCTTTTTCTGCCTGGTCTTTCGGCATACCGTTGGAAACCAATAATTCTACCTCGGCTTTGTATGCATCGGAATATTTCACATAACAATCGCCCACGAACTTATCGCCTTTCATGGCGGTAGTTTCCGGTGTTTCGTTGGGCAAAAACTTTTGGCGCGCCACCATGCTTTTACAGATGTGGATTCCACGGTCGTTGAATAAACATACGGGAATTACTTTCTGTCCGTTGGCTTCGGCAATGCGGCTTACGGATGCCCCCAAGAAAATATTCCTCAAGTGACCCAAGTGCAATGGCTTGTTTGTGTTTGGCGATGGATATTCCACCATCACGGCCGTGGCATCGGGTTTTAATTCGGGCAAACCGATAAGCACATCCGAATAATATTTTTCGAAAACTTCCAGACGGTAAGCATCCGAATACGTCAAATTCAAAAAGCCTTTCACCACGCTGAACGCGGAAACGCCTTCCAATTTCTCCACCAACAATTCACCCAATATGTTTCCCAATGCATCGGGTGCCATGCCCACGCGTTTGGCCACGGGAAACAGAACGACTGTTATATCTCCCGGAAAATCTGCCGGTGGCGTATTGAGCAAAAAATCGGATGACGTAAATAGATTATCTCCCAATTTATCGGAGAACCGTATATTTAAAATCTCCGCGGCACCTGATTTTATATGGTCTGTCATTGGATGTGAAATTATTTTTGCAAATAAACAGAAAAGGTATCAAGATACAAGTATCAGGCATCAAGACTCTGATTGTCCTGCCACCTGATACTTGCTAACTGATAGTAAAATTATAATACGTTGAATGCCCGTTTAAGCGCCGATAAAATTAATGAGAAAGCCATACCAAAGAATGCCACGCCGGAAATGGTGAACGTGGAAAACCAAAACGGGGAGAAAAAGTTACGCATATTCTCTTCGCCTTTTTTCAGGTTTTCGGGTGTCTCGCCAATGGCACGGGCGGCATCTACCTGTTCTTGTACGCGAATGGGTAAAAATTCGGGATCAAAAAAGTTATAATAAATGAATACGAATACACCGGCAGTTAGTCCGGCTACCAAAGCGGTACGTGCGCCTGCCTTAAAATCTTCGGGAAACGGATTTCCTTTGGGCGTTAATTGGGTAATGGAAAGGAATATTGCCACGCCCACCAAACCCAGCAACGGCGCGGCCGGAAAACTCACCAGCCATTCGTGTTGCTTTCCTTGCGAGAGCACGATCATTTTCCAAATGAAATAAAGTGCTCCCGCAAAAAAGCCGAGTGTCAATTGTTTGTTTTTCATGAGGGATTAGCCGTTCATGGAGAACATAAATTCTTCGTTTGATTTTGTATTGCGTATTCTGTCTTTCACGAATTCCATCGCTTCCACAGGCGTCATATCGCTTAGGTGGTTGCGCAGTACCCAAAGACGGCTCAATGCTTCCTTGGCTACCAACAAATCGTCGCGGCGAGTGCTGGAAGCCGTGATATCGATGGCCGGATAGATACGTCTGTTGGAAATTTTACGATCCAACTGAAGCTCCATGTTACCGGTTCCTTTAAACTCTTCAAATATTACCTCATCCATTTTTGAACCGGTATCCGTTAAAGCCGTGGCCAGGATGGTTAATGAACCGCCATCTTCAATTTTACGTGCGGCACCAAAAAATTTCTTCGGTTTGTGCAATGCGTTGCTATCCACACCACCGGATAATACTTTACCCGATGCCGGTGAAACCGTATTGTGTGCACGGGCCAAACGTGTGATGGAATCCAACAGGATCACCACGTCGTGTCCGCATTCTACCAAGCGTTTTGCTTTTTCCAATACGATGTTGGCGATGCGTACGTGGCGCTCGGCCGGCTCGTCGAATGTCGATGCGATCACTTCAGCGTTTACACTGCGTGCCATGTCGGTTACCTCTTCCGGACGTTCGTCAATCAACAAAATGATCAAATACACTTCCGGATGGTTGGCGGCGATGGCGTTGGCCACCTCTTTCAACAACATGGTTTTACCCGTTTTGGGCTGTGCCACGATCAAACCACGCTGACCTTTACCAATCGGCGTAAACAAATCCACCACGCGGGATGAAAGTGTTTCTTGTTTGTGGCCGGTTAGTTTCAGTTTTTCGTAAGGGAACAACGGCGTCAGGAAGTCGAACGGAATACGGTCGCGCATCTGTGCCGGTTCCAAGCCGTTAATTTCGCTGATTTTGATCAACGGAAAATATTTTTCTCCTTCTTTTGGGGGGCGGATGGAACCTACCACGGTATCACCCGTTTTAAGGCCAAATAATTTGATTTGTGATTGGGAAACGTACACATCGTCCGGTGAACTCAAATAGTTATAATCGGATGAGCGTAGGAATCCGTAACCATCTGGCATAATTTCCAAAACGCCTTCGCACTCCACCATGCCCTCAAAGTTGAAAAGCGGCTCCTGCGGCTGCTGAAACTGGCGTGGCTGATTTTGGTTCGGATTAATATTTTGGTGTGGATTCTGCGGATATTTTGGGAGCGGTTGCTGCGCCGGGCGTTGCTGCGGTTGCTCGTTCGGTTGTCTTTGTTGTGCGTCACCCCTTGGGCGCAATTCTTTTCTTTCGCGTGGTTGATCCGGATTAAACGGCTGCTCCGCTTGTGGTTGGGCCGGTCTTTCCTTTTTTACCAATATACGACGCTCCGGTTGTTGCGGGCGTTGATTTTCTTCGCTGCGAACTTCATTGTCATCGCCTTCGTTATCGTCTCGGTCATTCTCATCGTCGTCATTATCATTCTCATCATCATCTTCAGACAATGCCATATTGATTTCATCCTCTTCCGGCTCTGGATCAATGATCGGTTCCGGGTCGTCATCCGGAAATTGAAGTGCCGAAGGATCTTTTTCCAAACGTACCTTTTCTACGTTAGAAGTACCCACGCGTTGCGGCGTGGATGAACCCGGCGTAGAAACTGTTTTGATTCGGCTGCGTTTTTTCTTTTCGCTTCCGTCCTCATCTACCGGTAAATTTTCAAATTTTGGCGCTTCTGTTTTATTAGGTGCCGGTATTTCCACCTGACTCTGGCGGGCGTCTGCTTCGTTGAACATCGTGATCAATTCTATCAGCTCACCTTTTTTCATGAAGTGATATTTCTTGATTCCTAATTCTTTGGCAATGTCCTTAAGTTCTGGTAATAACTTTTCTTTCAATTCTTCAATACGAAACATGAGAATGATTTATGATTTACGATAAGATATATAAAATCGACGCTGGAAACGATTGTTGACAAATCACGCATCGAAACGATGGCGCAATATTACGATAAAAACCAAATAAACCAAATAACGATTTTGGATTTCTTTTGGCCATATTTTTAATATCCATTTCGATAATTTGTAAACTTGCAGCCATCAATTATTACAACGAACAATTATGATACAGCGTATTCAGACCATCTATTTGTTTTTGGCCGCCTTGGTACTGCCACTTTTGTTTCTTCTGCCATTTCTTGGTTTCAACGGTGATGCGGGATCGGCTTCCTATTCATTGTTCGGCGGAGAATTCCAACGCGCCGACGGTTCTACACTTATCGACGAGTTCGCATTATTTCCTGGCCTTGTTCAATGGCTAAATAGGAGTCATCCTTATGTCATGGATGAATCGATTATCTTATCCTCCATTCTTTTGGGACTTCCTTTTCTAGGGTTTATCATTTCTATTTTCCTTTACCGAAAACGCAAGAGACAAATTAGGTTTGTTTATTTGAGTATGGCACTTCTACTCATTTTCATAGTTCCTTTTTTATTCATCGTCGTTTCAACCATACAAAATCTTTCCGGTAGTGGCCTCACGGTTTCGCCGCTTGGTTCTTTGGGTCTGCTAGTTCCGTTTATCTCATTGATATTTGGATGGCTGGCTGTGAAAAATATCAAAAAAGACGACGAATTGGTGAGGTCTGCGGACAGAATCAGGTAGCAAAAATTTGTTATAGAAAAGGCCGTAAGTATACACTTACGGCCTTTTCTATTTATAATCATTAAGCTTAATTACAATTCATCTCAGAATCGCAACTGGCTCCATCACCTTGTATTGCGATAGGTTTTATGGTTGGCTTATGTTCGGAAAAAGATTGTGTGAGCGCACCCAAAAAAGTTTCCGCCGGTTGTGCACCCGACACGGCGTACTTATCGTCAAACACAAAATATGGAACACCGCGTACGCCGATTTGCTGAGCCTCGTAAATATCCATCTTTACTTCTGACGTAAATGTGTCGCTTTCCAAAACTTGCTTTATTTCAGTGGCATCTAAGCCAATTTCAACGCCCAATGAAACCAACGTTTCTTGGTCGTCGGTATTTTTACCGTCTATAAAATATGCTTTGAATAATTGTTCCTCTGCTGCATCGCCTTTTCCTTTTGATTTAGCGAATTGAATAAAACGGTGTGCATCGAAAGAATTGGCAACTACGGCTTTATCAAAATTATAATGCAAGCCTACTTCTTTGGCCATGTTCACTACATTTTGTTGGATCTGTTGCGTTTGTTCCAAACTCCAACCTTTACTTTCGGACAAGTATTGTGTTATATTTTTCTTAGGATCCGTCACCATATCCGGGTTCAATTGGAAACTTTTCCAAACCACCTCAATTTCGTCCTTTTGGGGAAAACGGTTTAGCGCATCTTCAAATTTACGCTTTCCTATATAACAAAAAGGACACATCACATCGCTCCAAATCTCTACTTTCATCTGACTTAATTTTGATGCTAAGTTAACAGAAAACGTGCCGGTTAATGGACTACTTTACTCTTGTAAAGTAGCTTTTCTGCAATACATTGGACTGTGTTGTATCTTTTATTTTGTTTCCTTTAAAATGTTACGGACTTCCTCTAATTCCATACCCGAAAAATCAGCCAAATCAACCAACTTATTTTTTAATTTCTGCCCTAATTTTTCGATGGCTGTCCTGACGATTTGATCGTGGTCAAACGCCAATTCCGGTAAATCGTGCATCGGAAACCATTCCGCATCTGCTGCGTCATCGCCTGCCTTCACCTTTTGTTCTGCTTTTTTTATCAATATATAATGTGCCACGGAAATCACCCTTTTGCGGGGATCACGATGTACCGCGCTGAACGTATGCAGCTGCTCCAATCTATCCAATGACAACCCAGTTTCTTCCTCTAGTTCACGTTTTGATGCCTCTTCCACAGTTTCGTCCACCTCCACAAATCCACCAGGTAAAGCCCATTTATTTTTGAAAGGCTCGTTTTTACGTTGAATCAATAAAATGTACAATTCTGACTCTTCGTAGGCGAAGACAACGGCATCAACAGAAAGGTTAATATTACTCATAAGTAAATCTAATTGAAATAATAAAAAAGAATCGGGAACCCACATATAATTAAGATTCCCGATTAAATCATCCAAAATTTAGCCTACACATTATTCATGTTTACCTTCAGCAATTTCTTCCACCATTTTTTTGCAGAAAGCAGGCAGATCATCCGGGTTTCTGCTGGTAACCAATCCATTGTCCACCACCACTTCTTCATCTACCCACTCAGCGCCCGCGTTGGTTAAATCTGTTTTTAAAGACGGATAGGAAGTCATTCTCCGTCCGTGTATTTCTCCGGTTTCGATTAATGTCCAAGGGCCGTGGCAAATGGCGGCAATGGGCTTGTTGTCCTCAAAAAATCCCCCAACGAAACTTACGGCATCTTTATCCATCCGCAATTTATCTGGACTCATCACACCGCCAGGCAATACCAGAGCGTCATAATCTGAGGCATCCGCTGAATTGACGGCAGCATCAACATCATATTCGCTGCTCCATTTATCGTGTGCCCAAGCCTTTACCTTTCCTTCTTTTAGGGCAATCACCTTTACGGTTGCCCCGGCATCCTTCAATGCCTGGATCGGCTGTGTAAACTCTACCTCCTCAAAACCATCCGTAACCAATACGGCTACCTTCTTATTGCTCAATGTTCCCATAACAAATTTGATTTTTCGTTTTGTTATGCAAAATGGAGACCAAAACGATGCCTAGTTCAAGGGTGATTTAATAAGTTCGAATACCTTCTTCATTTCGGGATCTCGCTTGTTGGCCATGTCGGAGAGCGTAGGCTTCACGATATAATCGGGAATAATTCCGTGGCCGTCTGCCTGGGCTTGCGTAACCGCGTAAATCCTAAAATGTGGAAATGAAACCCGCAACTGGGTATGGGGCAACACCAACCGGGAAATTCGTCCCCCACTACACCCCACGGCACCACCGCCCGTTTCTTCGCCAACGATAAGGACTTTACGGGCAGATTTTAAACTGCTGACGAAGATGGAGCCGGCCGAAAAAACCCATCCATCCGTGATGATAAAAACCTCACCATCAAAATGGTTCTTTGTATAGGGGGGCACCAATTTTCTTTTGGAATATTTAAAGCTATACAAATTATTACCTTCTTCACGCATATCTTTCCAATTGAAACCATATCCCCGTGGACGTTTTTCGAAATTTCCGCTGAGTGTTTTCAGGTATTCCAAATCATCCACCCGTAATTCACTTTTTTCGATGGTTCTAAATGGTTTGTCTACCAAATATCGCATCAAATCTTCTACTATATTGAGGTTACCGCCCGTATTTCCGCGTAAATCAATCACCAAATGGTCAATCTTTCTTTCGGCAATGGTGCCAAAAATAGCTTTGTGTTTTTTGTAGTAAGAAACACCATACGCCTGTTCATAAGAAAACCCTTTGATTTTTAGGATGGCCGCACCGGAATCTAAACCAGTAAGTCGAAATTTAATTGAACCGGCGGCTTCGGCTTCCGCTTTTTCCCTCTCCTGCCTGTATAACTGCTTGCGCGATAAGGCAGGTTCCGGTTTGACGTTCATTGTCATTTTTACAGGCTTGGCCACGGTAGTTTCCCTGATTACACCTCTTGTATCCAAAACCGTCATCGGAAATGGGGATTTCCCGCCGTAGTATTCCATGTATACATCCTCAAAATAAAACAGCGACACAAATTTGTTTTTCCACGATTCGTTGTTGCCGTCGGCCGTCTGCAAATTTCGTGCGCGCCTGGCGATTTCTGAGACATTGATATTGTTCAGTTTCAATATTTCGTCTCCTTCCGTCAAGGTGGAATCATCACTCCCGTTTTTGACGATAAAAAGCCTTTCCCCGTCCAAAAACAATTCAAACGGTAAATATTCGCTTTCAGCCCGGTCCGACTCATAATATGCCTTTGACATTTCCGGATATGTATGTCCGCAACGCACCTGGACCAACACAGGCAAAATCAGCCGATAAAACTCACGCTCCGTCATTTCGTGGTCTATCTGTTTATAGGCCTCATCAAAATACCGGTCCATACTGTCCTTGGGCGAATACCAATACGTGGAGGGATGCGCTTTTTCCAGTGCGGTCCGCAGCAACGTAAAATCATCCCGTAACTCCTCCACCGTATATGTATGGTTTGGAGAATAAGTCTGCGCGACCATTCCTCCGATAAAAAATAAGGTAAAAACCCAAAATAACAATTGTTTGGACCCACTCATAAAGGCGAATTTAGCAAGACTAAATACAATTTGAAGATATGTGGCATAAATTTTATACTACTTTTAACGGTCGAATCATATTGATTGGCTGAAACTTTTAAACGATACGGTTATGAAGCGTTTCATTGCACTTACATTAATTTTCCTTACACTCAATCTGTTGTCGTGTAAGAAGTTGGTTTCATTTGATATGGATTTTAACGACAATGTGACCATTCCGGCTAATTCTCTCATCAATATTCCTTTTGAGCTCCCTTTGGTACAAAGCAATACTAATTCTGAGCAATCATCCAGCAATAACGGCACATCATCCAAATACATCAGCAAGGTGGCCTTGAAAGGTTTGGATTTAAATATCGTGAATCCGGCCAATGCCAATTTCAATTTTTTGAAAAGTGTGGAGGTTTTTCTTGCGGGACCCGATTTGCCCGAAATACGCATTGCTTACAACACCGATGTTCCCGCTACCGATTTGCAGACGGTAGCACTGACGACCGAAGATATGGATCTGAAGGAATACATCAAAAAGGAAACTTATACGATAAAGGTGAAAGTGACTACCGACGAAAACCTGACGGAAGATACCGAAATAAAAATACACACCAAACTCACCGCCGACGCCGGAATCTTCTAACTAAATTTACCTAACGCATGGAATTCGGACGCGTACCCGAAACAGAACTTGATCAGATAGATTTCGCACTTCCCGCAGATTCCAAAGCGAATTTACGGGTTTTACAAAGTGCGAAGAAGACAGATGGCGATCCGTTGGTTTATACAGGCTGCGCCAAATGGGGGCGCCCGGATTGGGTGGGAAAGCTGTACCCGAAAGGCACGAAGGAAAAAGATTATCTCTCACATTATGTCAAGTTCTTCAACAGCATTGAAATGAATGCGACACATTACCGTATTTTTGACGTAAACACGGTAAAAAAATGGAGGGATACCGCGCCCGAAGGTTTTGTGTTTTGTCCTAAATTTTATCAGGGCATCAGCCATTTGAGGCGGTTGAAAAATTGTGACGACCTCACTTCCCTATTCTTGGATTCGGTATATACGCTGGAAGAAAAACTGGGACCTTGCTTTTTACAGTTACACGATAATTTTGGGCCGAAGCATGCCGATGATATCATCAATTATCTCACGAAATTACCGCGGGATTTCTGTGTATATCTGGAACTCAGAAATAAAGGCTGGTGGGCTGATGACGTTAATATGGAAGGCTTTTTCGAGGAATTGGTCAACCTAAAAACGGGCTTGGTGATCACCGATGCCGCCGGCAGACGCGACTGTGCCCACATGAAACTCACTACGCCCGATACCTTCATCCGTTTTGTGGGAAACAGCCTGCACCCTACCGATTATTCGCGGACGGATGAATGGGTGCAGCGACTCAAAATTTGGGCAGAAAATGGCATGAAAGCCGTCTATTTTTTTATGCATCAACATGATGAATTATATTCGCCCGAACTGATCAAATATTTTATAGAAAAACTAAACGCCGAATGTGGCATGCAAATTCCCGTTCCGCAGTTATACAACCAGCCACCCAGCCTATTTTAGGCATACGACGATTTATGATGACGACATCCTTAGACATTATTTACCAAGACGAATACCTGTGTGCCGTAAACAAACCACATGGATTATTGGTACACCGCTCCAGAATTGCGGCGGACGCATCAGAATTTGCTATACAAATCTTACGGGACCAACTCGGCGTACGCGTGTATCCCGGCCATCGGATAGACCGTAAAACGGGCGGCGTATTGATATTTGGGTTGGTGAAGGAAATGGATTCCGCTTTGCAGAAAATGTTTATGGACCAACATGTGGCCAAAACATATTTGGCCTTGGTACGCGGTTATACCGACGACGAAGGCCGGATCGATTATCCGCTGAGAAAGGAGAACGGCACTTTGCAGGAAGCATTCACCAACTACAGAACCGTCTCCCGCGCAGAGATTGACGTACCGTCTGATCCACATCCTACCTCGCGTTATTCGTTGGTGGAAGTGACACCCGAAACGGGCCGCATGCACCAGATCCGCAAGCACATGAAGCATATTTTTCATCCCATCATCGGTGACAGGCCACATGGTTGTAATAAACAGAATCGGATGTTTGTGGAGAAGTTTGATATGCACACGATGCTGCTGCATGCCCAGAAATTATCTTTCAACCATCCGGTGACGAACGAAAATATAACGATAGAAGCACCGCTACAACCCGATTTTGTGCGAATGAAGGAGATGATGGGATTGTGACTCGCATTCAGGTCTAAAATCTAATGTCTAACATCTAAAGTCTATCTTTGTCCCATGCAATCGATTACGGAAACGACTAAGGAGACCAAGCAATTTTTGCTCAGCCAGTACTTTAGCGATGGCATCAAGATCACGGTAGGCGTACTTCTTCCTTCCCTCGTATTGTTTCAGTTTGGTATGATCGAGACGGGAATTGCCATCTCGCTCGGGGCGTTGTGCGTTTCCGTTACAGATAATCCCGGACCGCCTGCGCATAAGCGGAATGCCATGCTGGCCGTTACGCCGCTCTTGTTTTTGATGGCGATAATCACCGGTTTCAGTAATTTCAGCCCTATATTGATCGGAATCGAGATCACCGTTTTCTGCTTCCTTTTTTCCATGTTCAATGTATATGGTGCCCGTGCCGCCGCCGTGGGAACTTCCGCATTGATTATCGTGATTTTGGGTATAGACAGACCGATGCCGGCACATGAGGTCTGGCTTTATGCCTTCCATATTTTGGTGGGTGGCGTTTGGTATATGCTACTCAGCCTATCCATCAATACCATTTGGCCTTATCGTGCGGCACAGCAGTTATTGGGAGAATCTATCCGCGAACTGGCGGAATATCTCACCCTCAAGGCCGATTTCTACGATACGGACAAATCCACGGAAGAAATCCAGAAAAAACTCATCAAACAGCAGATTGATGTTCACCAACACCAGGAAAACGTCCGTGAAATCTTGTTCAAGACCCGCAAACTATTGAAAGATGCGAGTCCCGAGAGCCGCCGCATTATCCTGACTTTCGTGGATATCGTGGAATTGTTTGAGCAGGCCATGGCCACGCATTACGATTACGACGTTATCCGTAAACAGTTTGCCGATTCCAAGATTTTGAAAGAATTCGGTTTATCTATCCGCCTTTTGGCAGATGAATTACAACATATAGGCCGTTTGCTGCACAACCGGGAGAAACTGAAGCCGCTACATTTATTGGAACCACGCCTAAACGAACTCAAAAAGCAGATGGACGTGCTGGAGGCATCCGGTCAAAACGTCATCGTGTTGAAGAGAATATTGATCAACCTGCGGAATATCGGTTCGCGCATCAACCGCATCTATAAATACACGGAATCCCCCAAAGATATTCCCGCTTCGCAAGGTTCGGATTATTCAAAATTCGTCACGCACCAAAGTTTCGACCCGAAGATTTTCTGGGATAACCTTACGTTCAAATCGGGCAATTTTAGGCATGCTTTGCGGGTTTCCATCGTCTGTCTGGCCGTCTTCATCATCGCGGGACGGTTCTATTCCGGCCATTACGGTTATTGGATTCTGTTGACGGTCATCGTTATCCTCAAGCCGGGCTTCAGCCTTACCAAGCAACGAAATTATGAACGTGTGGTAGGCACCGTGGTGGGCGGATTGATCGGCGCGGGGGTATTGTATTTCATACACGATAAAACCATTCTCTTCGTATTCCTTCTGATTTTCATGGTATTATCATACAGTTTCATGCGGTTACGGTATGTGATCGGCGTGTTATTCATGACACCGTTCATCCTCATCATGTTCAGTTTTACCGCTACAGAAGCCGCCATGGGAGCCATCGTACAGGAGCGAATCATCGACACATTGATCGGTGCCTTGGTGGCGGGTGTGGCCAGCTATCTCATCTTTCCTTCTTGGGAAAGTAACCAAATCCGTAAAATGATGGGAGATGCCATCTTGGCGAATGCCAAGTATTTGGCCAAGGCGGTAGACCTAAATCCGGAGGATCGCATGGCTATTTCCGATTATAGGCTGGCCAGAAAAGACATGTACGTAACCCAAGCCAACCTCACATCTGCCTTCCAACGGATGCTGGACGAGCCTAAACAGCGACAGCAAAATGCGACTTCCACACACCGCTTTGTTATCTTAAATCACATGTTATCATCATATATAGCTACATTAAATGAACAATTGGTTCAAGCCAATATAGTGAATGAAGAAAGTTTACGATCCATCAGAAAAGCCTTGGTAAACTTGCGTGATTCATACAAAGCCGTATTAAACCAAGAAACGACCTGGCCCGAAATCAGGCGCAAGGCGGATGTAGAAATACCGGCTGAAAATATGCTGGCCACCACATTGGAAATGATCATGAAAACCAGTGTAGATATCGGCAATTCAGTAAAGCCTGATGTTAATTCCACATCAGTACAGCATTAAACAATTCACAAAAAACAATAATTATTTTAGGCGCTATAAACTAAAAGACTGTTTGTTCCGTTAGTAATCCTAAATTTGAGCGAGTTTTTCTTTTTTGCGTTCGATACGCCCCAAGCACATCGGTTTCCGGAAAGACGTTCTCGACAACTGTTTTAATTTAATACTGACTTTCCGAATGTCACAATTCCAGCCGCTGCGCTTTGCCAAAACAAGGCCCGACTTCTATTCGACTTTGAACAAAAGAGTAAACGATTACTTTAAATCAAACAACATCAGCAAACATGCCAATGCGGAGATGAAGATCAAAACGGTTTTCATGATTTCGTTGTATTGGGTTCCATACATCCTGATGATGAGCGGCGTATTTACTTCCGCTTGGGCTATGCTTGGGTTATGTGTGGCTATGGGTATGGGTTTGGCCGGGATCGGCCTTTCCGTAATGCACGATGCCTGCCATGGATCATATTCAGCTAATCCATTAGTAAACAAATGGTTGGGGTATACATTGAACATGATGGGTGCTACCGCTTTCAACTGGAAAGTACAACACAACGTATTGCACCATACCTACACCAATGTACACGAGCACGACGAAGACGTGAGCCAACGCGGTTTATTCCGTCTTAACCCACATGCCGATTGGAAACCGGTTCACCGCTTCCAACACGTATATGCATGGTTCATGTATGGTTTGATGACCTTCGTGTGGGTATTTTTCAAGGACTTTGTACGCATGAAAAAATACGAAAACAATGGCTTGGTGGAACGTGTAAAAGGCTCGGTCAAAGAAGAATGGACAATCTTGATCGTCACCAAAGTGATTTACTTTACTTATGCGTTGATACTTCCCACCATCTTCCTTCCCTATTCCTTCGGACAGATTTTCCTAGGCTTTTTCGTGATGCATTATGTGGCCGGTTTTATCTTGGCCATCATATTCCAACCGGCCCACGTTACTTCCGATTCGGAATTTCCTATGCCGGATGAGGAATTGACTTTGGAAAATAACTTCGCCATCCACCAAATCATCACCACCAAAAACTTTGCGAATAAAAACTTTTTGTTTTCTTGGTATGTAGGTGGACTTAATTTTCAAATCGAGCACCACTTGTTCCCTACCGTTTGCCATGTCCACCATAGGCATTTGGCACCCATCGTCAAAGCCACTGCCGAAGAATTTGGGCTTCCATATTTCCACGAGGAAACATTCTTCAAGGCAGTATTGGAACACGGACGATCGCTTCAAAAATTCGGCAAAAAGCCGGAAGCGGTAGACGTGACCATAGAAGAAGAATTTCACGCAGCTGCATAAATCGTAGATATCATTAAAAAAAGGACTGAATTTCAGTCCTTTTTTTATGTCATTTTTTTGCAACATCACCACAAAAAATCATATTTGCACAAATTTAAAAGCCATGGCGAACAGAAGCTATATCTACGGGTTAAAAGACGGTAAACACATCAGCATCGGTGAGTATCCGTATGCCATTCCTTATGCATTCCGGCTTCTGGCGGCATTTGATAACCAAGCGGAAGACTCGCACCTCTTTGATAAAGTGGTTGGGATTAAAGCCAATTTTGAAAAGGGAAAGAAAGCATTGTATGATTTGCTTGATTTTTTGGCTGCCACGAACGAGATGAAGGACCATGACGAATTCGTGGTGGAAGTAGCCAAGACCAAACAATATTTAGATGCCATACAAGCAGATGAAACCTTGTTGGAGAACGGCGAAATTTATGCCTTGTATACCACCCCCGATGGAAATTACCTAGACGGCGAAGGACTTGAGAAAGCAAATACCCATGCCTGCCAGGATTATAAATGGTTGGGTGAAGACGTCACAAATGTGGGCGAATACGGAATAACGCCTAATAACTTATTTCACCTGACCCATAAAAGCGCCACCGAAATTTATGGTTGGATGATGGGACTACAGGATAATTGGAAAGAAAAATTGGGCTTGGATGCGTGGAGAGACGTACTCTATTTCCAATTCAAATCAGGCGATTAATAAAGACAATTTACCAAATATTTCTGGGTAAATCACCCCCGAAAATATAAGTTTACATTTTGTTGAAATATTTCTACCTATAAATTTTGTATTCATGCAGCGTATTGTTTACTTCGGGCAACAAACGAAAAGCATTGAGCACCCCAAATCCTGCACATCTTAAGCGCACATTAGGTCCCATCATGTTATGGGGTTTAGGCGTAGGTTACGTTATTTCCGGAAACTATTTTGGTTGGAATATAGGCCTCGAAAAAGGCGGCACGCTCGGTATGTTGCTGGCTTTGGTTCCCGTAATCCTGATGTATGCGTGCTTTACCTTTTGTTATACCGAAATGGCCTGTGCCATCCCCAAATCCGGCGGTGCTTTTGATTATGGAACGCGTGCCTACGGCCAAAACTTTGGCTTACTCAGCGGAACGGCGCAATTGGTGGAATTTGTTTTTGCACCGCCAGCCATCGCCTTTGGATTCGGTTCATACCTATCCGGGTTCTTCCCGGAAATTACGCCTTTGACTGGAGCCATTTCAGCTTATGTTCTGTTCACTTTATTAAATATCCTGGGCGTAAAAACCGCAGCCAGCTTTGAGCTTTTTGTAACCGCAGTGGCTGTGGTTGGCCTGTTGATGTTTGCCGGAAATGCATTGCCGTCCTTCGATTCGAAAAATCTGCGATTGGACGAGCTTACCTTTGGTTGGGCAGGCGTTGCCGCGGCCATTCCTTTTGCCATCTGGTTTTTCTTGGCCATTGAAGGCGTAGCCAATGTGGCTGAAGAAACAGTCAATCCACAGAAAAACATCCTGCTTGGCTTTGGAGCCGCTTTATTTACGCTCATTATACTTTGCGGACTTACCTTTTTTGCATCCGTAGGTGCCAATGGTTGGCAAGCCGCCGTATATCCGCCCGGAGGGAATGTTGCCTCCGATTCGCCATTGCCGTTGGTTTTCCAATCCATCGGTATTTCATCTTCTTGGCAAACGGCCATTTTGGTATTCGGATTGTTTGGGATCGTTGCCTCCCTAAACGGAATCATATTAGCCGCCGGACGTGCTTTATATGAAATGGCTAAATCAGGTTTTGCGCCCGGGCCGTTGGCGGTTTTACATAAAAAATTCAACAGTCCGTATGGCGCTCTATTGGCGAATCTGGTCATCGGCATCATCGCGCTTTTCACCGGTCGTACGACGGATTTGATTACGATTGCCTGCTTCGGTGCCTTGGCTTTATATTTCTTGTCCATGTTGGCCTTCATGAAACTTAGGAAATCCGAACCCGACATGGAACGTCCTTTCCGGGCACCGTTTTATCCTGTTGCGCCAGTTTTGGCCATCATACTTTCGGCTGGCTGTTTCATCGCCATGGCTTGGTTCAATCCTTGGCATGGGCTTATTTTCCTAGCATTCTTATTGGTATTTACTTTATTAACACGTCTTTTTAAATCATCATCCACCCATGAAGAAATTTGATATCCAAGCATTTTTGGATCACGTAGAAGAAAATGGAATCACCAAAGTTCGCGTTGCCGTTTGCGATTTGGATGGCGTGCTCCGCGGGAAATATATTTCGGTGGAAAAATTTTTGGGCGCGGCCGAAAAAGGTTTCGGATTCTGTGATGTCGTGTTCGGTTGGGACAGTTCCGATATCGCATATGACAACGCCAAAGTAACGGGTTGGCACACGGGTTATCCCGATTCAAAAGCAGTGATTGATGTAGATACCTACCGTCAACTTCCGTGGGCCGGGTCCACACCGTTTTTCTTGGCCGATTTTGATACACAGGACAGTTCACTCAAAAATATTTGCCCACGTACGTTATTGAAAAAAGTAGCGAAACGTTCTGAAGACATGGGCTTTACGCCTTTCTTCTCGCAAGAATTTGAATGGTTTAATTTTTCAGAAACCCCACAAAGTTTTGCCGAAAAAAGCCACAAAGACCTCACACCGCTTACGCCCGGGATGTTTGGTTATTCCATCGTACGTGCTTCGCAAAACGAAGAATTTTTCCAATCGCTTTTCGACGAATTGAAGGCCTTCGGAATTCCCCTGGAAGGGCTTCATACCGAAACAGGTCCCGGTGTGTTGGAAGCCGCCATTACTTACGACAGAATATTGGTTTCCGCAGATAGAAGTGCCTTGTTTAAAACATCCGTAAAGGAGATTGCGGATGCATTTTCTATCATGCCTACCTTCATGGCAAAGATTACGGATACGCTTCCGGGCTGTAGCGGACATATCCACCAAAGTTTATGGGACGAAGGCGCCAAAACCAACCTTTTCTACGATAAAAATGCAGAAAATGGCATCAGCAGCTTAATGCAGAGCTATATGGCCGGGCAGCTATACTGCTTGCCATACATTTTACCGATGCTGGCTCCCACCATCAACAGCTACAAGCGATTGGTGGAAGGTGCTTGGGCGCCCACAACCATCACCTGGGGATTAGATAACCGTACCACTGCCCTACGCGCCTTGCCGGTAGATTCAAAAGCCTGTCGTCTGGAAACACGCGTTCCCGGTTCCGACGTCAATCCTTATTTGGCTATGTCGGCCTGTTTGGCCGCCGGTTTATACGGAATCAAAAACAACCTAAAATTACAGGATGCCACAATCGGGAATGGATATTTAGACGTATCCAACGGACGTCTCCCGGCCGATTTGTGGGACGCCACACAAAACATGAAAAATTCCGATGTAGCCAAAGAATTATTTGGAGAAGAGTTTGTGGCACATTTTACCGCTACCCGCGAATGGGAGTGGAAACAGTTTGCCAAAGTGGTGACGGATTGGGAATTTAAACGCTATTTTGAAGTGATCTAACACAAAAAATATAAGCATATCCAACGCATATTATTAATCAGTGTGACAGTGGACCGCTCATTAGCATGAAGTTATTAGAAAAATATCATGTCGAAATACCTTTTAACAGTTGATTTAGGCACATCGGGGCCGAAAGTGGGATTGTTTTCCGAAAAGGGAAAATACATAGCGCATGAAATAGAGTCAAACGACATTATTTTATTCCCTAACGGCGGAGCCGAACAGGATCCGGAACAATGGTTGGCTTCCATAAAAGCTGCGTTGGAAAGATTATTGGCCAAAACATCCATCGATCCGGAGAAAATACAGGCTGTTTGTTGTACCTCACAATGGTCGGGCACGGTACCGGTTAACGAAAAAGGGAAACATATTGACAATGCCGTCATTTGGATGGACGCACGCGGCGCCGGCCATATCAAAAAAATGGTGGACGGCCCCATCAAAGTGAGTGGTTATAACATTTTCAAACTACTGAAATTCATCCGTATTACCAACGGTGCACCCGGCCTGGCGGGTAAAGATCCCATCGGTCATATTTTATTCATTAAAAACGATAAACCCGATTTATATAACAGAACGTACAAATTTCTTGAACCTAACGATTACCTAACCGCCCGCTTGACGGGAAAAATCTGTGCTTCCTATGATTCTATCGCGCTGCATTGGGTAACGGATAACCGCAATATTTCTGCCATTAAATATAATGACGGATTGCTAAAAATGACAGGGCTGGAACGTTCCAAATTACCGGATCTGGTTCCTTCTAATTCCATCATAGGAAATATTTCGGAAGAAGCCGCAGAATACTTGGGGCTCAGCACCAAGACGCAGGTAGTGAGCGGCTGTGGCGATATACATTCAGCCGCCATAGGTTCCGGTGCCGCTGCGGATTTTGAACCCCATTTTTACATCGGCACCTCGTCTTGGCTCATCTGCCATCTACCATATAAAAAGATGGATTTGGCGCATAACATGACGACTATTCCCTCTGCCATACCGGGCAAGTATTTGTTGGCCAACGAGCAGGAAACTGCGGGAGCCTGCATCAATTACCTACGAGACAAAGTTTTCTTTAAACAAGATGCTTTTACGCCGGACGGTTTTCCGGTTGATTTCTACCAGAAGTTGAACGAATTGGCATCCGAAGTACCCGCGGGAAGCGAAAACCTTTTATTTATTCCCCGGTTGTACGGAGAACGTTCTCCCGTGGAAGATCACCACACGCGCGGTGCCTGGTTTAACCTTTCACTCAACCACGATCGCCGTCACATGTTACGTTCCGTGATGGAGGGCGTATCAATGAATGCACGCTGGTTGCTTACGCATGTGGAGAAAAATGCTAAACGTAAATTCGATGCCATCAACCTCATAGGCGGGGGCGCCAACAGTGATTTGTGGTGTCAAATTACGGCAGATATCTTCAACATCAAAGTACGGAAGATGAAAAATCCGGTCATGGCCAACTCGCAAGGTGCGGCTTATTTAGCGGCTCTGGCCATGAAAAATCTCACGGTGGAAGAAATATCCTACATCCGTGAAGTGGAAAAGGAATTTATTCCGAACGACAAGAACAGAGAGACGTACGATACATTATACAAGGAATTTATTTCCTTCTACTACTCAAACAAAAAAGCGTTTAAACGGTTAAACTAATTAATTATGAATGTTGAATTATGAGTTGGGGCAACATTAAACATTCATAATTCAACATTAAACATTCAGCATTAAAAACATGGATCCTTTAGAATTTGTAAGCAAAAAAATGAAATGGATGGGACCCGGTGTCTCCCGTTTCCTGGAGAAGAGAATGAAAGCCATTCCGGCGGTAGCCAAAAAGATTGAGGAACAATATGACGGCATGTTGGTGGATATCGAAAAATCGTTAAAACCATACCGCGGTCAATACGAAGAATATGCAACCCTTCCCACCGAAGGGAAAAACAGGGAAGATATTTTGTCCGTGATGAAAAATATGGCCGACCGCGAAGTGGACCGCTGGAGAGACGGTTATGTTTCGGGAGCGGTTTACCATGGCGACCAGGACCATATCAACTTCCAGAACAAGGTTTACGAAATGTATTCGCAAACCAATCCGTTACATTCCGATTTATGGCCGAGTGTCACCAAGTTTGAGGCCGAAATCATTTCCATGACGGCCAATATGCTCGGCGCATCGCAAACGCCAGATAAAATAGTGGGTGCCGTTTCGTCCGGTGGGACGGAAAGTATCCTATTGGCCATGAAATCATACCGCGACCGTGCATTGGAAGAAAAAGGAATTACCCGCCCGGAAATGATATTTCCGGTAACGGCGCATGCTGCATTTGAAAAAGCGGCTTGGTATTTCGGCATCAAACCCATCAAAATTCCGATTGATGCCAATTTCAAACCCGACATGAATAAACTGCGTGAAGCCATCAACGGCAACACCATCGTCATCATCGGTTCCGCCCCCAACTTCCCACATGGCTTGATTGATCCGATAGAGGAAATGAGCGAACTGGCCCGTGTAAACGGTATCGGTTTCCATACGGATTGCTGTTTGGGCGGTTTTGTATTGCCTTGGGCAGAAAAACTGGGTTATGAAGTCCCTAAATTTGATTTCCGTCTGTTGGGTGTCACATCCATTTCGGCGGATACACACAAATATGGTTATGCCGCCAAAGGTACATCCACGGTGTTATATCGTGGCGAAGAATTGCGCCGTTTTCAATATTTCACCACCACCGATTGGCCGGGCGGCCTGTACTTCTCGCCTACTTTCGCCGGCAGCCGTCCAGGGGCATTGAGTGCCGCCTGCTGGGCTTCCATGGTAAGCATGGGCGAACAAGGTTATCTGGACAATACTTCCAGCATATTAAAAGCGGCCGAAACCATCAAAAAAGGTATTTCCGAAATTCCGGAATTAAAAATTATGGGTAATCCTTTGTTTGTGATTGCCTTTGAATCAACAAGCGAAGCCATTGATATTTACCGATTGATGGACCAAATGAGCCATAAGAAATGGAGCATCAACGGACTTCATAAACCATCGTGTCTGCATATTGCATGTACGCTCCGTCATGCCCAACCAGGCGTTGCCGAACGCTTTGTCAAAGATTTGAAGGATTCCGTTGAATGGGTAAAGGCTAATCCAAGTTCCGAAGGCGGGTTGGCGCCGGTGTATGGAATGGCCTCTTCCATTCCGTTCCGTGGCATGGTTAGCGATTTGCTGAAACGTTACATGGACGTCACCTATAAGGTTTAAATTCAATATATTAAAAAAAATACGGAAACTATAAGCCTAACGGCCGGTTTCCGTATTTTTTTATGTTTTTTTCCATCGCCCCCCGAGGAGCATGCTGGTAGAAGTTTTCATATTTATCCACCATCCCAAAGTAACCGCTTATTGGCCCAAATACCACAATGGAGTTAAATAAAAAAACCGTGCCTATGGAAACCCGCACCATATTTAATAAAATGTGTTGAGACCGCTCCCGGCTACTTTTTAAGAGAGAAAGCGCAGTAAATACGATGACCACAAAAAATGGTTGGTACAAGCGGGCAATCCACCCTCCCCTCATGCCCCATCCATCATACGGCGGAGCCATGTTGGCGAACAAAAAAATGCCTAGCATGACGATGGATAATGAAATAGCGCTCGCTTTTATGTTTTTACGGGCAACAACCAGTGTAACCGTGAATAGCAAAATACCCAATACTCCCAAGAATAAGAATTGGCTATCCATGTAGTTATAATATAAAATTCTCGGAATTTTTTTTATGTTTTCTAAAAAAATGGTTGTGTCCATTTTCAAGTAAGACAACAGAATGTTTTTATAACTGGAAGTATTATCATTCATTAACGGAAAACCGATCCATGAATATAACATATTCAATAGTATGGAAGGTAAAACCATGATGGGCAGCAAAAACAAGTGGATCCAACGTCTTTTACAACAAAACAGCAAGATCGACGCTGGGATAAAATAGACGGCCAAGTCATAAGCCAAAAAGCCAATCCCCAAAATGATGGAGAGAATAAACGCATTTCTATTCGACGGATCGTTTTCATACACCAACATGCCTACATAAAAAACCAAAGATAAAGGCACTACGGTAACCTGGGCAAATGAAGTGCCACACCAATAAGCAATGCCCGGGTAACTGCACATCAGTATCAGGAAGAACAGAGCCACATTCCGTCCATAACTGTTTTGGACATGACGGTAAGTATACCCTATAGATAACAGGGTAATCAATAGCGTACATAAAAAACCGCCGGATAGAAATCCTAGCCATTTCATGAAAGGAAAAGCTATGATAAAATAAAGAATCCGTCGTTGTATTACATTGAATATCCAATGCTCACGTGGTTGACCGTCTAACATGGCATGGGTAGCCATATATGCAAAATGGTCGTAGTTGACGATGTATACTTTATGGCCCTTTTCTACCTTAGATAAATAAGAAGCAGAATCCAATATATTTCCTTTATAATCAACTAAGTGTGGTTCTTCAAGTGTAGCCGCATAAGGCGTAAGGTTGCCTGAACTTAGCCACATGCCGGCAACTAAAACCAATATGAGTAATATGAATATCCAAAGTTGTTTCATAGGAGGCACATAAATACTAAACTTAATCGTAAAAGGAAGATTGGTGCCCCCCGAATTTTTGTTTATAGATTATGAACATCATATTATCAATAAGATAAATAACTAATAATCAATTACATTAACATATAACTTGGTTAGTATCTATGTTTTTTGGTGGAAAATTACTTTAAAAGGCTATTTTTGCGCTTCAATTTTCTAAGAAAAACAATGAGTAAAGATAACAAAGCCCCGATTGACAGCCTGTTAGAGCCAAAACAAACGGCCGCTAATTTGGAACTATGGATTAAGCAAAACAGCAAAATTGTCATTGCGGTGATAGCTATCATCATTTTGATTCCATTGGCATATCTGGGTTATCAAAAATATATTCAGGAACCTAAAGAAACCGAGGCTTATAGCGCGATGTTTCCGGCCGAACAATATTTTCAGCAGGAAAACTGGCAAGCGGCCCTTGACGGCGGTGCCGATTTTAGCGGTTTTTTAACCATTGCAGATGAATTTGGAGGAACCAAAGCCGGTAACCTATCCCACTACTATGCGGGCATCTGTTATCTGAAATTGGAGAAATATCCTGAAGCCATTGAACAACTGGAAGATTTTTCTTCTGATGACATCCTGGTAAGTTCAGTAGCTTACGGTGCTTTGGGCGACGCATACCGTGAAAGTGGCGACTCTGAAAATGCAGTAAAAAACTATGAGAAAGCGGCCAACAATAAACCAAATAACTTTACTTCCCCCATCTACCTGAAAAAAGCAGGTTTGACTTACGAAGACGATTTGCAGGATTTGGATAAGGCATTGGCCTGCTTCGAAAAAATCGAAAAAGAATATCCGAATACGAAAGAAGGCCAAGAGATCATGAAGTACATCGTACAGGTTAAAGCTAAAAAAGGAGAATAATCTCCACTTATTATAACACAAAAAAGCCGCATTCAGCGGCTTTTTTCATAACCAAAAATATCGTTTTATGTCGAGTTCATTAAAAAACCTTTCCGTTTTCAGTCCACAGAATACAGATGCCACGGGTAAAAAATTTGCCATCGTGGTTTCCGAATGGAACACGGAAGTAACGGGTGCATTGAAACAAGGTGCCATAGATACTTTGATAGAATTGGGGGCAACAGAAGATGATATCCAGATAGAATATGTTCCGGGAACATTTGAATTGCCACTGGGTGCCCATTATTTTGCAGAAAACACGGATGTGGATGCCATCATTTGCCTCGGTTGTGTGATCCAAGGCGAAACACGTCATTTTGACTTTATATGCCAAGCCGCGGCACAAGGCATCATGCAGGTGGGGCTGGATTATTCCGTGCCCGTGATTTTTGGTGTATTGACGACAGACAACCAAGAACAAGCCATGGACCGTGCCGGCGGAAAACACGGCAATAAAGGTACCGAAGCTGCCGTTACGGCCATTAAAATGGCCAATCTGGGAGAGAAGATTACCAGCGCAGAGTAATTGGCAAACCAATAACAGATTCCGCATCTCTGCCTGCTATGTGCCGCAACAAACCGAGCATGAAGCGGTATAATAATGATGATTTAGATAGTTAGATAGTTAGATATTGCAAGCAGTTGGTGATACACCAACTGCTTTTTTGCGTGAGTGATTGTAGCGGCAAAGTGAAACGCCGCATGGGGCGGTAGCGTAATAAAGCCCACAGCGCAGTGGAACGGAGCGAGGACTTGTAGCGGTCCGAAGTGCACGCCACATCATTATCTATAACGTTTTTAAAACGGCCAAAGCTTCGTCTATATGTTGTTCTGAATTGAACTGGCTGTTAAAGATATGTTTTACAACTCCCTGTTTGTCTATGACGAACGTAACGCGGCCCGGAATCAAGAAAAAGGTATTCGGTACGCCGTAAGATTTTCTTACCTTCCCTCCTTGGTCACTCAACAAATTATAGGGTAAGCGATGATTTTCGGCAAATCCTTTGTGTGAGCCGCTGCTGTCTCCGCTGATTCCGATAACCTCCGCATTGAGGTCGGTGAATGCTTCGTACTCGTCGCGAAATTTGCAGGCTTCTTTGGTACAGCCGGGCGTTTCATCTTTCGGATAAAAAAATAGAACCACGTTTTTGCTGCCGTTGTAGTCGGATAATGATACGGATTCACCAGCTTGGTTTACCAAGGTAAAATCGGGTGCCTTGTCCCCCACTTTCAATGTTTTTGTACTGCTCATGATAAAATATATTGTTACGGATGCGATAGCCAAGATGGTAATGGATGCCAACCAAAAGTATTTTTGTTTTTTGTTCACGGTCTGAAATATTGGCATGAATTACCGAGGGGCATAATTTTTGGCTGAATGTACGTATGAAACGCACATCAAGTTCCGATTCCCACGTATTTTATTCCATTTTGGGAGCGGCCATCATGGTGCTGCTGCCGATTCTGGTTTTCGGGATAGAACAAATTACCCACCAATCATTTTCCAATTATGGTCTGTTACCCCGAGAAATCATTGGCTTGCGGGGCATATTCTTCATGCCTTTTTTACATAGCGACTGGAGCCACCTGCTTTCGAATATGAGTGCCCTATTTGTATTGGGAGCATTGGGTATTTATTCTTTCAAGCGTTTATTTTGGGGCGTGCTGGCCTTTGTATGGTTTGCCTCGGGTACCTGGACCTGGATATTTGCCCGCCCTGATTACCACATAGGGGCCAGCGGGGTGGTATATGGTATTGCGGTTTTTTGCCTGCTTTCGGGCTTTTTGAACAAAAATCGCTCATTGCAGGGCCTTACGCTGTTGACTATTTTTCTTTACGGCAGTTTTTTGTGGGGCGTTTTCCCTTGGGAATATACACGTGACATTTCGTGGGAAGGACACTTGGCCGGTGCGTTGGCGGGAGTGATTATGGCGTTCGTATTCCGCGAGGATATGTCGGAGCCGCCGCCACCCTATTCGTGGGATTTGGAACCGGAAGAAGATACGGAGGAAGAAGACCCTTATTGGAAATTGCCTGAAAATCCGACAGAAACGGAAGAATTGCCGCGTTAATTTTTGCTTAATGAAATGTGCAGATATCAATAAACGTTAATTTTGCCCCGATGAATCGTAAATTCCTTGGTTTATTTACCCTTGTTGCGGTGCTCTCGTTCACTTCGTGCCTGAAGGATATGGACATGAAAACCGCGCGTGCAGGAAATAAATTCCTGATCGATTTGCCCAAAAGCATGAAGGAATCTACCGACCTGAAACAGGGCGCCGATATGCAATTCTCCGGCGACAAGAGTTTTCCCATACATTTTTATGCCATAGCAGACGAAAAGTCAGCCCTAAAAACGATGGGGGTTAACTTTACCAGTGAAGAGATTTATTACCTGGAAACGGAAGAGATAAGCGAAACCGGCCAGAATGCGCGCGTTACCGTTCCAAAGGAAGAGCCTATACAATTTTTAAAATGCTTGCGTGGCGAAGTATTAATGAATAAGGACGGTAAGGAACAACTATACAAGGTTTGCGTAAGTGAAGGCGGTGCCCGTTTTTACCGTTTGGTGATATATGGAGAAACGGAATTCATGAAAGAAAACAGCAAAGCCGTGAACAGTATTTTAGATACTTTCCGAGAATGGACAGAGTTTCAGGCCGAGCCGGTTGAAGGGTAATTTATAAGACCTTATTTCCTATTTATAGATTTTAGATTTACGAATGACGATTATCCGACGCAGGCACTGCATATAGCCGATCGTCAATCCAAAATCGCCAATCGTAAATTATTTATACAACCTCGCTACATTTTGTAATAATCTTGGGTCATCCGAAATAATGCCATCCACGCCGGTCTCAATGATTTTCATCATTTGTACCGAATCGTTCACTGTCCATGGGATTACCTTCATGCCTAGTTTATGCAACTCATCTACGGTCGATTTTTCAATCAATGTATAATCTGGACTATACACAGCGGGTGTAAAACCTAATTCCTTTAATTTGGCTTTATAATCCGGTTGCCCTTCCACCAACAAGACCAATTTTAGTTCTGTATCCAGTGCACGCATAGCATGTAAAGACCTCACATCAAACGATTGGATGGTAACCCTTTCTTTTGCTACCCCACTGGTTTTGATTACATCATACACCAATTGCGCAAATTTAGCCGGGGGCGGTGTCATAAAATTATCCCATTCCGGTTTGCTTTTAATTTCGATATTAAAATTTACGTCGGGCCGTTTTTCTTCCGCACAATATTCCCTCACGGCAAAAATTATCTCCGACAATAAGGGTTTGCTGGCACTGCGTGTCTTTTGTTTTGGAAACTTTTTATTCCAACGGCTGCCGCAATTGTACTTTTTGATTTCGTCGAAATTCATTTCATATAAACGGTATTTCTCGTCGTCCACACTCAAGAGACGGTCTCCATTAGTAAAATTACATATATCGCTACTAAGCCAGGGATCGTGCGATAATAAGACTTGGTTATCTTTTGAAATCACTACGTCCATTTCCAGCGTGGTTACATCCTCAATCTGCAATGTGCTGATCATTCCGAATGTGGTGTTTTCCGGAAAAAGTCCACGTGCCCCGCGATGCCCTTGGATATCGAAATCTGCCGGGAGTTTATATGATTCGTTTCTTTTGAAATTGATTTTTGTGGTATCATGTTCCGACAATACGTTCGGGTGTGGCTTTTTTTCGCCGCAGGACGCCACGAGTACTGTTATGATTAGGATAATAAATAAACTGTTATATTTCATTATGATGATATTGTTCAAGAATTGGTCCTGAAAATTATTAAATGCTGGTGACTTTAAATTCGGTACGTCTGTTGTTGGCTCGGCCTTGTTCCGTGTCGTTGGTATCCATCGGTTTGCTGTCGCCGAATCCTTTGTTGGTTAACCTATCCGCTTCGATACCTTTGGAAATCAAATATGAGCTCACTGATTTAGAACGATTATCGGATAGTTTCAGGTTAGATTCTTTTGAGCCCACATTGTCCGTGTGACCCGAAATCTCGATTTTCATGGATGGATTCTTTTTCAATAAATCTACCAGTTTATTTAATTCCGTCGTGCTTTCCGTTTTCAATTCCGCAGAACCGGTTTCGAAGAATACGTTACGCAGCACAACGGCTGTCCCCACTGACATCGGTGTGAGTTCCACATTCTTTACGTAGGGTTCATTTTGTTTGGATTCTTTGATGGAAAAATTTTCCGAATGAAACAGATATCCATTTTTACTGACGTTCAATGCATAGTTCCTATTGGCCGGAATACTCACTAAAAATTCACCCGTTACCGCATCCGATGTAGATTTGATGAAGGTTTCGCCGGTTGACAGATCAATCAATTCAAATGTGGCTTCCAAACTTTTTTTGTTCGTAGCATCCGTTACGATGCCTTTCATGTAATTTACGGTTACCGGACGGGAACTTTCGCTCATCTCAAATGCATATAGATCATAGTCTCCATAGCCTTTCAGTGTATTGGAGGCGAAATAGCCGGTTTTGCCGTCAGCACTTACCACCAAGCTGTATTCATCTTCTGCGGTGTTTAGGGGCATACCCAAATTCACCGGTTTTTGAAATTTCCCGGCGACATTTTTTCGGGTAAAGAATAAATCGAAACCTCCCAAACCGGGCAAATAATCGGATGCGAAATATAAAGTTTGGTTATCCGGGTGGATGAACGGCGAAAATTCTTTTCCGGGCGTATTGATTTCCGGACCCAAATTTTGTGGTTTGGACCAGGTGCCGTCATCGTTTAGTGTAGATGAATAGATATCCGCATCGCCATACCCGCCCTGTTTTGTGCTCACGAAATACAATGTTTTACCGTCGCTGGAGATGCTGGGTTGGCTTTCCCAGGCTCCCGTATTGATCACACCGCCCATATTACGCGGTGTTTCCCAATTATTCCCTTTCCGGCGCGACCAATAGATATCGCTGGTTTCATATACCCTACCGTTTACCGTTCTGCCAATGGCGGCAAAGAACATCAGTTGTCCATCGGCAGAAATACTTTGTGCGCCTTCATTACAATTGGTATTGAGCGGTTGGCCCATATTCAATGCCCTGTTCCATGCACCACCCGTTTTTTGTGAGATGAAGAGTTCTTCGGTTTGGCCGTTTCCGGTATTACATGAAGGGTTCGGAAACCGTCCGCGACGCGTAAAAATAAGTGTTTGCTCATCGGCGCGAACCGTTGGGCCATATTCACCTTCGGGCGTATTGATTTCAGGGCCTAAATTCTGTGGATTGAAAGATATCGGATGTTTTGCCAAGCTATCCGCCACAATGGAACGCTCTATGTTTCTTCGCGTGAGGGCAATCCCTTCGGGATCTTGCACATATCTTAGATACTCCTCGTAATGTTTTACGGCATCGGTATACCGACCAATCTGCCGCTCCAGCTCAGCTATGTACATGATGGCTTTATATCCGCGTTGCGGATCCAATTGGTATGCGGTCTTAAACGATGTAATTGCTTGATCAAACTGTGATAAACTCGCATAGACATTGCCCAATAACATATAGGCCTCCCTAAAATTCGGATCCCTGTCCACTGCTTTGGCAAGGACTTTTTGGGCACCGGCAAAATCTCCCCTTCTGGAAAGCGTGAAACCCTCCTCGTATAAACCTTCTGCCTTTTTGTCGGTGGTACTATACCGGCCGCTTTGTGCCTTACAGGAAACCGTTCCCACTAATGCCATCACAAACAAGGCAATCATCGATTGAAAAATACGCTTTCTAACCATATTGTTTCTCCAATTCATTTAAGGAATATTCAAATATTTATGTGTCTGCAGCGAAATGCGCCAGCGTGGGTTCTGCTTTACATAATCCACAATCAAGTCATTCATCTGCTTCTCTTTACTCCATTCCGATTGAAGGTAAAGTTTACATGATGATTTAACCTTTTGGGCATGTTTTTCCGCCCAAACAAAATCTGATTTATTATAAATGACAATTTTTAATTCATCGGCATGTTCGTAAATGGATTCGTGGGGTTGTTTGAATTTCTTGGGTGAAAAACAGACCCAATCCCAAGTGCCGGAAAATGGATGCGCACCCGAGGTTTCGATCCAAACCGATAACCCGGCACTTTTTAGTGCGGCAGTCAATTCCGTCAAATCGTACATCAAAGGCTCCCCGCCAGTAACGACTACGGACGGCGAACCGGCTGAAGTGACCATCTCCACCATCGTTTCCTTAGAAACTAAGGGATGCACGCCTGGATCCCAGGATTCTTTGACGTCGCACCACACACAACCCACATCACATCCGCCCAAGCGGAGAAAATAGGCCGCACAACCTGCATTGGCACCTTCACCCTGCACGGTATAAAAATGCTCCATGAGCGGAAACTGGTGCTTGTTACTATATATGTCCATTGAATAGATAACGAAGGAACGAAGACTTAGTCTATGTCCCAAATACTTTTTTTAGTGAATATCGGATCATTTCTTCCACGTCCCTGTCGGCATCGGCACTGAATTCTCCACGAACGCGGTTGGCCACGATCACGGAGACGGAGACAGCACGGTGCCCAAGGAGTCTGCTCATACCATAGATGGCGGAAGTTTCCATCTCAAAATTGGTGACGGATAAATTATTCCAAGAAACCAATTGATATAAATCGAGCAAATTTTCGGTTACCGGTTTACCGCGAAGAATTCTGCCCTGTGGTGCATAAAAACCACAAGCCGTAACGGTAATGCCAGAAAATACTTCGGATGACAAGGCTTCAAAAAGCATGGTATCCGCTTGGATGGCATATGGCCTGGCCCAATCCATGGGATAATTCGTTTGTTCGATGAATGTTTTTGCCAACGCCGATTCATCGTTTGATGAAAGATACTTGTAATAATTCATCAAACCGTCGGTTCCTACGGCATAATGCGAAACCACCACGCTACCCGCAGGAATTTCGGCCGATAATGAGCCTGAAGTGCCCAAACGGATGATACGTAACGACTTTTTCTCTGTTTTTTCGAGGCGGGTTTCAAAATCGATGTTTGCCAAGGCATCCAACTCATTCAATACGATATCGATATTATCCGTACCGATTCCCGTGCTCAATACGGTAACGCGTTCACCTTTGATTGTACCCGTGATGCTTTTGAATTCGCGGTGCTCCTGACGGGTTTCGATTGTATCAAAGAATTGGGCTACCTTATCCGTACGGGCCGGGTCACCCACGAGCAAAACAGTATCTGCCAGCTCCTCGGGACGCAGATTTAGGTGATAAATTGCCCCACGCTGATTTATAATTAATTCCGAAGGTTTAAATATTTCAGTTACTGTTGACATGCCGTTTTTGCTTAATTTTGTGCTCAAATTTAAGAAACCCGGCATATTCATGGCAGAACAATCTGTAATCGTCGTACCTATCGATTGGAGTGAACAGTCACTCATCGCACTGGAACAAGCTGCTAATGTGGCAGAAACGCTTTCGTCAGCCCTACATTTAATTTATGTAAAAGATGGCCCTGGCGTATTTTCTTCGGCAGCCACCAAGATTTACCAAGAAGAATTAGAGAAAGAAGTTCTTCTGAAATTAAAGGAAACGGGCGATTCCCTCATCAAGGAGCGCGGTATTTCGATCACGTATGAAGTGCGGGCCGGAAAAATATATGAGCAGATAAACCAAGTTGCCGAGGATAAGGAG
>Ga0247814_10000155_pt1 | contig 64922 bp, 57 predicted proteins | sample UWRJL179409R1_FD_179947 | JGI IMG/M metagenome (GOLD analysis project Ga0247814, IMG submission 179947) | Plant litter microbial communities from Arlington Agricultural Research Station in Wisconsin, United States - UWRJ-L179-409R-1 | ecosystem: Environmental > Terrestrial > Plant litter >... | reverse complement strand
ATTAATGCCAATGTTAAGGGCCAGATCTGCCGAAGGGGTTCCGCTGGTTACCGCAGCATAAGCGCCTCCGTTAATACGCATTTTCGCGGTTCCATCATCAACTGTCGCTGTCACCTTTATTGAGGCCGTTGTAACTGTTGCCGTGTAGCTGGTTGTATCACTGGCAAACGCTGGCGAAAGTGTACCGCTGCTAAGGGTTAGATTGCTAAGATTTGCGTTGGTACTTGTTACTTTGATGTTTACGTTAGCGGTTACTTTTCCCTCTCCGTTGTAAGCGGTTATTTTGTATGTTGATGCCGGGCTACCTTTTGTTGGTGTACCACTGATAGTACCTGTAGTCTGATCAAAGCTCAGACCTGCAGGCAGGGGCTTATCAATATAATAACCGCCTGTGGGTATCATAGCCAGTACTGTTTCATAGGCATATCCAACCCCATACAATACGCCTTTGTTATCAACAGCTATACCATAAATATTCCAAAGGTTTGAAGCAAGTATTTTTTGACTGTCGCCGTTTGCAGGCAACTCACGGATTTGTTGTGTATAAGATTCGGCAAAAAGCAAGTTATTGGCTTTATTAAACGTAAGCGATAACGCATAAACGTTGTCTAATACGTCTTCAAGCTGACCGTCTGTGCTCATGCGGATCTTCTTGATCTTCAAATTACCAAGATCACCAATATACACATCACCAGCTGCGTTAACAGCTATGCTTGCCGCCTGGTCAAAACCTGTACCCACCACAACCGGTGTGCCGCCACCCGACGGTATTTTCTTTACAGTATTATCAGTAATATCGGCAACATATACATTTCCATTCTTGTCAACGGCTAGGTCATACCAAACATTTTCACTTGTTGCTAAGGTTGTTTTCTCCCCCGTTCCGGCCGTTATTTTGGTGACACCTCCTATTGAATTAGCTGTATAAATGTTATCATTTGTATCTAAAGCTACAGCTAATGCAGCGTTATCATAATCATTAATTGTGCTTAAAACATTGCCCTCGGGACTGTATTTTGTTACGAGTCCTTGTATGTCAACAATATAAACATTCCCATGGCTGTCTGTTGCTACATCTTTTCCACCATCTATGTTGCCGCCAAATATAGTACTATCGCTGTAACCGAAAGCAGAAACATTGCTTGCAGCCGGCGTTAGTGGAGTGATAGCCGTATTTACCTCAAATACCTGCGCCGGCCCGTAATCAAGCGTTGGCGTATTTACCGTCCTTGTTACAGTTATAGTATAGGTTTTAACCGTTGTGCCATCCTGAGCCGTTACTAATACATCAATAGTATTAATACCTGCTGCAAGTGCTACAACAGCTTCGCCTGTAATACCATCCGGCGCTATCCCGTTTACGGTTACCGTAGCAAACGGATCTGTTATTACCGGTAACAATGTTATTGATGCCACCGCATTGCCTACTGTGGATGAGTAAGTAGGTTGGCTGCTTGTAAAGGTCTGGTCTAATGTACCCTCATACAAATACAGTTCTGTAAGGCTCGCATCCGTTCCTGGCGCCTGTCTGTTTACTGTGGTGGTATATGTTTTGGTTGCGCCACTTTCGGCAGTAACCATAGTAGTAATAATGTTATTGCCCTGGTTTAACGCTATCGGAGCGGAGCTCATTCCGCGAGGAACCTGAACACCCCCAACTGTAACTGTCGCGGTAGTATCCGTTACGGTCGGCCTGACGAATGTGCTGATCACCGCATTGTTTACATCTGTGGTGTAAGTTTCCTGCAAGGCACTAAACACCGGGTTAATGGTGGCATTATCCACATATAGGCCCGCTAAAGTAGCATCGGTTCCCGGTGCATTGCGGGTTATTATCACCGTATAAGTTCTGTTAACAGTTCCGCTTGGCGATGTGGTTATTACAGATACTGTATCTAAGCCCATCCTTAACGCTACAGCTGCCGACGGAGTACCTGGGCTGATGGTAGTAGTATCACCTTTATTGGCAACCTTGGTTGCCACGGCAGGGTCAGGACTGTAAGGCGTAATGTTAATGGTTGATGCGCTATAAGGTACAGAAGCCGTATAAAGTAAGGTATTCCTTGCAAATGCCGGGCTTAGCGCACCCTTGCTTATTGACAGGTTACCCAGCACCGCGGCGCTGGCATTCGGCTTAATAAAGCTTATTCTGTAGGTTTTTGTATTGACACCGTCAGGAGCCTTCACAGTAATCGTGCTGTTAGTGGTACTGTTTAAGAAGCCTGTAAAATTAACGGTAGGATTTGATGAGTCGATAACCGTGCTGTTAACCGTAACTACCGAAGTAGGCGATGTGGCCACAGGACTGTAAGAAAATGTGGTAGCGGTGCTTGGCAACACCACTGTATAGGCCGTAACTTCCGGCGAAAATGCCGGGGTAAGCACGCCGCTGGTAGTTGTTAAAGAGCCTAATGTTACATCAACAAATGGCAGGCGGTTAATATGCGCCGTATAAGTTGTGGTAGCTGTATTATCGCCTGATGTAATGCTGATCACAATAGGGTTATCGCCCAAAGCAATAGGTACCTGCACTACTTCGTTCACCAGCGCATAGCCGTTCACTGTAACTACGGTGCCGCCAGCGTCGGCCGCTATAGGCTGAATAAACAGGCTGCTTACGCTATTTGGCACGTCAATATCCAGGTCCTCGCCAAACCGCACGTCAAAAACATGACTGTATCCGCTACTCCCCTGGCTTACTATTAAGCCGCCGAGGTCGGTATTAGGTGAGTATGCCCGGTTTACGGTCAACTTATAGATGTTTTCGCCTGAGCCAAATGCTCTCACACCAACGTTAACAATATTGGCGCCACCGTGTAAAGGTACATAAGGCGAGGTTCCGCGTGTAACGGTTATGCTATTCACTTTTACTTCTGATAGTGGGTCCTGCGCCAGCGGGATCATAGACAGCGACACCACGCTCGGATCGCTAATGTTGATGGTATACTCATTTACTGCCGGATCAAAATCAGGCGTTACCGGGTAGCCGCTAACGCCGAACGTAGCCAAAAAGTTATTGGTAGAGAAATTACGCACAACGTTTATGGTATAGGTTTTCTTTGTAACCCCATCGCCTGCGGTAACCTCAATCAATACCGGCTCAACAGCGGTAAAGTATTTCATGGTATAGCTGTTGCCGCTGAAAGTATTCAATGCTAAGCCATTAACAGTAATAGATGCCCCATCATTGGTAGCTGCCGGTTTAACCCGGAACGTGGTTACATCGCTGGTTACTGTAGTATTATACGTATCGGTATTGGGATCAAACGCAACATCAAGACCTGATATGGCTGTCAAGATGCCCAGATCCGCCAATGTAGCATCTGTTGATGTGACCCTGTGGATGTTTACTCTATAAGTTTTTGGTACACCATTTTGCGCACGCACCGTGATAGGGATCTCCGTGTAGCCAATACTTAGCGGTACGGTGGTAAACGTAAGCCCCGATGGTGCCGGGAAACCGTCTTCATCTGCGTTGGCGGTTTCATCATATACCGGCGTCATGTCTACCGTAGTGGTGGCATTGCTGACTTCAAGTGTATAGTTTGTTGTGGCGCTGTCAAAGGCGGGGCTAAGCGTCCCGGTATTTACGGTAAGGCTGCTTAACAGGTTATTGCCTTTGTAGGCGCGGGTTATAATTACCCCGGTGTAGCCAAAGCTGGTACCATCCTGCGCGGTAACCAAAATATTATTTACGTTTTCGCCCAGGTGCAGGGGTATGGTGGTTGTAGCGCCAGATGCTATTAAAACACCGTTTATGCGGATGGTGGCGTTAGGCTCATGCACTATGGCGGTAACGTCATAACTTTCAACCGTGTTGGCTACGTTAATGCGGTAGTTGTTGTAAGCATCGGGTGTGGGCAGGGTGATGCCTGCAATGCTGAAGCCGGTAAGCGTAGCATCGTCAGACGGTAACATGGTCACCACAATAGTATAAGGGTTGGTGGTGGTGCCATTTTGCGCGGTAACGTTTACCGGGATGGTATTTGGGCCAACCACAAGCGGTATGCTGGCCGAAGCTGTGCCCGAGGTAATTTCTGTTCCGTTAACCCTTACACGCGCGTTGGCATCTGATAAAGCCGGTGTAACGGTGATGGATGTAGTACCCGTACTTACCGTTGCAGTATATGCATTGGTGCCCACAGAAAATGCCGGCGACAGCGTACCCTGACTGATTGCCAGGCTGCTCAAATTGCCGTTGCTTGACAGGTAGATGGAAAATGCCGAAGCGTTTACAGGTGATTGTATAATATCATAATTGGCTGATGTAACGCCCGAGCCGGTTATGGCATACGTGCCTACCGGGGTGCTTTGTGTTACCGCGGTAGTAAATACAGGTGTGCCTGTAGTGGCCGTAGCCGGTGTTTCGCCGTTGGCGAAACCGGTAACCGTTCCCGTTAATGCCGGGTTAGGGCTGGTATTGAACGCTCTTGATGCCGCGCTGGCTACATAGCTGAGCGTGCCTTTGGTAATGGTTAGCGCTGCGATATTTAAAGATGCCGCAACAATGTTGTATTTGTCAGAACTAACGCCGTTTAAAGTAATAGGATAGATGCCTACATTGCTGGTGGCGGTAGCTGGGGTGTTATAACTTGGGGTACCCGTTAAATCAACTATCGACTCGTTGTTGACAAACCCGGTAATAGTGCCGCCAAAAGCAGGATTGGTTGCACCATAGGCTCGCGTTGCTTCAGCGGCCCGAAATGTGAGGTTAGCCTTGGTTATGGTAATAGCCGTAGCGTTTGATGCTGCCATCTGGTACGTATAATTAGGCGAAACAGGAAGCGTTGGAGTAACAGGATAACTGCCGGCAGGGCTCTTTTTTGTAGCAGTGGTGCTATAAGGCGCTTCAAATGTTAGGGTATTACTTAAACGGGTTGATACAGCATTTACAGTTGATGGAAGGTCTTCTCCATAAACCCTGGTTACAGGTTGTACTGCGAAGATTAAAACTACTTTGTCCAGCGTTAAGGCTTCGGCATTAGAAGTTGCCTGTACAAAAACATAGTTAGCAGCGGTTAAGCCACTTCCGTTTATAGCGTATTTAATTTTCGTTATATTATCCGCAGTAGTTACCGGGGATGCAGAGTTAGCTGTTGATGTAAATACAGGTGTGCCTGAGGTAGCTGTGGCTTGCGTTTCGCCATTTACAAAGCCGGTTACTGTGCCTGTAAAAGTGGGGTTGTTCGTGGCGTAATCACGACTGGCGGTATTGGCGGTGTACGTTAGCGTAGCTTTGTTAACGGTTAGCGTTTGACTTACATTAGGTGCTGCCAGGTAGGTAGTATTTCCTGTCTGCGCCGCTGTTATATTCACGGTACCTGCGCCCACAATATGCACTGTGCCCGCGCTGGTTACCGTGGCAACATTATCATTATCGCTGCTGTAGGTTACAGTTAGTGTGCTGTTAGCTGATGCGCCTAAGTTAAAGTCGGCATTGCCATACGTTTTTGCGGTAAGGGCGTTAAAAGTTATGGTTTGCGGGGTTTTATCTTTGGTGATGGTGGTGGTGTAGGTTTTGGTAGCTATGCCATCCTGCGCGGTAACAACGGTAGTAATGGTGTTGCTGCCGGGTAAAAGACTTAACGCGCCTGATGCCGAACCAGACGTTACTGCCGTGCCGTTAACTCTAACGGTAGCGTTGGCTTGTTGTACGGTTGGTGTTACCGTTACGGTCGTTTTATCATAGGTAACAGTGGCTGTATAAGTTGTTGTATTTGCTGCAAATGTTGGGCTTAGTGTACCTGCGCTTAAGCTTAAGCCATTTAGGTTAGCATTGTTAGATGTTGTAGAAAAAGTAATCACGTCGCCATACATGGTTCCCGCACTATTTGTAGCGTAGGCTCTTGCGTAATAGGTAGTAGACGGGGTTAAGCCACTTACATTGGCAGAGTACGTGCCGTTACTGGTGTTTGTTGCAATTGAAGCCTTTGAATCGCTTATGGTTGGGACGGCGTTAGTAGTGCTGTAAACCACACCCCGTTCTGTACTTAAGCCATAGCCAAACACAAGATTGCCGCCCACAGTTACAGATGCCGATGAAACAGAGCTTGCTGCTGAAGTGGTTATTGCTGCTCGCCTTGGTAAACTAAAGTCTTTAAGAGAAGGGTAGTTATTAGCCGTTTCAAACGTACCCGCGTAAATTGTTTTTATTTTTGAAACGGTGTTAGGCAATGCAACCGATACCAAACTCATGTTAGCATAATTGCCATTATTAACAAATATCCGGTTATTTCCAAGATCGAGCCGTACGCGTATAGGGTTGTCAGTAACTTTATCAACCACCAATGCATCACCCGTGCCATCACCTTTTTGCCGCCTTATCATATCCTTAGCATCCGTTACGCCGCCGCCGCCGTCAGAAACTGTATAATATAAGTAATCTTCCACTTCATCATATGCTATAGACCAGACCGAGCCGTAATTGGTAGCAAAAGATCTGGAAGTGACAGCTTTAGAAGCGATATCAACGAAAAATAATTTTCTGGCAGCAAAATTCGATTGATAAATAATCAGCCTGTTATTTTTCATGTCCAGATCTAACCCATACGGATTTAGTAGATCGTCAGGCGAAGCCATGACTTCCACACTACCGGTACCATCAGCTTTAATACGTGCAACCTTGTCATTTACTGAATGTACGGAACCGCCTCCCCCTTCTGTTATAAAATACACGTAATCGGTACGCGGATCGTACACCATCTCTCTTAAATTATTTATCAGCGCTACCGGAACAGCAGGCGCAGGAACTGGTTGAGGAGGGTTCGGCGCCACCTCAAGCGTTCTAATAAAAGTGCCCGTTGCCAGGTTGCGTACTTTAATATTATTTTGTGAGTATAATGCATCTATAATAAATACCCTGTTGCTGTTCCCGTCTAATTCTACCCGATAAGGTGAATGGGCTATTGAGGTTCCGATAGTGGTTTCATTAGCTCCATCATAGCCTACCCGGTAAAAGGCGTCGCCTGCCGTAGATTCTGTTGCTCCGGGAATGTTGCCATTAGTACCGCTATTGCCGCCCGACATGATATAGTGTATTTGAGCCTGGCTTTTGCCTGCTATCCCCAAAAATATCACTAACAACATAGCAGTTGAAAATGAACGTAAGTGTTGGATAAATAAATTTCTGAAACGTAGAGGTGTTGCCATATAAATATGATTACCGATTTAGTAAATCGGGGTATTAAATTTTATAATCAGGTTTAATTTTTATCTGAATATTAATATCTGTTTCGCGCAATCAGAGCTTACACCCTACTAAAAAGAGTTTTGTGCTATTACGGTTGTTAAAAGGTTTAGTATAGGTTATTCATAAAGGAAAAAAAAAATCAAAAGGATTGTGACGCAGGAGCTAACATAAAATAGAAAAGCCGTATAAACGTAACACGCTGTAAATTAACGCATTTTTTAATTAGCAATATTAATTAAAACTGTATACAAAGTGTATACAGTTAATTATTTATTACAAATTGTGCGGATTGAAGACGAAAAAAATACGCTGTTTATGGTCAACAAGATTACTATCTAACTGTAAGGCAAACCTTGCTAAATACTGTTAAGTAAAAAGCAAGGTCATGCCCTGTTTTAGTTTAAATCCTACTTACAGTAGTATTATAATTATGGCCTTGACGGATATATTCCTTCGTAAGCTATGATGTATGTTATAGCAAGTATAGGTGATACAATATTTACCGGAACACTTCCGCCTGTAATGCCTATTGCTCCTGGGTTCATTACCGCGTCAGCTTTTTCTGCCCACATACTTAACGGGTTTTGTGATATCGAGTCTACAAGCCCACCAATATAGTTGTTTACAGGTGTAGGTTGGTCTCCCGTAATTTTAGCATTTAGGGTATGATTATGCGCAGGTAGTTGTGGAACAGTTAGCACTACAGTTTCGTTACCTGCTTTTCTACCAATTTCATAACCTGTTAGGCCCGGGCCCTGGCCCCATTGCACAGGTGCACGACCACGCAGGTCCGGCACATTAAAGTAGCTGTATCCATCGCCGCCATAAGTATCCATAATAAGGGAATGGAGGCTTGAAAAACTGTTGGGGTTGTATGATGCGCCATCGCAAAGCAGCCATCCTCTTGGGGCAAAATTGCCGCCAAACATTCTAATTTCACCAATGTAAGGTTCCATGTTTTTAAGTGTTAAGGTTTATATTAATTTAATTGATTTTTGGTTTGTTATGCCTTATGTAAATGATAGGAGAGATTAATTGCCAGACAATTAAACACCTTACAATCAGGTGGCTAAACTACATTAATAAAACAGTTGCGCGCATTAAATCGGCGCAAAAAAGCGTATACAAAGTGTATACGCTTTTTTATAATTTATAGCTGTAGCCCGGGTATACTACCGGCGGTAACCTAGCAATTCATCTTTTTGTTGAGCCGTGCTTTAGCTTGCCTCACACTTGAGGGCGCAATGTTAAGGAGTGTCGCAATTTCTTTGGTTGACATGTTGATATGAAAATATGCATACAACCTCAATTCGTACTTGGTTAATTTTGGATGCGACGCCTGCAGGTTTGTAAAGAAACTGGGATGCAGCTGTTCAAAATGAATCTTAAATTTATCCCACTCTTCATCCAGGTATTCACTGTCTTTTATAGACGATTGTATGGACTTTAGGGTAGCGATATCAGCATCCGGGTAAAGCGCACCAATATCTTTCACCTGTATTTTAAGATCAGCCAGTAATTTGTTCTTTTGATGAATATATACGCTATTGCCAACCAGTTCGCGCTGATTGGCTTCTAAAGTATGTTGTAACTTTGCATTTCGTTCCTTTTCAAGTTCAATGCTCAGCGTTATGATCATGTTCTCCTGCTCCATCAGCAGGCGCTCGTTCTCAAGTTTAACTGCCCGAAGTGCTTTTTCATGCAAATCTTCGTTAATTAATTTAACACGTGCCACTAGTGCCACAGCAAAGGTGAGTATTTGCGATAGTACGGCTATTACCGGAAACAAGGGGCTGGTTTTTTCATATATTATTATATAGCCCGACTGAAGCGCTGTAAATATAACAGGCAGTAATATGGCTGCCAAGAAGTGCAAAGCTGCTTTAGCCCGACTTTTATACGCTATAAAACCGCTTACTACGCAGGAGGCGATTACCGCTAAAACAAAAATATTATCAAGTAAAATAGGTTCAAAAAAATATATCCCTGTTATAGTAAGCAACGTGTGTGTTGCCTCAATAGCTATGTAAGTATTAGCCAATATCTGTATTAGCTTGTCACACCGGGGTAACAATTCTTTTGTATTGAGATAGCAGCGCGTAAACTGGGCAAATCCCCAAAAAATAAGTGATACGCCCAGATGTATAAAAAAGCTGTTGATGTTAAAATACTCTACGTATCCGTCGGCGGTGAATGGGTTTTGAATAAATAACCTGATTGGAAACAATACATTACAGTAACGATATGTGCCGGTAATGTATAACAGCGCCCCTAATTGCGCGTATACGTAATACAGGTAAACTTTATCTTTTAAAAGGAAATAGATATATAAGTTGTAGCATAAAAAACTCATTAATGCTACGAAACAAATTAAATACGACGTAGTGATTGCCTTTTCACGGGCAGAAAAAGAAATTTCTTTATCCAGTGAAATATCCAGCTGAATGGGCCGGCCGTTTGCATCAATATTACCAAGATCAACTTTTAAATAAAAAGTGTTCCATGCCTTTGGGTGCAGTGTAAATGGAACTGTGAAAGGTAAGCGCCGACCGTTTGAAGCGCTCAACCCTGCCGGGCTTGCCAACCATTTGCTTTGTGTGCTATCTGCGTAGTATAAAGTATTATTTACAGGGCCGGATATTGAAACTATATATTTTTCCGTGTTCGGATACGGATTATAGCATTTTGCCTTAACCCAGTAACTTTTACCAGCGGCAGGGCGAAGAACCGAATCAGCAGCGAACTTTAGCGTAGTATCTGTAAGTATTTTTTTTAAACTGTAACCGGCATTGGGCAGTACCTGGTAGTTTTTGATGTTAAAAGATGGTGCATTGTTTATTACCTGCGCGGTTACTGTGCCAACAACAGACATTAAAAAGTAACTTAACAAAAAGATGACAAGGTATGGGATTGTTCTATGTCGCATTACAGCTTAATAACCGGCATGATTTATACAATTTTATTAAATTATAATTGGAAGAGCTAAACTAATTATAAAAGTATATCTTGTTAAATAAAAGGCAATATTTTCTATTAATTATATAAATATAACCCAGTATTAAATTCGCGTCTAAGCTTTTAGTCACAATGCGCCCCGCAGTTAGTCGTATATACACCGTATTTGGCATAGTCTTTTCATGGAGATTTGTGTTAATAGTTGATCACAAAAAATTATAACCAGGAGGCAAATACCATGAGAAAAATTATTGTTCTATCATTCATCACGTTAGACGGCGTAATGCAGGCACCCGGCGGACCGGAAGAGGACCCATCAGAAAATTTTAAATATGGCGGTTGGACCGCTCCCTTTGACGACGAAAGCTCAGCCCACCTGATGCAAAAAATGCTTGAGCCGGCCGATTTGCTGCTGGGCAGAAAAACCTTCGACATCTTCGCCACCTACTGGCCCAAACATGCTGAATACTGGCCGGGTGTTAATGATGTACCTAAATATGTATTATCCACTACCCTAAATAATACCGACCCTATTGTTACAGGCTGGAACAACTCTTCGGTTTTAAAAAGCCTGGATGATATTGAAAATTTAAAAACAGCTGAGGGGTCTGACATTAAAGTGTGGGGAAGCAGCAAACTTGTTCAGCTATTGGTTGAGCATGACCTTATAGATGAGTTTTGGTTAATGGTACACCCGGTAATACTGGGTAATGGCAAAAAACTATTTAATGAAAAAGCAATGCCTTCGTCATTTGAACTTGTAGAAAGTTTTGTAACCGGCAAAGGCGTAATAATTGCCAATTATAAAAAAGCAGGAGACGTTAAAACCGGCAGAGTTGGTCCGGAATAGCTAATCAGAAAATCCAAAAGTTCAAATAATAACAAATAGCCCTGAGTTTCCTCAAGGCTATTTTCATTTTCTGTAAGTTTAAAACCCCTCCCCTCGCCTACACAATACAGCCTTTCGCCTACACAACAACCCTTGTTGTCTATTACACACTATCCTCCACTTAACTTTTTGTTTTTCAAGCTGTCATAAGGGTGTATTTAAAATATTAAAAAATATTCACTCTTTAAAATATTCAACAAATGAAAACTAAATTCACAACCATCGTTGCAACAGTAGCATTATTATTAAGCACTACATGCGTAACTTTCGCCAACACAAAAACCGACAACGGTAGCCTTATTGCTACAGAAATAAAAACCGTTGGCAATATTGACGCCATAGTAGCCAGCGGAAATGTAGACGTGTACCTGGTAAACGGCGATTATGATGCCGTTAAAGTATACAGCGATTATTACGGCAAAAACGCAGTAATTAAAAACGAGGATGGTGTGTTAAGTATAGCATCATACGCGCCCGATAAATTGATAGTTTTTGTTACTGTGAATGATCTGCAGGAAATTACCGCTAATGACAATGCAAGTATCAGAACGTACGGCAACGCGCTTTATGCAAAAGGGTTAAATATAAACTTAAATAACCAGGCTGTTGCCCAACTGAAAGTTGATGCCATTGGCGCCAACGTAACAGTTAACGATAGTGCCCGTGCAGAGCTTGCGGGTACAATTGAAAACTACCAATTAAAATACAGTGCTAACAGCACAGTAAAAAACGACAACTTAAAAACTTACGTCAGCAGAAAAAACAAAATTGAACTGCCAAAAGCCAATTCACTGACCGCGCGTTTCAGAATGCACGCAAGTTTATAATTACCATATATCCTTTGTAACAAAAAACCCTTTGGCGTTTGCCAAAGGGTTTTTTGTTACAAGTGTTTTTATAAAGTAAATTACATTTTATTAATAACACCGCAACCTATTCTGCTACCAGAGTTACCGGTGGGCTGTGTAGTATAATCATCAACACCTGAATGAACGATGATAGCGCGGTTTAAAATATTGGTTTTTTCCGGGCCTCCAATTGTCCAGCGATTGGTTTTAACGGTAAAAGTGGCTTTGCCGTCTTTATCCAGTTTAATGTTACCTAAATCGCCCGAATGGTACTTGGCCGAACCCCATTTGCCATGATCTTCTTTAGTTGGGTTCCAATGCCCGTGGGCACCTTTGCCTTCGTCGCCGCAATCGCCATGCTCATGGAAGTGTACTGCTACGGTTGAATTAGCCTTTTTAGGCACATCAAGCGTTAGCTCCAGTTCAACCTCATCACCTTTGCGGGTAAATTTTGCCATGCCGGTTAATACGGTATCGGCTTTGGTGCCGCTCAACGCTGCGCTTGCTGCATCATACATAGCCGTATCGGCAGGCATGGTATGCATGGTAGTATCATGCGCGGCAGCCGAATCTCCGCGTACATCAATCTCTTCCGTTTTCTCCCCGCCACCGCAGGCAGCAATGGATAACACAAGGCCGAAACCCATTAATGTTAAAAACTGTTTTTTCATAAGTATAGTGTTTATGAAATACTTAATGATTTTTATGCCGAAATTGTTTTAAGCAAAGCGCGCTAAAAAACCGATTTACACTTCGTGGTCCTGAATTTTTTCAATCAACGTTGTCATCACATCTTTAGGCAGCGTTTCATTGTTTACCTGCAATCCATTGTCAGTTACCGTTATTTCCGCAACCGTTTCGTCGTTTTCCAATATAGCATAGTGACCTACGCTGGGCACTACTTCAAATTCCCTGTCTTTGCCGCCAGATGTTACCGATACAAAAAACCTTTCGTGTATACCTTCCATAATAATTTAGTTTTGGTGGTGGTATAACGGTTAATGGGGGTGTTATGTTTGAGGGGAAAGAATGCTTCAAATAGTCACAAGCTAAGTTTAAGTGTTTCGCCATCTACAAATTTGCCTTTTGACAATTTGATTGCTATTTTTTCATCAGCAGAACTGCCCAATGTTTCGCCACTTTGTAGGGTAATTTTCGCTATCAAGTGTTGCACCCAGAGGCAAAATTGATGAGTACCAATATCTTCTATATCAATTTGTTAAACTATTTTTACAGCTAATTTTTCTGACGAATAAGTCTGTTTCAATGTGTTTCAGCGGTCAGTAATTAACTATTTATAAATTAATTAGTTATGCAATTTTGGTGTTGCGTGTGTTGCATCTGTTGCTTATACTTTATGCAACACCACGCTTAAATTTATAGTTTCTCCAAACATCCGCTGCTTAAAAGTGTTTACTTTACACTACAAACTCTATCTTAGCACTTAACAACTACAGAACAACACATGGCTAAAATATTAATTATAGATGATGAGCGGGCCATCCGCAATACGTTACGCGAGATACTTGAATACGAAGATTATGAAGTTGATGATATAGATAATGGTATTGATGGCTTATCTATGATAAGCGCGAACAACTACGACCTGGTGCTGTGCGATATTAAAATGAACCGCATGGACGGCATGGAAGTGCTTACCGAAGGTTTGTTGCTTAAACCAGATCTGCCCTTCATTATGATATCCGGCCACGGAACGGTAGAAACCGCCATTGAGGCCAGCAAGAAAGGCGCATTTGATTTTATCTCCAAACCGCCAGATCTGAATCGCCTGCTGATAACTGTTCGCAACGCGCTTGATCGTGGTAGCTTAGTGGTTGAAACCAAGGTTTTAAAACGCAAGGTATCCAAAGTAAGGCCCATACTTGGCGATTCGCAAACCATTGGCAAGATAAAAGAAACCATTGAGCGCGTTGCTCCTACCGATGCCCGCGTACTGATAACCGGAGCCAACGGTAGCGGCAAAGAATTGGTTGCCCGTTGGCTGCACGAAAAATCAAACCGTGCCAACGCCCCTTTGATTGAAGTTAACTGTGCGGCAATACCATCTGAACTGATAGAAAGTGAATTGTTTGGTCATGAAAAGGGATCGTTCACTTCGGCGGTAAAGCAGCGTATTGGCAAGTTTGAATCAGCCTCCGGCGGAACCCTTTTCTTAGATGAGATTGGCGACATGAGCCAATCGGCCCAAGCCAAAGTGCTGCGCGCCTTGCAGGAAAGCAAGATAACCCGCGTAGGCGGCGAAAAAGAGATTGAAGTAGATGTGCGCGTGGTGGCCGCAACCAACAAGGATCTGTTAAAGGAAATTGAAGACGGAAACTTCAGGATGGACCTTTACCATCGTTTAAGTGTGATACTGATACACGTACCACCCCTTACAGAACGGAAGGACGATATACCGCTGCTTACCCAGAGCTTTTTGGAGGAGATTTGCAATGATTACGGTATGCCGGTTAAAAAGGTATCAGAGGGTGCAATGGAAGCACTTAAGGCCCTACCCTGGACGGGCAACATACGCGAATTGCGCAACATGGTGGAGCGATTGATCATTCTGAGCGACAAAACCATTACCGAAGATGATGTGCGCCTTTTTGCCAACCCATCAGCCACGGCTAGTGTAGCTGCCAGCGCCTCGGCTACTGCCGCCGCTCCGCAAACAGACTTTAACCAGTTCAAAAACTTTCAGGAATACAAAGACCACGCCGAGCGTGAATACATTAAGTTTAAACTGGAGAAGAACAACTGGAACGTATCAAAAACCGCCGATGATATTGATATTCAGCGGAGTCATCTTTACAGTAAAATTGAAAAATACGGTTTAAAGCGGGGAGAGTAACTTCCCGCTTTAAATTAAAGTATTACCTTTGTATATGCCGTATAAAGAACGTGATATCAGCAAGCTATACTACACCATGGGCGAGGTTTCGGCCATGTTTGATGTTAACCCCTCGCTGATACGTTTTTACGAAAAGGAGTTTGAAGTACTACAACCCAAGAAGAATAAAAAGGGCAATCGCCTGTTTACTGCTGAAGACATTGAAAACTTCAAAATCATCTTTCACCTGATAAAAGACAAGGGTTATACCCTAAACGGCGCTAAAGATCACCTTAAACAAAACATGCATGATGTTAAGGATAGTCAGCGTGTAATAGCCTCTTTAGAAAATCTCAAAAAGTTTCTGCTTGAAGTAAAAGAGCAGTTGTAATTAGCCCACCAATTCATCAAATAACCTTTGCAGGGTCTTTTCGCAATCAGCGCTTAAACCGGGATGCACCTTTGATGCCTGCAACACCGTGCTGCGCGTGGCCGTAAGCCATCTAAACCGCGATGCTTCATCCAACGCGGCTATGGGGCCGCAGGTGCTGTTGCCTTTCGTTATTTCGGCGAAGGCATGCAGGTTAGCTTTCACACCATCAATATCCAGTGCGGCAGAGAACGCGGCGAGGCGTTCATCGTCAACTTTTATGATACACTGCAAAAACTTAGTTGTCTTGCAGAAAAGAATCACCCCAACATTCATAAATTCCTCGCGCTCTACCCTGGGTACAACGCGTATTACGGCATATTCAAAAACGTTTTTCACGGGCATGTTTTGCTTCCTCAATAAAAATGGCCGATGCTGCAAGGCGTATAAATAAAAACTGGATATATACCTCACGCTTTTGGTCAGCACTAATCCCCTCGTCTTCCAACCATTCATCAGGTACCAGATCAACAATCTTTCTAATCCTGTCCTCAGTAAGTATCGCTTTAAACTGCGCATCAACAATATCCAGCTCTGTTGCCCAGGGTAACAATACATGATCTTTTACCTGCGCAAAGGGCTTTATGGCCTGCTCCTGCCAGTTATCCCATGAGTGGTGGAAATATAAGGCTGCGCCATGATCTATCAGCCACAGCTCCTTGTGCCACATCAGCATATTGGTGTTGCGCGCGGTGCGGTCAACGTTGGTAATTAAACAATCCAGCCAAACTATCTGCGATGCCTGCAGAGGTGATGGTTTTGTAACCACGGCATCAAACGTAATAGCGCCCGACAGATAGTGCAATGCCAAATTAAGGCCGACGCTAGCCTTTAACAGATCCTGGATTTCTTCATCAGGCTCCGTACGGCCAAAGGCTGTATCTAAATTAGCGAAAACAATCTCGGGCACTTTAAAGCCAAGCGCACGGGCCAGCTCACCGCCTACCAGTTCGGCAATAAGCGCTTTTGTGCCCTGCCCTGCCCCTCTGAATTTTAAAACATACAGGAAATCATCATCTGCTTCGGCAATAGCCGGTAAAGATCCGCCTTCGCGCAATGGGGTAACATAGCGGGTTACATTTACTGTACGTAAGGCATAAGTTGATGTAGCCATTGTTGAGTTAAGGTGCTAAAATTACTCAATTAAACTAAATACTTTTAAAATTGCGAAAGCATGTTTGTAATTTCACAACTATAGGCGTAATAGCGCATAAAAGATAGACCATGTATTTTAAACTCATCAATAAAAACAAACAGGTGATATTATATGGCGTTACCCTTGCTGTGCTGCTGGTGCTGTTAAAATGGTTAGAGTTTAAACTGATTATAGTAGATTACGCATTTGAATTATATATTGGTACCATTGCCGTTTTCTTTACTGCATTAGGCATTTGGCTGGCGCTGAAGTTAACAAAACCCAAAGTAGAAACGGTTGTGGTTGAAAAACCGGTTTATAAAGCAGCCTCGCCTGATTTTAAAATAAATCAGGCAGAAATTAACAAACTGAATCTTAGTTCGCGGGAGCTGGAAGTATTGCAACTGATGGCACAGGGATTAAGCAATTTGGAAATATCAGAAAGGCTGTTCGTATCGCTCAATACTATAAAAACGCATTCATCCAGGATTTTTGAAAAGATGGAAGTAAAAAGACGTACGCAAGCTGTAGAAATGGCCCAGCGCCTGGGCATTATACCTTAATACTTTAGTGCTATTTGCCTGCTACACGTTAAAATCACCCTAAAGTATGACGAAAAAAATGTGGATGGATGCCACATTTGTGCATCAGTGTATTTAAGAATTAAATAATAACATGAAAAAAAATGTATTTGTATTTGGATCAATAGCCGGGTTGATCCTTTTAGTTGTATTGGTAACATCTACAATGTTATGTTATAACAGCAATGATTTTAGCGGCAATATGTGGCTGGGTTACAGCTCTATGTTGATAGCATTTTCGTTCATATTTGTTGGTATAAAAAACGTCCGCGATAAACATAATGGTGGCTATATTAGCTTTGGTAATGCATTTAAGGTTGGCTTATATATTGCGCTGATAGCTTCAAGCGTGTATGTGGTTACATGGTTAATAGAATATTATATATTTATTCCCGATTTTATGGATAAATATATTGCGCATGTTTTACGCGAGGCACAAAAAGATGGGGCCACACTTGCTGAACTAAAAGCGAAAAAAGATGATTTATCTGGTTATGTAGAAATGTACAAAACCCCTTTTGGTGTGATTGTGCTAACATATCTGGAGGTTTTACCCATCGGTCTTATAATTGCGCTTATCGCAGCGGCAATATTAAAGAGAAACCCTGATAAAGCACAAACCGTTGAAGCGAACGCTCATTAATGTCCATAAAGGATTAATATTGTAAACCTTTTAACTTCAATTAATGAGAAATTTAATTTTTTTTATGCACGCTTCGCTTGATGGTTTTGTGGCAGGACCTGATAGTGAAATGGATTGGATAAAAGTAGACGAGGAGATATTTGACTTTGTTAGTACCATAACTGAAAAAGCCGACATTGCCCTTTACGGCCGGGTAACTTATGAAATGATGCAAAGCTACTGGCCAACGGCGGCTGAACAACCTAACGCATCAAAACATGATATAGAACATGCTGAATGGTATAGCAAGGTGTCAAAAGTGGTTTTATCCAAAACCATGAGCCAAAAACAACTTGCCAACACTACTATTATTGCTGACAACGTAGCAAGCAACATAAACAAAATTAAAGAGCAGGGCGACAAAAATATTTTAATATTCGGTAGCCCGACTGCTTCTCATTCTTTACTTGGACTTGGTTTAATCGACGAATTTTGGATACTTGTAAATCCGGTTTTACTTGGTAATGGAAGGCCTCTGTTTAAGAGTGTTAGCGAAATAACAAAACTTAACCTAATAGAAAGCAAAGCGTTTTTGTGCGGAGTAATTGCACTTCATTACGAAACAATACGAAATTAGCGGGCCGCTTTTTAGGTACTTTTATTTAAAAGAGAGAGCGCCCTTGCAAGCAGCTCTCTCTTTATGTAGTGATAAGATTTAGTTTAGATGTATTCCGGCTATACCTTTTTCTAGGGCGATATCTCTAACATCAGGTATAGAAGTGCCTTCTACTCTAAAAATAGTAAGATCTGTTAAGCCAATGTGCCCCAAAACTGTTTTTAAATAGGGGGCAATAAAATCATTTCCCTGCATAGGTCCTTCTGAGTAAATTCCTCCGGTTGATTCAGCAATGTAAACTTTCTTTGAGCTATCTAGAAGGCCGTGCAATCCCTTCTCGTCATACTTAAAGGTAACGCCTGCCCTTATTATATGATCCAACCATGCTTTAAGGGTTGAGGGGATACTGTAGTTATACATAGGCGCACCAATTACAATGATGTCAGCATCATTAATAGCCTCTATCGCCTGGTCAGAATGTTTTATCGCTTCCTGCGCTGCGACACTGCGGTTTTCAGCTGGCGTAAAAAACGAACTAATTTGTGCCTCTTCCAGGTGCGGAAAATTTTGTTCAACTAAGTTAACCTCGGCTACTGTACTGCCGGGATGTTCCGCCTTTATTTTCTCTACAATGGCGTTACCCAATTTTATACTGAATGATGCCTCGCCGCGTGGGCTTGAAATAATGTGCAATATTTTTTTCATAATTTCTGATTTTTTTTGATAGATCAAAATTACGTACCTTTACTAACAATAAGTAAGCACTATACAAAAGGTAAGTAGTTACCTTTTGTATAGTTAAATGAAAATAAGATGGTTACAGAAACTAAGCGAATTACCAAACAAGAATGTAGCAGAAGTCTAACCGCCATGGGTGATGCATTGTACGTTATTGGGGGTAAATGGAAACTGCGTGTAATAATTGCGCTGCGCGAGGGACATTCGCGTTTTAACGAAATTCAAAGAGCAATCCCCGGTATATCAGCAAAAGTATTGGCGGGCGAGTTAAAGGACCTGGAAATGAACGGTTTTCTTAAACGGAATGTGTACACAGGCATGCCCGTAATAGTAGAGTATGAATTGATGGAGTATGCTGACAGTTTAAATGAGGTACTGGCAGCTTTATCAAATTGGGGTGCAGCGCATCGTGAACGCATTAGAGAACGATCAATTTAGTTGCATAACCTTCAATAGATTATTCATTAAGAGAATATCTTGCCCATGCGCTATTTTTATTACTTAGGCAAGGTTTAATCAATATATTTACTGAAACTTAAATTAACGCTATCCGTAGTAAAACACTTAATGTAGCGGCTTAACTTAAAGCCCCTGCCCCTTTATTCAGTTTAATAATTAATTAAATGAGATCAGGCGCTTTTAAAATTGCTGCTACATACACCGTTGCAGCACTCACGTGGATATTTTGCAGTGACAAGTTTTTGCAAGTAACGCACTTGTTTGCCAACCCAGACCATATTCTTTGGTTAAATATAATGAAAGGTTCGGCCTTTGTTTTAATTACCGCAGCTATATTATATAAGTTGATAGGCACGCATGAACGTCAACTTCTGGCGAGCGAAAAACAATACCGCAGTTATTTTGAAGACAACCCGGTACCTATGTGGATTTACGACAGCGCCACTTTATTTTTCACAGCTGTTAACGATGCTGCCGTTAGCCACTATGGCTACAGCAGAGCAGAGTTTAGACAAATGCGTATAACGGATATTCGTCCAAAGGAAGATGCCGACAGGGTGGTTGCATTGGTAAAAAATCTTAACAATGGATATAACGATTCGGGGGTATGGGTACATCGTAAAAAAAATGGACAACTAATTGAAGTCCAGATAGCTTCGCATCGTTTAATAAGTGGTAAAAGAAATAATATAATGGTAATGGCGAGCGACGTTACCGAACTTAAAAGGCTGGAAACAGAGAAGAATGACTATCTGGTGCGCCTGGAAGACACGCTGAATAGCATAAACGACGGCTTTTTTACCCTCGACCAAAATTGGCACATAGGCATGGTGAATAATATGCACGAAGTAATATCGGGGTATAAAAAAGAGGATATTGTGGGTAAGAACCTATTTACTATATGGCCGACCGCCATAAATTCAAATTTCCACGCACAAATAAACAAGGCACTTACAGAACATGTGGTTGTTAAATTTGAAGATTATAGCCAAAGGTTAAATAAATGGCTGCGCTTAGCCTGTTTTCCAACCAAAGAAGGCATAGCGATTTATCTTACTGATATTACAGAAAGCAAGGAAAAAGATATTCAATTGCAAAACGCACTTGAACGCTATGATCAGGCCGCCCGCGCTACCGAAGATATGCTTTATGAATTTGATTTAGCAAACAATAAGGTATCGTATACGCAAAGTTTTGGCCATTTTTCAGCAGTTGATATTTCTAAGGCTGATGATCCATCAATTGCCTGGCTTGCTCTTGTTCATGAAGACGATTTACCTGCTTTAAAAGGTTCAATGTCAAAAACCTTACAAAATGGAATAGAGAAATATCAATGCGAATACAGGGTTGATTGCGGAAATAATAATTATCGTTGGGTTAGCGACCAGGCCAGTATTTCTTACGATGAGCAACACAAACCCATACGAATGATTGGCGCTGTACGGGATATAAACGAGTTAAAAGAAAAAGAAAAATCTTTGCTGGAGCAGAACATTATTTTAAAAGATATAGCGTGGACAGGGTCTCATGAAATACGACGCCCCCTTGCTTCTATACTTGCACTGGTAGACCTGGCCATGAACAGCGAGTCTGAAACCGAACAGTTTGAGGTGCTTCAGCATTTAAAAGGTTCTGCTCTGGAACTTGATGAAATGATCCATAAGATCAATGATAAGATAGATAAGGTTACCAAACATTGAACATAACGTTTTCCGTGCTTTAGTAACGCATGCTATGCTTCTTAATTGAGCAGGCGAATTTAATATCCCAATAAGGCAAGCATTTTAATACCATATCGCTTACCTAGCTCCCTGCAACCTACAGCATCAAAATGTAGCTTATCCGGGCCTGCTGTATAGCTGCACCATTATTCCGGCAAAATATCTGCCGGGCTTAGGCCGGTCCAACATCTGCATAAAAGTGGCTTCGCAGTATACCAGGTATTTTTTATTTTGCCCAAATTAACACAATCAACAGATTGCAAAACCCTAATACGCGGATCAATACCTACAGTACCCCTGGCCTCAATACCGGGGCTTCACTCCAAGTTTGATTTGCCCGAAACAAATAAATATGAAAAAATTCTTGTCTTGCTAAAAAGCCCTTGCGCTCATTAATAAAATGGCAGCAAGGGCAAGTATTTAGCTTCATTAAGCTTAAACGCTATTTTTTTGCAATGGTGTAAAAACCTTACGCATCCTTATTCCGCGTAAACGTATTTAGGGAATACAGAAACATCAACCGGTTTAAAGAGTTGCTGCGAAAACATATAAAGTCCGTTTTTCCAAACTTTGAAGTCGTGTTTGCCAGGCTCAATATAGTAAATGTGCGGAATACCTTTTGATGCAGCATACTCATGTGTTCTTTTACTGTAGGTAATTAATCCATCCTCGCTACCGCATGATATCCAAAGCAGTTTTAGCTGTTTTTTTGCAGCTTCGGGGTCCGGGAATAATTGCTCGGCCGGTTTGGTATTCGGAGCTGATGAAAAAGCGCCAACCCAGGCAAACTTATCCAGATTGCCTAAACCAAAGTTTAAGGTTTGTCCCCCGCCCATTGAAAGGCCCGCTATTGCACGGTGCTCTCTATCAGTTAATACCGAATATTTGCTTTCAATGTAAGGAATAAGATCTACCAAAAGGTCTTTTTCAAAAATTGCGAACCCTTGTGCTTTCGCCATTGTATTTCCATTACGGCTGTCGTCTTTTAATGCACGGCCGTTAGGCATAACAATTATCATAGGTTCAGCTTTTCCATCAGCATACAAATTATCCATAATCACATCCGGGTGCCCACCGTCGTTTAACCATTCTTTCTCATCGCCGCCTATACCATGCAATAAGTAAAGTACAGGGTACTTTTTACTTGCTGTATAGCCAGGTGGCGTGTAAACTGTAGCTTTACGAACGGTGCCAACTGTGGTTGAGTTCCATGTTACGGAATCTATTTTGCCGTGTTTTATACCGGTTCTTGCAACGTCAAATGTGGTTGGCATTTGCTTTACAACACCTTGAGAAAATGCGGGAAGACTGAATACTGATGACAGGGCAATTGCACAGGCAATTACGTGGGGGCGTGATAATACTTTCATTGTTCTTAAAATTTATTTATCGGTAATTACTGTTTTAGGGTTGGAGTTGAAGTTAATTGTTCTGCAACATCGCAATTTTTAGCTAATTATTTAAATAGTAACAAAAATATTGGATTAGCTAAAAAGCCGGAACTATTTAAGCTCCGGCCTTAGATACCTTATTTTTTGGTAGGCGCTAAAGAGAACACCCAATTAACTATTTGCTTAGCCTGATCTGGCTTTAGCGCGGGATGCGGCGGCATTGCCACATCACCCCAAACACCACTGCCTCCGCTTATTACTTTTTGAGACAGCTTTGTTGTATTTGTAGCGTTATGCGTATACTTTTTTGCCACCTCGGCAAAAGCTGGCCCTATTGATTTTTCATCGGTTTTATGGCAAGCCGGGCAATCCAGGCTCATCATCAGCGTTCTGCCCGGCGCGTTTAACTTAGCGGTTGCAGCAGCAGCAACTGCGGCCTGGCTGGCCCCGGCAATAACAGCAGTGCCTTTACTTTTACCCGTACCTGTAGCATCACTTGCCGTTACAAACGCAGTATAATTTCCCTTTGTAGTGTAGGTATAAGTTAATGATGGCGTTGTAGTTACGCGTTTAACCCCATTACCCAAATTCCAGTTGTAACGTACTATTTTATTATTTTCGGCATCAGTGGCTTTGGCCGTAAAGGTTAACGTAAAGGGTATATTACCGGCTGTTTTATTTGCACTTATGGCGGTAATTTGTGGTGCAAGGTTACCGGTACTATAATCTATTCTTGAAAGGGCTGCATCCGGATTTTTAGCAAACCATCCATTACCGTACTCCAGCACATATAGTTTGCCGTCTGGCCCCACCTCCATATCAACAGGCGCGTTAAATTTAGTGCCATCCATAAACGGCTCCATATTATCATAATCGCCTTCTGATGTAAGGGTAACAGCTTTTATCCAGCCGCGCATCCATTCGTAAACAAAAAATTTGCCGTTATAATAAGCCGGCAAGCCAGGTTTTGTGTATTGGTCTCCATAATAAACCGGGCCTGCCATTGCTGTACGGCCGCCGGTTCCTGTTTGTGGGAAATCAGCCGAAGCCGTATACGGATACCATATAAACGCGGGCTGAGCAGCGGGAAGTTCTGTTAAACCTGTGTTATTACGCGAATTGTTGATAGGCTTAAGCGGATCAAATGCCGGTCCTGACTTACCCGTAGCATAGTCATAATCATGGTATGCCAGGTTAGGGCCGATAAACAGCGGCCAGCCAAAGTTGCCTGCTTTACGGGCCTGGTTAACCTCGTCATAACCTTTGGGGCCGCGGGTAGCCATACTGTCTGCCTGGGCATCAGGGCCAACCTCGCCCCAATATAAATATTGCGTTTTAGGGTCAATTGCTATGCGGTAAGGGTTACGATTGCCCATTACATAAATTTCCGGGCGCGTTTTAGGTGTTCCTTTTGCAAAAAGGTTGCCATCAGGTATTTCATATGTGCCATCCGTTTTAATTTTTATGCGGAGGATTTTTCCGCGCAGGTCATTGGTGTTGCCTGCAGCCCTGCGGTCGTCATAAGCCTCAAAACCCGGGCGCTGATCCAGCGGAGCAAATGAGTTGGTATTGGGCGAACCTTTTGGCACGTTTTCTTCATCAAACGGCGAGGTGTTATCGCCTGTTGACAGGTATAGCTCGCGGTCTTTACCAAATGCTATTGAGCCACCTGTGTGGCAGCAAGTCTCACGGTCTGTTTTAACTTCTAATATTCTTTTTTCGCTTTTAAGGTCAAATACATTGTTTTTAAATGTAAAACGCGATAAATAGTTTACCGCTTTATTATCCGGACTAGCCGGGCTATAATAAACGTATACGTAATTATTGGTTTTAAAATCCGGATCAAGCTGTATACCTAACAAGCCATCTTCTATTGGGTGCGTGGCCTTTTTTAGTTCTTTAAAATATACATCTAACTTAGCTACCTGTTTTAAGGTTTTTGTGGCCTGGGTATACTTTAAGATCTCTCCCCTGCGCTGCACTATTAAAATATCCAGATTTGGCAGAATGGCCATTTCAGTAGGCTCGGTAAATTTACCATAAGCAAGCACGTTCTTACTAAAACGATCTTCATCCGGAGCGTGTTGTGCCTTAACTTTTGCGTAATCTAAAGCAGGGTGATCCATGGCGTAATTAATGCCACCTAAAATATGCTTAACCATCAGATCTTCACTGTATGATTCCTTGGTGTGGCCCAAGCCTGTGTAAAAAACCTTCCCACCATCAAATTCATGATACCAGGCTATAGGGTGATTGGCTCCCATTTTAAGGCGATTAGCGTTGTTACCGTTGTAGGTAAGGCTTGATTCGTCCAGGTTAATTAAAACTTTAACATCCTTGTTAAGCAATTTATAGTGGTACCATTCGTCCTTGCGTTTCCATTCGGTTGGTAACATGCTGGTTGATGGGTGATTTTTATCCAACACGTTCATGGTTGCCATTTGTTGCGCGGGATGAAAAGAAAAATATCCGCCTATCATTCGTCCGTACCAGCGCCAATCATACAATGCATCAGCGGCGGCATGTATACCTACAAAGCCGCCACCGGCTTGGATATATCTTTGCAGGTCAACACGTTGATTGGCATCAAGAAAAGCACCCGTTGTACTTACAAATATTACTGCATTATATTTTTTTAAGTTACTCTCGGCAATTTTCGCGGCATCTGATGTTGTATCAACAGCGAAACTATTCTCCTGCCCCATTTTCATAATTGCTTCGGCAGCAGCCTGGCGCGAATCATGAGGAAAAGCCGCTACTTTAGTAAAAACCAAAACTCTTTTTTGTGCCGATACTGTAAACGAAAAAACGAATACCAACATCAACGCAATTTTAACTGCACGTGGAAATTTAAGGTCCATATTAACTTGATCTATAAAAGGTTTAAAGGCGAATAGCCGACAGCACAAATATGCATTATTTGTGTAAATTATAGCAATGCTTATGGTGTTATAAAACGTGATTAATTTTTTACGCCGGCGCTCATAATGGTAACGTTCAAAGCATAATAAAAGTTTAATATGATGCAAAAACGGCATATTTGCTTTATGGTTATAAGTATTTTAGGTTGCGGATGGTATGGAAAAGCGCTGGCTATTGAATTAATAAAACAGGGAGTAAAAGTTAAAGGATCAACTACCTCGGTTGAGAAATTAGATTTGCTTGCCGCAGAACGAATATTACCCTACCGGATTGACCTTTCGGCTGACAACAAACACATTAGTGATGAGTTTTTTACCTGCGACATTTTATGGGTAAGCGTTCCACCAAAAGCCCGCGCCGGTAAAGGGCAAGAATACATCGCGCAAATAAAAACCCTAATTGATATCATAAAAACACAACTTATTAAACAAGTTGTGTTGATCAGTTCAACAGGTGTTTATGGTGATAATAATAAAACTGTTAATGAACTGGAAGAGCCAAAGCCCGACAGTGAGGCAGGCAAAATTTTGTTGGAGGCCGAAAAATTATTAAAAAAAGAGACGGCCTTTACAACTACAATTATTCGCTTTGCCGGGTTGATTGGGCCGGGTCGCGATCCAGGAAGATTCTTTTCGGGTAAAACTAATATTCCCAATGGTGATGCACCTGTTAATCTTATCCATCTGGATGATTGCATAGGCATAAGTTGCGCTATATTGAGCAAACAAATGTTTGGGTATACCTATAATGCATCGGCGCCACAACACCCTTCAAAGGCACAATTCTATACACAGGCAGCAGAACACTCGCAATTACAGCAGCCTCAATTTGCAAATGAGAAAAATAACTGGAAAATAATTGAGAGTTTAAACGTACCGGCCTTGCTACAATACACTTATAAAGTAAGTTTAACAGAATAGCGGCGCCGCTTACCGCGCCACTATTCTGTTAAACCCTTATCTGCTTGCGTTAACTATAGCAATGGCTTGTTTTGTAGCTTCGGTAAGTTCATTGTATTTCTTTCCTTCCATTACCTCTTTGCTTACCAATTTGCTGCCCATGCCTACAGCGCATACACCGGCCTTAAACCAGCCACCAATATTTTGCACACTCAGTTCAACGCCGCCGGTTGGCATAAACAATAAATTAGGGAACAACTCCTTAATAGCCGAAAGAAATGCCGGGCCCAGCAAATTTCCCGGAAATAGTTTTACCAATTTAGCACCCAGGTTTTCAGCCCTTATAATTTCTGATGGCGTCATACAACCCGGCACCCAAAGCAAACCGTTCCTTTCCGAAACCTCTACCACTTCATCAACCAGTCCGGGGCTAATGATGTAGTCAGCACCGGCATCGGCAAATGCTTGAGCCGCTTTTGCATCTTTTATGGTGCCAACGCCCAGGTACATTCCGCCCAATTCATTATCACAAACTTCGCGCAGTTTGTAAAAATTCTTAAGGGCCGCCTCGCCACGGTTAGTATATTCAATGGTTTTTACGCCTGCTGCATACAGAGCACGTAAAACGTTTACGCTAATTTCTTCATCCTGATTAAAATACAAAGGCAATATGCCTTGCTCCTGTATCAATTTTAATATAGTGGCTTTTTTATCCATTTGTTTTGATGTATCAATAAGCAATAAAAGTAAACACAATTATGTAAACCTTATTATTTGCAATATTAATAGTTAAAATAAGTTTGCGAAAACGATAGCGAAACTTACCTTAAAATGCCTGCGAATATTTATGTTTAAAGCGTAGTTTTGATGGCCTTGCCAAAAGGTGAAATCTTGATGTATCAATAGTAAGAAAATAAGAATATGCCTAAAAAAGTTGTGACGTTTGGAGAGATCATGCTGCGATTGTCAACTCCGGATTTTAAAAGATTTGTTCAGACTGAAAGCTTTGATGCCAACTTTGGCGGCGGCGAAGCTAACGTATCGGTTGCGTTATGCAACTACGGGTTAGATAGCTCATTTGTGTCAAAAGTTCCGGATAATGCTTTAGGGCAGGCCGCTATAAACAGTTTGCGCAAGTATGGCGTTGATACACAGTTTGTAGTACGCGGCGGCGACCGTCTGGGTATTTATTTTTTAGAGCCGGGCGTATCTATGCGTGCAACGCAAGTAATATACGACAGAGCGGGCTCGTCAATTACCGAGGCTGAGGAAACGGAATTTGACTTTGATAAAATATTTGATGGCGCGGATTGGTTCCATACAACCGGCATCACCCCTGCCTTAAGCGACAAAGCTTTGGCTTTAACCGAAGCAGCTTTGAAAGCCGCCAAGCTGAAGGGAATAACCATTAGTATTGATGTTAACTACCGCAAAAAACTGTGGACTTCTGAAAGAGCCCGCGAAGTAATGACAAGGCTTTGCCGTTACGCTGATGTATGCATTGGTGCTGAAACCACACTTGGTTTTAAGAGTCTGAACAATACTTATATAGATGGTAAACTAGACCTAAACGAATACAAAACTGCTTTTGAGCAAATGACAGCTGAATTTGGTTTTAAATACATTGCCACTATTTTGCGCGAAAGCCATAGCGCATCTGACAATGGACTGAGTGCACTGGTATATGGCGAGAATGAGATGTATCAAACCAGGCATTACGACATTCGAATTGTAGATCGTGTGGGTACAGGCGACTCATTTGCCAGCGGTTTTATTTACGCTTTGCTATCAGGCAAAACCGTGGGCAATGCTGCTGAATTTGGAGCTGCCGCCGCTGCATTAAAACATACCATTCCCGGAGATCTGAATCACGCAACAATAAGCGAAATTGAGACCCTTGTTAGCGGCGATGGAACAGGGAAAGTACAGCGATAGTTTAGATCATAGTTCATTGTTGATGGTTCATGTTCACGGGTAGGTATTTATTTACTATGAACCATCAACTATAAACCAAACTCAATCACCAACCCATTAAATTCATCGCCTCAACAAACCGGGGCTGTAAACCCGCATTGATATCCATGCGTTCATCATTTACCGGGTGCATAAACGATAGTTCTGCTGCATGCAGCAGCATGGTGGTCATTTCCCATTTCTCTTTAAACAGTTTGTTCTGTTTGTTGCAGCCATGGGTACGGTCGCCAATTATAGGGTGAAAAATATGTGCGAAATGTTTACGGAGCTGGTGCATGCGCCCCGTTGTTGGTTCAGCCTCAATAAGCGAATAGCGCGAAGTTTCATGCTTACCTAAGGGTACATCCAGTTCTGCGCGGTTAAGTGTGCGGTAAGCGGTAAATGCCTCTTGTAAAGTGCCGTTTTCTTTTCTTAAGGGATAGTCTATTTCGCCGCTATCAGGTGTGTGTCCCCGCACAATAGCCAGGTACTTTTTATGCACCTGATTATTCATAAACTGCTGTTGCATGGCTTTCTCGGCATCTTTATCTAACGCAAACAGCAGCACCCCACCCGTTTTACGGTCAATACGATGAGCAGGGTATACCTTCGCTCCTATCTGATCGCGCAGTAACTGTATTGCAAACTCATCCACATCCGCAGCTATGGATGAACGATGCACCATCAGATCATGTGGTTTGTTAATGGCAATCAGGTGCTCGTCCCTGTAAATAATTTCAAGCATTACCTATGCCAATATGCTTCGCAGATCGGCGGGCGAATAGTTAACCGATTTAAGCGTTTTGTTATCGGGTGTGCGATAGACTAAGAACAAGTCTTCCACCTGTTGATGATAGGCATCTGTGTTGTTTTTTGTTTTATAGTGCGCTACAGTTGCATCGGCCTCCTCAGCGGTTTTGCAGGCCTTGCTCATGTTAGAACGGTGTACTTCATCAAACAGATCCTTAAACTTTTCGGCCAGTCCAAACTCCAGTACTGCGCCCGCCAATACATACTGCAAATCGCAAAGGGCATCGGCTACTTCAACAATGTCGTTGTTGTCCACAGCCTCTTGTAGTTCCTTCAGCTCCTCGCTCAACAGTTCAATACGCAGTTTGCAGCGCTCTATAGCAGGTATAGTAGGCAACAGCAACACAGGATGTTTGAAAGTGGTATGAAACTCAGCTACCTGTGTTAGCGCATTTGGGTCCTTTATAGAAATGTCCATATTATTTATTAATGAGCCTGCTAATTTAAAATAATGAGGCGGTGAAACTTTAATGTGTTAGTAAGTTTGATCGGTGTTGTTTAAAAAACAAGCCCAATAGCTATCCCAATAAGAATAATTACAGGGGTTTTTATTTTGGTGAAATGCAATAGTAAAAACGTACCCAATATTAAGCCGTAGGCCATCCAATTACCTGTAAAAGGTTTCATCAGCAATATAAAAGCGGTAGCCATAAAGCCTACCGCCACGGCATTAATACCGCTCATGGAGTTTTTTATGCGGGTTATCTTTTTCAGATCGTTCCAGAACGGCACAATAAATGTAATGAGAATAAACCCTGGTAAATTTATCCCTATCACAGCTATAATACTCCCGATGATCTGCCCCCCAACGCCATATTTGGTCATAGCTATGCCGCCCAAAAAAGAGGTAAACGAAAACGTTGGCCCCGGTAAACCCTGCTGTAATGCATAACCGGATAAAAACTCGGCACTGGTAAGGTAATGCTTCATCTCAACAAACTCTGTATACATCAGCGGTATTAATACCTGTCCTCCGCCAAATATCAAGATACCGTTACGGTAAAAGTTTTCAAACAGTCTTATGGGTAAGCTAAAAGGAGATGTTCGGCTAATAACGGCACCCAGCGCAGCGAACGCGAGTAGAATGCCAATAAAATAGGCTACTTTATTGGGGTTTACGTTGGAGAATAATTTAACGCGCAGTTCGCTTTCCTGAGCAGGTGCCTCCAAAGCTGACGAAATTATACCTCCAATTAATATAAGTATGGGGAACGCGTAAGGCGATTGCAAAATTAATGTAGCTATCATTGAACCCACAGCAAGGATATTACTTATGCGGGTTTTTAAAAATCGCTGGGCAAAACTATATGTAGCAAAAGCAACAATACCAATTGCCATTGGCTGCATAAAACGCAGTACCGATGCCACTTTTTCATGGCTCGCAAACAAACTGTAGCTGATGGCTGCAATACACATAATTGCTGCTGAAGGGAATACCCATATCAAAAACGTTATTATTGACATGCGTAAGCCGCCAACTTTCCAGGCTATGCCAATAAGCGTTTGGGTTGATGATGGGCCGGGCAAAAGCTGCGATAAGGCATTTAGTTCTACTAATTCCTCCTCAGTTACGTAACGGCGTTTTTGTACAAACTCCCGCAGTAAAATAGCAATGTGCGCCTGCGGACCACCAAAAGCGGTCAGCGTGTAGAAAATTATGTCGCGTATAAAAAGAAGTTTGCGTTTATTCATATGCCGCTCTAAATCTCCCTCGGCAGGGGAGACCTTTAAAGTTAAATCACTGAGCCCTTTCAAAGCCCTCCCTTCCAGGGAGGGTTGGGTGGGGCTTTCTACCAATCTTCGTCATCATCGTCACCAATTGCTTCCCGGTAAACGGCCTGCAACTCAGAAAAAGCGTGATTATCGCGCTTTTCTTTGGTTATTTTCATGCCGGTTTGGTAAGTATTTACTGCATCATCCTTGCGGCCCAGCGCCTCATAAAGTTTACCTAAGTGATAATAAGTACCTGTATAATTTGGATGGTTTGCTATAAGATCTTCATAATAAAACAAGGCTTTATCTACCTCATTTAAACGCAGATACTCTGTGGCAAGCGCATATTTTAAAAATTCATCATTGGGTTCACTTTTAAAAAACTCCAGTAGCTTGTCTAATCTGCTTATCTCCATTTTTAAAACTATGCCTTTTTTGTCTAAATTTGAAAAAACTATTTGTCTATGAGAATACTGGTATGCATAAGTAATGTTCCTGATACCACAACAAAAATAACTTTTACCAACAATAACACGCAATTTAATACAAGTGGTGTTCAGTTTATTCTTAATCCATATGATGAGATAGCCCTGGCCCGCGCCATTGAGCTTACCGAGGGCGATGGCACAGTTACTATTATAAATGTAGGCGAAGCAACTACCGAGCCTACTATACGCAAAGCTTTGGCAGTAGGTGCTACCGATGCTGTTAGAGTAAATGCAGCACCTTTAGATGCCTGGTTTGTTGCCAGCCAGATTGCTGGTTACGTTAAAGATAATCCATTCGATCTGATACTTACCGGCCGCGAATCCATTGATTATAATGGTTCAAAAGTAGCAGCTATGCTGGGCGAACTATTGAATATACCATCTGTTTCTATCATAAAAAAAATAGATATTGACGGCAATAATGCAGTGGTTGAACGGGAAATTGAAGGCGGTAAAGAAATATTGAGCGTGTTGCTACCAATTGTTGCGGGCTGCGCCGAAGGAGTTGCAGAGCCTAAAATACCCAACATGCGTGGTATCATGTCGGCGCGTACCAAGCAGTTAATTGTTGTTGATGCCATAGGCATAACGCCAAACAGCGTGGTTATAAATTATGAAACACCGGCACCGCGCGGGCAGGTAAAATTAGTTACAGCAGATAACCCAGACCAGTTGGTTGAGTTATTGCACAACGAAGCGCATGTTATCTAACACAAATTCTACTATGTCAATTTTAGTATATACGGAAAACACCGGGGGCACCTTCAAAAAATCAGTTTTTGAGGTTGTGAGTTACGCCCGTGCTATTGCCGATCAAAATAATACCACTTTAACAGCTCTTTCTATTGGCGATGTTGACGTTGCGGAGCTTAAACAGCTGGCAAAATACGGTGCTGATAAAGTATTTACTGTAACTGCCGATAAACTTAAAACTTTTGTTAACCAGGCCTATGCATCGGTAATTGCAGATGTAGCTAAAAGCGAGGGTGCGGCAATAGTTATTTTATCCAACTCTTTTTCAGGTCGTGGATTGGCGCCAAGGATAGGTGTTAAACTGAATGCCGGTGTTGCAGATGGCGCAATTGCTTTGCCTAATCAGGATGATGGCAGGTTCATCGTTAAAAAGACAGCATTTTCAGGCAAGGCGTTTGTCTGGGTTGAACTAACATCGGTTAATAAAATTATTTCGCTTACACCCAACGCATACAAAATTATCGAGGCTGCTAAGCCGGAACAAATAACAACGTTTAGCGCTACTGTAAATGAAACTGATTTTGCAGCGATGCTGAAAGAAATTGTGAAGACTACGGATAAGGTTGCTTTGCCAGATGCAGAGATAATTGTATCAGGCGGACGTGGGTTAAAAGGCCCTGAAAACTGGGGAATGCTGGAAGAACTGGCCGAAGTTTTGGGCGCTGCTTTAGCTTGTTCAAAACCAGTGTCTGATGCCGGTTGGAGGCCCCATAGCGAACATGTTGGACAAACAGGCATAGCTGTTAGCCCAAATTTGTATATTGCGGTTGGAATATCGGGTGCCATACAGCACCTTGCGGGGGTTAGCTCTTCAAAAACAATTGTTGTAATTAACAAAGACCCTGACGCACCCTTTTTTAAAGTGGCCGACTACGGCATTGTTGGCGATGCATTTGAAGTGGTACCAAAATTAATAACAGCTATTAAAAACTATAAAAAGGCAGCATAAAAGGAATAAGGTTGTGATGGGTAATAATATGAAAAAAATTGAGCTCGATATTGTCGGGCTGTCTTACAGCCAAACGCAATCGGGCGCATACGCGCTGGTTTTGGGCGAGATTAATGGCAGAAGAAGATTGCCCATTATAATAGGGAGTTTTGAAGCACAGGCAATTGCAATTGAAATTGAAAAGATGACACCGAGTCGTCCGCTTACACATGATCTGTTTAAGAGTTTTGCGGATGCCTATCATATTGTTATTCAAGAGGTGATAATTTACAATCTGGTAGATGGCATATTCTACTCTAAGCTGATATGCACCGACGGTAAAAAGAGCCTGGAAATAGATGCCCGCACCTCTGATGCTATTGCATTGGCGGTAAGGTTTGACTGTCCTATTTATACTTATGAGTTCATTCTCTCAAGCGCGGGCATTGTTATAGAAGGAAATGAGTTTGTTTACCTTGAAAATATTTCTGAAACGCCCGAAGATATTACTCCTGTAAATCCCGCCGCCGGTTTTTCGGCCTTAAGTACTGATGAGTTAAAAACCAAGCTACAAGAAGCCATTGCCGAGGAATCATATGAGAAGGCCGCCAAAATACGTGACGAACTGAGCCGCAGAAAAGCTTCCTGATGTCGGATCTCGGATTTTCGATTTAGGATTTTCTAAAAGCGGGAAATCTCAAATCAAAAATCCGAAATAAATACCTATTTTCCCCTCGTAATTAACTGAATAACATATCTCCAACCCAGGGCACACGTATGAATATTAAGTTCCGCTTAATACTGCTAAATTTTATGCAATTTTTTGTTTGGGGAGCCTGGTTGCTAACCATTGGTGCATATTGGTTTCAAAACAAGGGTTGGTCTGGAGCGCAGTTCGGAGCTATCTTTTCTACAATGGGCATTTCTTCCATTTTTATGCCCACTATTGCCGGTATTATTGCCGACCGTTATGTAAATGCCGAGAGACTTTATGGCATTTTACATTTGTGCGGTGCCGCTGTGTTATTTACATTACCGTTTATTGACGATCCTACTATTTTCTTTTGGGTTCTTTTGCTAAACATGTTGTTTTACATGCCAACGCTTTCTTTATCCATTACGGTATGCTATTCAGCATTAAAAAACAACAGTATGGATGTGGTAAAGGTATTCCCTCCTATCCGTACGTGGGGCACCGTTGGGTTTATTGCAGCCTTATGGACAGTCAGTCTTACTAATAACGAAAAAACTGCCAATCAATTTTATATTGCTTCAGCAGTATCTGCGCTTTTGGGCTTATACGCTTTTACCCTACCAAAATGCCGACCATTGTTTAACAAAGCTACCGGTGTATTGGCATCAGGCGACTTAGGCCTTAACGCTTTCAAACTTTTAAAGGATTCCCGCTTTGCTTTATTTTTTCTGTTCTCCTTGCTATTGGGTGCAGCTTTGCAGCTAACTAATGCCTACGGCGATACTTATATCCACGACTTTGACACGAATCCTGCTTATAAAGACACTATAGCGGTTAAATATCCTGCCATCATTATGTCTATATCCCAAATATCTGAGACGCTGTTTATATTGGCTATTCCATTCTTCTTGCGCCGATTCGGGATAAAGTATGTTATGCTTTTCAGCATGCTGGCCTGGGTATTGCGGTTTGGCTTATTTGCTTTTGGCGACCCGGCCGACGGGCTTTGGATGATAGTATTGTCTTGTATTGTTTATGGCATGGCATTCGATTTCTTTAACATATCCGGCTCATTGTTTGTAGAAACTCAAACAACACCAGAGATAAGGGGAAGCGCGCAAGGTTTGTTTATGATGATGGTAAATGGCTTCGGTGCATTATTTGGCAGCCTGATAAGTGGCAAGGTGATAGACAGTTTTTTTACCCTTGCCAACGGCAGTAAAAACTGGCAGGGCATATGGCTGGCATTTGCCGGCTATGCACTGGTTATAGCTATCATTTTTCCGTTTGTGTTTAAATACAAACATAATGCCGCGTTAAAACATGCCATAAAACATGCGTAAACTACTTTACTCAAAACAAAATTGCGCTAAACAGCAAGGCGCTTTTAAAGCGTCTGTTTGCTCAGTTTTAATACGCTTACCTTGCCGTCATACACTACATTAATAATATAAATATCATTATTAAGGTTACTTACACTTAAGTCTACCTTGTTTTGCCCCATGATTGTGTTTCCTTTTTTCACCAACAGGGGTTTACCCATAATATTTGTTACAGTAATTTCATAAGAGGTACCTGCAACTGCATCAAACAAAACCGAAGCCACGTCTGTAGTTGGGTTTGGGTAAATTGAAACTGTTGGAGCAGTTAACTGCCGCGTTGCCAGATTATCTTCTACAACACTAATATTCTTGATTCGTACAAGGGAAGAACCGCAAGCATTTGAACCAAACACGCTCACCTGCCCGTTAGTGTTGCCCCATTTTACGGTGATGCTACTCTTTGTCCACCCTGAAAGGATCTCCACATCAGCAGGAACCGTCCAATTATACTGAGCTGTAGGCGATGGCTCTCTGACGCTAAAAGTTACGGTTGCTCCTTTTTTGACAATACTAGGGCTACTTATGCCTACCGGCCGCGGCGGGATGCCAATAACATCAAACGGTGCACTGTCGAACGTTCGGTTATCTATTGTAATAGCTTTTAAGTAATACCGGCCTGCAGTTGCCTTAGCAAGTTCTGCGGTAGCCGGAACGTTAGTTTTTACTTTTCTTATTCTTGCTTCAAATAAATCTGATATATATATGTTAGCTTTTGAATCAACAAATAAGCCAAAAGAGGTTCCACTGGGGTTTGCTACAATGCCATCTGCACCAACTCCGTTGCCATTTGCTACTGTAACGCCATAGCTGGCGCCAACTAACCATTTCTGCACCCTGGTACCATCAAGCACATATACTACACCTGTTGTATCAACACTAACTTTCCATGGCGCACTAAGCTGATTTGGCGCCTTGCCCATACCTTTGCCACCCGCTACGGTAACTCCTACGGACGATCCCGGCGACCATTTTTGAACCCTGTAGTTATTCAGGTCTGAAACGTATACATTGCCTGCGGCGTCTACGCTTACACCCGTGGGTTCGCTAAGTTGGTTGGCTCCCGAACCTGATCCGTTCCCACCGGCTACAGTAACACCTTGTATTGCACCAGGTGCCCATTTTTGAACCCGGTGATTCCAACGATCTGCGATAAACAGGTTGCCATAGCTGTCTATAAATAATGATTGCGGTCCGTTGAGTTGATTTGCTGCATTACCGGCTCCTTTGCCTCCTGCAATTACCACGCCTGTTGTTGCATTGGGTGCCCATTTAACTACACGGTGGGCCAATGCGTCTGAAACATATACATTTAGTGCATCGTCAACAACCACATCTTTAGGTGATGCAAACTGGTTAAGCGCGGTGCCTTTACCTTTGCCACCGGCCACAGTTACGGCGCTGGCAGCTCCAACAGACCACCGTTGAACCCTGTAATTGGTACCATCAACAATATACATTTTACTACCTTTTAAAAATATTCCTTCGGGTTGATTAAGCTGATCTGCTGCGGAGCCCGGGCCCTTACTACCGAATATTATAGCGCCTATTGATTCGCCCATGCCAGTAGCAGATACCATCACCGAGTCTTTAAACCAAAGATACTGTTCTGCCTTACTCACAGACACTCCACCATAAAGAGTTGAGCCCTCGCAATTATTTCCTCCTATTACCGCATAGCCTGTTATGGTACTTACATTTTTATTGCGGGGCGCCGATGCCCCGCAACTATTGGAGGCAACTACGGATATCCGGGCATATGCCGTTCCCAATTTAACAGATATTGCAGGCGAACCTTGCCCTGAAAGTATTGACACGTCTGATGAAACCGTCCAGTTATAGGTAACTCCGGCAACAGGCTCTGCTATTGAATAACTTACCACCGTATTAACCTCGGCGCTACTTACACCTTTAATAACAGGTACGGCAGGCTTGCTTCTGACGCTAAAAGTTGCACTGGATAGCGTGCGCGTACCGTAAGTAGCCAAAACCTTGTAATTTCCGGAGGCTGCAAAAGGCAATTCCGTATCAGAAGTATTCTTCTTTAGAAAGCGTAGAACTCTTGCATAAGTTAATTCAGACACATACACGTTTTCGTCAGCATCAACGGCTACTCCCCATGCTGTGCCGATCTTATTTTTCTCAGATGCATTAGCAGGAGAGCCGAAACCACCTGCCATAACAACACCGTAAGTTGCGCCCGGTGCATATTTTATGATCCTGCCCGAGTCTGCAATGTATATATCCCCGGTAGCACTAACTCTGATGGCTACCGGGAAACTCAGCTGGTTTGCTTTATTACCATTACCGTTGCCGCCGGCTACGGTAACACCAGTAGTGGCACCAGGCGACCACTTTTGCACCCTATAATTATATGGATCGCTCACATAAACGTTCCCTGCATCGTCTAAGCCTACGCCATAAGGTTCTCGCAACTGACTTGCGCCGGCTCCCCTGCCTTGTCCGCCAGCCACCAAAATCCCGCTGCTTGCCCCCGGTGCCCATTTCATTACTCTATCGTTCCACCTGTCGGCAATATAAAGGTTGCCCAGTTTGTCCATAGCTATGCCCTGAGGGCCGTTAAACTGATTAAGCTGGGCTCCGGCACCATTGCCCCCGGCAACTATTGTACCGGTAGTAGCACCTGGGGCCCATTTTCTAACACTATTACTTAGGTAATCGGTAACGTAAACATTTCCTAAATTATCCACAACAACGTCAACAGGGGCATAAAACCTGTCAAGCCCCATACCCTTTAAAGTTCCTCCGGCAACTGTAACTCCGGTTGCTGCTCCGGGGGCCCATTTCTGCACTCTTAAATTGTCAACAATGTAGATATTCTTATTCTTGTCAACGAATATGCCATGAGGGTCATATAATTGACTGGTTCCTGAGCCGGGGGTTGAAGACCCTGCTACCGTTGTGCCAGACCGTTGCCAGGGGCCGCGTGCCATTAACAGGGCATCATCTTTATACCATTTAAATTCCTTTATTGAGCCGGAATTTATATTTGCATACAAACTACTATTTTCACATGTATCACCGCTTATACTAACGACAATTGTTTGCGCAATGGCTGAAATGGTTAAACAATTAGTAACAAAGCATAAAAGAAAAGATAATGTGTAAGATCGTTTCATGGTAGGATGTGATAAAAATTTTAATAAAAACAGGTGTTTTTCTATTTATAAAAATAAAGATATAAATGAATTTTTAAAAACCTATTGTTTTGACTTTAAATACTTTGCGATATTTATAAACGCAGTTACACGTAACATTAAGCAATTAATTTATTAACAATTTTGAGAGCGGGTTATAATTGAATATTTAGTATTTTAAGGCCGTTAACTGAATCCAATTTATGAAGAAACACTACCGGCACGAAAATGATTGTTTAAACTGCGGCACGGAGCTAAATGGTAAATATTGCCATCAGTGCGGCCAAGAGAATTTGCAGATAAAAGAAAGCTTCGGCCACATGATAACCCATGCAGTGTCAGACTATTTTCATTTTGATCATCAGTTTTTTCATACTTTAAAGCCGTTATTTTTTACACCAGGTAAACTAACTAATGAATATATGGCCGGTAGGCGTGTGCAGTATCTGCATCCGGTTAAAATGTACATATTCATTAGCTTAGTTTACTTTGTATTACTATTTAGTCACTCATCAGAAGAAAAAACGAAAAAAAAAGGCCTTGACAAGGACGCTAAGACCGAAATAGCAGCAGCGGCAGACGCTGTTAAAAACAATCCGTCATTAACGCCAGAACAAAAAGAGGAAATTCTGTCGAAGTTTGCTCCCGAAATACCTGATAATGGTGGCAAAGCTGATACTTCAGTTTTTAAAAGCATTAAAGTAAGAACCGGCAAAAATGGTAAAACAGATACCACATTGGTATTTGATAAGTTTACCGTAAAAAGGAATAACAAAGGAGAGCTGGATACTACGTATACTTATGACGGCTTATCTGACTTTGTAATTGCCTCTACCAAGGATACCACGTACCAGCAATATCTAACAGCTCAGCAAAAATTGCCCGTAAATAAACGGGATAATTTTTTAGAGCAGTACTGGAACAGAAAGCTGTATGCCTGGAAAGAAAAAGGCGGCGAAAACTCAAAGAAAATGATTGAGGAAGGGGTAAAACATAATGCTCCTAAAATGATGTTCCTTTTATTACCATTATTTGCACTGATGCTTAAAATATCTTTCTATAAAAACAAAAAGTTTTACGTTGAACATCTGATATTTTCTTTTCACTATCACTGTTTTATGTTTTTGTTTCTGATTGTATTAATGATAGTGAAAAAGATAATACCCCACGATTGGACAAAGGTAGATCACTATCTGGACGTAATTGGTTTCTTTGGAATAATATGGTATCTATACAGATCATTACGCGTAGTTTACCATCGCGGGGTGTTGCGTACAGTAAGTAAAACAACAGGGCTAATTTTCAGCTACCTCTTTGCGCTTTCAATTTCTTTGTTGTTGCTGGTACTTATAACAGCTATTGTAGAGGTTTAAAACAACTTGTAACCCAGCGATAGATTAAACAAATTTATTTTTGTTGACCCTGTGCCATAACTTTGGCTGCTGAGGCCTTTTTCGTAACGCAGGTCTATTGATATTTTCTGGATATCTACCCCTGCTCCTATTTGCCAGGCCAGGTTCTGATCTTTATACTTCAGTTGGGTGGCATTAGCGGCTGCTGCGCCAAAATTCTGATCTTTATTAATTGCGAATGATACAACCGGGCCTGTATAAAATCTGGCACCAAAACCAAGTGCACCCACTTTACCACCAACAAGCAGCGGTACATCAAGGCTGGTAAATTTGGCGTTACTGCCATCAACAGCAACATTTTTACTTGTTAAATAAGCCTCGGGCTGAAAGTTAAAACCAAGCGCACCAAAGCGCATCCATACCCCACCTAAATAACCTGCCTGATTATCGCTGTTAAAAGTTCCGTTTTTTGACAGACTGGTTAAGTTTGCACCAGCCTTAAGGCCAAACTGAAACTTAGGCAATAATTGTGCAGATGCTGAAAAGCAAAATAATGCGGCTATTAATAGGGTTAGTATTGTCTTTTTCATGATATATGCAATTAAATGAAGCTATTATATGTAAATATTTAAGGCGCATTTTGTTTTAACATCTGCAATTAGTTAGTTGAATTTCCATTATTACATAACAAAAGTTAAAATTATTTAACGTCGATAGCGTAATTAAAAGAAACACTATATACGCCAATATGCGACGGATAAGTTGACCGTAACATCGGCGTACTTAATACAGTAGCAGACAAATTTACCTCAATTTTCTTATTGAAAAACAGTCCGGCCTTAACTTCGGGAGTAATATAAACACCTAAAGAATAATACGGGTTCTTCACACTTTCTCCGGCCTGCAATGAGGCATATGAATCCCCCTTATTTTGTATTGCCAGTCCATGTGGCAGAACTCGCCCGCTTTCTGTTGCTGTAACCGCGTTTTCTGTTTGTATTGGCACATTAACAGTCAGCCCAACCCCTAAAAACGGCCGTACTTTTTGCTCACTTGCCAATACGTACAGGAGTGCCGGCTTTAAACCAACCACAAGCGCCTTATATTTAAAATATGACACATTGCCGTTAAAAACCGGAGATATTTGAGAAAACGAACCTTCCAAACGCAAAATAGTTTTTGGCACAAAACGGTTACTAAACAAATCGTAACCAACATTTATAACAGGTTGAATATTGGATGCCGGCTGAAAGTTAAACCCGTTAGCGCCTGTAAAAGTTGAGCGCTGATATGCTATGCCTGCGCCAACAAAAAAACGGTGCCCGCCGATAGAAACATTCTCATTTTGCTCGTTATTAATAGCTTTAACCAGTTTCTGTAATGTTGCAAGGTTGTAATCTGCTGTGCCAACGTCCCGAAACCACTTTTCGTTTGCACCACGGTATTTTTCCAGTAAGCCCGCCAAAACCGCTCTAAACGGAGCAGATACCGCTATCCTTTCATCGTTATAATAACGGCAAAACCTCAATTCTTCCGGCTGGGTGTTTTTTTCGGATATAAAATAAGCGGTTTTAACATCATCGCGATAAGCCAGCAATCTTACATTAGCGCCATTACTTAGCATGTGTAGAAAAACTGTTACAGATTTTACTGCTGAATCACGCTGGTAAGGTATATCCGCTCCTTCTATCTTGTTAGTGCTTACAACCCCGTTATAGCTCACATACTCTTCAATGCCATTAACATTAAAGCCTTTTATGTCTTTTGCAAAAAGAATTTCGGTTTGAGCATTGGCTGTGTTGTTTTTAAACTGGATACTAGTTGGCGAATGGGTCCAGCCCTCATACTTTATAAATCCTAATGTAGTGTCGCCGTTCATTTTTATAATCGAGGCGGGGCGAAAATTAGCTTGCGCAAATATTACACAGGGTGACAAAAGTAAAGTGAGGCAAAAAATAGTAAGTTTTATCTTCATAAAGATTTAGGTGGGTTTGGCTATACTTAAGCCAAAGTAGTTAGTTTAAGGTTAAAGTGTAGTTAGCAGGTGAATTATGATTAGCTTTTACGTGGACAGGAGTCGCGTACCACTAACTCTGTAGGTAATACTATGGTTTCAAACTTCGTTACCAAGTGTTCGTCTTTTATCAGATGGATTAGCATTCGGGTAGCTTCTTTCCCCATTTCAAAACCCGGTTGGGTTATGCTTGTAAGAGGCGGATTTAAAATATCGGCTAGTATAGTGTTAGTGAAACCAAGTAATGCAACATCTTCAGGTACCGACTTTTTCATTTCATGAAGCAGCGATAAAGCAACGGTGGTTATCTTATCAAATGCCGAAAAAATAACATCGGGTTGCTCATTCAAAGCAAATAGTTCATCTAAGGCTACTTTTAAACTAGCCCTGTCTCTTCCGGTACCAACGCAGTGCTTTATAAGGCTTTCGTCAACTTCAAAGCCATTGTCAATTAAAGCTTTTTCATAGCCGGCTAAACGCTCACGCATAACAGACGTATCATCAAAAGACGTAACATGGGCTATCCTCTTATAGCCTAAACTAATGAGATAGGAAGTAGAGTCGTAAGCGCTTTTAAAATTTTCAACTGTTACCTTATGGGTATCCATATCATCAGTAACGCGGTCGAAAAATATAATGGGCAGGCCTTGCTGTTGTAGTTTTTTAAGATGTTCTATGTTTTGTGTTTCAGTTGAAATTGCTACCAGCATACCGTCAACCGAGCGGTGCGCAAGGTGGTTAACATTCTTTACTTCCAACTCGTACGATTCATGCGTTTGGGAAATTATAATATTGTATCCCTCATCATAAGCAACGGACTCTATTCCGTTAATAATTTGAGAGAAAAACGGGTTATCAACCGATGATACAACCACGCCAATTGAATTGCTGTGACCTTGCTTTAGGCTTTGAGCAATAAGATTGGGCCGATAATTATTTTTCTTAGCGTAGTCATTAACCAATTGCTTGGTTTTTTCACTGATCTCGTAGCTATCGCTAAGCGCTTTGGAAACCGTTGACGCAGAAAGATTCAGTGCTTTCGCAATATCATTCATTGTTAAGGCTTTGTAACTACTCATAAACCTGTGCTATTTAAAAAACTATGCAAATATATAATAACTAATCCAAGTCAACCGGTTTCATCTTCGGTACCAGTAAATGCATAATAACCCATGCTATTAAATAGGCGGCGCCGCATACAAAAAACATAATGTAATAAGCGGTTTCAATTTGGTTAATTGCACGATAATGCATAAACATTTTTTTTTGTACCAGCCATGATAGTAAAACGCTCCCTGCCGAACCGAACATACCCCCGATACCGGTAATTGACCCCACTGCCTTTTTCGGGAACATGTCTGACACTGTTGTGAATATGTTAGCACTCCAGGCCTGGTGAGCTGATGTTGCCAGGCCAATTATTAATACGGCTAACCACATATTTATGTTGCCTAAAACCTGTGCAAATATAATAGGTACCACGGCAATTGCGTAGATAAGCATGGAAGTTTTACGTGCTTTAAATACAGGCCAGTTATTGTCAATAAGCAGTTTGGGTAAATAACCGCCAAACACACTACCAAAAGTTGATATGGTGTAAACCAAAGCAACCGGTAAAGCTATTTGTGTTCCCTTTAAACCATATTGGCTTTCTAAAAAATCGGGCAGCCAAAAAAGGTAGAACCACCAGATAGGATCTGTTAAAAACTTACCTACAGAAAAGGCCCATGTTTGTTTAAACTTAAGTAAAGTAAACCACGATACCTTATTGTTTTCTTTTAACTTATCGGCTTTGTCTTTTTCGTCCATATCACTGTTGATATAGTCTAACTCGGCCTGGGTAACACGCCTTTGCCTTGCTGGAATTTCATAAAAGATAAGCCACAATACCAGCCATACAAAACCAATAGAACCGGTAATGATAAAAGCCCATTTCCACCCCCACGCAACCGCGATGAAAGGAACAGTTAAAGGAGCAATAATAGCACCTATATTGGCGCCCGAGTTGAATATACCGGTTGCAAACGCCCGCTCTTTTTTAGGAAACCATTCCGCAGTGGTTTTTATTGCCGCCGGGAAGTTACCGGATTCGCTTAAACCTAGTGCTGCACGCACTACGCCAAAGCCTAGTGTGCTGTTGGCAAATGCATGGCACACTGCCGAAACACTCCATAAAGCCGTGGCCCAAAAATATCCCATTTTTGTACCCAGCTTATCAATAAGCCTGCCCGATATGAGTAAACCTAAGGCATATGATATTTTAAACGCTATTTCAATATTTGCGTAATCCCCATCGTCCCAACTGAACTCTTTAGTCAGGGGGGATTTTAATAAACTGATCACGGCCCGGTCAAGGTAGTTTACGGTTGTGGCAAAGAAAAGAAGAGCGCAAATAGTCCAGCGGTAATTACCCGTTTTTGGTTGGTTCATTTTTGGTTAAATAATATGGCCTTAAGCGTAAAATATAGTTTAAATTTTCATTCCACCTCAATACAACCAGGCAAATACAATAAATATCAATGGGTTTACAGGTATTGTTGATTGTATAAAGATTGGCAATTTTACAATTACTTGCCATAATTAAAAAGTATACAAGCGCATATTTTTTACGCAATCGAAATAGACCAAACCGTGCATTCTAAGGTAGTATAGCATAATTTTTACCCTGCTGGTTCCGTACTTTAAACTAATACTCGTATTATTGGTCTATAAATCCAAATTATTCCCACTTTTTAAAGTGACCCTTAAAATAGCATAACAAAAACATGAGAAGCACATTTATTTACAAACTGGTTTGCATTTTTATTTTAGGCATAACCATAAACAGCGCGTTTGCACAAACCAAATGGACAGAAAAAACGGCCAAAGCCTGGGCCGATAAAGGCGAATGGCGCAACGGGTTTAAACCAAAACTTTCTGAAAGTGTAGATTATGTTCAGTTTGCTGCGCAATATCACGCTAACAAACCGCTTTGGGATAGCGTTTTTACGTATTTAGCTACAACCAATCTGCAAGAGATACCTAATGGCACTAAACCCGTAAGCGGAACCAATGCTTATGGCATTACAACTAACGGCCCTTTAAAAACTTTTGATGTGAGCAGATGGGAGGTACATGAAAAATATATCGATCTACAAATGGTTATAAGTGGAAAAGAAAAAATGGGTAAAATGACACCTCCTGCAGACGCTAAATGGGCTACACCCTTTAACCCTGGTAGTGACATTGGTTTTTATGAAAGCTCGCTTCCGGGCGAATACTTTGTTGGCGACCCGGAAACTTTATTAATATTTTTTCCTAAAACATCACATCGCCCTGCTATAAAAACAGACGATGGGCCGGACAGGGATAAAAAGATTGTGGTTAAGGTTAAAGCCGCTCAGTTGTAATTGTCATAAAATAATATAAATAATAAAGTAAAGGGTATCATTAGTGATGCCCTTTTTTATTTTTATAGTCGCGAGCCTGTGGGGTTAGATAAGCATCTGTACAATTACTATATTGCCTTAAATTAATTTGCATTTAAAAATGCTGGAGCAATACGATCTGAATAATTTAATGGTGCTTGATATTGAGACCGTTCCGCAATACAGCACCCACGCCGAAGTACCCGATAACATAAAAGCCCTGTGGGATAAAAAAACGGTTTACAACCGCAAAGAAGAAACAGCCGGAGATTTTTACCGCAGCGCCGGCATCTGGGCCGAGTTCGGTAAAATAATATGTATTTCTGTAGGCATTTTTACTGGTGGTAAAGAGCGGGGTCTTCGAATAAAATCATTTGCCGGGCATGATGAAAGCGAGTTACTTACCAGCTTTATAAAAATGCTTAAGGGGCAGCCTACTACTCTTGTTTTATGCGCCCATAACGGCAAAGAGTTTGATTTCCCTTACCTGTGCCGTCGCATGCTGATAAACGGACTGATGCTACCATCGCAGCTTGAAATAGCAGGTAAAAAGCCATGGGAGATCAATCATCTGGACACCATGGAACTGTGGAAGTTTGGCGATTATAAAAGCTATACCTCGCTTAATTTGCTCACAACAATTTTTAATATCCCTACCCCTAAAGATGATATTGACGGTAGTATGGTTGGTGATGTGTACTGGAAAGACAAGCAATTGGAGCGCATAAGCACTTATTGCCAAAAGGATGTTATTGCAACGGCGCAATTACTGCGGCGTTACCGCGGCGAAGAACTGATTGAAGATGAAAATATAACAATTGTAAGCTAATGCTGAACGTAACCGATCTTACAGTTGAGTTTAACACCGAAAGCGGCGTTTTCAGAGCTGTTAACGGTATTACTTTTAAACTGGTTAAAGGCGAAACATTAGGTATAGTAGGCGAATCGGGCTCCGGAAAATCGGTCACTTCGCTAGCGTTAATGAGACTGCTTGGTACAACTAACGGTGCAATATCTGGTAAAGCTGAACTAGAGGGCGGCAACTTGTTTGACTTGAGCGAGGCACAAATGCGGGCCATTCGTGGTAACCGGATGGCAATGATCTTCCAGGAACCCATGACCTCGCTTAATCCGGTTTTAACCTGTGGCTATCAGGTTATTGAAGCAATTCAGTTACACATGGGATTAAACAAAGCAGCGGCCAAGATCAAAGCAATTCAGCTGTTTAATGAAGTTCAGCTTCCGCGCCCCGAGGCTATTTTTGATAGCTACCCGCACCAGTTATCAGGCGGGCAAAAACAAAGGGTGATGATAGCCATGGCGCTGGCCTGCGACCCCGAAATATTAATAGCCGACGAACCGACTACAGCCTTGGACGTAACCGTACAAAAAACCATACTTGATCTGTTGCAGAGGCTAAAGGAGCAGCGTGGCATGAGTTTGATATTTATATCGCATGATCTGGGTGTTGTAAGTCAGATTGCCGACCGTATGCTGGTGATGTACAAAGGCGAAATTGTTGAACAGGGCGATGTAGATACACTATTCAACAACCCTCAGCATCCTTACACAAAAGGTTTGCTGGCCTGTCGCCCCTCGGCAGACATCCACTTAACAAAACTACCTGTTATTGCTGATTTTTTAGCAGACACCGCCGCCACTGTTGAAACCATGCGCAAACTCAACAGCTATAAACCCGGCGAAATAGCGGCAAGGCAAAAAAAACTCTATTCTGTTGATCCTATTTTGAAGGTAAACAATTTGAGTACCTGGTTTGGCCAGAGCGGGGGCCTTTTTAGTCGCGATAAAAATGTAGTAAAGGCAGTAAACGATGTGAGTTTTGAGGTTTACCCAGGCGAAACATTAGGATTGGTTGGCGAATCGGGCTGCGGCAAAACAACCTTGGGTAGAAGCATACTACGATTGATAGAACCAACATCAGGCAGCATTAACTTTGAAGGTGCAGACGTTTGCAGCCTGAAGGGCGAAGAGCTAAGAGAGATAAGGCGTAATATGCAGATAGTTTTTCAGGACCCCTACTCATCATTAAATCCGCAGTTAACCATTGGCCAATCTATAATGGAGCCATTACAGGTGCATAATCTTTACAATGGCAATACCCAACGAAAACAAAAGGTGATAGCGTTATTAGAACGGGTTAATTTATCGGCTGATCATTTTAACCGCTATCCACACGAGTTTTCGGGCGGGCAACGGCAACGGATAGTAATTGCGCGGGCACTTGCGCTGCAGCCTAAGTTTATTATTTGCGATGAATCGGTTTCTGCATTGGATGTTTCGGTACAGGCGCAGGTTTTAAACCTGATACGCGAGCTACAACAGGAATTGGGCCTATCGTATATCTTTATTTCGCATGATCTGGCAGTGATACGGCACATATCTGATAGGATGATGGTGATGAACAAGGGCGAGATCATTGAATCTGGCTATCCGGATGAGATCTATTCGTCGCCTAAAAATGAGTATACGAAGAAACTAATTGACGCTATACCGGGAGAACGCGCTTAATTCTTAGATAAATAAATGATTATATTTGATAAAAATGATCGGTTATGAAAGTAAACGAAGTTATCAGCGTTAATAAAGAGGTGCTTGGAGGAGTTCCGGTTTTTAAAGGTACCAGAGTACCAGTTAAAAATCTTTTCGACTATTTGGAAGCTGGCGACTCCCTGAATGATTTCCTAAATGATTTTGACTATATATCTAAAGAATATTGTCTCATCGTTTTAAAAACCTCAGAGCAATTATTGTTTGACGCTCAGTTGCATGAAAATTTTAATAGATGAACAGCTGCCGGTAAAAATCAAATACCGGTTTGATGATACCAGTTATGATATTCACACCGTCAGGGATATGAATTGGACGGGTCAAAAGAATGGTGACCTGATCAAATTGATGACTGCTGAAAATTTTGATGTGCTAGTTACTAATGATAAAAATCTTTACTATCAACAGAAAATGGCAGGCATCAAAATTTGTATTGTTAATATCAACGCTAAAACAAACAGATACCCTGACGTTTTAGAGTTATTAAGTGCTATTAAAACAAAGCTAAAGGAAGTTGAACTTCATTTGCTTACCAACAATAACGGTTATTTTATCGTTTGAACGTTTAGTAATACCTAAGGTTCTATTTTAATATTTTATCTACCTATGTCTAAAAAAAAGAATACCAACTCATCTATACATAAAGTGCTCACCCAGCTTGTGCTGGATGTTTTTGAGCAAAACGGAAACACACCTTTAAACTACAAGCAGGTATCTGCCAAATTGAATATCCGAGATCCCGAATCGCGCGATGTAATTGGCGAGATATTGAAAGACGAAGCTTTTAAACAGGTTTTAAAAGAAGTAACACCGGGCAAATTTCAACTACTTGAATTAAAAACGTTTGTTGAAGGAAAAGTAGATCTTACTAATGACGGTTCTGCATTTATAGTAACCGATGACGAAGGCGAGACCGACATTTTTGTTGCGCCAAGGAAATTGCGCAATGCCTTAAACGGTGACCGTGTAAAGGTTTATGTTTATGCCAAAAGCAAAGGCCGCCGCCAGGAAGGCGAAGTGATAGAAATATTACAGCGCGCCAAAATGGAATTTACGGGTGTTGTAAAATTGTCTGAACGCTACGCTTTCTTTATACCCGACGACCGCAAAATGATGCACGACATTTTTATACCGATGAGCGAGCTCAATTCGGCTAAAAACGGCATTAAAGCGGTTGCCGAAATTATTGACTGGCCAGCCGGAGCGAAAAACCCTATTGGTCGTATTAAACACATATTAGGGGTACAGGGCGAAAACGATACCGAAATGAACGCCATCCTTGCGGAATACGGCTTCCCGCTTTCGTTCCCTGCCGAAGTTGAGCACGATGCAGAACAAATTTCAGCAGATATTACACCCGCCGAAATTGCAAAACGTAAAGACTTTAGAGACACTATCACATTTACTATAGATCCGTTCGATGCGAAAGATTTTGACGATGCTTTGTCATTCAAGAAACTAGAAAACGGCAATTACGAAGTAGGCGTGCACATTGCCGACGTGGCACATTATATAATACCTGATTCGGCCCTGGATAAAGAAGCATTTGACCGTGGCACCTCGGTTTATTTGGTTGACAGGGTTATACCGATGTTGCCAGAGCGTTTGTCTAATGGATTATGCTCGCTACGCCCTAATGAGGATAAGCTTTGCTTCGCAGCGGTGTTTGAGTTAGACGAACAGGCCAATATTGTAAGTGAGTGGTTCGGTAAAACGGTGATACATTCTAATCGTCGCTTCACTTATGAGGAAGTGCAGGAAGTTATTGAAACCAAAGAAGGTGATTTTAAGGACGCAATATTAAAGCTGAATGAACTGGCTTACATACTGCGCGACCGCAAGTTTAAAAACGGTGCCATCAGCTTTGAAACTACCGAAGTTAAATTTAAGCTGGACGAGAAAGGCAAGCCGACCGGCGTTTACATAAAAGAGCGCAAAGACGCCCATAAACTGATAGAAGACTTTATGCTGCTGGCCAACCGAAAAGTGGCGGAGTTTGTTGCTAAAAAAGCAAAGGGTAAGCATAAGTATACTTTTGTTTACCGCGCACATGATTCGCCTAAGCCCGATGCCTTGGCCAGTTTCGCGCAGTTTGCCTCACGGTTTGGGTACAAGATCAACACAAAGTCTGATAAAGAAACAGCACGCTCCTTAAATTATCTGATGGCAGATGTAGAAGGCAAAAAAGAGCAGAACGTACTTACCCATTTGGCTATACGCTCAATGGCAAAGGCTATTTATACCACCAAAACCAGCAGTCACTACGGTTTGGCGTTTGACTACTATACGCACTTTACTTCGCCTATACGCCGTTACCCTGATGTTATGGTACACCGTTTATTGTTGCACTACCTTAGCGGGGGCCAATCTGTTAACGAGGATATGTACGAAAAGATGTGTCAGCATAGCTCACAAATGGAGAAACGAGCCGCCGACGCGGAACGAGCATCCGTTAAATATAAACAGGCAGAGTATCTTCAGGATCAGGTTGGAGAGATTTTCGAGGGCGTTATTTCGGGTGTTACCGAATGGGGTATGTATGTAGAAATAATTGAAAATAAATGCGAGGGCATGATCCGTTTGCGCGATATTTCTGACGATTTTTATACTTTAGACGAGAAAAATTATGCCATCATTGGTCAGCGGAAAAAGAAAACTTACCAGCTGGGCGATGAAGTAAAGATCCGCGTTAAAAATGTAGATCTTACTAAAAAGCAAATAGATTTTTCTTTAGTTCAGGATTAATAAGAGCCTGACGATAACACATGAGAGACATACAAGAATTACAGGTACTGATACAAAAGGCTGTTGAAAAAATAGACTTCCCCCCTTATCCTGCTAAACTATACGAACCTATAAGCTACATACTTGACCTCGGCGGCAAGCGCATGCGCCCGGCCTTATTGCTTATGGCCTGCGACCTATTTGATGGCGACATAGAAAAAGCAATGCCGCCTGCCCTGGCAATAGAGGTATTCCACAACTTCACGCTGATGCATGATGACATTATGGATAAAGCACCTCTGCGCCGCGGAAAAACTACGGTACACGAGCGCTGGAACGCTAATACAGCAATCTTATCAGGTGATGTGATGTTGATAGAGGGCTATAAGCTGATAATGCAGGTGGAGGACCGTTTGTTGCGTACCATCCTAACTATATTTAACGATACAGCCGTGGGTGTGTGCGAGGGGCAGCAACTGGATATGGAGTTTGAAGATAGAGATGATGTTAATATTGCTGAATATATAGAAATGATACGCCTTAAAACAGCAGTGGTATTAGGCGGCGCCTTAAAAATAGGTGCGTTGGTAGGCGGAGCTGACATGAAGGATGCCGATTTGCTATTACAATTTGGCGAAAACCTGGGCCTGGCCTTTCAATTGCAGGACGATATCTTGGATGTTTACGGCGATCCGGGAAAATTTGGCAAACAGGTTGGTGGCGATATCTTATCTAACAAAAAAACCTATCTGCTTATAAAAGCCCTTGAACTGGCTGATGATAAAAACAAGACAGAACTAAATAACTGGCTTTCTTTAAAGGAATATAATGCTGCGGAAAAAGTAAACCGAGTAACCAACATTTACAACGCAGCCAATGTAAGGCAGCATGCCGAAACAGAAATGCACAATTTTGCCGACAAAGCTTTTAAAGCACTGGATGAATTAGCACTCCCTGCTGAAAAAAAGGAATATTTAAGAAATTTTGCTGATAGCTTGATGGTTAGGGAATATTAGTAACTTTACTATTGTTAATTAGTTGGCGTGTAATACACATCCTATTTTAAAACTTTCCGGCATGAAAAAGATAACTCTTACTTTAATTGCTATTGTATTTTCGCTAAGCGCGTGGTCGCAAACACCTGCTACTAACAACACAAGTGTTACTGTCGCTTTAAATGATGCCGATGTTATGCCGCAATTTGAAGGCGGTATGGAAAAGTTTTACAAACGCCTAAAGCGCATTCCTTATACTTACTGGGACAGAATGAACCTGCGCAAAGGCAAGGTTTACCTTTTAATGGCTATTGAAAGCGACGGTCGCCTAAGCGACTTGAAAGTGGTGCGGGGCCTGTCAGTTATACAGGATAAAGAAATATTGAGGATAGCCAAGAAACTTGACCGCTGGAAACCTGCAACCAAAAACGGTGTACCTGTGCGCATGGTATGCTCTGTACCTATTAACTTTGAGTTGCTGGAACACGTTGATCCCGATAATAATTTTAATATTCTATAAAAAAAAAGGCTCTTATCAAATTGATAAGAGCCTTTTTTGTTTTATATGCTGTAGTAATTATTCAGCAGCAGCTTCTTCCGTAGGAGCAGCAGTTTCTGCTTCTTCCGCATCTTCAGCTTTCTTTTTTGCAGGTGCTTTCTTAGCCTTTGGAGCTTCTTCAGCAACAGTTTCAACTGCCGGTGCAGTACCTACCGGAGCTGCATCTTCTGCAACAGCAGAAACAGTTTCAAAAGGGATAACAGAAACATATGAACGGTTGTCTGCTTTCTTTTTGAAAATTACCTCACCATGTACTAATGCAAATAAAGTGTGGTCTTTACCGATACCTACGTTAAGGCCCGGATTGTGTTTGGTACCACGCTGACGAACGATGATGTTACCTGCAATTGCCGGCTGACCACCAAATATCTTGATACCTAAACGTTTGCTATGCGACTCACGGCCGTTTCGTGAACTACCGGCTCCTTTTTTGTGTGCCATTTTTTTATTTTGTTATACGTTTTACGTTATACGTACTACGTGGTTAATTCTTGCTTTAATATAGTTACGCACTACGTAAAACGTAATACGTACAACCCTAATTATAATGTTATACCAGTGATTTCGATCTTGGTAAATTGCTGACGGTGACCGTTTTTCTTTTTGTAACCTTTTCTTCTTTTCTTTTTGAAGATAATTACTTTATCACCTTTTAAATGAGACAAGATCTTAGCTGATACTTTAGCGCCGCTCAAATCAGAACCTAATTTGAAACTACCTTCGTTTTCTGCTAACAACACACTGTCAAATTCAATACTAGCGCCCTCGTCACCTTGTAATCTGTGTACAAAGATCTGCTGGTCTTTAGCAACTTTAAATTGCTGTCCGGCTATACTTACTATTGCGTACATGGTTTGTTAATTATTGTTTTAAAATTCGAGGTGCAAATATAGAAATAACTATTGCAATTAGCAACACCAATTTACTTTTTGTGCCTGGCCTCGGCTTGCCCCATCACAAGGTCTATCTCCTTTATCATTTTCTGGTTGGCATCAATCAATTTAGGGTCATCCTCAAAATTCTCATCAAATGTAACCCGTTTGCTTTTGCGCTGGTATTTAAATTCTATAACGTAGCGCAATGGCTGCGGGCCGGTTTTAACGCTATCCCCCGTTTCATCCACCGGGAAATCCCAAAAACCCAATGACGCGGCTTTACGGTGCAGATAAAGCAGGTCGTCCTTACTTAATTTAAGGTTTGTTTTAACAACCGAATCGCGGTCGTTAACGTAGTTGTATTCGCCCGTTTTTGAATTATAGCTGTTCAACATACTGTTTCGCGGTCCAAATTGGTAGGAGAATGATTCAAACTCGGTAAATTTATACGGCGCGTTCTTTATCATCATGCTATAATAATACACACAGTATATTACAAAAGGCAGAATGATGCAAAGGGCCAGGAGTATTTTTTTTGTTTTAGATAATTGAATCATGGGTTATAATGATGAATTAGTGATTGAGTGAATTATTGATTAAATATCTTCAATCCATATGAGCGGCAAAGATAACACTAAACAGCATTCGCTCAATCACTAATTCACTCAATCACTCATCAACACTTCCTTCAAGCTCGCCCTCCCACTTACTCACCACAGCCGTTGCCATAGCGTTGCCTAACACATTGGTAGCAGAGCGCCCCATATCCAACAGCGGATCAATACCTATTAACAAAGCCAGTCCGGCTTCGGGGATGTTAAACATAGCTATGGTACCCGCTATAACAACTAATGATGCCCGTGGAACACCTGCTATACCTTTACTGGTTAGCATCAGTACCAACAGCATAGATATTTGCTGAGCGAAGGAAAGGTGTATATTATAAGCTTGTGCCAGAAATATTGAGGCAAAGGTCATGTACATCATAGAGCCGTCCAGATTAAAGGAGTAACCCAACGGCAGTACAAAGCTGGCTATTCTGTTGCTACAGCCAAAGCGTTCCAGTTCTATCAGCAATTTAGGGTAAGCCGCCTCGCTGGTTGATGTGCCGAAAGCTATGAGCATGGCATCTTTTATTCGTCCAACCAAGGTAAACACCCGCGCTTTTAGCACAATAAATCCCGCTAAAACTATCACCAGCCACAACACTAACAACGAGAAGTAAAACTCGCCTATAAATATAGCATAGGTTGATATAATGCCTAAACCCTGTTTGGCTACAATAGCCGTTATAGCGCCAAATACAGCAAACGGAGCAAAGCCCATTATAGATGTCGTTATCTTCATAATAACATGCGCTATGGCATCCATGGCCTTTATTACTATCTCCCCCTTCTCGCCTATTGATGCAGTGGCTACGCCAAAAAACAAAGCGAATACAACTATCTGTAAAATCTCGTTAGTTACCATCGCCTCAAAAAAGCTTTTTGGGAAAACGTGCGTGATGAAGTCTTTTAAGGAGAGCGCTGTTTTTTGGATACCTGTGCTCAAATGGCTATCGGGCAGCATAATATTCATGTTACCACCGGGATTAAAAAAGTTAACTAAAACCATCCCAAGCAATAACGACACCAATGTAGCGCTGATAAACCACAGTAAAGTTTTGCCGCCTATGCGGCCCACAGCTTTAATATCGCCCACTTTAGCCACACCAACAACCAATGTGGTGAACACCAATGGAGCTACTATCATTTTTATCAACCGCAGAAAAATATCGCTTAAAATTGTGAAATACTCTACCTTGCCTTCGCGCTGCTGGTTATTTTCTGTGCGGATTTTGTTTTGCTTTATACGCTCAGCCTTTAATTGGCTGTAAGCCGCGGTAGTAGTATCGGTAGAAGCCGCCAGTTTCGTATCTATGGTTTTGATAACCGTTTCGGCGGCACTAATTTTGTTGTTGTAGGTGCTTAATACCTGGGTATTGTAAATATAGCCCACTGCAATACCCGCTATAAGCGCAATAAATATATATAAAGTAAGTTTATTTTTTTTCATAATTTAAATACATCAGTTAATGGGCGTAGCAGCTGCGCTAAAATTAAATAAATAAATCACATAAATGAGTACTACCACGTACGGTTTGCAGGATATTAAAAAAGAAGTACAGCACCTTTCGGCATTGCAGCTAACTGAGTTGTGCTTGCGTTTGGCCCGGCATAAAAAAGAGAATAAAGAGCTTTTGGCCTATTTGCTTTTTGAGGCCGACGACCAGCCCGCGTTTATTGAAAAGGTAAAAGCCGAAGTTGGTTTTATGTTTAGCCAGCTGCCCGTGCAAAGCTACAACGCTGCCAAATATATGCGTAAAATTTTACGGCTGATAGGTAAATACACCAAGTTTATGGCGGCAAAAGAAGCAGAGATAGACCTGCTGATCAATTTTTGCAACAATTACCTGCAATACGCCGACCGGAAAAGCAGCTATAAACCTTTGCGACTGATTTTAACCCGGCAGATAGAAAAGATAAAAGCTACCATAAGCAAACTGCACGAAGATGTACAGGCAGATTACATTAATGAATACGAACTATTATTAGAAAATGCCGAAAAAAAACACCCATGGTTTAACAAGAATGTTTATGTGTTGTAACATACTGCTTATATTCGCATCTAAATAATAAAACTCATTAACTGAACGTGTCAGACAAAGAAGCTGCCTTTAAGCAGATTTTTCAAGCCAACTCAAAAAAGATATACCATTTATGTTATGGTTATACCGGCGATGACGACGCGGCAAACGACTTGCTACAGGAGACTTTTTTAAAAGTATGGCAAAACCTGGATAAATTTAGAAACCAGGCCATGATATCTACCTGGATCTATCGCATTGCTGTAAACACGTGCCTAACTTATTTACGATCAGAAAAACGACAAGCCAAAGACGAATTAACGCCGGAGATAGCCGATAGTAAACCAGAGGATTATTCGCCTAAGAACGAGCAGGTGGCGCTGCTTTATAAATGTATATCAAAGCTGGAAGAATCGGAAAGGATCATCATCACTATGGTGCTGGATGAGCTGCCGTATCCGGAAATTGCCGATATATCAGGTATATCCGAAGGAAATCTGAGGGTGAAGATATTTCGTATAAAACAAAAGTTAACAGAATTATATAATCAATATGAAAGACTTTGATCATTTAATGTCGGTTTGGCAAGAGCAGCCAAAGCGAGATCAGCTTTCAGTAGAGGATGTGCTGAAGCAGGTGAAGAGGGGAATTAGCGGGATGAGCAGCAAGCTGTTTTGGAACATTACGGGTATGGGCGCCTGCCTTGCAGGGCTGTTTGCGGCCATGCTGTTTTTTGTCTTTACATCATGGATAACTTATGTTGGTATGGTTATTATACTGATAACTATGGCTTTATATATTATGATGATGGTAAGAGATTACCGCATTATTAGCAAGCAGGATGTTACCATTAACCCGGCCGAGTATCTGCAAAGCCTTAAAGAATACCAAAAAAACCGCACAGAAGTTTATGGCTGGTTATACTATTTATATGTTATTTTAATGAGCACCGGCCTGCTGCTTTATTTCTTCGAGGTGTTGCAAAGCACATCTGCAGCTTTTAAAACTTTAGCCTACGGTGGATATATAGCGTTTATATTATTTTGTAGCTTCTATATCCGGTCGCACTTTGTTAAAACTGAACAGGAGAAGTTGAATTTGCTGATTGACAGATTGGTGCGCTTGCAGGAGCAGTTTGATTAAGCTAATCTTAGTATTTTAAAGCACCTTTAATTTAGCCACACCGTATAAGTGGCTTTACACGTTAATGCAAAACAAGCCTTATAACATAGCCCTGAAAGTAGTGTATGCTATTGGCATTCTGTTTTACATTATATCATTAACACAAGAAGGTTTTTGCACAGTTAGCCGCTGTGGTGCCAACTGGAACGGCCTTGCCCTGGTAGCATTAGGCGCTATAGGTGGCATTTTAAGCATTGCAGGCATGGTTTGGTACGCCAATCCCCTGCTTTGGGCGGCATGGTGGTTTTTAAAAAAAGACGCTAAAAAGGCCCTTTACTTTAGCGTTGCAGCATCAGTTTTATCTCTCTCTTTTTTGCTTTGCACAGAAATAGCGGATCAAAAACCTGGCAAAGTATCATACATTACTGATTTTAAATCGGGTTATTGGTTATGGGTTGCAAGTATAATTTGTACGCTTATTGGTAGCGGTGTGTTGTTTTTATGGAAGCGAAAGCTGGGGCCGGATGAGGAAAGATATTATCCTTATTAGATATTAATAACAATGTTTTACCAAGATATTCACGATTACATAATTTCACTCTTAAAGAGTGCGGGAATAAAGCATGAAATTAACGAGTTCCCATCCGGCTGCAAAATGATAGACATTTGGCATAATAAGGAATTTTACTGTGTTCAAATAGAAGAGGGTTTTGTAGGATTTTCTCACATTAAAACTGAAGCCGATGGGTTCGATGCAGTTCCTGATTTTAAATTTACAGACCTGGAAAAATTTAAAACTCACTTTGAGTGGACTTTGAACAGTGTTAGTTAAACCTGTAGTTTTAACCTTAATATGCTAACACCATGAACGATTGGCAAAGTTATGCAGCAAAACACGGAATAGCATTACAAAGTACCGGCCCATGCCAGTTCTGTGGCAGTTCGGTTTGGGGTGGCGTTGCTGAATGCCATCAAAATGTCCATCACATAGCCGAGTTGCTTGATTATAATGATCCTGCAAATTACCTTACACGTTTTTTTAGCGTAGATGCTTTGGCGCTGCAACATTGCGAATTACATGGACCATGGAATAATTATATTCATTTTGCCCGATTAGTACTAATATTTGAGAAAAAAACACAGTGGAACTATACGCTTACTCCTTTATTAAGCAATGTAGTAAACGACTACAAAAGAAACCTAAGCCAATTGCTTGCCCCACCCCCCGCCGGGAAACGGAGTAAATTAACTACCCTTGATATTTTAGCAGCGAAAACACCCGAAGATTGCCGGGAAATTGTGAAAAGTTGGGCTTATAGCGTTTACCAGGCTTTTTACAGTTACCGGGAAGATGTTGAGTTTATTGTGACCCAGTTTATGGCGATGCGATAGGCTATGATAATTGCGAGATGCTTCGCATTAAACCAGCATTGAGATCGCATCTAATTAAACTAAAATGTCCCATAGCCGCAAAAAATCTGTACCACATTTGTCCCGTTCTTATCCCAAAAAAAGTGTGAACTTTTGATAAATACAATCGAAACCTATTTCAGGATGAGACACCGTTTCATGCCGGTATAAAATTTTTAACCTACTACAATCACCTGTAAAAAAAATGATTAACTACAATTTACAGCCAAATTTCCTGACGAATAAGTAGTTTCAAAGCGTATCGTTGCTATTTATTAAATTCCTGATATACAATTCCTAACAAAAAATTATGTTTCAGCCGTTTCTATTGTGTTATATATTTTGATGAAACGCTACAACCATTTTGGGCAGTAACTTCAAAACCATGCAACCCTGATTGATATTATTACGCATTTCCATAATTGCAACGGCGTACGTAGAAATGACGACCAGAACATTCCTTTCTACTTAAACACCTCAGCACCTACCCCGCTATTTAATTTAACTTCCTTCACCTCAAAATCAACCGGTTGACCCAACAGACTTGTACTTATTTTGTATGGCACTTTAACGCCTGCGGGAGTATCGCGGTAATCGTTCCATTCTGTCACGGTGGCACCGGCCACATCAGTATACTGCCTAACTTTAAGGCCGGTCTTCTGGTCAAAGTATGCTTTAACCACTGTGCCGCCCGGATAGGTAACATTTACAAGGTAAGCCAGGTCTTTACCTACCACCTGCATAGCCGGATCAAGCGCTATGCTATAACCGGGTTTATCAAACTGCAGTTCAGGAAAGAAAGAATACCGTGCCCGCACCTGTTCTGCAGTGGCCTTATTAACAGGATAATCCCTTCCCGTCTGGCTTACCTTCAGGCTATCACGATTGTTGGCAATTTGCAGCACCGGCGCGTTGTTGTAAGCGGGTGCAGTAATGTTGTATGCGTATTGAGCTGGGCTGTTATAAATGCTTACCATTTTTAACGCCGTACCCTGTAAGTCGCCTTCGGCATTAATGCTTATATCTTTTAAAGCGCTTGCCTTTTGTGCGCCGCCTATTGCGTCCAGGTACTTCTTTATAACCCCTGCCGCCGTTACGCCGGCTTCAACATTTTGCCCGCTAAAGTAATTGTTATTGGGGTTAATATCCGGCAGCGTATGTTCCGGGTCAATTATCACCATTTTTAGTTTGGCTGTTGATGGATATAAAAACGTCCACACACTGCCGCGCTGCCATACTTCCGCCGGAAGCTTTACCCTGCCCGTTTTGCCGCTTTCCTCCACCACTTCAATAGTTACCGGCAGCGCCATTTCTTCAGCGTTTTCTAAAGTTATCAATGCCCCTTTGGTAGGGTCGCCTTCAACATAATCTATCTGCCTTACCGCTTGGTCCAGCTTCCAGGTAGTGAGAAACCATTCGTTCCAGAACCAGCTCAGGTCCTCGCCTGCTGCATTGTCCATGGTATGGAAGAAATCCCACGGCGTAGGGTGTTTAAAGGCCCAGCGTTTTATGTAGGTGTTAAAAGCATAGTCAAATCGTTTTTCACCCAATATCTGCTCACGTAAAATAGTAAGACCAAGAGCGGGCTTGCTATAAGCAGCATTACCTAAATAACCTTCCTGTATCACATCGGGCAAACTCATAATAGGCTCTGCGTCTTCGCCAAACATACCCAGGGCTTGTTTTTGAATATCTTCTTTTTCAAAGTACTCGCCTTTGTTAAAATCTTTGGTGTCAAGGCTATTGATAAAAGTATTAAAGCCTTCGTCCATCCAGCCGTACTTGCGCTCATTAGAGCCAACAATCATCGGGAACCAGTTATGCCCGAACTCATGGTTGGTAACATTCCATAGCGCGCCACCCAACGAGCCCGAGCTACAAAACACAATGCCCGGGTACTCCATCCCTCCAACTACCCCGGCCACATTGGTGGCAACCGGATAAGTGTATTCAAACCAACGCTTAGACGACTGTTCTATAGTCGCTTTAACGTATTCTGTTGAACGCCCCCAGGCTTCCTGGCTACCATTCTCGGCAGGGTAAACTGATTGTGCCAGGGCTTTTTTACCGCTTGACAGGTTAATACGTGCCGCATCCCAAACAAAAGCCTTTGACGCCGCCCAAGCTACATCTCGGGCGTTTTTGCATATAAAGTGCCAGGTAAGGTTGGGCTTAATCAGCGTAAACTTTGCACCACTATTAATGTCCGCCTCACTGCGGATCATAACGGTTTTGTCACTAGCTTTTGCAGCATTTAACTTAGCGATAGTACCGAAAGCATAAACCTCAGCAGGGTTAATCAACTCGCCCGAACCAACTACCAGCATATTGCCCGGCGCGGTTATGGTGTAATCAAAATCGCCGTACTCCAGGTAAAACTCGCCCGCCCCTAAATAAGGCAGAGTGTTCCATCCACTCACGTCATCATAAACTTCCATCCGCGGATACCATTGGGCTATTTCGTAGATCCATCCGTTAACGCTTTCCATGCGACCCATGCGGTCGGTACCATATTCGGGTATTTCAAAAGCGTAATCAATTTTTATCTGGATTTTAGCGCCTGCAGGTTTTAGGGCCTGCACCAGCTTTATTTGCATGCGGGTGTCGTTAACCAAATAATCTGCTTTTGTAGTTTTACCATCAGTAATAAGGCTCACGCTTTTAATTTCGTTGCCCTGGGTAAATGTTTTGTTAGCAAAGCGTCCCCCATTAACATCACTGGTTGCCTGTGCCCTGGAGTCCTCACGAAGAATATTTTGATCCAGTTGCAGCCATAGAAATGGCAAAGCATCGGGGCTGTTGTTGGTGTAGGTAAGTAATACACTGCCGCTAACGCGATTTTTTAGGGTATCAAGTGTTACATTGATTTTATAATCGGCCCGGTTTTGCCAATATTTTACGCCGGGTGCGCCACCTGCTGTACGGTAATCATTGGCTCTTTCCGGATAAAACAAAGGCTTAAAAACTTTATGTTGATCATATTTAGGCGCCACAGGCCCAGCGGTTTGCGCGTTTGCGGTAAAAGCGGCTGCGATAAGGGTGATTGCTAAAACGACTTTGGGAAACTTCATATTGCGTGAACTTTTGTATGAACCAGGATTTTCAGGATTAGATGATTGTAAAATTACCTATTGAATGGTAATAAGTAATATTTAAATAACTGCAATTATACTATTTGAGCTGATCTTATAAAACGTCTATAATCGTAAAATCTTACAAATCCAATAAATCATATTCAGGATAAATAATTTAAAATCATTATGTATTATTTATAACAGACGCAGAATAATATTATTTGTAACAGTGTTTATACACTTTGGGTTATCTTAGCAGAGTTTATTCATCATTACTATGGATGATTTTTTAGCCGCCCGTTCGCAAATGGCCCTCTCACTGGGCTTCCACATCATCTATTCCTGTATCGGTATGGTAATGCCTGTGTTTATGGCGATATCGCACTACAAGTTTATTAAAACCGGCAATGTTGTATACAAAAACATAACGCAGGCATGGAGCAAAGGCGTAGCTATCTTCTTCGCTACAGGGGCCGTATCCGGCACTATGCTATCATTTGAACTGGGCCTGTTGTGGCCAAAGTTTATGCTCCATGCGGGACCAATCTTCGGCATGCCCTTCTCGCTAGAGGGAGTCGCTTTTTTTATTGAGGCGATAGCTTTAGGATTTTTTCTGTATGGATGGAACAAGTTTAACAAATGGTTTCATTGGTTTACAGGAGTATTGGTTGGCGTAAGTGGAATACTTTCCGGTATTTTGGTGGTATCAGCCAACGCCTGGATGAACAGTCCTTCAGGCTTTGATTATGTTAACGGCAAATACACCAATATCGACCCAATAAAAGCTATGTTTAACGGTGCATGGTTCAGCGAGTCGCTCCACATGACGATTGCTGCTTTTGCTGCCACAGGTTTTGCTGTCGCTGGTATTCATGCGCTGATGATCTACCGCAAACAAAATATATCCTTCCATACCCGAGCGTTTAAAATTGCTGTAGTATTCGGTGCCGTTGCGGCCTTGCTGCAACCTATAAGCGGCGATATATCTGCCAAACACGCGGCAAAACGCCAACCCGCTAAACTGGCAGCAATGGAAGCCTACTTCCATACCCAGGAATACGCGCCCCTTGTAATTGGAGGCATACCTGATACCGCCGCCAAAAAAGTAAACTATGGCATTGAAATACCCGGCATGCTTAGTTTTTTAGTGCATGACGATTTTAAAACGCCGGTTAAGGGATTAGATCAGATACCAGCCAATGAGCAACCGCCGGTTGCCATTACCCATTATGCATTCCAGATAATGGTGGGTTTGGGAATGATTATGATGGCAATAGGAGTAGTTTATCTTTTTGCCATTTGGAAAAAACATAACTGGTTGTTTAAACCCTGGTTTTTAAAGCTGTTTATATTTGCAACTCCACTGGGTTTTATAGCACTTGAAGCCGGATGGACGGTAACAGAAGTTGGTCGACAACCCTGGATAATACAAGACATTATGCGCACCAGCGACGCTGTTACGCCAATGCCCGGTATTCAATATTCTTTTTACCTATTCACGTTTATTTATTTTACGCTCAGCGTAGCGGTGATTGTGCTGCTGCAAAGGCAAATTAAAATGGTACCGGTTGTGTATGATGTGAAAGATTAATTATTGAATTATTGATTGATCTTTAAAGATTGGTTATTGAAGATTAATGATTAATAAAAAATTATCGCAGACGACAATTAGACAATGACAAATCGCTATGATCAATGAACCATTAACGATGAACTAGAAAAATGCTTACCGTAGTTATCCTCTTCCTGTGCCTGGCTATTCTGCTTTACTTTTTATTAGGCGGGGCCGATTTTGGTGCAGGTATAATTGAGCTGTTTACGTCCGAAGCTAACAGGCAACGCACTCGCTCTACCAGTTATCAGGCTATCGGGCCTATATGGGAAGCTAACCACATGTGGCTGATAATTGCTGTGGTAATTTTGTTCGTTGGTTTTCCGGAGATATACAGTGTGATGTGTACCTATCTGCATATACCTATCCTGATAATGCTGTTGGGTATCATAGCTCGCGGTACGGCGTTTACATTTCGGCATTATGATGCTATAAAAGGCTATCGTACACAAACGCTTTATAATAGCATATTTGTTTACTCAAGCTTTCTAACACCCCTGTTTTTAGGGATACTGGCAGGAAGTGCCCTATCGCGCAAAATAGATACCGGTTCTGCTAATTTTACCGATGCTTATATTTACAGCTGGCTGAACTGGTTCTCGGTAGCAGTGGGGCTATTTACTGTAGCACTGTGTGGATTTTTAGCTGCCATTTATCTTATAGGCGAAGCAGAAGATGAGTTTGATGTTAAACGCTTTATTAAGAAAGCAAAAATATTAAACATCGTAGCATTTTTATGCGGCGGCATGGTATTCCTTGCGGCAGAAACTAACGACATCAGGATGGCTAAGTGGATATTCGGGAATCCTGTCAGTCTGCTGGCGGTAATACTCGCCTCTATATCATTAATAATGCTTTGGATAGGCATCAACAGGAAAAAAAAGTATATTATCCGTATTTATGCTGCCTTCCAGGTAAGTATGATATTGCTGTCGGTAGGCTACACACACTTCCCTTCCTTTATAACGGTAAAAAACGGCGATCATTTATCCTTGGTTACCGACCACGCGCCTTCGGGTACTATTAACACGCTGGGCGGTGCACTGCTAATTGGCAGCCTTTTTATACTACCTGCTTTGGGTTACCTTTTCTACAGCTTCCGTGGCCATACAGACCATGATTAACATCGCTTTCAAACTACTTGCTACGAATCAATGGCAATATACCTGAAGAAACAAGTGCTTATGAAATTGGGAAACGAGCTAACAGAGCATATTAAAGCCAATATAAAGCTTTAACTGCGTACTTATTGACCAGGCCCTTCTGCAATAGCAGTGGGCTCTGGTTTCGCCGGGGCTTCGCACGCATAACCAAACAGGCATCTCTCCTTTATCATCGTAGCAACTTCAAGAGGCACATATTCTTCCCAACCCGTGGTGCCTTGTTTTATCATTTGCAACACCTTGTCCGTTTGTACGTTCAGATTGCTCTCCTTGTAATGTCTTATATCCTCAATCTTGTTGTTGGCGATAAGGTACCGGTAAAGATCTATCAAATGCGGAGGCGGATAAAATCGAAGGCAATTCAAAATCACTCCATCACGCAATGTAGGATAAACAAAAAGCTTTACTTTACGACTGAATAAGGCAGCAAACGACTCTAGAATTCCTCCTTGCAAATCCTGATAGTGCTCCTCCGCAAATATGTACTCAAGATTTGGAAAACCCAGAACAACACCCAGCTTAAGCTTAGTTATTTTTGAAAGATACGCTACAAGCTTATAATACTCGTGAAAATTAGATATCATTACGGTTTGCCCAAGCGAGCAAAGAATATCCACCCGATCAAGAAAATCCTTTTCGTCTATCTCGGCCAGAGGATCAGCATCCCGCTCCTTTAAAGATTGTAAGGTAAGCTCTGCAACCACCATTACGTTGTCTTTATCAACGTCGGCCTCCTGCATAAACTGTTTCACGCCTGTGTTCAACATGTCAATATGCACATTAATAACCGGCCTGAAACGCCCTCTGATAACCACGGCGTGTTTTTTGTAAAGCGCCTCTGAAGGTTGAAGGTTTTTACCGTCGGGACCAAATACAGCAGCATCAGAAAAGCCGTATTTAACCAGGTGAAGACTCATTAAACGGTTATCTACCTTTGCAAAATCCGGCCCTTCAAAACGTATCATATCAATGTGGATTCGATCTGTTGACAGATCGTCCATTAGAGATAGCAGAAAAAGCGGTGGGTTTTCGTGGTAATAAAAGCAGGCATAAAGTAAATTTACTCCTAAAACCCCTACAGCTTGCTGCTGCATATTGTTATCGTTATCCAGTAGCTTTACATGCAGTATAACGTCGTTATAAGCACCGTTTGGTTTAAGTTGAAACCTTAACCCCATCCAGCCATGTCCCTCATTTGTTTTATGGTAGTTAAGGGCCGATATGGTATCGCATAGCGCAAAAAAAGTAGTATTGTCTCCGCGTTGCGATGCCAATCGCTCAACAATTAAACCATATTCGTGAGATAGCATTGATAAC